>JAABUM010003651.1_pt1 | contig 18504 bp, 13 predicted proteins | sample 5559161 | NCBI WGS metagenome assembly JAABUM01 (sample SAMN10711868, study PRJNA513369) | rock metagenome | isolation source: Antarctica rocks | place: Antarctica: Victoria Land, Siegfried Peak nord | reverse complement strand
GCCACAACCAACGGACGGCGGATGCTCAAGGGAACATGCCCGGAATGTGGCACCAACATGAACCGCATTATGGGCAAGGCGTAGGTCCACGCGTGTACTGCATCCTCATGAACATGGGCGCGGGCCAACGTTGATCACCGCGCGCCTGCGGGCGAAAAAAAGGGCCGGCGGTCCCCAATAGGGACTAACCCGGCAGCAGTGTAGAATCCCGACCGTACTGCCTCCCACGCGCGACAGCACATAAGTACGGTGGGGGCTACTCTGGCGCTGGGGGCACGCCCTCTCGCAGCCGTTGCGGCCAGGCCCTTCTCCCTGACCCACCCCGGCAGCACGGTGATCGGAGCGCTGCTGGCCTGGAGCGGAGCCGCGTCGGCGACGTAGGGGCCGAGAGGGCCTGCCGCACCGAACCAGCGTGGCTCCTATCAGGAGGGACCGCGACGGCGGTCGGATGCCGGACGCGGCCAGCACAGGTCCCGCGCAGCGGCGTCCTCGTCCTGCAGGTCGCTCTCACACCCCCGGACGCGCCACGAGCCGAGACAGGATCCTGTCTCGGCTCGTGGGTGTGCTACAACGGGGCGGCGCCAGTGAAGCTGGGGTGTGCTCAGCAGAGCTGTGCTGCCTTGCTCACCGCGTCCAGTGAGCCTGTGCCCCGACGTGCCAAGCGAACCTGACCCGAGATACCAGACCATGCTAAATCGGCTAGCGCGCAGGAGCCTGGGGGTGCGGTGTCTGGACCTGCGCCTCTCGTCTGGACCAGGGGTGTATAGTACCGGCAAGGACATCCCGGCGCAGAGCGTAGAAGGAGGGGCGACCGATGAGCCATATCCGCGTGGTCGTGGTGCAGATGGAGGACGATGGCCAACGCACGGAGCTAACGCACGTCGACTTTCCCGAGGAGGATGTGGCTGCCCTAACGCCAAAGGGCGTGCTCGATCACCTGGAGGCGACGACGCAGGAGACCGGGAACGCGGTGCTGCGGCAGGTGCTCCAGGCCCGCTGGGGGAGGAGTGATGGGGCGGTGACGGAGGCAGACCGGCACCGCATTTCCCCCTGAGGAGGTCACGAGGGATGGGACCGAACCGCTGACGATCGCCTGCCGTTTTGGACGGGGACACGTGTGCCGTCAGGTGCTCTGTCACAGGCCCATGGATCAGCATGTGATGCCGGCCAACGCTGTCTTGCCACCTGTGCTGGCCGTGTGCGTCGTATCACCCGATGATGGATCCCCCCTCGGAAAGGGGAGACGTGGGGAGGAAGAAGACGTCTGGGTCAACGGCTTACCCAGCGGCGAAAGCCAAACGGGACAGGAGCATGCCGTGAAAGCGGGAGCAGTCCGAAGACGTGTTAGAGGCAGCTTGCAATTACAAATCTATATGCTGGCTTGCAGGGATGTGATGGGGTTCGTGCCCGACCTGGCCACAATGGTCTTTGTTCGCCATAACGAGCGTATCAGTGTGAGCTACTCGGACATCGACTTGAACGTCTGTCGTGAGACCTTGGAGGGACTCGTGAACCAGGTGCAGGCCGTTGACCCGGAACAGATCACGACCACCCATTGTGCCAGATGCCGTTTTCGGCAGACCTGCAAGCACTCGACAGCACAGGAGAGCTCCGCAAAGCGGGTAGGCGCGAAAAAGCCATGGTATGGAACAGTGCGCGCGCCAGAGACATGATAGGAATGAGCCGAGATAAGGGCAAAAATAGGGGTCAGTGGAACGTTATTTACCGCCTGAGGCGTACGCGAGCGCCCATCTCTCGCCTGGGATTAGAAGGATAAAATTGCCATGCGCGCAGACGATGCCGATCTGACTCCAGCTGCTATTCAGGCTCTGGCCGGCCGCGATGCGGTGGCCGCCTTTGTGGCTCACCTGGGCTACAACACGAATGCGCGGCTGGTCCAGACAAAGGAGGCGATGGGCCTGACGGCAGATAGCCTGACCACGCAGATTACACACATTGAGCGGGTGGCCAGCGAGGCTGGGGGCCTTTTCGAGATCTACCTGTTTGAACTGAAGTCGGTGACGGTGACCACCAGGCAGGCTATCGTGCGTGCCTTTCGTGACCGGCCAGGTGACTATCTGCTGGTGCTGACGGACGACTACGCGCGGCTGGACTTTGTGCTGGTGGAACGCTATACCCGCGATATCCCAGCGGGGCAGCAGTCTTTACCTGGGGTGCCCACGGCGTCACGGAGCGCCAGGGTGCGGCCCCGCGTGATCAGCCTGAACCGCCGCAAGCCGGACGAGAAGGTAGTGCTGCGGGTACTGCGCCGGTTCAGCTATACGGAGGCAGACATCTTCGCACAGTATGACAAGCTGCTGAGCGCCTACGATGTGGCTGATTGGAGCGAGCCGTACTTCAATAACCGGGCACTGTTTTCGGATTACTACCTGAGCGAGCGACTTCCGGATAGCCCAGAATGGTCAGATACACAGGGCGCCGCGGCGATGACCGCGGCCTACCGAGCGTTACGCACACTCTATGAGGACGTGCGGCAGGAGTTCTCCAAGGTGACGGAGGGCGTGGTCCGCCAGAAACTACTTGAGCCGGTGCTGCAGATCCTGGGCTTTGATGCGCGGACAGGTCAGGAGAGCAGCGGTGAGGCCGTCGCGCCGGATTACCGGTTGTACAGCGTGGGCGCGCAGGCGGACAGGCCGCCGGCAGTCTGCCTGGCCTATGCCTGGGGACGCAATCTGGACGGCAAGGACGACGGGCACGGCACAGAGAGGGCAGACGAGAACCCAGGTGCACTGGTGGTGGCGCTGCTGGAGCACGGCGAAGCCGACTGGGCCATTGTGACAAACTGCAAGATATGGCGGCTATACGCGGCGAAGGCGCACAGCCGGGCGACCAACTACTACGAGATCGATCTTGAAGAGACCCTGGCTCTGCCGGCAGCCGACCGGCCGCTGGCCTTTCGCTATTTCTGGCTGTTCTTCCGGGCGGCGGCATTTGTGCCGGCGGAGCGTCTGGTGGCGGGCGAGGCAACGTCGGTATCGTTTCTAGATGAGCTGCTGGCGGGCAGCGAACGCTACGCCCACGAGCTGGGGGAGCGGCTCAAGGAGCGCGTGTTTGAGGAGATTTTCCCGCATTTCGCCGAAGGGTTGATCACCCATACGCGGCTGCATGGTGGGCTACCGGCCAACCTGGAGGGCATGGAGGTTGGCGAGCGCAACCGCCTGCTAGAGCCTTTCTTCAGTGGCACATTGACGTTTCTGTATCGGCTGCTGTTTCTGCTCTACGCGGAGAGCCGTGATCTGCTGCCGGCACGGGAGGTGCGCGGCTACTACGAGAAAAGCCTGGAGAAGCTGCGGCGGGAGATCGCCGAGAAGGCCGGTACCGTGGAGGGTCAGGCGGCGGGCAAAATCAAGGATCGGTATAGCAGTACGGCGACGGAGCTGTATGACGGGTTGCAGGAGCTATTTGGCGCAGTAGACCGGGGTGCTGCCGCGCTGAACGTGCCCCTGTACAACGGCGGCCTCTTTGTGACCCAGCCGGACCCGGCCGACCCCACGCCGGAAGCCGAGGTGGCCCGCTTCCTGGCCAGTCACAAGATCCCCGACCGAGCGCTGGCCCTGGGCCTGGACCGGATGGCTCGCGACGTGGACGCCAAGACGCACGCGCTGACCGCTATCGACTACAAGAGCTTGGGCGTGCGCCAGTTGGGCAGCATCTACGAGGGGCTGCTGGAGTTCAAACTGCGCGTGGCCCCAGAGAAGATGGCCGTGATCAAGGGCAAGAAGACCGAGGAGATCGTGCCCTATGCCGAGGCCCAGAAGCAGAAGCTGTCTATCCTGAAGCAGGGACGCGGCAAGGATGCGCCCGATAGAACGCTGGCCCGAGGAACGGTGTACCTGGAGAACGACAAGCGGGAGCGCAAGGCCACGGGCAGCTATTACACGCCCGACTACATTGTCAAGTACATCGTGCAGAACACAGTCGGCCCGGTGCTCACCGAGAAGCTGGGGGCGCTGCGCCCGGCGTTCCGCGAGGCGGAGAAGGCGCTCAAAGCGGAGCGGGCCAAGCACGAGTCGCTGCTGAAGCAAGGCCTGACCGGTGACGATCCGGCGAACCAGGCCTACCTCAAGCATCGCGACACGGTCAACGAGGGGTTCTTCGACCTCAAGGTGCTCGACCCGGCGATGGGCAGCGGCCACTTTCTGGTGGAGGCCGTGGACTACATCACCGACCGCATGGTGGAGTTCCTGACCGGCTTTGTATGGAACCCGGTTGTGCATGAGCTGGCGGTGACCCGCCGCGAGATCTCCGCCGAGATGGAGCAACAGGGTGTGACGATTGACACAGCCAAGCTGACGGACCTCAACCTGCTCAAGCGGCAGGTGCTCAAACGGTGTATCTACGGCGTGGACCTCAACCCCATGGCCGTGGAGCTGGCTAAGGTCTCCCTGTGGCTGGACTGCTTCACCCTCGGTGCGCCGCTGTCCTTCCTCGACCACCACATGAAGGCGGGCAACTCGCTGATCGGATCACAAGTGGACGAGGTGCGCACGGCTATCGAGAAGAGCCAGCTTTCAATCTTCGGTACGAGCCTATGGGCTGGGGCTCTATTGGCTACCGAGAGCATGATCCAGGTGGGCAAGTTGAGCGACGTTACCGCAGCACAGGTGCGTGAGAGCAGAGCAGAATATGGTAAGGCCATCGATGCCCTGGCACCGTTCAAGCGGATCCTGGATGTATACACGAGCCGCTGGTTTGGCAATGATGTCATCAAGATCAAGCGCGGTGGGACACCCATTGATATGGATAAGGCGATCGACTTTCTGCGCTCCCCAGAGGCGGAAGATTGGCTGTGGCATCCTGACCATATCGATGGGTTGAATGATGAGCAGCGGGCGGTCGTAGACACGACTGTGAATGCGGCACAGAGCCACCGCTTCTTCCACTGGCAGCTTGAGTTTCCAGAGGTATTCATGATGGCAAGCAAGGTAGGCGGACAAGACATAGAACTGCGTGAAGATGCAGGCTTCGATGCTGTTGTTGGAAATCCGCCGTGGGGAGGCGCTCTCATACGATCACACTTACCGTTTTTAGCCTCTCACTATGACGATGTCAACGACTACGAAAGCTTTCAATATTTTTCGTATGTGTCTGTTATCTTTATGAAAGATGGTGGCAGGCACAGCTTTATCGTACCTAATACGTACATCCTAAATGTGTTGGGCGTTGGTTTCAGACAATGGATGTTTGCACATGGGTCTTTTGAGAGGATCGTTGACTGTTCGAAGATTTCGGTGTTTGATGACCCATCAGTGCGTACCATAATATATTTTTACGATAAAGGTGTACATCACCCGCAAATCATAATTGAAGATGGTGCTGGCAGCGATAATCGCCTATTTAAACCATCAGTATTACGCCTGGCCGAATCTAGAATGGTGGAAGATGGTCGATCGTGGACTCCTCTTATTAGAGGAGTATCGGGATTTGCTGATATCGTTGAGAGAATGACAACCGTGTCTGTTATACTTGATAATTTGACGATTTCAAAGCAGGGTTATATTCCCTACCGTCTTTCCACTCTTATAGCTAAGTATGGAGAAGATATGGCCATCGCCATTAAGACAGAGCGCGCGTGGCATTCGACAGTTCAAAATGACGACTCATATTTTCCGGAGATTCAAGGAGAAGATATATCAAGATTCGAACTTGATTGGAGTGGAGTTTGGGTGAAATATGGGAGGTGGATTAGCTCATATGTAGACACGCGATTTTTTTCGGGTCCTCGGCTGTTATTCAGAGAGATTACAGGCCAGCCGAATCATAGATTGTCGGCTACTTTTACCTCGGACGTTTTTATCCATAACCCAAGTGTTCTCAATGCCTGCTTCATCAGCACAGAGTATTCGCCATTATACTGTTTGTGCATAGTCAATTCTTCTTTAATGTCCGAGTATTTCTATCGGACCAGCCCTAAATCAGATAAGGGCCTATTCCCGAAAATTCTTGTCGAGGATGTCAGGCGCCTTCCAATTCGTCGAATTGGGTTTACTACCCCGTTAGGCGAGCGGAAGCGCCTTGTCGAGGAAAGTCTCGATCATCGGAAATCGGACGGTGCTGATGTGATCCTCTTACTAGTCGCGGCCTGTCTGCCTGCATCTTCAGATGACAATGCAGACACCAGCGTTGAAAAGAGCGACGTAGTTCATGACGTATTGGCCCATCTAGCTAACGAGATGCTTGCTCTTAACAAAGAGAAAGGTCGTGTGCAGAGGGAACTTATCGATTGGTTGATGACCACACTAAAAGTGCTTCCCAACAAGGCAGGTGGATCCAGCTTGGATGTGCTGACGGGCAAGAGCATGTTGGCCGCATACCCTGGTGATTACCAGAAGGGGGAACCCCACCTCACCTTTGACGACCTGCTGGACATCCTGCGCAAGAACAAGGCAAAGCTGGGCGTGAGCCTGACCAGTGCCAGCCTGCTCAGTGAACTACGGAGCACCTATGAGGCCAGCCTGGAACGCGTGCTGCCGCTCAAAGAGAGGCTGGCCTTGACCGATAGGTTGATCGACCAGATCGTGTACCGGCTGTATGGCCTGACCGAGGATGAGATACGGGTTGTGGAGGCAGGAGTTTGATGATGGATGCACCTCTATCGTTTGACGAGTGGAAGCAGGCTCTCCTGGCACAGATTAACGCCCTACCGCATACCGTGGCACAAGGTAATGCATTTGTGCGCTATGTGCTCCAGACCGCTTATAACCTCTCTGAAGAGGATGCTATTAACGCGACCGAGTATGCCGGGGCTGGCGATAAGGGCGTCGACGCCCTGCACATCATCCTCCCTGAAGAGGAGGACAGCCAAAGCCAGGCGTTGGTGATGCAAGGGAAGTACGGATCCGCTGGAACATCGCTAGACCTCTATTCCGAATCACAGAAGTTCTTCTCAGCCCTCAAGAAGGCACTCGACGGAGACTCCGTGACTCCCGCGGTGGACAAGGCTGCCGCTGTGATAAAGAACGGCGGGCAGGTACGCTACATTGTGGCTACTGTCGAACCGCTCAGCCAGGCTCAGTCGCATCACTTAGATAATGTGAAGAAGCTGGCGCACGCCGACTTCGACGCGCGGGTTGTGGTGGACGCCGTCAATCTGCACGATCTGTATGCCATGCTGAACGGAGTGCAGCCTCCGGCAGTCAAGAGCGTACAACTGGCGTGCCGTGTGGTCCCTGTCGATCATGCGGCGTACGTCGGCGCGGCAAGCTTGGCCGCTATGTACGGCATGCTCCATGACTACGCGCACGCCAATGGATCGGTCGACGCCATCTACGACCGCAATATCCGCAAGTATCTGAAAAAGAGAACCGGCTCCGTCAACGACGGTATCTTCAAGACGCTGGCGGACGAGCCTGCTCGCTTCATCGCCTACAACAACGGCATCACTATCGTCTGTAGCGCCGCACATCATACCGAACAGGGCCTGCTCCTGGACAATCCCTACATCGTTAACGGTTGCCAGGCCACTCGCACACTCTTCGACTTTATGGAAATCCGGTTTGCTGGCGTACCTCTCCAGGATCCTGGCAACAAGATGGCGTCTTACAAGAATGCTTTCATGGCCATCAAGGTGCTGGCGGTGGGAGACGCGGTCGCCAATGACTACGCGAACAACATTACCCGCTACTCCAACAAACAGAACGCCGTGCGCGGCAAGGACTTTATCGCTCTCGAAGACATGTACAGGCAGCTCAAGGGGCAGCTTAAGAAACAGGCCTACTTTCTGGAGACGCAGACCGGGGAATATGACGCACTGTCGCAAGCACAAAAGGAGAAGTTTCCCAAGGCGACGCATGTAGTTAACGCATTCGAGGCCACACTTGCCTATGCTGCCGGCATGCTGGGGAAGCCGCACATCGCGTTCGGACGTAGTATCAGCTTTGCCCCCGGAGGCACAGAGTTTGACACAACTGTTCAGGACCTGACCGCTGATGATCTTCTTGTTCCCTGGATGATTCTCCGGCAAACACAGGAGCTTGGCTACACCGCTATTGCCAAGCATAACCCGCAGCCTGGCACAGAACACCGCGCACAGACACGGTACTTCTTCTTATTTCTCTACTTTCGCTTTTTCCGCAGGGCATTAAAAACGGCAGGTCTGGGGAATGACAAAGCTAGCGTGTATCAGGCGCTGAAGGCATTGACGGCCGACTATACCAAGACTGTCGTGGAAGCCCGCCCGCAACACCCGTTCCGCCGTCTCCTTGAGCTAGCAGACGAGTACGTCTTGACGTACATGGCGCTCGCAGCTCACCAGAACTGGTACACCGACCGCAATGCATTCCTGAAGCAGACGGAACTCATTGACGAGGCTCACGTCCTTCAGGCCACGGCAGTGGCCGAGATGAAGATCGGCCCCATCGCAGCCCACCTCACTAAAATCGTAGGCAAAGCTGCACCATGACCATCCCCTTTGTGATCGACAACCAGCAGCACACGATGGCCGACGTGCTCAACGGCATCCTGGCAACGCACGCCGGGCACTCATTGGACGTGGCCACCGCCTACTTTAACGTCGGAGGCTGGAAGCTGCTGAGTACGGGTCTGGCCGGATTGGGCACGTTTCGGCTGCTGCTGGGCGATGAGCCGGAAGAGGGCGCGGACCTGGGGCTGCGTGAGGCGGGGGCCAAACCGGTGAGGGGACTGATCCGGGATCTGGCCGCCGAACCCTTTGAGGCTGGCACGTTGAACACAGTGGAGAACCTGATCGCTTTCCTGCGCCGCGACAACGTGCAGGTGCGCCTGTATACAAAGGGATTTCTGCACGCCAAGTGCTATCTGTTCTACAGCGGCGGTGGATTCGAACGCTTCACCCCGGTGGCGGCAATCGTCGGCTCGTCCAACCTGACGCGGCCAGGCCTGACCTCAAACAAAGAACTGAACCTGAGCCACAAGGGTGAACTCACCCGCGAGGAAATCAGTCCCGAAACGCTGAAAGGGCTACTGGAGAGAGACGAGCGCGCGCACCTGGCCGAGATACCCGACGCGGGGCGTGCCGTGGCCGCCAGTCTGCCGGGGGTGCTGGCGATCAACCAGCTATCCCAATGGTACGAACGGCAATGGGACGACGCCCGCGACTTCAAGGCCGAGTTGATCGACTTGCTGGATGCATCGAAGTTTGGACGGCGGGAGTACACACCTTTCGAGGTGTACATGAAAGCCATCTTCGAGTATTTCCGGGACGAGCTTGACGCCGAGGAGGCCGGCGGTCCGGGCAACGTGCGTTCCACAATCGACCTGAGCGAGTTCCAGGAGGACGCGGTCAAGAAGGCACGCAAGATCCTGGCCCGTTACGATGGGGTGTTGGTCGCGGACAGCGTGGGCCTGGGCAAGACGTGGATCGGCAAAAAGCTGCTGGAGGACTATGCCTACCATCTGCGCTACCGTGCCCTGGTGGTCTGCCCGGCAGCGTTGCAGAAGATGTGGAGGGAAGAACTGCTGGGCGCGAGTATCGCCGCCGACATCGTGACTCAGGAAGCGCTAGGGCGGGAGGAATTTGACCCGCGCAGTGTGCAGGATGCCGATATCATCCTGGTGGACGAGAGCCACAACTTCCGCAACCATACGGCGCAGCGCTACGAAGCGTTGGAGCGCATCCTGGCCGCCAATGGACGGCGGGGCAAGGTCAGTGGGGAACGCAAAAAGATCATCCTGCTGACGGCCACGCCGATCAACAACACGATCCTGGACCTGTATAACCAGGTCAACCTGTTTACCGGCGGTGATCGCAGCTATTTTGCCGCTGCGGGCATCGGCGACCTGCACAAATACTTTTTGGCAGCGCGGCGGGCGGCGCACCAGCAGGAGAGCGGCATAGCCCTGTTCAACCTGCTGGAAGAGGTGGTGATCCGGCGCACACGCCCCTTCATCAAGAGCGCCTATCCCAATGCCACGATCAAGGGCAAGCCGATCCACTGGCCGGAGCGGCATCTGCAGACAGTGCGCTACGACCTGGAGGCCACCTACAGTGGTATCTACGAGGCGTTGGTCTCGCGGATCGAGGACCTGCGGCTGGCACCCTATCGGCTGGAGACGTACAAGGAGAAGGGCGTCACGCGCAACGAGTTTGAGGAAGGACGCGAAGAGGCGCTTGCAGGTATCTTCAGAAGCCGCTATCTCAAGCGTTTTGAGAGCAGTGTGGATGCCTTCCGGATCAGCGTACGCCGCGCCCTGGAGTTTCTGGAGACGTTCGAGAGCTACATCCTGGATGGACGCGTGCTGGACAGCACCAGTTTCCAGAAAGCGATGCGCTACCTGGCCCGAGAGGACGAAGAAGACGACGCCACGGCCCTGCCCAACTCCCGTGCCGAGGCGCTTGATGCCAGCGCGGAGGCCCGCCAGTTCATCGAGGCGTTGCCCACGCTGAACGCGGATCTGTACGACCTGCGGCGTCTGCACCAGGATGTGCGCCATGATGTGGACGCACTGCGCCAGGTCTGGCAGTCGATCGCCGGGATCACAGCCCCACGGGATGCCAAGCTGAACGCGCTCAAGGACCTGTTGGCTGGTGAGCTGAAGGGCCGGAAGGTGCTGGTTTTCACATACTACAAGGACACGGCGCGCTACCTGTACCGGCAGTTGGGGAGTGACGAGCCTGACGCGGTGGCCTGGCGTGTTGCTGCCGGCGATCCCGGTATTCGGCGCATGGACAGCGGAGCCGATGCCCGCGAACGGGCGTCCCTGGTCGGCCGCTTCGCGCCCAGGGCCAATAACCGGCCGGAGATCAGCGGCACGGACGACGAGATAGACATCCTGATCTCCACCGACGTGCTGTCCGAGGGCCAGAACCTGCAGGACTGCGGGGTATTGATCAACTACGACCTGCACTGGAATCCCACGAGGATGGTGCAGCGGGCGGGGCGGATTGACCGTATCGGCACCGACTTCGTCAGACTGATGGTGCTGAACATGTTCCCTGATCGCGGCCTGGAGCGCTTGCTGGGCCTGGTGCAGAGCCTCTCGCAGAAGATCGCCCACATTGACAGGGCGGGGTTTCTGGATGCTAGCGTGCTGGGCGAGGTGGTTCACCCGCAGAACTTCAATACGCTGCGGCGCATTGAGGAAGAGGATGGCACGGTTGTGGAGGAGCAGGAACAGTTTGTGGAGCTGGTCAGTAGTGAGTTCCTGTTGCAGAACCTCAAGGGCCTGCTGGACGACACGATGCGCGACAGGCTGGAGAAGCTACCGGACGGCATCCACAGTGGCCTGGCCCGGCAAGGCGCCAGGGGCGTGTTCTTCTACTTCATTGCCGACCAGGGCACGAAGAAGCAGGTCCGCGCGGGAGCAAGGGTTGGCGGCAGGCGCCACTACTGGCGCTACGTGTCACTGGTGGACGACCCGAAGGGCAATGCAATTGAAGAGAACCGCTACATCATGACCAGCCTTATTCAGTGCCAGCCGGATACGCCACGGGTGGTGCCCGCGGATGGCGAGGTGGATGTCTTTGCCCTCCAGGAGACGGTGCTTGCCTCGATCCTACACTCAGCGCATGAGCAAGTGGCCATTGAGGAAGCCCCCAAGGTGCTGGACCCCATCCAGCAAACAGTTGCGACGGCGTTGCGTGGCTACATCAACAGTCCAGAGGTCAGCCGGAGGGAGATCATTGAGGCAGTGCAGAAGCTAGTCGAGCCTCAGCCAGGTGTCTACGTCAGAGCCCTGCGCAAGGCCTACGAGGCCTTTACCACGAACGGCAGCGTGGGAGACCTGCTGGCCGCCGCGAGGAGCATAGGTAACACCATGCCAGATGGAGAGGCAGGAAGCAAGCCAGAGGATGGAGGGGCCCCCCAGATGCTGGATGCCGTAAAGAGAGAGCACTTGCGGCTCGTCTGCTTCGACTACATCTGGGCATGAAGTGGGGCCGCTTTATTGTACTCGGTCCGCACAAGCACCAACTACGCCGCCAACGTGGCCGCTGGGATGACTGCTGAAACCTACATGTAGGACCTCCTCACCAGCTGTGAGACGCTGTGCATACAACTGCGACATCTTACACCCACTACGACACCGCCAGGGCCGTCTACTCGGTGCCATATTTTCTCATAAGTGAGATTATGCTATAATCCTGTGACAATGAGGATGATGTCGAGGGAGGGGGTCGGATATGGGCGCGAACGGAGTAGGAGAGGGCGGGACGGGTGCCGCGCTCGTACCTTATATGGGCGAGGCCCTGGAGCAAGCCCAGGCCTGGACCCGCTTGCCCGAGGATGAGCGCAAGCGCCAGGCCATGGACGCCGCCCAGCGCCATGACAGGGCAGCGCTGTGGCGGCTGACCGAGAACTGGCTGCTCACCCACGGGGAGCAGGGCGCCCATGTCAGCCTGCACACCCGGGCGGCCTATGCGCGGGGTGGACGGCTGCTGCTGGAGACCTGGCGGCACGAGAACCTGCTGCGACCCAGCCGGATGGCCGGCGCGGACTGGCGCACCCATCTGGAGGGCCGGGGCCTCAAAACAAGCTCGGTGCGTGTCTACCTCGCCGCTGCCCGGGCGCTGTACGCCGCGCTGCGCTCCGCCGGCGCAACCACGGCGGACCCCTTCAAGGACACGCGGGTGGCCCGGGATCGGGTGCCCCGCTGGGAGAAGCGTACCCCTTATTCCAATGATGAGGTGGCCACGCTGCTGCGGGTGGCCACGGGGCCGGAGGAGCGCTTGCTCGTCCTGCTGGGCGCGCACGCCGGCCTGCGCAACAGCGAGATGCTGGCCCTGACCTGGCCCGATGTCCACCTGGCCGCCGGCCACCTGGTCGTGCAGGCGGGCAAGGGCGGCAAGAAGAGGACCGTGCCCCTCTCCACCACCCTGCGTGCGGCCCTCGCCGCCTGCACACAGCCGACGGGGTATGTGCTGCCCATCCAGGAGCGCCGCGCCGGGGTGCGCCACCGTATGACCCTGGTGCGGCGTATGCGCTCTCTCTGCCAGCGGGCCATCGTGCCCTACCGCTCGGTCCACGCGCTGCGCCACACGGCGGGCACCCGGCTCTACGCGCAGACCGGCAAGATCGAGGACGCTGCGGCGTTCCTGGGCCACAGCCAGCTGGAGACCAGCCGCGTGTATATCCATCATGCCGACGAGGGCGTCAAGACGGCCGTGACCACCTGGTGAGTGCAGCGGCGTCTAGCCACGGGGGACGGCGTGCCGCCGCACAGGATGAGCGGACACAGGGCACCCGCCGCCGGCGTCACGGCACACCGTGATCTCGTCGAGGGGGTGGCCACGAATAGCCAAAGCGCGTCGAAGGGGGGTGAGGATGGCCACCGTGGACAGAGCACGGTAACGCGAACGTGCGTCATGCGGTCGTGTGGATGGGAACGCACGTTCGCGTTACATCCGCGCTAGTGGAGAATAGTGACGCACGTTCGCGTTACCGTGCTCTGTGATCGGGACGGGTGCAATCGCATGATGCCCTGTGAGAGAGTGGCCCAGTTCCTGGCCCTGGCCCGCTCCACCCCGTTCGTGGGGGAACGGGAGTGCCGCCGTTGAGCCACGGGCAAGGAGGTGATACGGTGGGGCTGTCCCCGTCCTTTCCTTGAGTGGTGACTAAGAAGAGAAGAGGGGGTCTCTCTCTCGCTATGTGTAGGAGCTTGGCTACGGATCATCGCGCCGCGCGGTGGGCGGGAAAAAGAGCCGGCCGCAGCTGGTACCGTCGCTGTGACGCCTACTCTCCCCCGTCTTCCTCCTGGCCGTAGAGGGCACGGTAGAAGCGCGCTGCCAACTCCCGCTCCAGCGCCGCTGCCTCGGCCTTGGTCCCCACGCAATGGTGGTACACCGCCTCAATGGAGAGGCCGACCAGGTCCTCGTCGGCCAGAGCAACGGCCCCCGGAGCCACCGGGATCGGCACCGCCACCTGCCCATGCTCCTCGCGTGGTGTGCAGGCCTCGCCGCTGGGCACAGCCTCAATGCTCCACTCTCCGTTGGCGGACACGATCAGGTACGCCGTCGCGTCCTGCCGCGCGTGCCAGATCGTCGAGCCCAGCACCAGCGGCAGCCCCGTGTCACGCAGCGCCTCGAAGGGGCGGCTGAGGCACTGGTCCTCGCGTGGTACGGCCCGGTGCGCCCGTGGTGTCGGCCACGCGCGCAGCAGCCGGCGGCGATAGGCCTCCAGCTCCCCCGCCAGGGCGTCCAGTTGGTCCCCGCACGTCTGGCACACCGCCACCTGGCTCCCCGCCGCGTACCGGACATAGCTCTCCAGGTGCGGATCAATCAGGCGCAGCTCGACGAGCGGCACTCCCTCTAGGTCCTCGGGGGCGACCTGCCGCTCACACCGGGGGCAGGTCGCGGCGCCCGCCGACCGCAGGATCGTCAGCATGGGGCGCTCCTCTCCTCATCTCCAGCCGCCGGGGGAGCCACCTTGGTCTTGGGCGGCCGGCCCCGCCGTGGGGGGGCCTGGTAGTCCGCCGGCAGCGGCTTGGGTGCAGGGCCACGACCCCCGCCCCGCGTGCCCCGCTGGCGCAGGCAGGCGTCCAGCTTGCGCCGGGTGGTCACCTTGCCTTTTGCTCCCCATGGCTGCGTCTCCAGGTAGCCCGCACGCAGCCACGCCTTGAGCGTCGGGTAGGCTACCCCGGCGATCACGGCCGCCTCATGCAGTGGAATCGGCGCGTCCCAGTCAATCGGTCGCGCCTTGCTCTCCGTGTCGTCTGCCATCATACCCTCTCCTTCTTCATCATCATCGTCCGTCGCCAGGCGTGGGGCAGGAAGAGGGCGGCTCCGCGCCTCGTCACCCTCTTCCCCCTGGTCGCTGGCCGTCTGTGTGGCCGGCCGCCCCCCTCTCTCCTCTAATACTCCTCGGGGAGAAGCAGAGTTGTAGCGTCGCGGGTTCCGTCCTCATCGTCGCCGTTGGTGATCACCCACACCGTCACCTCGGCACTGATGCGGTACACGCTGAAGATGCGTGCCCCGCTCACCAGTGCCTCCTCGTTGAGGCCCCGGTCTTCCCGGTCCAACTCGCCCCAGTCTCCCACCGCGTGGCGGGCCACCAGCGTACCCACGGCCACCCCAGCCTCCTCCAGCGCCTCCAACGCTCCCGGCGTCGCCACTACCTGCCCCAGCGGGAACAGCCGCCCCGTCGTCTCTGTCGCCATTATCCTCTCTCCCTTCACTGGGGGAGGGGCAGAAGCTCTGCTGCCCCTCCCCGCTGCGTGCTGCTAGGCGATGCTGAACCCGTTACCCGAGGCGTACACATACCCGTAGGAGTAGGTGCGGCCCACCCCCCGGTACTGCGCGGCCAGCGTGATCAGCGCGAACGCGTGGACACAGCACCCCCTCTGGGTGCGCCGGAACCCCTCGCGCCCACTGCGGCAGGTGCAGATGATCTGCGCCTCCGGGCCAATCGTGACCAGCACGTGGACCTTGGGAGAACAAGCGTTCTGCACCACCTCGTACAGCCCCGCTTCCTTGTCCAGGATGCGGTAGCTCCACAGGCAGGGCTTGTAGAATGATGACCGGCATGCTAGCATTGACCGAAACCTCCTTGTAGGGGGAATCACTTGGCGGGCCGCCTGAACTCTTCCTGGAGGGGGCGGCCCGTCTTTTTTGTACCCTACACCTATATTATACATCTTTGTTAGTGTATTTGTCAAGATAAATAAGGGCATTTATCCACATATATTTATGATTGATGGGGAGCTAAGGACAGAGGGCGGTGCCCGTGCTGGCGGCCCTTTTCCCCGCCCGCAGGCGGCGCGGTGATCGGCGGTGGGAGATGGACCAAAGGGCCATGCGCGTGGCACAGACACGCCGGCATGGGAGCGGGAGCGGCACACGCGTCTAAGGCAGTGGGGCCAGCACAGGGCAGCCAATCGGCGCTCCCTGGCGTCAGGCCGGGCGGGGGTAGGCTCTCCCTTCTCCTGTGGTCGTGCGGCCGGCTCCCGCATGTGGCCCCCTCTGACTCGGTGCCCTGCAGGCCTCCGGCAACGCCAGCGGCGACACGTGGTCTGGCCAGGCCGTCAGGGGTTAGAGCCGGCACACGGCCAGCGCACTGGCCACGAGCGCGCCCAACAGCAGGCCACGGGACGGGATCAGCGCCTTTTCCCCGCCCGCCCCGCAGCGCGGTGATTGCCCCCTGCCGTCAGAGAGCGCAGCCTCTTCGGCGACGTAGGAGCCGAGGGGGCGTAGCGGGCTGGCTGCACAACGCCCAGCACCGCCCTCGTTTGTGCCGCCCGACACGCTGACGGCAAGCGTGGCTCGTCCCCGACAGAGGAGGGGTGGAGCCGAGCGCCCACCAGCCGACCGCGGCGCAGCATCCCCGGTTGGGACAGGGCACGGTCCTCACCACGGCGGCCGTCAGTCCCTGTCCTCCTCCCTTCACAGCGCCTCCCGTTCATAATGGGGAGCCATTATGGGGTCGCTGCCCTGGGCGAGGATGTGCATAAATTCTCTGTCAAACTAGGGGTGAGCGCGACGGGGGAGGTTGACCCATGCATAACCTGGCGTCTCTGCCCGCTGCATAACCTGTCGCCCCCTCGCCGACGCTCACCGGGTGTGACCTGAAAGGAGCCTGTGTTTAACCTCAGAGAAGCCTGTCCCCCGGTGAGCACGCGCGGACACCGCAGAGCATAAGGAGGGAGCGAGAGGCATGCTGACGATTGGGGTGGATGCACACAAGGGGACGCACATGGCGGTCGCGGTGGATGCTGCAGGCCAGGAGTGCGGCCACTGGCAGGGTCCTAATAGCGCGGAGGGGTGGGTCGCACTGCGCACGTGGGCGAAGGAACTGGGGACCGAGCGACGGTGGGGCATTGGGGGAGCGTGGAACTACGGGCGGGGTCTGGCCCAGTCCTTGGTGGCGGCCGGGGAACTCGTTCACGAAGTCAACGCCCGCTGGACGGCCAAAGAGCGGCGGCACGCCCGCAACCGCAGCAAGACTGATCGGCGTGACGCCCAGGCGATCGCACTGTATGTGTGGCGGGAAGGCCAGACATTGCCGCCGGTGGCCAGCGACGACGACTCCGCCGTGCTGGAGGTGCTGGTCAGTCAGCGCGATGCAGCGGTGGCCGAGGCGACGCGGCTGCGCAATCAAGCTCATCAGCTCCTGCTGCAGGGGGATCCCTCCTATCGGGAGCATGTGCCGGCGCTGACGACGGAGCAGGGGATCGCTGCCCTGGAGACGTACCAGGCGCCGGGGGCGAGCGTGCTGGCCCAGACCCGCGCGGCCATGATCCGGATGCTCGGCCAGCGCTTGCGCCTTGCCGTCGCGCAGGCGGAGGATCTCAAGACGCAGATCGAGGCCCGCGCTCGCGCGGGGTTTTCCCCCCTCATCCAGCTCAAAGGGATCAATGCCCTCACGGCCGGGATGCTGGCGGCCATCTTGGGGCCGGGCCGCCGCTTCCGCAGTGATGCCGACCTGGCGCTCTATGCCGGGGTCGCGCCGCTGGAGGTCTCCTCGGCCGGGCGGGTGCGCCATCGGCTCAATCGCGGCGGCCATCGTCAGCTCAACGCCATTGTGCACCGCATCGCGCTCACCCAGCTACGCGCCTGGCCGGACGCCAAGGCCTACGTGGCGCGCCGGATGAGCGAGGGGAAGACCAAACGCGAAGCCATTCGGGCCTTGAAGCGCTATCTCATCCGGGCCATCTGGCGGCTGTGGCAGGAGTGCGTGCCCCCGGCGCAGAGCACGCCCATCGCTGCGGTCGCCTGACCGGGGTCCCCTGAGGCCCGGTCCTTCCCCCCGTCACGCTCACTAAGCGGAGGCGCCGCGGCTTGACGGTCTGCGGCGGGTCCCGTGCTAGGCTGCGCAGCCCGAGGGGGACGCCACGGCACGCCCTGACCGTCCGTCCCCCTCGGCGCAGCAGCGTCAGCACGGGTGCCGCACGCCGTCAAGCCCCAGCCGCAGCGCCGGTGCTCTGGGCAGAGCGGTGGGCGGCAGACCCCCTCTCAGCACGTGCCAGGATGCTCTCTCTAGCTGCACCCGCATGGTCTGTCTCAACAATAGCTCTCACGAGCTATACACCTGCCAAAGCAACAGCGAGGAGGAGAAGAATGTCCCGCTTACCCAACGCTAGCGCCCTGATCAGCCTGCACGAGGCCGCCGACTACGCCGGCTACCGCAGTGTGTCCACGCTGCGCAAAGCGGCCCGTGAGGGCCACCTGCGGGTGGTGCAGCCCAGTCCGCGCGTCATCCTGACCACGCAGGCCTGGGTCGAGGAGTACGAGCTCCGCATCTGGGGCAAAGGAGGACACCCCCGCGGCCAACCACGCTCCTGAGCAGCACCTGCCTCGCTGAGCATCCCCTCTGAAAGGGCCGCCAGACCGACCACAGCCGGACCCTTGACAAAGGAGCGTTATGCAGGTTTGTCCCTACACACTCCGCCCGTGCCTCGTTACCCTGCCCCTCTCTTGCCCTTTTCTCCTGCTGAAGATGCGTAAGACATGCGCTGATAGTGCGCCCTATCACCCGGCGCTAGATCCCTTTCACAGAAAGGAGAGGTTCGGAAGAGAGCACCTCTGGGTCACCGGCTGACCCGGCGGCGAAAGCCAAACGGGACAGCAGCATGCCG
>JAABUM010003650.1_pt1 | contig 18511 bp, 32 predicted proteins | sample 5559161 | NCBI WGS metagenome assembly JAABUM01 (sample SAMN10711868, study PRJNA513369) | rock metagenome | isolation source: Antarctica rocks | place: Antarctica: Victoria Land, Siegfried Peak nord | reverse complement strand
CAGGGGGACGGAGCCCTGCCGCCCCGCCGCCGACGACGCGCCGCCGCCGCCACAGCTGCCTGCCGAGCTTGGGCGGACGTCTGCGCCCCACGCCGCCCGGCTGCGGGCGCCGGGACTGCCGTCGAGCGGCTGCTGCTGCTGGCTTGGCTGCGCGGCGTCGACCGCTGCGCTGTGCTGGGGCGCCGCCAGGCCGCTGTGCTGCTGCAGGGTGGGGTCCTGGTAGGCGCCGCTGGCCGTGCACCATGCGTGGGACACCTCCGGCAGCGGAGCGGATCCTGCGGGCACGCCCCGCAGAGCCTCCGGCGGTGGGGACGCTCCGCGCCGCTCGCCGTAGCTGCCTGCAGGGCAGGATAGGGAATGCAGTGAGACACCAAGTCGAAACTGCCGATGGCTGTTGGCATTTATACGTCTCGTGGAGCGAACGAGATGCTACCATCAGCTTTATGCACAGCGAGCGCAACAGGTGAGGGTCGAGGCTGTGAACCCTCACCCTTCATTTGCCAAGATGTGGCTGTGCAGGGAGAGGCCGGCAGTGATCAGAGTCGCGGAGGAGATCTGAGAGGATGTTCAAATGTGTGAAGCAGAAGCGAACGCATTGGCCAACCCAGAACTCGTAGGCGTCTGGGCCCTCGTCCGGGGAGGAGTCTTTCCAAAACACAGCGAATTAGCAAAACTGGAGCGTTTTGATGGAAATATATCAACGCTCGCCCCAAACCTCGGATGCGTTTGGGCTGGTGCCCTCGGGAGGCCCTCGGTGTGGGGGAGGAGCCTCCTGGTTTGAAGCAAGAAATCAAGTACACCGCAAAAGTAGCTTTGATTTTACTCACCCCAGAACTCCGAGGCGTCTGGGCTGGTGCCCACGGGGGAGCCCTCGTCGGGGGAGGAGCCGCCCGGTGGGCTGCTGCCGAACAGCATCCAATCCGCGCCCGGCGGCATGCTGCTAGCGGGCTCGGGGTACGCCCACCGCGCACGCGGCGCCAGCGTCATCGAGTTGCGCCGCCGCAGCGGCGGACCCGCCTCTCTGCAGGTGTGCAAATTGCCAGTTTGGCGGCTGGGCCGCTGAAGAGTGAGCCGTGCACTTCTTTCGTGCGCGCTGAGCTCATTCACGGCTGCTCGTAATGCCCCTGGGTACGAGAAGAGTCAAGAAAGTCGTGGGCAATGCACCACAGGTGTGCACATTCAAATCCCACCGTGTATGCACTCTGAAACAAAGAGTGAGATAGTACATCAAACTGCATCCCGCACCCGTCGGAGCCCTCGGAGTGCGCGTGCTTGGCCTGCAGCTGTGTCATGCAGGAGGCGGAGTGGTGGCGCTGCAGGCCGCCGGGGCGGCTGCCGGCGGCGGCGGCGGCGCGGCCGCCGGCGGGCGCCGTCGCGAGGCGCGCCCCCAGGTCGCCGCCCACGCGCGACTGCCACTCGCTGATGACTTCCCACGCGTACCTGCACCCGGGGCAGGGTTTAGAAAAAGGTGTTGACGACTTGTGAGCTTCGAAGCGAGATGTTTCCTCAGATTGACGCCCATGCACGACTGCCACCTGTCGATCACCTCTTACACATACCTGCCAGAGCATGCCAAGAATGCTGGGTACAGATGACTCGCGAGCATCAACACGTCCCAGTCGCAGGCGGATCATGTTACAGTTTCCTCGTGCATGAGAGTCGGCCTTGCAGCGAGACAGGCCGAGCAAGCTCGGTATGGGGGTGCACCGCTTGCGCAGCGCCTGTTGCGACGCCGCACCAAAAGGGAAGCACGAGCTGTCCAGGCCTGTCGGGAGCAGTGTCCTTCTGGTCAGGAGGACAAGGCGCACCGGTTGCTGTCGCGCACGATGCGGTCCATGAGGTGGTAGTCCATCAACCGGAAGTGCCACACCTGCAGCCACAGCAGACCATCCACACGAGTCCAATGGTGATCACCGCAGCCGCATTGCGAGTGCGCGATCTGCTTACAGCCATCGGAATCAGTAGCCTGGCATGGCAGGCTGCTTGCGTGCGCTTTTGGCACGATAGGCAGACATCAAGATGTGAAGTAGCTTCAGCCGCAGCCGACGGGAGGGTAGAGGCGCATATCAAATGTTTTGGCACACAGAAAGGCGTACCGACACGCGCAGGTGGAGGTAGGTGACGTGGACGCTTTATCTCGCAAGTATGCCTCAGTAGGTTTGAGTATGACAAGACACATCCGAAGTCAGGCGCACCGGGGGCCGCAGGTAGAGGTCGATGATGTAGTCGCGGCTCATGCGCTTGAGCGCCAGGCTGTGGCTCATCCACGTCAGCGCGTTCACGATCTGGTTGTACCGCGGCAGCTTGATGCCAAACCTGTCGAGCATCAGACAACGCCCATGAGGACTGTAGAAACAGATTACGGCACCCGCTGCAAGGCACGGCGCCACTGGCTGTGCAATTGGCTGTGGAGAGGCCTGGACGGTGGGAGTTCGGCCGCTGATCTGTTGCAACATGCTGCGCAGTCGGAGGCACAGCAACATGCGAGGGTGGTACCGCAGGCGCTGGAAGGGGCACAGCCGGTCCCACAGCAGCCGCCAGCCGGAGACGCCGCCGGAGGTGGTCGTCACCTCCCGATACGCTGAGTCATCCCGGTCCTCCACGTCCACTACCAGCACCTTGTCCACGCCTGCATGTGTTGATGCCTTGGGTTGGAGGTGAATTGCTGGTGCTGGCAGGGCACGCCACCTGGCACGCGGAGCGGCTGATGAAGGACAGTTCAGTATCTGGCAGCGGCAGCAGAGGCAGCTGCGGCAGAGGCGGAAATGAAAACAGCCCCTCACCTTGCGCGTGCATGACATCAACGGGCATGTTGTTGGCGTAGCCGCCGTCAATGAGCAGCTCGCCATCCTGTGGAGGAAATCCACAATCAGATGGAACGTCTGAAGCAAATAGGACAAACAACATTGGTCAATTGCGGATTTCAAATCAACGTGGACTAATTGACCATTCTTACATGCCTTCTTGTCATGTTGGCTGTGTTTCATACCATCAAAGACAGAAATCCTAATCGAACCCACCTCAACGACGGGCGGCACGAGGCCCACGATGGTCATGCTCGCGCGCACCAGCTTCCACAGCAGCCCGGACTTGTGCACCGCGGTGTCACCGCGCGACAGGTTGGTGGTCACGCAGAAGTAGCTGCAGCAGAGAGATCGCAACGCAAAGCAGGTCGGGATTTCAAACATCCATTGTGTGACGAGCAGAAGCTACATGCACCAATGCACTCGCTGGGGTGATGCGCCACTGTGCGGATGCGCCATGACGGTGTGGCAGCAGATCGAGATTGCCGATCCCCCCTGCCTCAAGGCCTGATAGTTTCCCATGACGTCATAACCGCCCGTTGTTCCTGATGCACAGCCAGATGTGCGCGCACCTGAGCCACAGGTCCTCGATACGGCCGGCGCCAGACTCGAAGCTCTCCTCAATGATGCGGTCGAAGCCGGCGCCCGTGAACAGGCTGATCAGCGGCAGCGTCAGGTCCTGGGCATGCACACGTCAGCTGTCAGTCTTTCGACTCCCACTTCTCCATGTGGCCGTATTCAGCAGAGCGTTCATGCCTTCTAATGAAGGCACAGGCATGCCGGCGCTGTGCTGAACCAATGCCGGCGGCAGGGTAGAAACGAACATTGAGCTCATGCCCGCGTTGTCCATTTTCCCGACCTTGTCCAGTACCAGTGGCCTGTGTCCAAGGCCATGCATGCAGGCCGCTGGCCACCTCAGTGTCCAAGCCATTCAGCGTTGTGACCCACGTATCAGATTATCAGAAGTGCAGCGTCACCTGCAGCAGGTGGCGCACGGAGGACATGCGGGCGGCGTAGCGGCGGACGGCACTGTGCATGTCACCCCATGCCAGACCTTGGGCGTACAACGCCGCCATGAAGGCGCCCTGCGCAAGCAGCCACAGAGAGTTACCCCCCTGTTGATCATGCCGCAACGCAGCGGCGCACGCGGGGAGGCTCTCATATGCAGGAAGTGGCCACGGCACGATGCACGCGCGAAATTTTCGAAACACAACGCTTGTAAATGACAGGTAGAAACCATTATCCGATCGTGGGGTCCGGCATGTCACAGTCATGGCGTGGGACCCCTCAGGGATGGTCAGCACACCTAGGTGGTTCCGCCGATGACGTCGACATAGGCATCATCAGACGACAGGCTGCTTGTGGGTGCATTGCCATGCCAGGTGCACAAAGTTACGGCGTGCTCCTCCGGCATGATTAACACACCTGGGAGGTGCCGCCGATGACGTCGACGGGCACCCCGGCAGAATCCAGGGCGTGCAGCACGCCGAGGTGCGCGAGGCCGCGGCTGCCGCCGCCGCTGAGCACTAGGCCCACCGCCTTGCCCGCCATCCAGCGCGCCAGCCGCGCCACGTCCTGTGACGCAGATGCATGAGATTTCAGATTCGGGGCATCATTTGTGTCAGAATCCGCATGCAACTCAGACGAACCAATGTGCAGCTGCGGAGCTGGTGGGTCCACTAATTGTTGGTTTGCACGTGTCAACCCGGCCAAGCAATTTCTTCCCAGCACCCAGAATATACTAGTGCTTCAAGAGGCCCCACAACAACAAGAAGCGCGAACAAAGGCACACCTTGTCGTTGGCCAGGCGGATGTGGTGGTGGCGCTGCAGCTGGGGGCGCGGCTCTAGCCATGCCATGGTGCCCTTCGGGTCCGCGTCGCTGTCGTGCAGCAGCACCAGCTCCACGCGCCTAGCATCGAACGGTCAGGGTTTTAGGACCAATGTAGGGGCTGTGGGGAGTTGGTACCCTGGGCAGCGGTGGGTGGGTCTCCGCAGTGAGGTGAGTCGGGCAATGCAGGCTGACAGCCTGCATCCCCAAGAAGCAGCACAAGCTTTGCCAGAACATGGATCTCATATCAGCTAGCACATGAGACGTCCTCCTGCTCATGTCGTGTGTGCCAGGAAGGACTCGCCTGAACTCGGACACCCAGTCGGGGCTGCCGCTCTCGTTGAGGAAGCTGGCCAGGCCGCCGGACGTGGTGTCATGCAGCGCCCGCAGCGTGGGTGTCGGCCCGCCGTCGCCGCCGCCGGGGCCCGCCGCCGCGCGCTGCGATCGCCGCCGCGAGGCACCGATCGTTGCCCACAGCAGCTGCCGCTCCAGCGGCCCCATCTGCACGTCAACAATGAACAGCACCGAGAGTTGAAATCAACAGTGGAATGCGTTAATATGGCTTGCGAGCGCGACCCCACCTCCAGGCGTCGGGAGGGTGGCTCGTGCGATGCTGCCGCAGGGATCTGCAGATGACTTCAGGGTGCAGCCTGATACATCGTGCATTATACTAGAACTGCATTGCTCCTTGGGACAAGCGCATCGTCCTAGCATGCCCAACGCTGCATGCATGCAAGGCAGGTGCTGGGGACGGACGACTCTGTATGCATAGCAGCGGCCACCTGGGGCGAGGCGCCGGGGGCGGCCACCAGCAGCACGCAGTCGGCCTGGCTGACACAGATTTTCGACCAAGGCGTCATCTCCGCGTCCGCCTCCAGCAGTATGAACCTGCAGGTGGCATGGGTTCATATGTATATTGTTTCCAGCTAAAGACAGACGCAGTGGTTGGCCATTGCAAAGCCGCGGATCCCATCTAGAAAGCACGCAAGGTCCAGGCAGCCACAAAGCCCAGCCAGACAGCAGCCACCCTGAGGCAAGGAGGCACCCAGCGGCGCCGGGACAGCAGAGAAGGCCGAGGAAGCAGGAGCAGGAAGCGGCACCTGTAGTCCTCCTCCTGCGCCGCCATCCAGGACGTGATCTTGGAGCGGTAAAAGCCTACGCCGATGCGCTCAAAGGCACGCGGAAACATCGCGTCCACCGCGCTGGACGTCAGGTGCAGCGTCGGACCTGCATTACAAGACGTACACTCAAACCAAGCACGAAATTGAAATGTCTGCGAATTGCGCAAGCACAGCAAGCGTCTCCGCATTTGGTGAGTGGCCATGTCGGCATCATGCATGCTGAAGTGTGTTGGACAGACTCATTTGACAGGTTTCGAGCATCTTGACTTTCCAGACGCTACTCACCGAAAAGCGCCGTGAGCATCTCCCGCAAAGCGGTGCCGACGGCCTGCGTCGCGGCGCAACTAGCCGCCGGTGTCACCGGCGCGCGGCCGCTGGCGGCGCTGTTGGCAGGCGAATGTGCCGAGCTGGCGCTGGCTGCAGAGACGCCTGCACGCAGCAGGTATAATCGATGAAAACAAGGTCTGCGAGCTGTGTCAAATGCACTCCAAACCTTTGCAGCCAAGTTGCGGTCCCTCCATTGCTGTCCCCAGCTGCTGCAGATTCGGGATTCGGGCAGCTATGGGAAACAAACTATTCCAGTTCACAGCCAAGCCGAAGGCGCCACGCATTCCAGATGCGCTCGCCTGCTGGCAGCAGGGCGATGGTGACGATGTCGCCACGGCGGGCGCCGCCGGACGCCTGCCCGCCCTTGGTCGCCAGGTGCGCCGGCCGCATGTTGGGCAGCGCACTCTCCGCCACCAGCTTGCCCGCCTGGTCGTACCTGCAGTAGCACAAATAACATGTATGTTGCAACGTTTTTGATAGGGTTTCTTAGAGGTTGTTTGCATTGCAAGCATCCGCCGGCAGGATGTCAGCCATCTTCTCCATAGGCTGTGTATAGGGTAGACGGCGCTCTCTCCGTCACCAGCGTTGCTGCCTGGTCTAATTGGCAGGGGTTGGACAGGCAGCATCAAGAACGAAATGACGAAGGCAGATTAGCGGCAGATTAGCTGCCCTTGGCAGATTGCTTGACCCGCTGTCCGATGTACGCATTCGGCCATTTGATTGGGGCAAGCCTTGCCACAACGGCTCCATGTGAAGTGCAACATGCATCGTTCTGTAATGGCCCTTGCACCATCGCGCTGCAGAGCACACGAAAAGATGCTCTCCTGCGCCTCGGAAGCAACAGCATCAACATGCAGCAGCGATGACAGAATGTGGGCAGGGCCGCACTGCTGTGCGGAGCGAGATGTTGCGGCGGCCGCGAGTCGGCGAGCCATGCCGTCCAGGATGTGCGCGACGGCGGTGGGGCTCTTCTGCGCCAGCATCTCAAACGAGCCCTGCGCAACCAACATGAAGGGTGTCAGGTAAGTGGTGCAGTCATGCTGGTGGGTGCAGGCATACAGCCCGAGGCGGCGAGCAGATACCAGTCTATGTTCAAAGAGTGCACTTTGTGATCCATTGATGGGTATTGCCAGGAACCCGAGCGCCTTGAGCGCACCTTGGACATGCGGACGAGCTCCGAATCGCGGATGCAGACGGCGGTGGTGTCATGCGCGCCGCCTGTGTGTGCGGCACCCAGCATCATTTGAGGTGACAGACGACCCATGCTCGAGACATTCATCCACATGTGCCGAAAGAAGTGCAATGCCGACGCAACATGAAGCTGCACGGATATGCTGGAATGTGCACCTGTGAGCACGAACACGCCACCCAGCGCCTCGCCGCGAGCCACCTGCGTCACAGCGAGACCGCAGCAATGCGAGACGGATTTGCACGAGTTCGCATCCTCAGATTGAGATCAATACACAACAACGCCGCTACACAGACGCATTAGCAAGGAGATTCCGACTACAGGTTTTATAGAAGCTTCAACCGAAGTCACGCACTGTGACCGAGTTTATGCACCAACGACATTGTGGAGGTTCTCTGAAGCAGCACCTCATCCTCAACACGCACGCCGCCGCGGGGCGGCGCCTCCTGCCGCACCAGCCGCGCGCGCCCGCTGATAAGGATGAACAGGCTGGCCGCGGGGTCGCCCTGCCTGCAGTGGAGGAGCAGCACTCGCCTGTATATCAAAACTCTCACAATTTTGAGGCTGCAGCATCGCCTGGGGCTCTCTTGCTTCGTGCACGACTTGTTCGACTCATTGAGACCCGAACTGCATGCTGCAGGAAGATGTGATAGAAACGCGATCACAAGCGGGAGTGAAATGCAGCGCACCGGTAGATGGTGTCGCCGGAGTGGAGCCACATGCGATTGAGGCCCAGGGAGATGAAGCGGCGGATGAGGGGCGCCAACGCCTGCCCCGCCGCCAGCAGCACCTCCACAAACAGGCCCGGGTGCGCCACCTGTGCAGGCGTGAACAGCGCTTCACTCGAGAGTCTGGATTACAGACTTACTGTTGAGAAATATGCAGGTGAAACGGCAGGTGAGGACGCCGCCGCCAGCCCCGCCGCCGCCAGCCCCAGCCCCGCATGATGTACTGCAAGCGCCCCAGGCCCGCCGTGGATCAGGGTTCGTGCAGCAACAGCACCTCTGAGCCAGCACTGAGAGACAGGGTGCAGGCGGTTCTCTGGGCCAGGATTGAATTGAATGACACAGGTGAGACTGTCAACATCAGGCATGCAGAGGGACCGCTCCAGTACATTGGTCGTTGTGCACAGCACAGACTGATCAAGGTACTGGGCCAAGCCGCCTCCTCAGCATGCTGCACATTCACAGATGGCACTGGCGCCTGTTGGTGTCGATCAGCAGGTTGCTGCTTGACAAAGTGGCCGATCAGCAGGGCATTCTGCTGAGCGCTGTCAATGCGCTAGCTGGCGACCGGCGCTCCTTTGATCTTAAATCCTAGGTGACTCACCAGCAGCGCCTCCAGCTCGGCATTGCCCAAGGCCAGCAGGCGGCAGCGGCGCGCGGCGCGCACGGCCGCGGTCGTGCGAGTGCCCGACAGGAAGGCGGCGGCGGAGATGATGCTTCCGGCTTCCACCGCCGCCTCGTCGCGAGTACCGTCAGGGCCGGGCCGCTCCGCCAGCATCGCGCCCTGCAGGTTGAATGTTGAGGGGTGCTTTTCCATAGAAGAGGCGTTCACAACCGTGCGAGGTTCCACTCCTTGGTCTGACGGCATCTGGCAGTGGAAGGGTGGCCAGTGATCTTGGAAGCACTGCAGATAGCTGTCGGATCTGGCCATATGTCTTGCATTTGGAGTGGACAAGTCTGGATGTTGCTGGACATGCTGGATGTGGTGGATGTCAAACCACAGGTATCTGCCCATGGAAACGCACCTCCAGCAGCACATAGAAGCGGCGGCAGCCCTTGCCCTGCCGGTGCAGTGTGCGCCCGCGGTTGAGCGTGAGGTACTGCCCCTGGCGCTCCGCGCTGACCAGATGCCGTGGCAGCGCCGCCTCGTGGCCCGCCACCACGTCCCAGCCGCCCGCCAGGCACGCCTGAACGTCGAAGATGTATGAAGTTCATGCAGTGCAAAGGCGCTGGTTTCAAGACATATTATCAGCGCCGCCTCGTGGCCCGCCACCACGTCGCAGCCGCTCGCCAGGCACGCCTGCACATTTACACGGGCCGATCTCGTTTGGAACTCCCGATGAGGACGCTGCGTCTGTGACGTGGTCCATGGGGAGCCTCCCTAACAGCCAAGCAGAGACAGGCTGAAGCATGACGGCGCGGGTCAGCTGCGCAGGCTTCAGTGAACGACGATGCACCAAAATCGGCTGGAATGACATGGCCACTGTGCTCTGCTGCAGGTGTCAGCAAACCTGCGGCGCCCACGACAAGTCGTAGGACTTGAGTCGCCGAGATGCCGCCTCGGGCACCTCATGCGACGACCGGCGCGGCGGCATGCGCTGCGGCGAAGCGCCGCTGCCGCGGTAAGATCCCGGCACGCTGACCGGCGGCGATGCCGCCTTGCGCTGCTCCGCCGCCTTCGTCGGGCCTGCCGCGCCGGCGCCGCTAGACGACACCGTCGGGAGCGCCGCCACCGCAGCGGAAGGCGACGCCGGCACTGCCTCCGGCGTAGCGCTCAGCACCGGCAGAACGGTGCTTGGTGGCGGCGCCGGGCTGCGGGCAGATGAGCCGGCCGAGGATAGCTCGCTGGCGGCAGACACCAGCGAGCCAACGGTGCTCAGCGGCAGTGCCCCCGAGGCCACACTCGGCAGGCGGCCGCCGGGGCCGGCGCCACCAACATCGTCTCTGCGCCGCAGCGACTCCGCCGACGGCAGCTGCATCGCGGCGTGCTCCGCCGGCAGCAGCGTCGGCGCCGGCAGGCACGGCGCCAGAGAGCCGGAGCCGCCAGATTCTGCGAGCGAATGCCCTTCAAGGAAGAGCTCCTGCTGTGGCTGCTGCCGCCGCTCGTCACCGTTGCCGGCAGCCGCCCGCGACTCTGCCGGGCCGCCTCCAGTGCCTGCGGCTGCTGCAGCGCCGTTGGCGCCGGATGCATCAGCCTGCTCGGCCACCGCATCCTCATACTTCTCGTTGGCAGCACCGCCAGCAGATGTGGCCGCGGCAGCGCCTTTGCCTGCGGCGCCTCCAGAGCGCCGCTGCAGCGCCTTGTCCGCCCGCGCGACGGCCGCCATGGCCGCCACGGCGGAGGTGTCGCTGCTGGAGCTCCTGGCGGCGGCCTCGGCAACGGCCGCGGCGGCGGCGCGCCCGCCGGCGACGGCGGCGGCCGTCATTGCCGCGACGCCCGCCTCGCTCTGCACCTCCGGGGACTCGTCCTTCACTGCGCGGCTGACCAGCAGCTCCTGGCCATCCATCTGCTGGCCCGGCGATGCCGGCGGCACACTCGAGGCAGGCCGTGCGGCGGACATGTGCTCCACATGCTCTAGGGCGTGCTGCGTCACGGAATGAAATACGTGTGGCTGATCGTTGTTGTTATGTAATGCTGCCGTGATGCTAGGCTGGCAATTGCCTTTGCAGTGAAACAGCATACAGGGTCTTGAACCAAGCTCCTTCAGCCTTTTGGAGAACTATTCAGACGTGGCAGCGCGCCGCCCACTGCTCGATGCCGAGGCGAATCAGACTCTGAGCGCACCTGAGCCGACTGCACGACGCTCTGCATCACGCTCTGCACGCTGCGCAGCGCGCGGCGCGCCTCGATGACCGCCTCGCCGACGCCGGCGTCTCCGCCGCCGCCGCTGCCCGAAGCGGTGCTACGCAGCACCGCTGCCGCATTTTCCGGCACCTGCAGGTCAAGGGATGGCTTGACAGTGAGACCTGGGGTGATACGGCTTTGCCAGCGAGCAATCAGTGCATTTTGGCATTGCGGCTGGCTGCGCTACTGCAGAGCTTGTGAATTGTTGCATGAACGTCATCGACCTTTGGACGCCTTGGAGCGGTGGCAGCACTGTGCATAGGTACATGTGGCCCTGACCAGACCAATTCCACCAGCTGGTGGGGCTGGACAAGTTGCACACCTGGCTGAAGGGCGACGCGGCGATGCCAGACTGCTCGCTGCCCCACAGGCTGGCAGAGCTCTCCTCCTGTTGCAGGGGCGCCAGCTGTTGTGGCCCTGTCGACAAGCATCATTGCGCTCATTCTGGAGAAAGCTGCATCAACACGAATTCCTGTTGGTGGCATGTCTTCCTTGCGTGCTTCATGCAGCATGCTCCAGGCAAGCGCCATGACAAGCCAGGCGTTTCACACAGAAGTGCAGAGCCACGATTTGGGGCAAGCGAACAGTTGACGAAAAGTCGCCCTGCCTGCGGCTGAGCCCCGCCGTCCGTGCTGCTGCGCACTCTGCGCAGCCGCCGGCGCGCTTTGCTGCGGCTCCTGGCGGCGGCGCTGCCGACAGCTGCCGCTGCCGACGGCGGCCCCAGCGGCGGTCGCTATCGAGAGTGGCATGTCCAGGAAGTCGTTGCAGACGAAGTGCGCGACGCGCCAGAGACGCGCCATGGCCTGCAATTTGCACAACCACTGCCAGTAAGGGAGGTCGTCGAGGCGTTCCAGCACTTCAAAGGATCTGCAGCCACGGAATGGCCCGGAGTATGTTCGGTCACACTTGACATTCACGCATTGCTGCACGTAAGCAATACATCGCACCACAGCGATGACTGCAACAACAAGTCGAAACGGTGGCCACGGCGGCACCTTCTGCAAGTAGATCTGCAGCGTGCGCGGCTTGGCGGCGATGAAGTCCAGGAACAGGCGCTGTGGGATCTGCACCAGCAGCGCGCCCTCCTCCCCCGCCATGCACGTCAAGCTGCGCGGCGCGCCTGCATGACAATGAACGAACGTTCGATGGGCCAGATCTGCTGTGCAGTTCTTGAGCAGTCTTGCGATCTAAAAGTGCAACCTCCAGCACCCTCCTCCCCCGCGATAATCGACAGGCTGCGCGGCGCGCCTGTATGACAGCATAGCATTGACAGTAAACAACTGCAAACCATTTTATGCTTGCAAGATGGCCAGCGGCCGGTGGACAGCATCTCCAGTGCATTCTCCTCCCCCACCACGCACGTCAGGCTGCGCGACGCGCCTGCATGACAACAACACAGCGTCCAATGGGCGACGTATGCTCTGCAGCTTTTGAGCAGTCTCATGTCCTAGAAGTGCAACCTCCAGCGCATTCCTCCCACGCCATGAACGTCAGGTTGCGTTTGCTCCCCTGCATGACAACAAAGCAAACGCTTGCGCAGCAGCCACAGAGCCCCACAGAACTTATTGTATTGCTCGAGAATGCCGCACAAACATTTCCAATATGGATGTAGCAGGATGTACAGACTTGCAGCGCACCATCGAGCACGTCCAGGTCGCCGACGGACTCGCCAGGGTGCAGCGTGTTGGTGTGGCGCGCGCCGCCGTCGGCGCCGGCCAGGAATACGCCCAGGGCCCCCTCCACCACGATGTAGATGCCCGCATCGCTGGCGTCGCCGCTCTCGAACAGCGTCTCGTGCGGTTCCAGTGCCACCTGTCATGGCGCGGCCTGGTCAGAAGCGCATTTTGGAGAGCATCTCGATGATGCAGCTTGCAAAGGCCAGGTTGCCTGCGTCGCTCGGATGCCTGCGTTGCTCGATTAGCGACTTGTGCGGCTCCTAAACCACCGGATCAAGACGACTGATGAAGTGATTTCCACATCCGCGGGAAGGCAGGCTCAGCATCACATGTTTCCCTTTCCCAATGTGCAGCCAGTGCCGAGCTGGACCGTCCTGACTACCCAGGAGAGCTGGTGCGGTCTGGACCCTTTGTGCTCTGTGCAATGGATGTTGCATGCATGCAGGGACAAGCCTGTCTCGCAGGCACAAGAGTGTTCTTGCTGCTTCATGTTCGCTGTGCAAATGCTCCAATGATCGTCAAGCAAGCGCGATGCATCGTCACCTAAAGGCACCAACATGTCGTGAGCTGCAGCAGGAGACGCACCAGCTGGGAGGCCTCGTACAGCTCCTGCGACTCCTTGAGGTCCAGGCACGCAAAGAATTTGGTGGTGGCGAAGAAGTTGGCGTGGTCCGCGTCGGACGATTCGCTGCTGTCCCACGATGGCGACTGCGCCCGCGGACGCACCTCCGCCGCCGCGCCGCCGCCGCCGCCGTCCTCTGTTCAAGGATGGGTTGGTCTTGGTCAGAACGGGTCATCAGGAGTGACTCGACACGGCAGTATTCGGTAGCAATGCCGCAGCATGTGCATGGCTGCATGCATGGTGCATGCAGTGCATGTGTGGCCGGCTACATACATGTTGACCTGTCCGTTTCTGCTTCCACTCCGGCTGCAAGCCCAGCGAGCGAACTGGTCACGCGATTCCCACCTTTGGCGTCGGTGATCGCGTGGCCCGGGCGTTGGTCGCGGTCCCGCGCCGACATCGTTTCCCATGCGAGCGCTGTGCCCGCCGGCCGCTTCAGCGGCAGCGTCCCCTCCGGCGTCAGCAGGCTCAGCCCGCTCTGCTCCTCCAGCCACGCCGCCACTGCCGCCTGGATTGCCCTGCGGTTTCGGCCAAAGCGTCCGGTTGGTGCTGCCGCGCTGTGGGTGATGGGCATCACGGCATGCGGCACGGCTGCCTTGGCGTCAATGTTGCGCAGGGCTAACCTACTAATTCACATGCAAGGCGCGCCTGTGCAGCTGTGTGCTGGCGGCAGTGCAATGCGGCCTCTGAGCGCATGATAGCCAGCAACCGATGTTCCTGTCACCGACCTGCGGATGGAGCGCAGCGTGCGTGTGACGGAGCCATTGTACGCCTGGCCGGCGCCCAGCACCGCCAGCAGGCCCAGCGCGATGGCGGCCTTGCGGGCGGCGGGGTGCGCATCTGACAGCAGCGCCGCCCGCATGGCGACCATGGATGGCGTCGCGCCCCGCACTGCCTCGAGCGCCGTCATGCCGCGGCAGGCGCGCCGCGCTCACGCGATCCCTACCGCCTGCGATCCAGCCCGAGCCCCGAGTATGTTGTTGGCGTTCACGCACTGCAACTGATCTGCACTTTGATGAACTGGGGCGCACACTGCTGTGCGCTTGAGCCGCGCATGGGCACATCAGCACATCCGCGCAGAATGTCTGACCAGAGCAGCACCGGGATGCGTTTGCAGAAGAGAGGAACGCACGGGCTCCGGAGAAGGCAGACACTAAACAACCCACCGTGGTGTAGGGTGCCTGGGAGAGGAATCCTCAGCTCGGTGATATCGAAGCTGCAGGAAGCCAACAAAATGAATCTGCACGTTCAAGCTGCCCTTTCTTTGATCGCTGCTGGACGCCTCGAATCGATCCAGAGTAACGAGCGTTTTCGGGCCGGGAGATGGTGCTGTTCAAATCAAGCGGCCCATGGCGCGGCGGCCACCGGTCCGCTTGCTCTGCTTGAGGGATATCATTGTAATGCAACGAACTGAGCGATCGAGCCGAGGCGTTCCAAATGCGAGCTGGATTGACTCGAGGTGCAAGACAGAGCGAGGGTTTAAGCGGAGCGCCGGGCGGAATGAACGGCGGGAACAATGCAAGTGGGCTCCATGCGCAGCAGCGAAGCAGCGATCCAAATTTTTATGAGACACAAGGACAAGAGTACTACAGTGTCCTAGCAGCCAAAGAAGAAATACCCAGGCACTAATCATATAGACGACATAGGTATACGGTAAAGTTTCTGCTGTGCGGCTGAAGCCCACAAAGTATGTTGCTCGTGGTAAAGTGAATTTGAATGCATAGTCATCATATCAGTGGTGTGTTGAGGCAACGTGTAGATGGTGAAGACGTGGGCTGGAGAAGCGCGCTCGCACGACGTACGTACGCAATGGGTGACACGGCCAGCTGTGCAGGAACCTAGACCTGTCGAGTCCCGCGCAGCCCCCACAGAGCTTTCGTGCAGCGCACGGGCTCCCGTCGTACGATTCACTCCTCGTGCATAGCTGTTGCAGGCCCTAGAAACGGCGTTTCTACGGCCAAGTTGACGCCGTTTTTTCGTACTGGCCGGCTGCTGCACGGTGTGCGCCAGGCGGAGGACGTCCGGCCGTTGACTACCTCACAACTCGCCTCACCCTTCCGGGTGGCGCCCTCCTCCCTGTGCTCCGTAACCGACCAGACGGGGCGAATGTCGCAAGCTGCCAACAGTGTGCCAAGGAAACAGGGACGCGTCGGGTGTCGCGCGGCGTGGTGACCAGGCCCAAGTCACATTGTGCCGTGTGTGCCAGGGCAAACCTTCGATCCTTGCCAGCTGAACACCTGCCTGGCCAGTGGTGAGGCACGACCACTGTTTCGCGACAGCGCGTGCTGCCAGCAGCAGTCCGGCCTGTCCAGGTGGGATGGGCCAGAAGTTGTGAGTGTGCGCCACGCGTTTGCAGAGGCTCACATCTAGCGCGACTCCCGCTCGCTTTTGCTCCGGCGCTTTAGCCCGGCTTCGAGAGCTCTCGAGAACCCCACAAGCCTACCTCGCCACCCGCTGGCTGCCCTTGACTTCAACGTTGCTCAAGATTCCAGTTGTCCTTACAGGCGGTGCGTTTATGCGATCTTCCGCACACCTGGCATCGCACGCCACCGCACTGGCGAGCTCTCGCAGAGATTCCTCCATTTGGACGAAAATTTCTCACAAACTGCGGGCAGGCTTTTGGGCTGGCAGGCATTAGTCCGTCGGCCCCGGGCATGATCCTCGCTCCTTTCAGACGGCGATAGTCAGTGCTGCAGGACTCACCGGGCGAACGCGCTGGCAGATCTGTGCAGCCTTGCTGCTCGAACATATCTCTGCAGCAGCGCCTCTCGCGGTCCCGTCCCTGCAAGTGGCTTGACGTTCACTTGCTGCGCGCGCACAGGGCTGTACAAGTCAAGGCAGACGGCTCAAACGACATGGCATCGTGCGAGGGGCGCCTGGATCCCGGCAGCTGGAACGGCCTGCTGCAGGGCGCCGCGATGCCGTTCATGCCGGGTTTCTTTGGTGGCGCCGGCGGCCCACCAGACGCGGCGGCGCTTGCGGCGGCATACGTGCAGCTGCAGCAGCAGCACCCGCAATTCATGGGCCAGAACATGCAGGCCCGGCGTTTCGGCGGCGGCAACCGCACCGCCTACCCGCCGGACCGCAGCGGCGTCAAGAAGTGCGGCCACTGCCAGGTGCGGACGCCAGGCAAAACCTTTCTGCCTACAAACACATGCAAACCCCATGCATGCGGAGCCGCATCACGTGCATGTCTGGCTGGATCCGATCTCCCGTGCTGCTGTCCATTTATTTGTGATGTGCAGACGATGCAATCTCCCGTGCCGCAGTCGATGAAGCCATGCATGGAGTTTTCCGCCGACACCTCCCGCGGCGACGGCCTGCGCGGTTGGTGCAAGCTCTGCGAGGCGGAGGCGCGGTCCACGCGCTACAAGAAGCGTAAGGCTGCCGCGCAGGCCGCCGCATCCGCCCGCCGCAAGTGCGATCGTTTGGCTTTGTTTGGCTGTCAATGCCTTCTGTCTGCTGAGACGCAAGCCCGCGTAAAGCAGATATTGTCTTGGGATACACACCACTTGAAACCTGCAATCTCTTTGAGATGCACCAGTGCTGAGGAGCGATCTGGCGACTGCAGGTTCGAGATGCCGCTAGGCGGCGGGTTCTGGGGCGGTGACGGCGGCAACCAGGGCGGCTCCGCCGGCGGCGGTGGCGGCCAGTTTGGCGGCCAGTTTGGCGGCCAATTTGGTGCCGGCATGGAGCCCGCGGTGCAGCAGCAATTGCTGGCGATGCTGGCGTACCAGCAGCAGCTGCACGGCGGCGGCCCGCAGCAGCAGCAGCAGCAGCAGCAGCAGCAACAACAGGGCGGCGGCTCCGCATTCCAGCCCCTGGGCGGCGGCGGCGGCGGCGACTTTCGCGGCGCCGGCAGCTCCGGCAAGCACAGCGGCGGCGGCACCGGCACCCGCAGCGGCTCGCCGGTCACCTCCGACAGCGAGAACTCCGCCATGGAGCGCTTCAAGAAGCAGCGCGTTGGGAGCTCGCCCGGTGCGCCGATCGCCTCCTGGGTGTCGGCCCCTGGCGGCGCGCATGCCGCGGCGGCGGCCGCCGCGGCGAGTGCGGCGCTGCGGCAGGCATCAGCCAACTCGGAAGACTCCGCCGCGGCGATGGCGCTGGCCTTTGGCCCGCAGGCCGGCGCGCTCATGGCCGCGATCGGGCAGCAGCGGCCTGCGGCGCTGGCGCACGCGCCGGCGCCATGCGCGCCGCGCCCGCCGACGGAGGTCCACGTGCCCAAGCGCAGCCGCACGCGGCACATCGCGACGCCCGAGCTGCCGCCGGCGGCGGGGCGCGCCCGCGCGCCGGACAGCGGCGCCAAGTTTCGCAGCCTCGGCAGCCTGGCGGCGGCCGCGACGGCGCCGGCCCCAGCAGCGCCGGCGCCGGCGCCGCAGCAGGACGTCGTGCAGTGGGCTAGCCGCACCATGGCGGCGCTACTGCTGATCCGCGCCAGCGCCCAAGCGCGCCAGCCGCTGACGGTGCCCAAGCCTGCGGCGGTGGCCGCCACATCTGCAGCCGCTGTGTCGCCCACAGCCTCGCCCGAGGCCGCTGCGGTTTCTGTCGGCCGCTCTGGTGCAGCCGGCGCTGCGGCTGCTGCCGTGTCCGTGCCTGCTGGCTCGGCCACCCAAGACGAGAAGCCTGCAACAAGGGAAACGATTGTGATGTGAGAAGGCGCGGCGCATGTGCAAAGACCAGCCAGGCACATTGAAGCCACCTGTTGTGACAACAGCTGCGGTGTGTGAAAAGCACACCTATCTGCTGCGCCGCTACCAGCAAAGCGGTGTTGCCGGCAGCAGCGCCGGCGTACAGGAAGAAGCAAGACGAAGTAATCAAGTCAGTCGAAGTATCCACCCCCCAGTGATGGGACAACATGCCTCTGAAGGAGATTGCAGAGAGAGAGAGGGAGATATTACACTGTTCCAGCCTCACTCAGGCTGATTAGTGTCAAAGTTGAGCATCCAGAATCGGTCAAACCCTGTTCGAAAGGAGTTGCTGCGTTAATTTTGGCGCTGCGGACATTATCGTCAAAATTTCTTTTTTTCCTTTCTTGCAAAGATGGTCTATGCCATCCACATAGCTTTCCTCCGGCCACGTCTTCGTCTTCCGATCCCTTTCTGTCACTCGACATCATCCCTTCGCCGCCATGCCATCATGCTTCCCCCATTGTATGCTGCCGCCATCTTCAGGTTGGCTGCCGTGACAGCGGCGCCACAATCATGCGGCACATGGCCACTGCCGTTGTCTGCGCAGCCCACCACACCCTCTGCCGCTTTCGAGAGCTCTCGCCTGCGTATCATCATATGAAACACGCGACAGCACCAAACACTGGTCACACGCAAGCATGCCGGCATCAAGCAATGCAAATCTATGTGGCATTTGTTCATTTCG
>JAABUM010003647.1_pt1 | contig 18520 bp, 20 predicted proteins | sample 5559161 | NCBI WGS metagenome assembly JAABUM01 (sample SAMN10711868, study PRJNA513369) | rock metagenome | isolation source: Antarctica rocks | place: Antarctica: Victoria Land, Siegfried Peak nord | reverse complement strand
GGCGACAGCTACCGGTTCAAGGAGAGCCTGCGTCGGCAGGCAGCGGGCTGAGGGCACAGGGAGAACGACGGCGCGGTGGTAGGGGTTTCGGCGATCACCCTGGCCGGTTTTTCAGTTGACAAACACAACTGGCCCACGGGGCACCCCTGCGCTTGCGGGTGGAGACCCAACTGGGGTACAAGATGGTGAAGTATCTGCGCGCGATCGAACTGGTCGCCGAGTACCGCACCAGCGGCGACGGCCAGGGCGGCTCGCGCGAGGACACGATGTTCTACGGTCGCGGGGCGGAGATCTGACGCCATGCAAGCAGGGCCGCGCCACGAGTACGCGTCATTGACAGTCAAGGAGGCCAACATGGGTGCCGATCACCATCCCAGTTCGCAACATCCGCCATCCGCAGGACACCCTTCCGGTGAGACGACCGGGACCGACGAGCGCGCGCCACAACGGCTGGCCGCCCCGATGCTCGCCTTCGATCTCGCGGACGAGACGGCGCGGTTGCATACGGACCAGGCCTGGCAGCGCGGTCACAGCGCGAAGACGCTGGTGAAGGAACCCGATTTCCGGATCGTGCTGATCGCCCTGCGGGCGGGCGGGCGGCTGGAACGGCATCAGGCGGCGGGGCGGATCAGCGTCCAGACCCTCGCGGGGCACCTGCGACTGCACACGCCGGAGGAGATCGTGGACCTGCCGCTCGGGCGACTGGTGAGCCTGGAACGCGATGTCCCCCATGACGTCGAGGCGCTGGAAGAGAGCGCGCTCCTGCTGACAATCGCCTGGCCGGGGGCGCACGACGCCACGGGGGACTGACGACCACCGCACGGGTATTCGCGGACTATGCCCATACCGAGGCACACCTCGCCGTATGATGCCGGGTCTTGTTCACTCTCGGTGCAGCCAAAAGGTGAGAAGCTGGCATCAGCAACGCGGAAACTACCTCGACAAATCGCCTGACAAAGTTTGGACGAACATGCGCCCCGTTTCCTTGATGGGACACGTACCCTAACCAAGCGCGGTGCATCGAGAGTGAGCAAGACCCGACATCATGTGGCGAGGTCTGCGCCATGCCGCCCTCCTTCCTATAGGAAAGAGGATCGGCCCTGGCCGCGCTGTTGCGCAGGATGGTCAATAAACGGCTCTGCGCCAATCTTGGTGCTGCTCACCTGCCCAGTTGCCCGGTTACATCTGGTGTCCTGGCGCGCGCCCCGTTCCAGCGCGGTGCAACGGTGCGTCTCGGCCGCTTCAGCCCTTTGCACTCGGCCAAACAACCAATCTCACTGCACCAAGATTGGCGCAGAGCCCAATAAACCCGATCAGCCCGGATAGGCGACCCGATCGACCGCGCCCGCCCCCTGGTCATTTACCGACTCTTTCGCACTCTCGCTGCACCGGCCGCCGGCTTCCCCACTTGGGACCGCATCGGGGCAGTGCACCAACGACAGGGCGCGGAGATGCCCCCACTTCTCACACTGGGCTCCCCACTCACAGCCCTGGTGCAGCGAGAGTGCGGAAGAGCCATTTACCACGATCTCTCTGTTAGGGTAGGGGTGGGGGGCTGACTCCTACCACGATGGCACCCGGTTGCTGGTCGCTGAGCTGTCGCCCCCCGGCCTCCGGGCCTGCGCGGAGCAGACTGGACGGGAGCATGTCGGTACTCAAGAGAGACACGTCGCTCCTGCAGGATCCCGGTATCGAGACACGGACGCTGGCGTGATGCGAGAGGAGGGACGATGTACATCGGCGTGGATACCCACAAGCGGAGCCACACCCTGGTGCTCTTGGACCCGACCGGCCAGACCGTCGACACGCTGACCATCGCCAATACGCCGGAAGCGTGGCTCACGGCGCTGACCTGGGCGCGCCCCTTGGCGACCACGCGCTGCTGGGGGATCGAGAATAGCGGCTCGTTGGGCAAGGGCTTCGCCCAGTTCCTGCTAGAGCAGGGCGAAGGCGAGGTCCGCGAGATTACCCCCCATCGGACCGCGCAGTATCGCCGCCGTGGCCGCACCCAGGACAAGACCGATACGGCGGACGCCCTGGCGATGGCGCGGCTCCTCCTGGTGGAGCAAACCGACTTGCCCGCCGTGCAGCGCGACGACGCCAGCACGGAGCTGCGGCTCCTGAGCGATCAGCGGGATAACCTGGTGGCGGAGCGCACGCGGCTGATCAACCAACTCCACGCCCAGATGCTCCAGATCGACCCCGGCTACAAGGAGCGCAGCGGGCGCCTCACCGCCACGCGCGGCGTGGAGTACTGTCGCGATCTCCAGCTGCCGGATGCCGCGCCGCTGATCCAGACGCGGCTGTTCATCGCCCGTCAGCTCGCCGACCAGGTGCTCCGGCTCTTCGCCGACATCGCGACGCTGACGCGCGAACTGACCCGGCGCGTCAAGGCGCTCGGCTCGCCACTCCAGCAGTTGCGGGGCCTCGGGCCGCTGCTGATCGCCCGCCTGCTCGGGGAACTCGGGAGCACGCTCCGCCTCCCCTCGGCGGCCGCGCTCGCCGCCCTCGCGGGCATCGCGCCGCTGACGGTGGCCTCCGGGGGCCGGGCGGGGCATCGGGTCAATCGCGGCGGGAATCGGCAGCTCAACCGGGTCTTCCACCTCCTGGCCTGGTGCCAGCGGCGCTGGGAACCCAAGGCCCAGACCTACTACGCGAAAAAGCGCGCGGAAGGGAAGACGGAGCGGGCCGCGCTGCGGTGCCTGAAACGCCGCCTCGTCGATGTGGTCTTCCGCCTGCTCCGACCACCGGTGCCAACGGAGCGGGCGGCGGAGGTAGCCCTCGCCGTGTAAGTCGACCGGCCAGCAGGCCTGGCGCAGACCGCCTCGCGGGTATCCCTGGACCCGCGAGCGCTGCCGTCTGCCCACCACCACGGGCGCAGGCGCGCCACGGGGGTCTTTTTCACGCCGGTGCGACCGTTGGTGCCCCTGCACCAACGGTCACACCGGCTCGTGCCGGGCCGCAGCCCGGCACGTTCGCTCGCCAGGCACGATCAATCGGACTCCCGCCCAAGGGCTTGACACGGGAGGCTCAGCAACACGGGCCGGAGCTCATCGTCGCCCAGCGGCAGGTTCGCTCGTGCCTCGGTTAAGGCGACAACCGCTTGCTTGCCACACGAAGGAAGCCCCGAATGGCGGAGTATGAGTCAGTGCCCGAGAACCTACGGGCGCACCTGATCTCGCGCGCTGATGGCACCTGAGGAGGTTACAAGGGTTGCGTCAGGAATGGGACATGGGCCGCGCCGAAGGTTGCTACAGGCGACGCAACGTGTACGCTGTAACCGTCAGGCAATCGCCAGCTCCTTGAGAACGGCAGCCCAGCGGTCCTGGAAAAGGCACCGTCGTTCCGCAAGCGAGACGTGCTCGCCGACCCGGCTGGCATGGCGGAAATACTGGCGTTGCTCCTCAAAGCCGGTGCAGAAGCGCGCCGCAGAGACGAAGCTGCCGAAGCCACGCAGCGGGTAATAGCGTTGTTTGATGCTGCGGTGGTCCTGCTCGATCCGATTGTTCTTGTAGCGGCTGGTCCGGTGCATGACGCTTTCCCCCAGCGTCTCGCGGATGGCGCGGGGATAGGCGTCGTGCCCATCCGTCGTCACCTGCTCCGGCAGGCCTCCGGAGAGGTCGCGCGCTTGGCGGAAGAACCGCTGCGCCGCGTCCATGTCGCGCGTCTGGCTCAGTCGCGCGTCGACCAGGTTCCCCGCACGGTCGATCGCGCGGTAGAGGTAACACCAGCGACCATTAACCTTGACATACGTCTCATCCGCATGCCACTTGGTGCCTGCCATGCCACGCCGTTTGATGCGCAACTGTGCGGCGAGCAGCGGGGCGAAGCGCGCCTCCCACTCGCGCACCGTCTCATGCGTGAAGACGAAGCCGCGCTCGAGGAACATCTCGGCCAGATCGCGCAGGCTCAGCGTGTAACGCAAGCGCCATAAGACCAGGGGGATGTCAAAGTCGGGCGGGGAGTGCGCCAAGGAGGGTGAGGGCGCGCGTGGCATAGGCCCCGTAGTGGCGCAAGGCGGCGGCGATGTTGGTCCAGCCGCGCACGCGCAGCAGGCTGAGGAGGGCGTTGCGGAGCGCGGCGAGCGCCTGAGGGGCGTTCCCGGCGCGGACCTGGCAGGCATCTTCGCCCAGTGTCACGTCGCGCACGTAATGGACGCGATTCTCGATCGTCCAGTGGCCGCGCCAGTGGCGCGCCACCTCGGCCGGGGTGGTGGTCGCCGCCGGCAGGCTCGTCAGCCCGTAGGTCACCTCGTGGCTGACTTTGCCCGTGGTCAGGTCGACGGCGTGGTCGGTGCGACGCAGGACCTGGCCGACCTCGGGCCAGTCCAGGTAGCGGTTGAGGGCCGCCGTGCGCTCCAGGGTGCGCGTCGTGAGCCGCCCGTGTCGCTTCTCGCGGGTAGTCACGCTGGCCGCACAGTCGGTCGGCTCGACCAGCAATTCGCCGGTGAAGAGTTGCTCAATCGCGGCATAGAGGGCCGACTGGTTCCCCTTCGCTACCAGGAGGGAGTGCCCGCCCTGATGGCGAATCTGCCGTGCCAGGGCGCGCTGGGTCAGCAGCGCATCCATCGTCACCACCGTCCCAGTCAGGTCATACCCCGCCAGCACCCGCGGCACGGCCGTGATCGCGTTGCTCTTCGCCGTCACCGCGACCTGCCGCAGGACGCACGCGTCGTCGTGCCGGACCAGGCTGACGAGGTGGAGCGCCGCACCGTGGGCGTTGGCCCCGCGCACCGCCTTGCCGTCGATCGCCAGCCCCGTCACCGTCGCCACCGGACGCGCCGCGCCGGTTCGCCCCGCCGCGAAGCCGGCGAGTCGCTGCTCCAGCGCGTCCAGGTCCAGCACCCGCAGCGCCCGACGGAGCGTGGAGTCGCTGGGCAGGCGCTGGCGCGGGGGCTGCAACAACCGGCACAGCTCCTCCGCGTGTTCCGCCACCCACTGACTGACCGCCTGCATCCCGCGCTGCCCGCTCACCAGCGCCGCGCCGATCAGGGTCAGGATCGTGCCCCACCCGTGGCGCCGCCCGCGCGCCTTGCGCGGATCGGGCAACGCCTCAAACAGCAGCGCCAGGCTGCTATACTGCCGCTCGTCCATCGGTTTCCTCCTCCGTTTGTGGCTCTGGCAAGCACAAACCGGAGTGTAAACCGATGGACTTCGACTTTGACAGAGCCCTGCCATAAGACGACGAGCAAGACGATATCCGTGGGGACCTGCACGTGATTGAACGGCGTGCCGGTACGCTCATTGCAATTCCGGCGGCAGCGCGGGCAGCGGAAGATCCGCTAGCCCAGCGCAGTCCGCCTGGGCTGCTCCGCCGTCAGGGCTTGGGCGCAGTAGGGACAGGGCACAGGCTCCTCCTCTCGGACGCGTCAATCGCGCACCAGTATCAGAGGAAGACCAGCGCCGCCAACCCTGCCGTCTGAAACCTGACGCAACCCCTCGGCCAGCATCTCGACACTGGCGGTGACGTACTTCTCTATCTCCTCCTGACGCGCTCCGGGGTCCTTCGGCAGCTGCAACCCGACGTGCGGCACGACAACGACTCTCTCCGCAACTGACGCTCCCACGTTCCTACTCCTGACGTGAGCGAAGACCCCTCACGATTGAGGAGCCTTCGCCATGCCGGGGATAGCTGTGGAGCAAGCGCTACGACGGCTGGTCGTCCGGCTCATCGTCGGCGGCATAGGCGGTGTGCACGTCGCCAGGCGGGTTCTGCGCCTCTGCGGCGTGGTCACCCGTCTTCGCCGGCTCGTCGAGTGGCACCGACCCCGGCGTCTCATCCGGGTGCAGTGAGCCACCCTCGTCGTCCCAGGTCTGCTTGGCTTCCTTCTCCTGGTGCTGCGGACTCGGGTTGGCGTCGGTCTGGCCATGTGCCTGGTTTGTCATCATGTCCCCCTTGCTGCGTTGCGTGCGCGATGTCGGCAGGAAAAGTCATGCACGGCGCGTGCCACAGGGACGGCCATTAGCGCCACATGAAGCCGTCGCCACCTCCATTATCGCGCTCGTCGTCCTCCACGCTCGGCACGTCAGGGATCTCCGGCACCTCCTGTCCTGGCCGTTTACTCCATCCGGCGCGGTTCTCTGACAGTCGATAGGCAAGAGTGCCAGGATTGGGCCTCGGACGGACCAAACGGCCAGGACAGGGCTCGCTCCTGCGTGCCATCGCGGGCGAGACGATCCGCCAGGACGCCATCTTCGGCTACTTCGGCAAGGCGACGAACATCACCGACGGGCGCCACGTCTACCTGCGCAACCCGGTCAACGCCGATGCGGGGCCGCTCCACGCCTACACCGCGATGCCGATCGCGGGCCTCAACGCCTGGTTCCCGCGCGAGGTCTTCGGTCGGGTGGAGACGGGCCGGTACTTCGGGCACACCTACCAAACCTCGCCAGAACCTTGTTGACACATGTTTGCAGTTAACGGTGGCAGGAAAACACGGTGCTAACGCGACAGCATGTGAGCGCTGGTGCCGGAAATCCAGGTTGGTCACCACCAATTCTCTGCCATTTCCAAGTGCAAACATGTGTAAGGTAAGCCGTGGCGAGGTTTGCACCTACGACCTGCCGCTCTACAAGATCCCGCAGGGCGGCGCGGTGCCGCAGCACCACGCCGACGAGCCGAGCCACGTCGGTCGGCACCAACTCTTCGACATCGTCGCCGACCCCCAGCAGCGGTCGCCCCTCGACGACCCGGCGCTGGAGGCGCACTTCGTCGGGCGGATCGCCGCCCACTTGCGGGCCTGCGAGGCCCCGGCGGAGCAGTACGCGCGTCTCGGACTCGCACCGCTGTGACCAGCGACAACCGATCGCAGCCCTGTATCTCCGCGTCGGTCGCCATCTAGCGCGATCCATAGGCGCTGGTCGCGTCGCCCGAGTACGCGCGGCGACGCACCACGGTGTCCGGGACATGGTATCCGGGGCATGGTATCCGGGGCATGGTAGGGAGAAGGGGAGGACGATGACATTACCATCGCGCGCCGGGCAGCACGGCGCATACACGCGTCGGCAGATCCTTCGCGCCGCCCTCAGCACGGGCGCTGTCGGCTGGCTCGCCGCCTGCGGGGGCGAGGGGACCGCGCCGTCCACCGCCACGCCCGCGCCCGCGCCGACGACTGCGCGCGCCTCGGTGGTCGCGCCGCCGACGTTCGCGCCCGCGCCCGCCGCGACCGCGTCGCGGGCGGCGGGCGGGACGCCGAGCGCGGCAACCACGCGCACGGCGGCGGTCGCGCCGCGCTCCACCGCCGCCGTCGGCCTGGTGCGCTTGCCGGATACGGGCGTGCGTATCCCCACGGAGCGGGTCGCGTTGAGCATGATCGACAACGCCACCAACAAGGCACCGTTCCTTAACGCGGTGTTCGCGGCGTATGGGCAGAAGTATCCAAACGTCACGATCAATCACGACACGCTGCCCGGGGCCGAGTTGCAGCGGATCATCCCGATCGGCATCCAGAACGGCAACGCGCCGGACCTCTTCGCGCTGCCCCTCAACGTGACCGGGCCACAGGCGGTGCGCGAGGGGTGGGTGCGCCCGCTCGACGACATCGTCCCCAACTTCGCCGCCCTCAAGGCGGCCTACCCGCCCGGCACTTTCTTCGAGGGGACCAACGTCTTCGGCGGCAAGACCTACACGATCCCCACCGACGGCGAGCAGGGCTACGACACCTACCTCTACTACAACACGGAGTACATGCGGCGGGCGGGACTCGACCCGCAGGCCCGGCCCTTCACCTGGGACGAGTATCGCGCGGCGGCGAAGAAGATCACCGAGCAGGGCGCGGGCAACTATTTCGGCGTGATGATCGAGGGGAACGACCCGGCCCGCTGGGCGGCGATCGTGCGCAACCTTGGTCAGATGGCCGGCGCGCCCGGCGAGGACGCGATCGACTGGCGCACGGGCGAGTATACCTACGCCAGCGACGCCTATCTCGGGGTGATCGACCTGCTCCTGGCGCTTAAAGCGGACGGCAGCGTCTTCCCCGGCGCGCTGTCGCTCAACGCCAACGACGCGCGCGGGCGCTTCGCGCAGGGCGCGGCGGGGATGATCCTGACCGGCCTCTACTCGATCCCCTTCCTAAAGCTGCAGAATCCGGCCTTCGGGTTCGACGTGGCGAGCCAGCCCGTGCCGAATGGCGGGAACCTCACGCCGGTGAGCTACGGGCCGCCGGGGGGGCAGTTCTGGGCCTACGCCAAGAGCAAGTACCCGCAGGTGGTCGGGGACATCCTGGCCTACACCCTCAGCAAGGAAGGGCAGGCGACGCAACTGCGGCTCTACGAGTCGCCGCTGCCGGTGCGCTACCCCGACATCAACGCGCAGGGCGACTTCGACCCCCGGATGCAGCGGCTCTTCCCGCTGATCGGGAGCCAGAATCGCCTCGGCCCCTCGCCCGTCGTCCGCAACCCCGACGTGTCGGTGGCGCTCCAGGAGCGGCGCACTCCCACGCCGAACTTCGGCACCATGATCCAGGGGATCTTCTCGGGGCAGCTCCGCGACCCCCGCGCCGCGATGCGCGACCTCGCCACTCGCTCGGAGCAGGAGCTGGATCGGGCGATCACGGCGGCGCGGGCGAAGGGGGCGAAGGGGGCGAACGTCTCCCGCGACGACTTCAAATTCGCCAACTGGGACCCGGCGAAGGACTACACGCAGGCGGAATACGACGCCGCGAAGCGGTGAAGCGGGACACCGGTGGGGTCATCTTTCGCGACGGTCGGCGCGGCGGACTTGCTGACCGCCGCGCCGACCTTTGTCTCGTGGCGGAGGGTGTCGGTATCCAGGCTGTCGCGCTGCTCCGTCGCGGTCCTATGGCCGGGGTGGCGTGGTCGAGTTGCGGATCACGAGCTGCGTCGGCAGGACCAGTTGGGGCGCGGGTGCCGCCGGGGCTCCGGCCTGTTCGAGCTGCCCCGCGATCAGCGTGATCGCCTGTTCCGCCAGGTCCTGCAAGGGCTGGCGTACGCTGGTAAGGGGCGGCGGCAGGTGGGGCGCCAGGATGTCATCGTAACTGACCAGGCTCAGATCGTCCGGTACGCGCAGTCGCAGGTCGTAGACGGCCTTGAGGACGCCGAGCGCGAGGTTATCGCCCGCCGCGAAGATGGCGGTCGGGCGCTCCGGTGACGCCAGGAGCGCTAGCGTGGCGGCGTGGCTTTCGGCGCTCGAATAATCGGTCATCAGCCGGATCCAGGCACTTTGCGCGCGGAGGCCGTGGCGTGCCAGCGCGGCGATGAACGCCTCGCGCCGCGAACGATCGACTGGATGCTCGCCGCCGTGGCCGAGGAAACCGATTCGGCGATGGCCGAGCGCCACCAGGTGCTCGATCGCCGCCGCGATCCCCGGGGCCGCGTCGACGGTAAGGGTCGCGCTGGCGACCGCGCGTTGCGGGCGCATGAGTTGCACCAGCGGGAGGCCGCGCTCGGCGAAGCGCGCGACCTCGTCCGCAGTTTCCGGGCTGTCGAGGAGCTGTGCCGGCCGTTTTCTCCATCCGCGCCGAAGTCTTGGCACTTCGGCTCCCAGATTCCTAGCGGATCACGCTGGATGGAGTAAACGGCCGGCACAGGTATTGGCTTCCGCGCTCAATCGGTGTCGCGGCTACCACCCCATCCGTGCGTGAAACCTGGCGCTTTGGGGCGCGGCGTGCTGGGAGTCGGGCATGGATGCGCGTGGTAGCCACGACACGGGTGCTGCTCCGCCGCGCCGTGGCGGCTCCGGCGAATGTCGTACCCGCTGGTGAAACTGAAGCCAACGGCCGCCACGACCGCCCCCGCACAGCCGGTGTGGTCCCGATCACCTGCCACCTCTGTCCCTGCCCCTCCGGCATTGCCCTCGCCCGCCGCCGCTTGAGGATATGACCGGTCTGCAGGTGCCGTCCGCGCCGCCGCGCCTTCTGCTACCATGCGCGCCAGTCTGCGGCAGCGGAGCGCGGCCGCGTTGGCATGGGAGGAGGGGGGCATGGCGCAGCGGCGGATCGGCCTGATCGGGCTCGGCGCGATGGGGCGCGGGATGGGCGGGAACCTGCTCGGGCACGGCTTCGCGCTGACGGTCCACGACGCGAACCCGGACGCGGCCGAGTCGCTGCCTGGGGCGATGGTGGCCCTGACGCCACGGGCCGTCGCCGAGCGGTCGGACATCGTGATCACCGTGCTGCCGGACGGCCCCGATGTCGAGGCGGCGGCGCTCGGCCCGGATGGGGTCGCCGCCGGGGCGCGCCCGGGGACCATCCTGGTGGACTGCAGCACGATCGCCCCGGCCGCCTCGCGGGCGATCGGGGCGGCCCTGGCCGCGCGCGGGGTCCGCATGGTCGACGCCGCGCTGGGGCGCTCGTCGCCGGAGGCCGAGGCGGGGACGCTCCTCTTCATGGTCGGCGCGGCGCCGGAGGATTTCGCGGCGGTCGAGCCGGTGCTGCGGGCGATGGGGAGCGACATCTTCCACGTCGGCCCGCCGGGCGACGGGATCACCCTGAAGCTCATCCACAACCTGCTGTCGCTGACGATGCTGGCCGCCAGCGCGGAGGCGATGGTGCTGGCGGGCAAGGCCGGGCTGGACCTGCGCCGGACGCTGGCGGTGCTCCAGGCGAGCACGACCGGCCACGGGCACCTGCGGGGGGCGATCCCGGATCAGGTGCTGACCGGCGACTACACCCCCGGCTTCCGGATCGCGCTCGGGCAGAAGGACATGCGGCTCGGCCGCGACCTGGCCGCGCGCCTGGGGGTGCCGCTGCAGACCCTCGCGATCGCCGGGGAGGCGTACACCGCCGCCGTCGGCAAGGGGCGCGGCGACTGGGCCAGCGGCGCGATCGCCACGGTGCTGGAGGAGATCGTCGGCCTGCGGCTGGCCGACCTGGCAGCCGAGCAGGCCGAAGTGGCGGGCGAGCGCGCCGACTGATCGCCGTGCCGGTATCCCCGGTGCCGCTCTGCCCCCATCGTGGTCGGGAGGGCGTCGCGGATCCCCGGCGGCGCGCGAGCGTTGTCATCGCCGCGCAGGTTGCGCTCGATCACGCGGTGCGCCGACAACTGCTCCGTCTGGACCGCCCGCCCGCGCTCAGGGGTGCCGGAGCTCACGTGGCACTCTCCCCACCGACCTCTTGGCCGCGTTCGCGCGCCCGGCAGCTGCGGCGTCGCATGGGGCCACGACGGTGGCAGACATGGCGCGGTGGGGCAAGCACGCAACCGCAACCGCGCCGGTGTGGCGAACAGGAGCAGACCATAGCCCGCGCACGACCGCCCGGACGGTCCGCACGGGAGTATCTCAGGGATGTCGCGCTGAAACCGCTCCAACTCACCGAAGTCGCGATCTACGGCGACGTGTGGGAACGGGAGGGCCTCGCCAAGCGCGACCGGAGTCTCATCACCGTCGCGGCCCTCGTCGCGCTCGGGTGCGGATGGACTAAACGGCCAGCACAGGATGACCTTTTCGGCCAGGACAGGCGCGGTCGTCGCGGTCGCGGCACGGCACAGGCAGGGCACGGGCACCTCCTGCACGCAACGCGCAACGCCGTCACGTTACCAGCGCGCCGCTGTTCCCCCCAGCCTTCGTCTGATTCCTGACGCAACCCGCCACACGCCAATCGGCCAACCCTACCGTAGCCAGGCCACGTACGCCGCCGATGCCATGACGCCTAGCGTCATCAGCAACCAGTCGCGCGCCCGCAGCTGGCCCTGGTCCGGCAGGGTAGCCCCGGGCGCCCCGAAGCCACGGGACTCCATCGCCTCCGCCATGTCATCGGCGATCCGCAGCGCGCGCACCACCGCGGGACCGAGCAGCCGGGCATAGATGGGGAGCGCGCGCGGTCCCCGCGGGACGGTGGCACCGCGCGCCCGCAATGCGTCGAGGAGATCGGCCCAGCTCTCGGCCAGCGCGGGCGCGTAGCGCAAGCCACCGACCAGGACGAAGCCGACCCCGGGCGGCAGGCGCATGAGCGTCAGCGCGTCCCCCAACTCGTCCGCCGCCAGCGTGGCGAAGAGGGCCGCAGCGAGCGTGCCAAGCAGCAGCAGCTTCAAAGGCGGCGCGACGGCCTCGGCAATACCGCCCCCGGCCGCCGAGAGGAGGCCCAGGATGATCAGCATCGGACCCAGCAGCTTGAGTAGCCCCAGCCACCGGCGCACGGCCCGCATCGCCACGATCACCAGCAGCGCGCCGGCCAGGAGTCCGGCGAGCCGGAACGGCGCGGTCGTCGCCAGCGCCGCCACGGTCGCGGCGCCATAGAGCAAGAGCTTTGTACGCGGGTCGAGGCTCATCGTCGACCACCGCCCAGCGGGACCGCCGACGGCGCGAGGGCCGCCCCCTCGCCCGGATACGGCAGGCCGAGCGCGGCGGCGAGACGGGCCAGCGGCGGAGGCCGCAGGGCGGCGCGCGCCAGCAGGCCCGGGTCGCCCAGGATCGCCGGCGGCGTCCCGTCCGCCAGTAGCCGCCCCCCGGCGAGGACGAGCCAGCGTCGGCAGTGGGTCGCGGCGAACTCCAGGTCGTGCGTGGCGAGGAGGATCGCGACCCCCTCCGCCTGCAGCGCGGCCAGGGTCGTGGCGAGCGCCTCGCGCCGGCGGCGGTCCTGGCCCGCCGTCGGCTCGTCGAGGAGCAGGACACTCGGCCGGTGGGCGAGCGCGGCGGCGAGGGCGACGCGCCGGGCCTCCCCGTCGCTCAGGCCGAGCGGCGCGCGGTCGAGCAATGGCCCCAGGTCGAACCGGGCAATCAACCCCTCCAGCCAGGCGGGATCGTGACGTCCGAGCAGTCGCGCGCCGTACGCCACCTCCTCCCGCACGGAGCGGCAGAAGAGGGCACCGGCCGCGTTCTGCGGGAGCAGTCCGAGCCGGCCCGGCGCCAGCGGCCGTCCGTCGGCATCGGCCACCCGCCCCCGCTGCGGTCGCGCCAACCCGGCGAGGAGGCGCAGGAGGCTGGTCTTGCCCGCGCCGTTCGGCCCGACCAGCGCGACGCACTCGCCCTGCCGCAGGCGCAGCTCCACGCCGGTCAACACCGGCCGGTCGTCGCGCGCGTAGTCGAGCCCGTCTGCGACGAGCACCGTCGCGCCGGGCGCAGGTGGCAGGGCGGCGGGCACCCGCAGCGTGAAGTGCCGGGTACGGAGGATCGCGGCGGCCTCGTCGACCGTCCGCGGCCGCTCCGGCAGCCCGGCCACGGCGAGGAGGCGGGCGGGCGCGGGGAGCGGTAGGTCGTCCTCCCCCAGCGACGCGCCCAGCGCTTCGCCCGCACCCCCATGGAAAACGAGCCGACCGGCGCGCATCGCAGCGACCGTGTCGATGTGCGCCCAGAGTTCCTCCGGGCGGTGTTCCGCCACGACGATGGTCGTGCCGTCGCGGTGCAGCGCGGCAAGCAGCTCCCATAGGTCGGCGGTGGCGACGGGATCGAGCGCCGCGGTGGGCTCGTCAAGGACGAGGAGGGACGGGCACATCGCCAACACGGAGGCCACGGCGACCCGGGCACCCTCCCCGCCCGACAACCGCCGCGTCGGCCGCGCCAGCAGATGGCCGATCCCGGTCCGTTCGGCGGCCCAGTGGATGCGCGCGGCGATCTCCTCGCGCGGCAGGCCCAGGTTGCGGGGACCGAAGGCCAGTTCGCGCTCGACCGTGGCGTTGAAGAGCTGCGCCTCCTGATTCTGAAAGACCACGCCGACCCGCGCGGCGAGCGCGCGCACCGGCCGCTGGCGGGTGTCGGCGCCGGCAACCAGCACCGTGCCGCGAAAGTCGCCGGGGTGGAAGTGGGGGATCAGGCCGTTGGCCATCCGCACGACGGTAGACTTCCCCGAGCCGCTCTCCCCGGCCAGCAGCAGGAAGCCCGTCGGCGGCACGACGAGGCCGACATCGGCCACCGCGGCCGCCCGCCGCCCGGCGTAGCGAAAGCCCGCGTTCACATAGGCCAGCACGGGGCTGTCCCCTGCCTACTCGCCGGGCGGCAACGCCGGTTCACCGGCACGACGGGTGCCGACCAAACCGGCCGCCTGCAGCGACTTCAAGACGACGATAGCGAGGACGGCACCCACGGCGGAGCTGGCCAGGAAGCTCAGGCCGATCACGCCGAGCGCGAGATCCCGGCCGAGCAGGTTCGGCGCGATGACATAGACCGTGACGAGGGTGCCCAGGAGGCCGGTGCCGACAACCTCGCCGAGCGCGCCGAGGTAGATGTTGCGGGTCGCGCGCCAGGCAACCCCGGCGAGGGCGGCGCCGATCATGCTCCCCGCGAAGGCGTTGATCGTGCCGGTGCCGAGGAGGTTCCGCAGCAGCGAGGTGGCGAAGGCGACCAGGACCGCGTACCATGGCCCGAGCAGCACCGCGGCGACGACGTTCACCAGATGCTGCGCGGGGAACACCCGGGTCACGCCGACCGGGATGCTCAGCGGCGAGAGCGCGACCGCCAGGGCGGTCAGGAATGTCGCCCGGGCGACATCCTTCGTCTTCATCAGGGCTCGATCCTTTCTGCCCATTTGTATCGGTTCTCGCGGGTAGCCGATTGGCACCGGCGCGCGAGACCGGCACAGGGGCGCGCACCGCGGGGATACCCCCTGCGCACCCTGGCCGCTCCCTGCTCCCCGGCCCGTGAGCTGACGGGGGAGTACCCCACCCTCATGCCGGGGCCACCCGCAGCCCCCCGACGCCCTTTTGTCTCAGCGCCGCGACCTCGTCGAGGAGGCGGGCGCGGAAGGTGCCCGGTCCGGCCCCCCCCGCGCCGGCCCGCTCGGCGGCACGGCAATAGGCGGCCAGCGCCAGGGCGGCCTGCGTCGCGGCGTCCTCGCCTGCGGTGAGGAAAATACCGATCGCCGCGGTCGCCATGCACCCCGACCCGGTGATCCGCCCCAGGAGCGGGTGGCCATTGCGAACTTCGAGTGGGGCGATGTCCTTGCCGACAACAACATCGACGGCACCGGTGACCGCGACCACGACGCCGAACTGCGCGGCGGCGGCTTCCGCGACGGTGCGCGGGTCCTCGTCCCCGACCGCGTCGACCCCGCGCATCTTCCCCCCGCCGACGAGCGCGCCGATCTCGCCGCGATTCCCGCGCAGGACGGTCACGGGCAGTTCGGCGAGGAGCCGCAGGGCGCTCACGGTGCGGAAGCGCGTGGCCCCCGCGCCGACCGGGTCGAGGACGATCGGGCTGCCGCGCTCGGCCGCGGCGCGACCGGCGAGGAGCATCGCGTCGATCGTCGCGCTGGAGAGGGTGCCGATGTTGAGCACAAGCGCGCTCGCCAGCCCGGCCATCTCCGCCACTTCCTCCGGCGCGGCGGCCATCACCGGCGAGGCGCCGAAGGCGAGCGTCAGATTGGCGACATCGTTGGCCACCACCACGTTGGTGATGTGGTGGACGAGTGGCGTCGCCACGGCGATGCGCGCCAGCGAATCGGCGGCCATGACTTCGTAATTCACCGCGCCCCCGTATGGCCTTACCGGCGAGTCCCCGTTCCCGCCAGGGCCGACTCATCAAGAAGGCAGGCCCGACACGCTCCCCGATCGCCGCACCCTCGTGCGTGGCAGACAAAAAAGGGAGGTGCCCGGTGGGGCGGGTGCGCCCCTAGCCTCCTCCGCTGGTGCGGCCGTACCGAGTACGACCGCACTCGGCGCGCATGCCTCCGCCGGCAATAGCCGGATCAGGCTCAAGCGGTCGGTGGCGGATCGATGGCCACCCGCTCAGCCCGGCGCCCGGACCCCCGCAGCGCGCCCTTAACTTGTCGTGAGCAACGATAGTACCGGGCCTGCCGAAAGTCAAGGCACCGGTCTGACATCCGGACGTAAACCCCATGGCCGTAAGCTCGACTTTGGCCCTTTTGGGATGCCGTTGGCGAATCCGCGCAGGCGGCGCTGGCAGTGGGTATCAAGCGGCGAGGAGGGCGAGCCGCGAAGGGCGCGTGGCGGCGCGGGGCCTGTAATGGCTACCCAGCTTATCCGCGCATCAATTGGGCCAATTGGGCGACACAACGGGATGGTCGCCGGGCCGATGGAACGGTACAATCCGGGGCGGGCAGATCGCCACGCCGTATCCCGTAACCTTGGTGCTACAGTTTCGCGTGGGAGTTGTGCATGCTTGCCCACGGCCTCGCTCGCCTGCGCCGGTTCGCCCGGCGCTGCGCCGCCACGGTTCGCGCGCGGGTCGGCCGGTGGACGACGCCGCGCCCGCGCTCGCTCGCCGCGGGCCTGGCGACGGATCTCGTCCGCCCCCTGTTCTGGCGACGGAAGTCGGCCCCGCGCGCCCGCCCCTCGCCGCTGGCGACCGCGACCATCGCCCTCATCGAGGAGATGGGGCGCGACAATCCGCTCTGGGGTGCCGAGCGCATCCGGGGCGAACTGCTGAAGCTCGACATCCGCGCCAGCAAGCGGACCATCCAGAAATACCTGCGGCAGAGGCCACGACCGCGCCCGGACGGGCAGCGCTGGGCGACGTTCCTGCGGAATCATGCGCACGAGACGTGGGCATGCGACTTCCTCCAAGTCACCGACCTGCTCTTCCGGCCGCTCTTCGCCTTCTTCCTGGTGGAGCTGGGCTCCCGCCGGGTGGTCCATGTCGGCGTCACCCGCCGCCCGACGGACGCGTGGGTGGCCCAGCAGCTGCGCGAGGCGACGCCGTATGGGGAGCGGCCGCGGCTCCTCGTGCGCGACAAGGAGAGCAGTAAAAAGTCGGGGGTATCAGGCTGCTAATGCTGTCGGCATAGGCGCTGCATACGCCGGCGGGAAATCCGGATACCAGGTGCGGAACGTGTCGGCCCAATCGGCGTTGAGCACCTGTGTGCGCACTTGGAGGAGCAGGTGGGCGCCCTCCGGCGTCCATTGCAGCTGCTGCTTCTTGACCATGCGCTTGCTGACCACCTGATTGATCGCCGACTCGGTGAAACTGGTGCTGATCCGTTCGCCGTTGCGGTAACGCTCACCATAGTTGACGATATACGGCGCGTTGTTGGCGATGTACGTCGCCAGTTCGCGGACATACTTGAGCATCCGCGCCGCCGCCTCGTTCCGCGGCGGCGGTGGCTGCTCGCCCGCCTCGTCCCCATCCCAACCCGCCAGCGCGTCTGCCACATCTTCCAGCCGATCGAGGGCACTGGCGCTGTTGCCATGCCACAGATAGTGTTTGACGCTTCCCAGGCACCGCTCGAGGCTGACATCGTCAGCGGTGTCAGCGTCGGGCGGGGCTGCCGTTGGTTTCGCCAGCCTGTAGGGTGCGAATACCTCATCCTGCACCATCGAGGCCGCTCCCGGTCTCCCCTGTGGTCGGCTATGATCGGCCCTTGATGCCGCTGATCGTGCCGCCGACCGGTGCTGCATGGTGGGGAGGGGGCTCGTGTTCTGGTTCGTGCTCGCGCATCTCGTCGGATTTCTCGTCGACTTGGTCTTCGGCGCGCGGCAACGCGGGCGTGACAAGGACCTGCAGATCATGGTGCTGCGGCACCAGGTGCGCCTGCTCCAGCGCCAGCGCCCCCGCGCGCCCCGGCTCACGCGCGGCGAGAAGCTCACCCTCGCCGTCCTGGCCGCCGCGCTCGCCCGGCTGACCACCGGCCCGCGGCACCAACTCGACCAGTACCTGCTCCTGTTCAAGCCGAACACGATCCTGCAATGGCATCGCGAATTGGTCCGGCGCAAGTGGACCTATCGGCGGACGAGTCGGGGTGGTCGTCCCACCATCCCCGCCGAGGTGGACGCGCTGATCCTCCGGCTGGCGCGGGAGAACCCGCGCTGGGGCCATCGCCGCATCCAGGGGGAACTGGGCAAGCTCGGCCACACGGTCAGCGCCTCGGCGGTACGGGCGGCCCTCCGGCGACACCGTGTGCCGCCCGCCCCGCAGCGCCAGCGGGCGACGACCTGGCGCGCCTTCATCACTCGCCACAAGGAGCAGTTGCTGGCCTGCGACTTCTTCACCGTCGAGACACTCCTCCTCAAGACCTTGCACGTCTTGTTCTTCCTCGAGGTGGGCACCCGGCGCGTCCATCTGGCCGGCTGCACCGCCCACCCGACCGCCGCCTGGGTGACGCAGCAGGCGCGGCAGCTCGCCTGGACCGTGCAGGAGGCAGGCGCGCACCCCCGCTTCCTCATCCACGATCGCGACGCCAAGTTCCCGCCGACCTTCGACACGGTGTTCGCCGCCGAGGGGGTCGCGGTCGTGCGCACGCCCTACCGCGCGCCGACGGCGAACGCCTACGCCGAGCGCTGGGTCCGGTCGGTGCGGGAGGAGTGCCTGGACCACCTGCTCATCGTCAACGAGACGCACCTGCGCCATGTCCTCGCCACCTATGTCACGCACTATAACCAGGCGCGCCCCCATCAAGGCCTGGAGCAACAGACGCCCGTGCCCTGCGCCCCGAGCGCCCGTGCCGGTCCGCTCAGGCGGCGCGATGTGCTCGGTGGGCTGATCCATGAGTACGACCGCGAGGCGGCCTAGCCCGGTACCCGGTGTTGGACGGGGTATTCACACCCTACAGGCTCGCGGCCGCCGCGGTCGGCACCCTTGTCCTCCTCTTCCGCCGCACAAACATTCGGCCTCTAAATAGGCCCGATATGGCGGGCTGGTATTTCAATGCACCACCCAGCCTCCCCTACACCCTGAC
>JAABUM010003646.1_pt1 | contig 18525 bp, 13 predicted proteins | sample 5559161 | NCBI WGS metagenome assembly JAABUM01 (sample SAMN10711868, study PRJNA513369) | rock metagenome | isolation source: Antarctica rocks | place: Antarctica: Victoria Land, Siegfried Peak nord | reverse complement strand
ATTGATCATGTTGATTTTATAATGCGTCGAATACACTATAAATATACTGATTATCAGGTTATTATACAATAATTTCCTGTTGTTTGTTTCTCTTTTCCTCTCGTTTTTTGACCCTTAATTCGCATTATTAATATAAAGTTTCCAACAAAGTCGATTTTTGGATTACTACGCTAAATACTTTATTGGAAGTATTTTTAAGGCTGCTGTATGAGTTGGTTCATATTAACAGGCTGAGACTTAATTGCGGAGACATCAGCTGTCGTTAGTTGTATAGTTGGTACAAATAAGTATACCACCCTACCGATTGATACAAGCGATAGTCTTCGTGTTTTACTTGTCTTACAAGATTCATTATGTTAAGTAGGAGAAATAAAACAGAAAAATCTTCTTTTGTGGTTAGGGCATCTATCTCCTTTATATTGGATGTGAAATCCCTTTGGTGAAATTTTTCGTAAGTAAAACTTCTAACCCATACAATAAAAATAACTAATGAAAAAAACCTCACTTTTGTATGCGGCAGCATTTAGTTTGCTAATTGCTGCCGGATGTAAAAAAGAAAAAAGCACTGGCATTATGCCATCAGGACCAAAACCTGCCTGGGGACAGGACATTAAACCTGAAATGCAGGTCGTAATTGAAAAGCTGGCTAGTTTTGGCGATACCCCGCTCCCTCAGCTTACTGCTGTTCAGGCCCGTAAAAATCATACTGCTACCGATGCTGTAATGGCTGTAATGAAGGATTATCATATCACAGCCCCTGTTTTTAATGTAGATACTGTAGGTAAAGAAATTCCGGTAACTGGCAGCACTGTACATGTACGCATTTATACGCCAAAAGGTATTACCAGTAACTTACCTGTCATTGTTTACTATCATGGTGGTGGCTTTGTTATTGCCAATATTGATGTTTATGATACTTCTGCCAAATTACTTTCTGCTAATACAGGCGCGATAGTCGTGTCGGTCGCTTACAGGTTAGCACCTGAAAACAAGTTCCCTACCGCTCATAACGACGCTTTCGATGCTTATAAATGGGTTGCCCAAAATGCCGCTTCTATCAGAGGTGATGTGAACAAACTGGCCCTTGCAGGTGAAAGTGCAGGCGGGAACCTGGCCGTAGCTACTGCAATTAAAGCTCGTGATCAAAGCGTTAAGGCACCCGTTGCTATATTGAGCATTTACCCGATTGCAGGTGCTGATACCAACACGGAATCTTATATCAAGTATGCTGATGCAAAACCACTTGATAAGCCCAGCCTGTTATGGTTTACTGCAAATTATATCAATACACCCGCTGAGGCTATGGACCCCCGTTTGAATTTGGTAGCAGCTAACCTAACGGGACTGCCTCAGGTTACCATTATCAATGCCGAACTTGACCCACTTCAGACAGAAGGCGGCCAACTGGCTGACAAGCTAAAAGCTGCCGGCGTATCTGTAGAACGTAAAGTATATACTGGTGTAACACATGAATTTTTTGGTATGGGTGCAGTTGTACCAGATGCTAAAGATGCCGAAGACTACGCGGTAAGCAGGCTTAAAGCTGCTTTCAAGTAGTCATAAACTTTAGTTAAAAAGTCAAACAACGTATGTTACCTCCTTTCCTGTTCTTTCGTAAATAAGGAATATAGATTATTATAAAAGCCTTTAGACCATAAATGTCTAAAGGCTTTTTTATTAAGTTAATCTAAAGCTCATAGAAAGTAAACTGAATAAACCACTACCATTAGAAACCAGCAAAAAGAGAAGAATTAATCTTGCAAATTCTTTTCTCCCCCTTTGGGTCATACTCACATATTGATATGAGTACCCCCACAACCCATTCGCTAACAGCATTCCCCTCTCCCCTTTTGTGGCCTACCGACCCGGTTTTTTGTTGTCTATAGTGGACAGATTTAACCAAACATAATCATAGTTATAGGACAAGACAAGTATCTGTGATTACCATGATTTTGGTATCTTTTCCTTATCCTCTCATTTCCAAAGGAGACAAAGAAGTCTGCTTTTTGAAGAAATTGGAAAAGTGCGATAGCTGCTCAAAGCCCAAACTATAAGCAATTTCCGAGATATTCCAGTCGGTTTGTTTCAGCAGGATCTTAGCTTCCTGTATCAGCCGGGCGATGATATGCTCGGTGGTGGTTTTGCCGGTATTTTCTTTTTAAACCTTGTTAAGGTAATTATTGTGAATGGCCAGCCGGTCGGCATAATCTTTGGCGGTGCGCAGTGCTGATCCGCTGATCGGGTGAGACTACCGGAAACTGTCTTTCCAGCATTCAGGGATCTTTTATCCAAGTTAGTGGTTAACTTTTAAAGATTGATCTTTTCACATTTTGATAATCAATGTAATAAAGTACTTTGATGGAAAAGTTATTGTTTTGCGGTTGTTTAAAAGTGTTGAACAAATTGTAGTAATAACCACTGTTCGCCTGGTTATTGCTTGTTCGTGATGCGTTTTTGTAAGCAATACTGAATTGGCTTCCCGGCGAAAACTCCCAAACATAGATCAGGTCAATATTAAAAGTATTGAAGTTGGTATCCGAACCAGAACCGTAAGCGGCATTTGCCTTATCCATCAGGTTGCCATCTTTTTGCAGAATATAATATTTCAGGTTGTTCCGCTTTGACCAATAATGCCTCACCCGCAAGTTCAAACCCATTAAATTGTTAAAAGTATATTTCAAAGTCAGGTTGTTTTCAACAGTTTTAAGGTTATACAAAGAAAAGATAGAAGTAGTATTATTTTCTTCTGTTGTAAAAAATCCCTGGTAATGATTTACCGGATTGTAACTGATATTCTGGCCAAAAGAAAAAGCATTATTTACCCTTAAATTGTAATAAGCCTGTGCAAAACTGCTTCTGCCGCTTTCACCGTTGGACGCTGATCTTTTAGAATAAAAAAAACCGCCGCTCAACTTTTTAGCGCCGTTGGTATTTAGGCCACCTTCGAAATTATAACCAATCGGAAACTTATACAAGCTGTTTTCAATCCTGGGTTCGTAAAAATCCTGTCCCGCAAATTGTTTGTTTACATCGAAATATGCAGACCAAAAGTTTTTTAAATTAAAGTTACCGCCAAAAGTTTCATTCAACACTTGCTTTGCCGAAGGGACAATGCGGCGCGAATAGTAGGTTTGGCTCCAGATCTGCCATTGTATAAAATACTTTTTAGGTTTGAAGTTTGCGTATTGCAGATGCAAGTTATGATCAAAGTAATTCGGATGATTTAGCTGCCCAATATCATTTGGATTGTAATTTTTACTTGCAAAATCTTCCGTCAGGTTCCAGGTAAAATTTCCGGATTTTTTGCCGCCGCCCGCCTCATAACTAAAACCCGAAACACTGCTTTTCCCGGCATAAGCGAGGTTACTGATAAAACTGTATCCGGCTACGCCATAACTGTTTTTTGAATTGTTTAAATTAAACACAAAACCGCCGACATCCGCATTGTAATCTTTATTAAAACGGGTGACATTGGTGTTGATCAAAGTAACCGAAGAGTTGTTTTTTAAATTCTGGTTCAGTACTATAATATTATAATTGGTCGTAGGCGCAGTTTGTTCCCGGCGCCTGCTGCCTGTTGTTGAGTCTTGAAGGATGGCATACATAGATTGTGTGAGCGCATTTAAAACACCAATACCCAGTCCATTGGCAGAACGGCCGGACACTTTAACACCGGAAATTAGTTTGGATGCTGACGGATTTTGAAGAACGGCTTCACGCGGATGTAAAATTATGTTACCATAATTGATCGGCCTGCCACCAATTCTGCGTGAGTAAAACAAGTTGCCTTTGTTGAAAAGCTCGGTGCCCTCCGTGAAAAAAGGCCTGTTTTCACCATACTTTACTTCAAAAGGGGATAAATTGAGCACTTGATTGTCTGATTGTACCTGTCCAAAATCCGGTATCAATGTTAGGTCGAGCGTGTAACTTTGATCGATGCCGTACTTAATGTCCATACCTTTATTGATCGTTTGGTTGGTATTTTGCAAGCCCTCCTGGTTGTACGGATAATGATTCAGGTATGCCGCTATATAAGGATAAAAGGAAAGCCGGAGCGGAGGGGTAAGTTTTTCTATACCAGTCAACTGGCCTTCCTGGTTGATAAAGCCGTTCTTTTTGGGGTCAAGTTCTTTCCAGAACAGTTTTTGTTGTTCGGATTGCCGTTTGCGTACCAGGTTCATCCCCCAGTTTTGGGTATCTTTTTTGGGAAAACGCAAAGCAGAATAAGGTATTTTTATTTCTGCCGTCCAGCCGTTGTTATCGGTCTTCACTTTACTTTGCCACACCGCGTTCCAATTAACGTCTTCCGTATTGCCGTTGAGCGTGTATCTCGCATCGTATTGGACGCCTGCTGCCGTTACATAAAAGCCGGTGCCGTTAATTCCATCCAGGTATGTATCCAGGATGATACCGATATAATCAGAATTTCCGAAATTATCCCTGTTCACCAGTTCACGTGCTATTTTTGCTTCGCTGGTTTCATACATCCGGGCGGCGAGGTAAAGCGCGTCGTTGTCATACAAAATGCGGATTTCTGTTCGTTCCCCCCGTTTTTCGTGCCGGCCTGCTGTCGGGCTAAATTCAACAAAGCCGGTTGCCAATGGTGCATTTTTCCATACCTGATCATTTAAATCACCATCAATTTTAGGCGCTGTGGTTGTTTTTTTAGCCGGAAGTTTTCTTAAACTGTCCTGGGCGGCAGCATGACCGCAAAACAGTATAGTGATGATCCATAAATAACCATAGCGCCTGTTAAATAAATACATCCTTGCCCGTGTCTATGATCACTTATAGCAAAAGAAATTATTAAATGTTTTTGGTTTTATTCTTTTAAAAAATAAATTACTTTTAAGTAGAACTTAATTTGGATTTTAGAATAAGGCGTTTTGGTATACTAATTAAATTAGCTAAATTGCAATAATAAAACTAAAGATAGGGGCAATCATGTTTAAAGGCTTAAATATCGTCAATTTTGCCGGGAAATTTTCAACGGATGAGAAATGCTATGAGTACATAGCATCTATTAAATGGAAAATTGATATCCATGTGCTAAGTGTGGCCATCAGAAGTATTTTGCAGGCAAGAAGCCTTGGGGACGCGGTTGCAGTAAATGCCACTGTGATGAATCACCTACTGCCCATACTTTGTTCCATAAGCTTAAATTCCCCTTAAGAAAAGCATTTTATATTGCTTTTTTAGTAGTGTGTAAGCTTTCCTTAAACGGACTGTTCAATAATAGACTTTTTAATTGATTAAGCTGCATTTACAAAATGCTTAAAACCAAAGCTGACACAGTTCACTTTACACTCCCAGTTGTTTTTGTGCATTCTCTTATATATACCATTAGTAACGCTGATGTGTGTTTTTATCGTTTGCCAGCCTCAATAATAAAATAGGATACAGTTTCCTGTACCCTACCACCACTATATCTAAATGCTTTAAATAAAAAGCGGTTATATCTTGATACCCATTTTCTTGGCGATATCCTTAAACATATCCGGATCGATATCTTCTGCCCCGGGGGCACTTAATTGTGGTTCTTCGTCCAGCTCCGGCGGCGTAAAACCTTCCGGTGCACCAAAAACAACTTCTAATGGTTTTCCATCTTCCGGGTGTGGCCCGTTCCAGATCAGCCCTGCCTGCTGAAAATCCTTTTCACTGTAGGTATATAATTTTAAATGTGAATCTTGAGATTCCCACTTGTGCGTTTCCGGAAAAGCTTTATTGCTCAATTCTGGTGTAGGTACTAATTTAGTTACCGCAACGCCTGTTAAATGCTCCAAGGCACGGGCATAAGCTACCACATGCAAACCACCTCTCACTAATAAATAAGCGATCATTTCCCTGGCGCAAGGATCGGTCACCATTTCGTAAGCCTTCATTTTGTTGGCCCGGGCACCGCATTCTAAAAAGAAGTTATGAAGCAAGTCCAACCGCAGGTTCCCGCTGTTAAAAACATTCTGTCCGGTCCAAAAGTTTCCCATTGAATCAACCGGCATGGCAGTTTGTGCGGTCGAGAAGAAGTGATACGTATTGCGTGCATCAACCACCTCTTTAAGTGGTCCCGGTTTTGGGTCGTGGCCGCGTGTGGTCGAGCCGGTCAATAACAAGTTTATGGCATAAGAAACAGCTTCAATATGGCTGTATTCTTCACCTGCAATGCTGGCAATTACGTCGTAATACGGACGTAAGCGTTTTCTTCCCCTGAAGTTGAACGACTGGAAGGTGTAGTTCATCAAGGTTGACATTTCCCCAAATTTACCGCCCAGTAATTCCTGGATAGCGGCTGCATCATTGGGGGCAGGATTGTTTGGGACCGGTAATTCTACAGCGATCTTATCTGCTTTTAAAATCATAAGCTTAATTGTTAATGGTGATTGATGTTGACACAACCTTTACCAAAACATTAAGTTTACCATAAGTAAGGATTTTATTATTGTTCTTTATTAGTTTACAAACAATAAACAAAACTATTAGCCACAGAAAAGGATTATATCATAGCAGTGGTTCGGCAGCTGAAAAATCAACGCATTTTTTAATAAGCAACCTGTGTTTTAAACATAAGCACATAGTGCATTTACTTTGATTCAGTAAAAGACATTTTCTCGCTTTAAGTTATCTATGCTTTTTCCCAAGTCGCTTTTGTAACCTATCGGGTTTAGTGTCTAGGGGGATTGACCCTACACGGTTTACCTAAACATAATCATAGTTATAGGACAAATAAACTTAAACACCAAAAAGATAAATGTAGCTATTACGATTAAACGAACGTATTCGTGTATTCAAATGTCACCGATTAAAATTCGGTGAATTAGGCTTTATTGCCTCTACTTTTATTGCACCCATTCGAATGTTACCGGTTAAATTTCGGTTGAACCTTATAAGCAATAAACTTTTGTCATTAATAATGTAACCTGTATATTTACACTATACGATTTGCTGTGATAAAAACAATCAAAAGTAAACCTTTACGGCTATTATGGGAAAAAGGGGATGGCAGCAAGTTGCCACCGGCCCAGTTAAGAAAAATACGCCTTGTTTTACAAATCATAGATGACCTGGAAGAAGTACCCGAAGACCTTGCGCATTTAGTTTCATTGAGGCCACACCCCTTAAAGGGAGGCCTTCAAGGGTTTTGGAGTTTGGATATTACAGGTAATTATCGGGTAATATTTCGTTTTGAAAATAAAAACGCTTTTGATTTAGATTATTTAGATACACATTAATATGAAAAGAGAAATGGAATTACACCATCCGGGAGAAATATTGAAAATCGAAGTTATTGAAGGACGTGGGTTAACTATCGGTAAAGCTGCAGGGCTTTTAGGTATTACGCGCCCAACCCTATCTAATATATTAAATGGTAAAGCGGCAATTACGCCCAACATCGCTTTAAGGCTTGAAACTGTCTTTGGTGGAACAGCCCGGTTTTGGGTCCGGCTACAATCATCCTATGAACTTTTTATCGCCCAAAAGAACTTTTTGGAAAACCCACCGAAAATCAAACATTTCGACTTTGCAGAGAATTGAAGTTAAAAAAACAACATTATGGATACCAAGATGAAATGACAACCTTACATTTTGAGGATGGAAATATTGAAATCAATAATGAACTACAGCAAGTTGTCGGGTATGTCTTAAAGGGTATTGGATTTAAATCCACAGAGGATTTGAAAGAAGTTATCGCAGAAAGATTTTTTGAAATATCTACCCCTGCAATGAACAGGTTTTATAATCGGGAATAGCAAACACACTCAAACAACGTTTACAAAAAAACGATTGAATAAGCTTTAAAGATAAATAAACTCAATAAGTAGGTTAAATAATTTACTAAGATTATCCCGAACCCATGTTAATTACTAAATAATCAGATATTAAAAATGACAGATAAAAACAAAAATAATGGATGGCAATGTTCTTTCAAAGAAATAATCCAAGCGATAAGAAGTCTTTTAGAAACCTGGTTTACATCTGATAGGGATGTTTTTGGTTACGAAGTACAAAAAATATTTTCAAATGCTGAGGATCGTAAAATGTATATTGATGCAGTCGAAACCCTAAGAATGGACCCAGGAAAAAAGATTAAAATAATTTTGTCTACAAAAGAAGAGATCACATTAGTTTGCTACCGGTACAATAACTAATTAACACAATTTGTTTGAACCGTCTTACAGCCAAACAAAAACCCCTTATAGGATAAGTTGCTATTTCAATATACTTTTTAATATAGAGTTAGGCGAAGTATCATTTGCGCCAATGAATCATGCAATTTATTCAGAAAATGGTATCAGTAATAAAGGGATTACTAATGATTTTTCAGGCCATAGAGTAAATATTAATAAGCTTTATAACTTGCTGCACAACGAGTTTAATATTTGGTGGATGACTGACCAAATCTTCTCAGTTAATCCGGCCCAAACCCTGACCCTAGCCTTGCGTGAAAATGCCAAAACGCTGGCAGGCAGCATTGATGGCAAAACGGTCACCGTGACCGGGCAGGTCATCGGGTATAAAGGCCGCCCGGAGATCGAAGTGCGCGCGGTTACTGAGCTGGTGATTAAGTAACAAGCCTATTGGCTGAAGCAGGTAGTCAGCACCGGCCGGCAAACTTATTCAGCAAAAAGAAAAACATCTTTACAGTAAAACAGGTTTTACAAGTCTATGCTATGCACTTATCGGTAGTAGCAAAAACTAATTAGCTAATCAAAACCTAGGTTTACCTGTAATCTAAAGTCGTTGGAGACAATTATATCTGCTTTTGCTTGTCCTGTAATCTACATTATGTTAAGTAGACTATTTCACAACCCTCCTCTCTATCCTTGCTTTTTACATTCTGCGTTCGAGTATAATGTTCGCCTGATTATCATTTAATAAATTCTGATTTAGTTAGGAGCTTAGATATTAGTCCAGGCTAACTTTCAGCTTTTACGCTTATTAAACCTGTTTTTTGCAGAATCTTAAAGAATTAAAGTCGAATTCGGATTAAAAAATACTTGTAAAACCAAGCACTGGAAAAGTAATGACTTGCCTTCGAGTATTGCAGCAGACGCTACAATCATTTTTCTCCACTTTGGTTTACTACAAGTCCCTATGAATACTTAATCGACTAATAGAACTAACTTCCCTTACCCGCATTTGCGGCCTATCGTCCTGGTTTTTCTGTTAGTGATGAGGAACCGGCTGATAGAATATAATCTGTCACAGGACACTTTCAGGTAAGCAGCAAAAAGATAAAAAAGGAGTTTCTTTAATGGTGACATAATTTAACGAAATGCTTTTTAATCTCTTTATTTTTGCTGTCAGCAGTATTGCTATAAGTTGTCAAGCTTATTGTTGACTAAGCATTTTTGATGTTGGATTATGCCCCGTAATCTGCGTTCACTTTTTTTTAAGCGCAATATTTTCTACTCAAACAGCTACAGTTCATATTTCTCCCGTAAATACTTGCTGGTTTTAAAGGCTGCATCAATAATTGTTTGCGGATAACCTAGTCTTTGCAAAACAGCAATACCATTTCTGTTTTTAAGCACCCCTGCTTTTATTCTGTAATCAAAAACCAGACGGTCATCTTTTATAAGTTCTTCAAAGGAATAAACGGTGTTGTTACTACCTAAAAGCTCTGCCAGTTCCAAATCATGGGTAGAAACAAAAACAAAGTTTTTAGATTCAATAAGATGGGTCAGTACGGACATGGCTGCCGCAATTCGTTCAATAGTATTCGTACCCCGGAAGATTTCATCGATAATCACCAGACCTTTCGTGTTGCTTCCGGCGGGGCTTTGATTAATTATATCTAAAACAGCAATAGCCTCAGCCTGAAAATAACTTTTATGAGCATCGAGATCATCACTCATATGAATGCTGGTCAGTATTTTTAATGGAGGTGCCTGGTATACGCTTGCAGTGCATGTATGAAGTGTTTGTGCAAGAAGTGTATTTACAGCGATTGACCGGATAAAGGTAGTTTTCCCGGACATATTTGAACCCGTTATTAACACTACTTTCTTATTATCACTGCTGATTGAATTGGCAACGCACCCTTCAACTAACGGATGATATAAATCTTTAATCGTTAAACTTTCGCTTGTACTGTTAAACTCTGGCAAGCAGTAATAAGGCAGCCCTTCCCTAACGGACTGAATAGAAATACACATATCTATCTCTGCAACTGCTTCATACAGGATTTTAATATCCGGCAAATACAGGTTAACCCTCTTTATAGTAAAGAGGAAAATCAATGGTTCGGCAAGAAAAACCATCTTGAACCATTCATTGATCAGATAGATCACATCAGTTGGGTCATTTACTACTTTAGTTTGAAAATTAATAATGCTTAAAGACTTCCTTAATTTAGTAATTCTGGCCAAACTGGTGCTTATGGCCTCACTGTTATTAAAAACCCCCCTTTCTGCAAGCCAAATACTGATATTGCTTAGAATAAGCAACTGTGGTAGCGAATGCGTATATTTCAAAATGTTGTTTTTGTTAAGATAATGTACTACCATGTTGGTAATAACTAAAGCAAGAAGCAATAGAAAGCAGGGGCCGTTCGGAGCAACACTTAAAACGACGACCAGGATGATGAATAATAACGGCGACAGCTTGATGTAAAGTTCCGTAAGGGGATGAAAAAGGTGCGTATGGGTTTTACTATATAGCTCCGGCAGATAAGAAGCATCGTTGCTGCTTAATTCAGATAGCGTTAGCTCGATTTCTGCTCTAGCTTCCGGGTCTTCTGTTAGCCGGTTTATATTTTCCTCCAAGTGATTAAAGTAACTTTCGGAGGGTTCAAGACAATGGATCTTTTTATACAAATACTGTTGCCCTGGCTTAGAATTCGTCCGGTCAATAAAACTGAATAAATCCTCTAAATCCAGGTCTCCCCCTGTGCCTGCAGAAATATCGGATACAATGTTACAGGCAGTTAAATACCTGCTGATCTCGTCAAAGTTTCTGTAAGCAAAGTTAGGTTTAGCCCACCTATCCTTAATTTGGGTCAGCTTTCTTTTAATGGATGCCTTCTTTTTATAATTATTACCGGCCAGTAATACGATTACTAGAACAAGCGAAATCAATAACCAGTAAATCATTGTTAGGAATGTTTGATTATATAAATTGCTCTTTTGGCTGGAACAACGACTCTGATCGTATTAAAGCATTTTAATATTATCATTCGGCTTTCGGTCGATTAGTTTATTAAACGGATCAATTCCAACGCTGACCGGTCTGCCTTGTACCACTACCGAGATATCATGTTCACCAGCACCGAGCTTATGTTTTTCAAAATACAGCGGCACGACCTGCGTTTGCCCTTCCTTGTTTCTGGCCGGCTCTGCAAATACGGCTAAATCAATATAATCATTCATTGGTGCAGGTTCATCTGCTCCTTTACCATTAATATAAATCTTGCTGGTGTGTGCGTTAAAAGTTACTTTATATTTATTATTTCCGATAGGAACGGCTTTAGCACTGGTTACCCGGTTGTCATAAAAAGTGATTTTCTGCCACGTATCAGTAAGATAATATTGAAGTGAATCGGGCGTATGCTTTTTCAAATACCGGTACAAATCATTGCTTCCGGCATAGGGCGGTGCTTTTTTGAAAGCATAGGCCTGCCTAAACTCCCGCAATGCTGCATTGATATTATCCTCGCCGATCAAATCCCTTAATCCATATAAAACTGTTCCTGTCTTATTGTCCCACTCATAGTTTTTGTTTGCACTAATGATAGGATGCTCGGCATCTTCTCCACGGTTATGAAAAAAAAGATAATTCCACATCTGGTCTACTAAAAGATTTCGCATATTATTTTTACCATATCTTTTTTCTGCCATAACATAGGAATCATATTTTGCAAGTCCTTCCGGGATTACCATTGACCCGACGGTGTTATTTGGAGCTACCTGGAACCGCCACCATTGCTGGGCCAGTTGCTGGGTAGCCATATAATAGCAATAATCAAACTGGTCAGGGCCTTTAAAATCCGCATTCCATCCCAGGTTTTCGGAGTAAGTAAAAAGTGAAGTCATTGAAGAAACCTTAGGGCCGTAAACCCCCGTTTCAGCCAGCCTAACATCCCTGAAGGGATAATTGCCGTAAACTTTGCCATAATAGCCCAGGCCCTCTTTAATTGCGTTCATGAACCGTCCAATATTAGCCCTGTGTGCCGGATGATAATACAAGTACGCATTGACCTTACGGTCACTATCGGTTTTTATAACGCTTTTCCAAACTGCGTACCTCGCACTGATAATGCCAAAAGGCGGGTACATTCCTGGTTCCTTTTGCACATAATGAAAGTAATTACGCCCGCCAGCTTTCCACTTTTTCTGCAACCGGCTAGGGGCAATGGCCGTCTGATCCCCTGCTGTACTGACCGTAATATCAAGGGGAAACAGAGCGGCCGCTTTACCTGCTTTAAGTGTCTGAATTCCTTCCGGATCATCCTGAGGGACTTCTTCCTCTTTTTTGGGAGGTAAATTATTTTGCTTTCGTTCGTATGGGCTGCTTAACTCATCATCCTCGTCATATCCCAATCCAGGTAATCCTCCTTTAAAAAAGGCACCATTCCTTAAAATATCAGAACTGTAAAGGTCGTTGCTAAAGCCTTTGTAATAGACGGACGAATTGATCTCTACTATCACCGAATCCCCAGGGTTTAACACTTTTCGAAGCTGATATAACCTAAACTCTGCCGTGTCCAACTTTGGCCTGAACCAGCTGAGCCTACCCGAAGGGTAAACGAGCGGTGAGGTGAAGGGAATATCTTTTCCGCCGACTTTCAAGTTATACGTGGTTACCTCGTCCCCGTCAAGCAAGATCCTACCGATAGGACTGGTTGTTTCATTAACCAGCGTGATATAGCCTTTTGTCCGGGCCTGCTGCTTATCTGGGAAAAGATCGATAAATAACCTTATCGCTGTTACTTTTGGGATAGGCAAATTAGCATAACGCTTTAACTTTCTTTCATAAGTTATTGCACGCTGATCATTCTCGGCTTTAGTGATGTAGCTGTTCAGATAACTTACATTGTAGTATATAAACGATGCTGTTGTCAGAAAAAGCAGCAATAACACAGCAGTTACCGTTCGCGTCCTTCGATCAAAGCGTTCACTCACCAGCTGTAGCCGCTCTTTTAGCGAGGCGGACACCCCGCGGTAATAAAACAACGCTGCAACAATAACCAGTAATCCAGCCGCTAGTAACCAGTAGAGATTAAACCAGTATACCGGTACAATCATGTGCCCTATACCATCCATATCCGACAAGGTAAAATCAGGGGTATAGGAATACAGGAACAGTTTATAATTGAACAGGTTAGTCAGGTTTAAAAAGTACAGCACTACCCAGAACGCGATACCGATGCCATGGGCCGCAAATTTGTTGTTCACTACTACATGTACTGTATAAGCAAATACCACCATCTCTAAAAACCGGGGCAGGATTAGCGTGAATACAGCAAAACAATATACAGGAAGGTTCAACAGGGTAAAGCCCCTTGACAGTTGCACGATAATCCCCAGGAACATGGGCAATAGGGAAAGAAAAAAGCCGAGGACAAGTAAGCTTAGCAGCCTGGAACCGTTAAGCACCCAGTTAGGCATTGGTAAGGCATCATTGATATAAGCATAACGGGTTATCCGGTCACGATGGACCGTCTCGCCGGTATAGAAAATGATAATAAAAAAAGTAAAGAACAGGAAAACCTCGTTAAATAGCGCCAGTAGCGACACAGTTCGTGGGAAATCGGGGACACCGTAGTTGTTATCACCTAAATAAAATATAAAAGCTAAAAATCCGGATCCGAATGCCATGATAAGCCAGAAATAATTGTCACGGATAATATTCAGTAGTTCGGTCTTGGTTAAAGAAAACAGTGTATTGATATTATAGCGGCCTGTAAAGCTGGTCCTAACTTTTGGAATAGTGGTATTCCGGTTGATCTTTTTTTCATCTTTACTACTGCTTTTATCCCTTTTTCCGCTAAAAAAGGTTTCAAAGTTGAACCGAGCGTAGGTAAAAAATAAGAGCACCAAGCCGGCGGATGGCCATAGTATGCGGTTTAATAACAACGAGCCATTAAAAGCAATCATCGCTGTGTTCCTAACCTGATCATTTGAACTGAGGAACTGCAAGCGAATACCGCTGAATGCGAAAGGGTCCGCCAGGTTTATGATAGCCTCGTTACTGGTACGTGACAAAAAGAAGGTAGCTATTACATAGCCCAGGAATAAAATAATCCCGCTGCTGTATATTACCTTGATGTTCCTGGTGATAACAACCAGGCCGTAAAAAACAGAAGAAGTAAAAATAAGGTTGGGTATGCCTATCAGCAAGAACGGTTGGAGGTAATATTCCAGATAATTGGGGCCATACCGGCTTGCAGGGTTTAATTTCAATGCAGGGCCAAGTTTAGTACCGGCATAAACACCTAAGATTACCCCGAATCCAATAATAAATACAAATAGTAACGAACTAAAGTAACGGCCCCAAAAATAGCCGAACTTGGTAATGGGATAAGTAAGGTAATAATCTTTGGTATTATATTCAATATCTTTATACAAGGGCACTCCCATGATGGCTGACGTGACCAGCATCATGATGATCGAGATATAGCCCATGGAAAACGCGATCAGCATAGGGCTATTGATGTGCTCTTTTTCTCCTACCGGTAATGCGCCCGTGGCAAAAGAGAACGTGATAAAAATAAATGCAGCAGCAAAGTAAACGTACACAGCAGGGCTTCTTAGCCGGTTTTGAATTTCAAAAACAAATATTTTCCAGAACATAAGGACGGGTAGCTTAATGCAAGTTTAAATCGTGTTCACATTCGTACGGGAGGAGATATTGCTGAAATAGACATCTTCCAGGTTCGGAACAGCGGGAACAAAATCTCGCCCCGGTTCTATATCCTGGAAAATCCGGATGTGCAATTTACCGGTCTTTAACTGTGTGGAGATTACTTTAAACTCGTCCTGGTAGCTTTCCAATTGCGTTTTATCGATTGCTTTGGTAAAGATTTTTCCTTCCAGTTCGTGTACCGCTGAGTCGGGCTGTCCAGCGTACAATACTTCCCCCTGCCAAATAATGGCAAAATTCGAACACAAGGTGCTGACATCTTCCACGATGTGTGTGGAAAGGATCACTATGGTATTTTCACCTAACTGGCTTAAAAGGTTATAAAAGCGGTTCCTTTCCGCCGGGTCTAGTCCAGCCGTTGGCTCATCAACAATAATTAGTTTAGGGTTTCCGATCAATGCCTGCGCAATGCCAAAGCGCTGTTTCATCCCGCCTGAGTAGGTACCCAGGTTTTTCTTTTTGTCTTTACCCAGGTTCACATTGTCCAGTAATGCTGCTACCAATTCCTTCCGTTCCCCTTTGTTACCAACGCCTTTCAACTGTGCAACATGGTCCAGCATCCGCTCGGCTGAAATTTTGGAGTATACCCCAAATTCCTGCGGCAAATATCCCAAAAGTTGTCTTACCTCAGTTTTATTTTTCAGAACATCTAGGCCGTCTAAAAAAACACTTCCGCTATCGGCTTCTTGCAACGTTGCTATTGTTCGCATCAAGGATGATTTGCCTGCCCCGTTTGGGCCCAGTAAGCCAAACATGCCGTTGTTTAAGGTTAAGGAAACATCCTTTAGCGCCCGTACTCCATTGGAGTAGGTTTTTGAAAGGGAGGTGATCTCTAATTTCATATCAAAAAATATCCTTTGGTTACAATTTAAAAGGCAGAAAGGGCTTTTGCAGGAAACCTTGTCATTATGCTAATTGTCTCCCTTAAGTCAGCCCGGTCTTTACAGACTGCAATTGCTTCTATTTGTTACTGCTCTATCTAATGTATTTAAGTTGGGGCCGTAAAACTTAAAATAATTTACAGAACCTATAAAAAGAAAGAAAGATATATAATAGAAATGAACATTGTGAAAGAATTGTACTTCGATTAGCAAGTTTATAATACTATTGTTAACGGGGATAGATCAGCAAATAGAAAAATACCCCAAATTACTCTTAGTGATCTTCTGACAAATATCCCCACCTAATTAAATCATCCTTGTTTTGAATGTGCTTAATACCACCGTCATGTAACAAGTAATAGCTGCCTGCTACATCCAGGACATTCCTGTAATCATGATCGGTAAGGATAATCCCTTTCGTTTTTGCGTGTTCCCGGATCATTTGCTTTAAACGCTCTATTACAACCGGGGCAATTCCATTGAAGGGTTCGTCCATTAATACGAACATAGCAGGTAGGTTAAGCAGGAGCTTAATTTCCAGGTATCTTAGCTCCCCTCCTGATAAGGAGCTCACTTTACTTTTAAGTAAAGGGCCGATTATTTCATCTTTTGCAAAGGAAATAATGCTATCATATCCCAGGTATAACTGGATGGCTTTAGAAATAGTTAGCTGTTTAGGTAAGAAAGAATCTTGGGGTAGGTAGGCAACCAGGCCGCTGCGGTACGGCTTGTCATAAACTTTTCCGTTTATTCTGATAAACCTGTTATCAGCAGTCTGTGTCCCATACATGATCTTTAGCAGCGTTGACTTCCCTGTTCCATTTCTACCCAGCAGGCCTATAATCTCCCCTCTCCTACATTTCACGTAGATATCTGTAAGTACCCGGTTATATCCAAATGCCTTTGTGACACTGTCTATTTCAAGGAGATCAGACATAGGACTGCACGAGACATAGAACTAATCCAAACATTGTGTTAATAGCGGCGCAGGAAAACAGCAAAGCCAGTTTAGAAATGCCGGTATTATAATAAAAGTAATATTCATTTTTATGTGAGATTTCTTTGTACAGCAGACCGATTACTGTTCCACCAGTCATTAGTGCGATACCGAAATTACGAAAAGGCGCAGGGCCTCCAATTACTGCAAACACTAATGAAAAGCAGATGCTTAAGGTAAGCGTACTTTTGTAAAAAACTAAAAGCATCTGTATTCTGGTTTTCATTCGTTCTAAATCCATCACTGATTTCATAATGGATCATTAAAAGAGCAAATCAAAGTCATTGCTAAGTGTGTTAACGACAAATACTTTCATTGGGCGCTTTTAGGTAGCTGCAATATACCTCAAACTCCTTTTACAAGCAGAAGCTTATCTGTTGTTTAACTTTATTTAACACTTATAACGGCTGACAGGAATCGTCAATGACAGAAATGGCCAAAAGTTAACTCAACATAATCATAGTTATAAGACAAATCGAGGGGATTTATATTCAGAAGAAAGATAATTTATATAAACTATTAATTATTAGTTGCCGACTTATCAAACTAAGTTTTCCATTTATGGGCTGTGTTCCACAAACGCCAATTCCTTTCATCATTTCGATAGCTTAATGGCCATGGACTAACTGAAATATCCTCCCAATTTCTTAAGAAGGAGAAGTCTATAAGTGTATTATTCATTTTGCCATTAATAGAATGCCTCACGAGGCTTGCTGTTAAATTACCTGGTCCTGTTGTAGACTGTATTTCAAAAGGATATTTAGTAGTGCTACCTAAAAGAATAGAAGTAGATCGATTAAGTGCTAAATGAATTACTGGATGATTGGGTGGTGCTATTAAGGGGTTGTTATTTACATAATAGATCCATTCCTGCAAAGGATCTTGTCTTTCCATAAATAAATCAGGTTTGATCATTTGGCCTGTTACAGTATCATAGCACAGTGGTTGAATCTTAAGTAGATCATCATTGAAAAGATGATTTAAATCCATTCCCTGATAAAGTTCATCGGCATCAACATAAAATCCACCTTTAACAAATACATAACAAAGTCGGAAATAATCACATTTCATTGCCGGATGTTCACACCTACCAAAGGCTGTGACATAAGTGTTGCCTAAATACTTTTGAATAAATTCTCTAACCATTAGAACATCAAACAAAATTCGTTGAAATCCTTTTTTAAGAAACGGTTCCCAGCTTTCAATGCATTCCTGAACATCATAAGGAATCTTATCATGATTATCCCAGAACTGAATAATTGTCTTTGGAATACCAGCTTTACTAAAAGATTGATTTGATAGCGATGATTCTTAGAAAAGCTCATTTACATATTCAGATCGCAATGTATCATCTTCAGCAGCGTAAAAAATTTTCTCGACTGGATTTATCATGTGATTCTATTTTGGCATAGGTGTTTCATACTTATACTTGCTAATAACAATGCTTACGACTGCATCAATTTCATAAAGTAAAGGAGGTGTATTTATAAATGCAAATTCGTTTCAATCAGTAATTTATAAAAATTGCTTATAAGCTATAAAAGCCTTATCTTCATTCTCTTAAAAGTAAAATACTTTCTTGAATATTCAATTTAGTAACAAGCTTCAAAGAAAACTCTTGTTTCTGATAAGGCACATTAGACGTTTTTTTATTCGAAGTCATTGGACTTGCAACAATAAAATGGACATTTAGTTAAGCTGCAATAATTTGTTTGTTTAAGTTTCTTCCAAATTCCTCGGGGGACATATATCCCAGTGCAGAATGTAGGCGTTTACGGTTGTACCAGG
>JAABUM010003645.1_pt1 | contig 18527 bp, 20 predicted proteins | sample 5559161 | NCBI WGS metagenome assembly JAABUM01 (sample SAMN10711868, study PRJNA513369) | rock metagenome | isolation source: Antarctica rocks | place: Antarctica: Victoria Land, Siegfried Peak nord | reverse complement strand
CGGCGGGGGAGCGGCTGAGGTAGGCGTAGCGCAGGATCATCGGACCTCCACGGCTCGGTCACGGGACACGCCGGGTCGCGGGACCATTCTACCTAACCTCGTGCCAATTGCGAATGTTATCTACTGAGCAGCGTGCCATACGGCGAGAGGGCGACCTGTGTCCTCCTCTCCGCTGCACTCGAATAGCCCTTGTCGTTGTCTGTTTTGCACAAAAGTCGATTCAGAAGCATGGCAAATTGCTGATTGACTTCCCTGCGATCCGCCTGTATCCTCTCTACAGGTCAGGCGGACGCGAGGCACGAAGAGTGCGACGCCACCGAGGATGCAGGCAGCGCATGCCACAGATCGCGCGCCGCAACCGCGCAACAACGCCTACTTCTCCTCCCCCACCCTTCCCACAGCACAGCCGCCGCCCGTAAGGGCGGCGGCTGTGTGTCTACGAGTAGCCAGTAAAAAGTAACCAGTGGTCAGGAAGAGTGCGCTAGCGCTGATGCTGTGGCCCGTGCCTTGCGCCCGCATCCCCGATCGGCTACCGTCACCATGATAAGATGACGCTGTGCTATACACTGATGGTGTAATATGTACACAACGTGCGTCGCCCACGCGCTGGTAGGGGAGGGAAGAGATGGACCTTGGCGGCACTGTCCTGCGCGTGGCCCTGGCCCAGATCAATCAAACGGTCGGCGATCTGGCCGGGAACACCGCGCGGATCATCGCGCGGATCGCGGAGGCGCGCGACGGTGGCGCGCACGTCGTCGCCTTCCCGGAGTTGGCGATCACCGGCTATCCCCCGGAAGACCTCCTGCTGAAACCGTCGTTTCTGGCCGAGAATCTGCGTTGCCTGCGCGAGATCGCCGCCCAGACGCGGGGGATCGTGGCGATCGTCGGCTTCGTGGACGTGGCGGAGGATATCTACAACGCGGCGGCGGTGCTGGCCGATGGCGAGTGGGTCGGCACCTACCACAAGCGCTACCTGCCGAATTACGGCGTCTTCGACGAGGATCGTTACTTCCTGGCCGGGGATACCGCGCCGGTTTTCCGCTTCGGCACGGTGCCGGTCGGGATCACGATCTGCGAGGATATCTGGTATCCGGTCGGCCCCGCGACCTTGCAGAGCCTCGCGGGCGCGCGGCTGATCATCAACATCAACGCCTCGCCCTACAGCCAGGACAAGTGGCAGGCGCGCGAGCGGATGCTGGCGACCCGCGCCGCCGACAACGATCTCTTCGTCGCCTACGTCAACCTCGTCGGCGGGCAGGATGAGCTGGTCTTCGACGGCGGCAGCGTGATCTTCGACCCCGACGGCCACCCGGTCGCGCGCGCCCCGCTCTTCAGCGAGCATCTCCTCTTCGCCGACCTCGATCTCGGCACCGTCCTGCGCGACCGCCTGCGCGACCCGCTGCGCCGCAAGGAGCGCCTGCTGCGCGATCTGCCGCCGGAGGATGTGCCGACCGTCCCGCTCGCGGCCTTCCCGCCCCGCGTCGCCGATCCGGCCCCGCTCCCCGGCGAATCGCTCGTCGTCCCGCTCCCGCCGCTCGCGGAAGTCTACGGCGCGCTGGTCCTCGGCACGCGCGATTACGTTCGCAAGAACGGCTTCGCGCGCGTCGTCCTCGGCCTCTCGGGCGGGATCGATTCGGCGCTGGTCGCGGCGATCGCCGTCGATGCGCTCGGGGCGGACGCCGTCACCGGGGTTTCGATGCCCTCGCGCTACTCCTCGCACGGCTCCAGGGATGACGCGCGCGATCTCGCCGAACGTCTGGGCGTCCACTATCTGGCGATCCCGATCGAGGGGACGCACGCGGCGGCGCTGGAGATGCTGCACGAGGCGTTCGAGGGGACCACGTTCGGGCTGGCGGAGGAGAATCTCCAGGCGCGCATCCGGGGCAATATCCTGATGGCCCTCTCCAACAAGTTCGGCTCGCTCGTCCTCACCACCGGGAATAAGAGCGAGATGTCGGTCGGCTACGCCACGATCTACGGCGACATGGCTGGGGGGTTCGCGGTGATCAAGGATGTGCCGAAGCTGCTGGTCTTCGCGCTTTCCCGCTGGCGCAACGAGAATGGCGGCGAGGTGATCCCCCCCAGCACGATCCAGAAGCCCCCCTCCGCCGAGTTGCGCCCCGATCAAGTCGATACCGATTCGCTGCCACCGTACGCGGTGCTCGACCCGATCCTCAAGGCGTATGTCGAGGACGACCGCAGCGCCGCCGAGATCGTCGCCGATGGCAACGAGCCCGAGTTGGTGGCGCGGATCATCCGCCTCGTCGATCTGAACGAATACAAGCGGCGGCAGGCCGCGCCCGGCATCAAGATCACCGGGCGGGCCTTCGGACGCGACCGCCGCCTGCCGATCACCAACCGCTTCCGCGACACGCCGGTGCGTGCGGCGACCCCGGCGAGCTGAACCTGATCAGGGGCGGGGCCGACCGCAGCTTCCCGATCTATCGGTGCGCCATACGGCGTGTGCAACGGGCGTAACCAACGTTCCCAGGTGACGTTCTATCGTCGACAGCGATACGCATAAGGGAGGGAAGCGATGGGTCGTCTGCGCCTCGCCACATCGATCGTTTGCGGAATCGCGCTCGGCCTGGTCGTGTTCGGCCTCGTCGGCGCGGCCTACTTCGCCCCGCCGCGCGAGTACAGCGCCTTTCGCGGCCTCCAGGTGCAGGGCGCGAGCGGTGGCCCCGCGACGACGATCCTCCCCCGCCACGGCCTCTCCTGTGCCGATGATCCGCGCGATCTCCTCACCACCACCTGCCGCGCGACCGTCGGTACGACGCCGCTGATCGTCACGATGACCCGTCCCGCAGCAGGGCGCTGGGCTTTCTCCTCCTGCACCGCCACCTACGGCGAACGGAGTACGTCGTGCCGCGCCGGATTCCCGCCCTACGCCGTGATCGATGGCGGAAGCCTCGGTATCGCCCCCGCCGCCCTCATCATCTCGCGCCCGGCGTGGTCGCCGGAAGGGTGGAACGAGGCGATGTGGCGTCGCGCGTTCCTCGCGCTGGCGGCGCTGATCGGGCTCGTCCTCGCGGCGCTGGCGTTGAACGCGCCGCTGCCACGCCCGCTCGGTCGCCTCACCGTTGCGCTGGCGACCGGCGTGACCACCTTCTTTCTCGCCGCCCCGTTCCTCGGCTTCGCGCTGGACGCCCTCGGCTATATCGACTGATCCAGACGGCTGAGCGTGCGACCAGGACCATCTTCCCATACGCCGATGGACCGCCGTCTCTAGTCCCCAGCGTGCCGCGCCGCTACAATCTACAAGGGTGGATCTAGCCGCCGGCTGCCGGATCGCGCTGGTGCGCCAGTGCGGGATGATCGAGCAATGGGAGAGCGACAGTGGTTTATGTGCAGCTACCGGTCACCACAACGTCCGCGCCCTGCGCGCGTTGCGAGCAACTGCCGTCGAAGATCCCCGATGGTGGGCGGCTCTACCTCTGGTTCCCGCTCGGTCACACCCTCGGCAAGGCGTTGAATGGGTTGCACGAGGCGGATATCGCCTACGAACGCCTGGACGATCGGCAGAGCGTTCTCGTGACCCTCGCCGCCGGACAGCTCGCCCCGCTGCTGACGCATTTGGAGGCGGCGTTGAGCAGCCAGGAGCTGCACGATACGCAATCGCTCTTCACCACCGAGCCGGGTCTGCCGCGCCTCGGCGCCATTGCCCATGTGACCCCGCTCCAGCGGTTCATCGGCATGGTCCAGTCCGATTGGCTGCACGATCTCCTCCAGGAAGAGCGCGTCACCAGCCACTTCCAGCCGATCGTCCACGCCGCCGATCCGACCCGACCCTTCGCCCACGAGGCGCTGCTGCGCGGCCTCGATCCGGCGGGCGAACTCATCCCGCCCGGTCGACTCTTCGATGCCGCCCGCGACGCGGGGTTCCTCTTTCAGCTCGATCTCCTCGCGCGGCGTACCGCGATCTATGACGCGGCCCGCAACGATCTGACCGGCTGTCTCTTCATCAACTTCAACCCGACCGCCATCTACGACCCCACCTTCTGCCTCCGCACCACCGTCGCCGCGATCGACGCCACCGGTTTCTCGCGCGAGCGGATCGTCTTCGAGGTCACCGAGTCGGATCGCGCGCAAGATGCCGGACACCTCCAGAAGATCCTGACCTTCTATCGCAGCGCCGGTTTTCGGATCGCCCTGGACGATTTCGGCTCGGGCTACTCCTCCCTGAACCTGCTGCACCAGCTCCGCCCCGACTTCCTCAAGCTCGACATCGAGTTGATCCGGGGCGTCCACGCCGATCCGTACAAGGCGCTGATCGCGCGCAAGATCCTCGAAACGGCGCATGAGCTTGGGCTACAAACGGTCGCCGAGGGGATCGAGACGCCGGAGGAATTGGCCTGGGTCCAGGCGCATGGCGCAGACTTCGTGCAGGGCTATCTGCTGGGGCGACCGGCGAGCGCCCCGCGCCGTGGTGCGATGCCGGGCGATACCGCCGCCGCCACCTAAAGCTTAGCGCTATTGGTAATCCCGCATAGATCGCCCCTCTGGCGCTTGCCCGCCTCGAGGAGATAGGCGAGGTGGACGCAAATCAGGGTGGCATAGTGGCTGAGGGCGATACCGATATACCGATTGTCCCTCAAGAATCGAGGAAGAAGCGTCGGTTTCCTCCCCTTGGTGTGGCGGTTGTCGCACTCTTCATGTTTGGCTGTATCCTGAGTGGCATCCTCGGCACCGTACTTGTTCGTACCTTTATTGGGCAGTTCCAAGAGCAGCACGAGCCGGAGAAGATTTCGGTCGCGTATTTCGAGGCGCTTCGACAGCACAACTGGACTGCGGCGCATGGTTACCTGACAACATCCTTGCAAGCATCGAATTCGCCCGCGCAGCTGGGAGCGAAGTGGGTGCAGCGCGAGGCGAAGAACGGCACCATCACGGGATTTACTGCAACCAGCACCGGTATGTCAACAAGCAATGTCGAGACAGCGGCGGTTGTGCGAGGGACGGTAGGCTACAGCAGCACCCCACCCGAAGCTTCGGTTATTTCACTGTGAAAGGAAGGAAATCCCTGGCGCATCGACAAACTCCCTTGAGTCACACATAAAAACCGATCGCCGACGCTAACAATCCCTTCGGCAGCATGATTGCGCTCTATTCTAGCCCCGTGCCGACAAATGGATATGCCCCGGCGGCCTCCCACGGGCCGCCGCGATAGCGCCACAGCAGCAGTCCCGTCCCGCCGATGGTGAATGGCGTGAAGAGCGCCCGTAGCTCATCGTAGAGCGCCAGCGCCTGTGCGGCGGGGACTTTGTTTTGCACGGTGACGTGCGGGCGGAAGGGACGGCGATCTTGCTCGTTCAACTGGGGCCACCACCGTTGGGCGAGCGCGCCACGCAGCGCGACCAGTTCCGGGGCCGCGAAGCCGTAGGCCACCCCCTGTCCGAAGAAGCGGACCTCCGTGGCGCGCAGCGTCAGCGGGCCGCGCGCCGCGCTCGTCGCCGCCAGATCGTCGCGGATCGTCCCTTCGTGCATCGCCGGGAGGTGGTGAAAAAGGGTCAGGTGCGCCCGCAGATGGTTGCGCTCGGCGGGGAAGTGGGCCGCGCGCAGACGATCGAGGCGTTCCCGCGCCTCGGCGTCGAGCGCGAGGGTCAGGATCAGCGGGGCCGGGTCGCGGGACGCCCCGCCGCTCACGAATTTCCCCCCGGTTGGCTGCTCGCCGCGAAGTCGGCGACTCGCCTGGCGATCTCCTCCGGGGTCAGTGCGCTCCCGTCGAGGTAGAGATCGGTGTGGGCGCGCGCGTGGGCGAGTCGCCCTTGCTGCGTCTCGTAGAGGCTGGCGGGCCACTCGCGGCGACGACGCGCGGCGGTGGTGGCGAGATCGACATCGAGGAAGATCAACAGGTCCGGTTCCGCGAGCTGCCAGAGGTACGCGACCCCGGAATGCTCCTGTGCCACCGCGTGCGCGTCCAGGCCGCGCGCGCGCAGATCGGCGACGAGGGTGGTCTTGCCCGCCGCGCACGGCCCGACGATCGTCAGGCGCGGCCCCGCCGCGCCCCCGTGCTGCCAGCCGCTCGGTTGTACATCGCCCCGCCGCGCCCACACCGGTGGGGCGGCGCGCTCTTCATCCCCGGCCTCGCCCATCGTTCCCCCTCGCAGCGCACTCAGAGCAGCGGGACCACGACCTCCATGCGGCGTATCGGCGGGTATTCGCCGCGCGCGCCGAGCGTCAACGCCACGACCGTCATGTCGTCCTCCGGGCGTCCCTGGTCCGCCGCCAGCGCCTCCGCCAGCAAGGCGTCGGCCAGCTCGCGCGCGCTACTCGCGCCGCGCAGCTGCGCCGTGGCGAAGGCGAGCGGATCGAACGGGCACCCGTAGCGTTCCCCCGCATGGATGATGCCGTCCGAGAAGAGCGCCACTCGCAATCCCGGCTCCGCGTCGAACTGGTCGATCATCGGTTTCGTGTGGCGCCGGATGCCGATCGAACTCGATGATGAGGCGCGCAGTTCGTAGCACTCGCCGTGACCGAGCAGGAGCGGTGTGGCGCTATTGCGGCTGCTGATGACCGTCTTGGAGACGAGATCGACCGAGAGGATTTCGAGCGTGGCCGACACGCGCCCCTGGCGGAAGGTGTGCAGGTAATCGTGGACGGCGCGCGCCACCGCGCCGTCCCGCGCGCCATCCTTCAGCAGCGCCACCGCTTTGGCGCTGACGAGCAGGCTGAGGGTTTTGGCCGCCTGCCCATGCCCCTGCCCATCGACGAGGACAACCGACATGCCGCCACTCGGGCGTTCGAGCAGTTCGACCGTGTCGCCGCTCTCGCGGGTGGCATATTTATGCGTCTTCGCCACCGCGATCTGGATCTCGAAGGGCATACTCGCTCCGCTCTCCCCCCTTGCTGCGCGCGACGGCGGCTACCCCTCCACCTTCTCGGTGGTGCCGCCGCCGCCACCCCGCCGCCCGCCGCGCCGCGAGCGACGGCGAGCGCGCTTCGGGCGGTCCCCCTCTTCGTCGGTTACCGGCGGCTCGGCCTCGGGTAGTGCCTCCGGTTGCACCGGGGCGATCGGCGCTGTCAGGGCCGGGCGCGGGCTCGCCTCTGCACGCGGTCGGCGCGGCGGGGCTTCCCCCGCCGGGCGCTCCTCGCGCGTGGGCGCATTCTGGCGGACGGGCGGCAGCGCCGCACCCAACTCGTCGGCGGCGAAGTCGGCCACGCCGGTCCCCTCGATGAAGGTGACGACCCGCCCTTTCAGCGTCTGGATGCCGATAACCTTGCCGACGCCCTGTGGGGTGGGGACGAACTGCCCGAGGCGCGGCAGGGCGCGCTTCATCTGCGTGTACTGCTCGTTCTCGTAACTGAGGCAGCAGAGGAGCCGCCCGCAGACCCCGGAGATCTTCGTCGGGTTCAGCGGCAGATCCTGCTCCTTGGCCTGCTTGACCGTGACCGAGGGGTAGGTCTGGAGCCAGCTGGAGCAGCAGAGGGAGCGCCCGCACTTCCCGACGCCGCCGATCAGGCGGGCTTCGTCGCGCGCGCCGACCTGACGCAGATCGATCCGCACGCCGAAGTGCTTGGCGAGATCCTTGACGAGTTCGCGGAAGTCGATCCGATCCTCCGCCGCGTAGTAGAAGGTGAGTCGCTTGGCGTCGAAGCTGAACTCGGCGCGGATCGGCTTCATCGTCAGGTGGTGGTTGGCGATCTGCTCGCGGAAGGCGCGCATCGCCACTTTCGCCTCACCCTCCAGGCGCTGCACCAGCGAGACCTCGTGCGGCTCGGCGACGCGGCGAATCGGCTTCAGCGGCCCCGCGAAGACCGCCGCGCGCACCTGCTGGTCGGTGGCGATGACCTTACCCGCCTCCTCCCCCTTGCTCGTCTCGACGATGACCCAATCATCGACCCGCGCCCGGACCGATCCCGGCGCGAAGAAGCGGGTCCGGCTGGTCTCGCGGAAGCGGACCAGCACGACCGGCCATTCTTCGCCGTTTTCCTCATTCAGCGTGGCGAGGCGCTGCCCGAACGAGCAAGTGCTGCACCCACCATCGACGCTACACGAATCCGACATCTCGCTATTCCTTCCACGGCCCCGCACCGGGCGGCGGATCAGCGGCGCGCGCGCGCGCCTGCCGCCTCTCCGACCCACCCGGTTCAGGGCTGTTCTTGCCAGCGTAGGACCATCGCCTCCAGAGCCAGGCGCGGCGCGACGTTCTCATCGAGTTGGCGCAGGGCATCGCTCGTGGCGCTCGCCGCCCCGCGTAACCACGGGAGCTCGAAGCGTGCCGCCAGCGCGCGGAGTTGATCCAGGTAATCGACGTTCAGGATGAACTCGGCGCACCCGCTGCGGATCAGCAGCAGATCGCGCCAGAGCCCGAGCCAGGTATCCAGCGCGGCGTAAACCTCGTCGCGCCGCCCTTTGCGGAAGCGATCGGTCAGGCGGTCGACGAGCGGGAAGAATTCGAGCGCCGGCCCCTGCAAGAGCCCCAGCATCGTCTCGAAGGCTCCTCGCCGCTCGGCGAAGAAGTCCGGGCGTCCGGCGGCCTCGATCGCCCAACCCGCGCGCCCGCGCGATAGTGCCGCCAACGTTTCCGCCTCTGTAGCGGTCACGCCATGCCGCCCCGCCAGCGCCGTCGCCAGCGCCGCGCGCGGGACCGGGCGCACCTCCACGACCTGGCAGCGCGAGCGGATCGTCGGCAATACCGCGCCGATCTCCGGGACGATCAGGATGATGACCGCGAAGGAGGGCGGCTCCTCCAGTGTTTTCAGGAAGGCGTTGGCCGCGGGCTCCTGCATCGTCTCGGCATCCTCGACGATCGCCATGCGCCACCGCCCTTCGAGGGGGCGCAGGCTCAGATCGCTCGCCAGGGTGCGGACCGTCTCGATGCTGAGCGAGGTGTTCTTCGATTCGCGCTTGCCGGTGCTGCTCTCGGTCGCCTGGGTCGCCAGGCTCACGGTCCGCACGTCCGGGTGCGTGGCGCGTGCGATCTTGCGGCAGGCGCGACAGAGGCCGCAGGGAGCGACCGGCGCGCCGCCATCGGCGCGCGGTGTCTCGCAGTTCAAGGTCTGGGCGAAGAGCCGCGCGAGGGTGCTCCGCCCGCTCTGGACCGGTCCCGCAAACAGGTAGGCATGGCCGACCGTCCCGCGCGCGATCGCCCCTTGCAGGAGGGTCACCGCGCGGTCCTGGCCGAGGATCGGCCAGGGAGCGTGCGGCGTGGCGTTGGTTGTCTGTGTCGGTGCGCTGCTCATGGTTGCCAGCTTACCAAAGAATGGGCACAACGGTGTCGCGGGCTGCGATCGGGGGTATGGTTACGCGGCGGTGCGTTTCCGGCGTTCCAGGCGCGGCGCGGGCTGCTCGAACTCCGCGCCCTGCGAGAGGGCGGCGACGACCGCCCCTCGATCGCGCGAGTTCAGCGGCGTCGTGCCCTCGGCGTTCGCCACGTCCCGCACCAGCTCCAGCAAGCCATCGATGCCGACCACGTCGATCGGCGACTCGCCGCTTACTTCCGCCAGCGGGTTGGTGAAGACGATCGCCCCTTCGACATTCTCGGGCAGGCCCGCCTCGCGCAGCGTCTCGCGCACCGCCTCCACGGCGGCATCGTTGTCGCCGGACGGGTTGCCGAGTTGCGGGGCGCTGTAGTTCATCAGCCGCCCGAGCGGATTCCCGCCCTTCCGCCAGGTCCGTTCGTTGACGATCACCTTGCCGGTGATCTCGCGGAGGGTCAGGACGAGCACACCACTGGTGTGGACGATCAGGTGATCGACCGTGCGCTTGCCGAGTTGGACGTAGTGGATCGCGGTGTGGCGATCGTTCAGCCGCGCCAGCGCTTTGTCCACTTGCTCGTCCGGGCGCTTCTTCCGCTCGTTGCTGACGAACTTGCCGATCGTCTGGAGTCCCATATTGAAGCAGAGGAATCCGACGATCATCAGCGCGTAGGCGGCGATGATCAGCGGCGCGTTCTCGCGCTGCCACCAGACGAGCACGAAGGCGATCGCCAGCCCCACGAACCCGACCCCGGTAAGCAGGCGCCCGCGTCGTTGCTGCGCCTTGATATACCCGACATTGCGAACCAATTGCATCGTTGCGCTCCCGTTGAGAGTGGCGGCGTTCGTCGCGCCGACGCGGCCCACTGCCGGTCGATCGCGTGTAAGTGCGCTAGTCTACGTCGAGGCGACCCAGGGCCAGGCAGGCATTCTGCCCGCCGAAGCCGAACGAATTGGAGAGGGCCATCGCGATCGGCGCTTCGCGCGCGGTGTGCGGCACGTAATCGAGATCGCATTCCGGGTCGGGCTGATCGAGATTGATTGTCGGGGGGATCAGCCCTTCCTGCAAGGCGCGGATGGTCGCGATCGCTTCGAGCGCCCCCGCCGCGCCGAGGCAATGCCCGATCATCGACTTGGTGGAGCTGATCGGCACGCGATAAGCTCCCGCGCCGAAAAGCGACTTGATGGCGGTCGTCTCGCTGTGGTCATTGTGCGGCGTCGCGGTCCCGTGCGCGTTGATGTAGTCGATGTCGGTCGTCTCCAGCCCGGCGTCGCGCAACGCCCAGCGCATCGCGCGCATCGCACCGCCCGCATCCGGTGGTGGCGCGGTCAGATGGTAGGCATCGTTCGAGGAGCCGAGGCCGAGCACCTCCGCGTAGATCCGCGCGCCGCGCGCCTGTGCCCGATCGAGCGTTTCTAGGATCAGGATCCCGGCCCCTTCGCCCGCCACGAAGCCGTCGCGGTCACGCTCGAACGGGCGCGAGGCCCGCTCCGGTTCCTCGTTGCGGGTGCTGAGCGCGCGCATGACGCAGAAACCGGCCAGTCCGACCTCGCAGATCGGTGCCTCGGTGCCGCCGGTGATCATGACCGAGGCCGCGCCACGCCGCAACACCTCCGCCGCCTCGCCGATCGCCTGGGTGCCGGAGGCGCAGGCGGTCGAGACGGTCGAGTTGTAGCCGCGCACGCCGAACTGGATCGCGATCAGCCCGCCCGACATGCTCGGCAGAACCGCCGGCATGGCGAACGGGCTGATCCGCATCCCGCCCCGCTCGATCATCGTCCGCGTGGCTGCTTCGAAATCCGGGAACGAGCTGTTCCCGGTGCCGAGCAGCACCCCGGCATCTTCGGGCAGGGCTTTCTGCTCTAGCCCGGCGTCGGCGAGGGCCTCGCGGGTCGCCGCGACCGCGAACTGCGAGGCGCGCGACATGCGCCGCGCATCCTTGAAATCCATGTACCGCGTCGGATCGAACGTACTCGCCTCGCCCGCGATCTTCGTCGGATAGGCACCGGTGTCGAACCGCGTGATCGGGCCGATCCCCGAACGCCCCTGCGATGCCCCGGACCAGAGTTCCGCCGCCGAATTACCGAGCGGCGAGATCGCACCCATGCCGGTCACGACAACTCGACGGGCAGCCCCACGTTCGCCGCGCCGCGCCGCGCCCGCTCCCACTTTGCCCCTCGCCCCTGCCCGTATCGGGTCTGTTGCCGTCGTCTGACACCATAGACAAAGGAAGCGGAGGCGAGCATTCCATCGATGCCCCGCCTGCCGCCGCTTCAGGAGTGTAGCATAGGAATTGAGACCGTCGCAAACTGCTTTTCCAGGCGTGGTATACGCTCTCGCGCCTATCCGGCGCATCGTCTACAATGATGCTGCGGGTGACAGGGTGGCACGACGGGGGGAACGGGCGCGATGGCGGAGAAGGGCGGCGAGGGCAAGCGCTGTCCCTGGTGCGAGAGCACCGATGTGGAAATGGTACAACGCGGCTTCGCGGGCAAGACCGATGGGAACGACCAGTATTTTCGTTGTCGGCAGTGCGGCAAGACGACCTGGGAGATGGTCAGCAAGACGGCCCAGGAAGTACGCATCGGGCGCTATCAGGTCGGCAAATCCTTCACCGAGCGCGGCGACCGCTATGTGATCCGGCGCATCCTCAAGGTCGGCTTCAACGAGCACCTCCTCTATCTCAAACCCGCGCCTCTGCCCGAACACGAGAATGCCGGTGATGCCCAACAGGGGAACAGCGCCACCGAAAAGCCTTAGGGCTGCGTTTCGCGAGCGCTTGTCGGGCTGGCCGCACGCCGTCACCCCGACACGTATTCGTGAAACGCAGCACTTAGTTGGCGGTTTCGGTCGTACCATGCTGTGCGCGTCGGATCGCCGCCGTCAGGTCGTCGCGCAGTGCACCCTCCACCGCCTCCATCGTCGTGTCGATCGCCCCCTCCGCCACGCGCAGCGCCTCCACCGCCCGGGTGAAACCCGCCGCCTCCGCCACCGCACGCGCCTTCCCGATCCGCCCGAGCGCGGTGTCGAGCTGGCCGAGGATATCTTTGGCCGTCTCCGGTGCCGGTCGTCGCCGTCCGTGATCTGCCTCGCCGGTCATGGCCTCACTCCCTCAAGAGTATTCACCCGTTGCCCATCGGCACCCCTCCTATCGTAACAAACCATTTCGGGTCGTGGGTGGTGTACGTTTAGTAGTTCTGGCACAATACGTCGCTTCTGTCTTGTGAGGATGTTACAATCCGGTCGGATGGCAATGGCGCTACCAGGAACACTATTGGGGAGGTCGATGATGACCATGTTCAAGCGCATCATGCGCGCCGTTAAACCGCAGTCCGGGCTCCATTCCAACTTCGAGAACTATTACAGCAAGCTGCTCGGCGCGCGCGTCGGGGATACCGGCCTGCCGTCCGCCCGCGAGGCTCAGCGCGATCTCGATAATACGCTCCGCCTGCCCCGGTACTACAACCAGCTCTAATCACCAGCCACCATTCAGCAAACAACTCGGATGATCCCGTGGAGGGGGCGCGATAATCGCGCCCCCTCCGTACAGCAGCGGCACCGTACGCGCCCGCACCATACAGCAGCGGCATCGTAACCGTAATGGTATAAGTCTTGCGATGTGTGAGCGAGATGCGTCATAGGCCGAAATCGTCGCCCAGACGCTGAGCAACAGCAGGCTATTCGAGAGCGCGAGGAGCGAACCGAAATCCGGCCATGATCAAAACCATCCTGATCGTTGATGATGAAGAATTTATCGTCGACTTGCTGGCGACCTTGCTCGAAGACGAGCATTACCGCGTGTTGCGCGCCTACGATGGCGAGCAGGCGCTCCTGGCCGCGCAACGTGAGCGCCCCGAACTGATCATCACCGACATCATGATGCCCCGGATGAGCGGCACCGAACTTGCCGCGCAGCTCCGCGCACAGGAAGAGAGCGAGGCGACGCCGATCATCCTGATGAGCGCGGTGCGGAATCCGATCAGCATTCCCAACACCATCTACCTGCCCAAGCCCTTCGATATCGACCATGTGCTGGAACTGGTGACGTTGCTCTTGCCCTCCTGAGTGGCCGGTGATCGAGCACGACGCCAAGGGGCCGACGACGCGATCGCGTCGTCGGCCCCCTTACATCATCCGGCTCAGGCGACCCAGAGCCAGGAGGCGAACATGTTGGTGAGCAGCGCGAGGAGCAGCGCCGAGACGAGCACGATCGCGCCGTGTACCGGACGTCGCTTGCCGATGAGGGCCAGCACGATGAAGACCGGGAAGAGGGCCAGCGCGAAGCGATGCATCGACATCAGCGGGTGGACCGCCGAGGGCGACCAGAGCGGCAGGATGATCCCCGCCGCCAGATAGGCGCTGTACTGCAACGGCAAGTAGCGCAACGCCACGATGGCGACCACGATCAGGAAAATTGTCGCCACGAATTCGATGAAATTGCTCTCAGAGAGTCCCCAGCGCCAGTTCATATCGCGCAAGGTCGTCAGTCCGGGGTGCTGGAGCGCCTGATCGGCCCAGCAGAAATTGACCCCCGCGTTCCAATCTTTCACGGCGCAGCCATTGATCGCCGTCCAACCCGCCCGCATCGTCTCGATCGGATTGGCGGAATAGCGATCCCACCCTTTCTGGGCGCTCAGCATGATCAATGGATCGTTCCAGAGATGGCGCAGATAGACCATGTAGGTCAGCAAGCCCGCCGGGACCAGCGCGACGCTGATCGGGTTCGCGCGCCAGCGGCGCGGGTGCCAGCCCTGCTGCCGGACGAACATGATCGCCAGCGGGATCAGCAGGAGGATACCGTGGCTACGGGTGAGGGCGGCGAGGAAGCCGAGCGCCCCCGCGACCCACCAGCGATTCCGCCGCGCCGCGTAGAGCGAGCCGACCGAGAGCAGGAGGAAGAGCGACTCGCTGTAGACCGCGCCGAGATAGTACGCGGTCGGGAAGAGGGCGAGGTAGAGGATGGTGCGCCGCGCCACCGCGCGCGGGAAGTCGAGCTGGATCAGCTGATAGAGCAGGAAAAGCGCGCCAAGGAGGGCGGCGTTGGCGATCAGTACCCCCGCCAGCTCGATCTGCCCATCGAGCAGCCAGCTCCCGCCGCGCAAGAGGAGCGGGTAGAGCGGGAAGAATGCGGTGGTGGGCTTCTCGAAGTAGCCCTCCTGCGCGATCAGCGCGAACCAGTGGCCGTCCCAGTTACGCCAGGGCTGGATGAGATAGTGCTGCCAGCCGGTCAGGTCGGGCATGTAATATCCGAGGGCGGCGACCGGCGGCAAGATATTGTTGATCTGCATCGTGATCGCGCCGAGCAGAAAGATATACACACGGCTCAGCGTGAAGACCGCCAGCGGTACGCGCACCGCATCGCGGGTCAGGAACGCGATGATCTGCCGTGCCCGCAGGCCGAGACGTGCTTGCCAGGCGGAGTGTGCTCCGTCGCTCGTGGCCTGCTTGCCCCCTTGCGGGCCATCGAGGACGGCGATGCCGCGTGCCCCCTGCGCCCGTTCTTCGCCGATACCGGTCGTCATGCCGCTTGTCTCTCCCGGTGCTATCGTGTCGTGCCGCTGTCCGCCTGTCCGCCGCTATCGTCTGGCCCGGATCGCTACGAGGTGGCGAACAGGGCGCGTGGAAGGCGGCACAAAGGTAGCACCGACAGTGCCGGAGCCACAGGCGATCCTACTCGCTCACAACGCCGGGCGTCAAGAGTTTGTTCCTGTTGCGATGGCGACGCTCAGCCGAGATTGTGCGCCCCGACCCCCGTCGGCACGATCCGCAGGCGCGCGTTCGGCGCGGGCAACGGGTGCGCGGCCAGCCAATCCGCCGCCCGCGCCGCGCCGACGTAGCGCCCGATCAGCGTTTCCCGCGCGGCATCGTCCACGGTGCCAGCGAGCGTCGCCGTCCCCTCCAGCCGCAGGTAGGCGGACCCATCCTCGCTGAGGACGAGGACCGAGACGCGCGCATCGCGGCGGATGTGCCGCGCCTTGACGCTCTCCGGCCCGACACTGATCCACAGCGTCTCCCCCTCGCGCGCATACCAGACAACCGATTGGCTCGGCTGCCCCGCCGCGTCCAGCGTGGCGACGATGGCGTGCAATGGGCGATCCAGGAAGGCGCGTTGCGTATCCGTCAGGGTGATCATAGCCTCGGTGCTCCTATCCGAACGTCGCTCGCTTCGATGGTAGTTTGGTAGTTTGGTAGTTTGGTAGTTTGATGGTAGATGATTACCGGTCGTCGATCATGCCTCGATGTGGGGCAGCGGTCGAATGTTGCGATGGCTCGATGCGATGAGCCGCTTCGGCGCGCAGCCGCAATCCCGCCACCAACCAGCGGTGCGCGTCCGGGATCGGCGACGGGGGCCAGCCCTTGAGGACGCCGAGCAGTTCCCAGTAGCGCGCGGCGCGCGGCTCGTCGTTGCGCGCGATGTCGGCCAGCACGTCTCCAGGCAAGGCTGGATCGGCGGGGTCGCGTCCGCGCGCCAGCGCCTCGCGCGCCAGATAGTCGTCGATCACGCCACGCCCGACCGCGTCTTCGGGGGTGTGGTCGTCGCGCCGGGCCGCGCTGGCGGCGGCGTAGAGATCGTCGAGTTGCGGCGGGCGGCGCGGCGCTTTCTCATCGCCCCACGCCGCCCGCCCGATCGCGTTGAGCCGCGCGACGAACTCGGCGTCGGTGATCAGGTCGGCGAGTTCCAGCCAGGCGGCGAACTGCGCGTCGCTCAACTCGTCCGGTAATTCGAGGATCGCCGCCTGGGCGAAGCCCGCCTGCCAGTCGTCGTCCGCCGCCACCCCATCGAAGACCCGCGTCAGGTAATCATCCAGCAAGGTCTGCCGCTCGATCGCGCCGAGACGCGCGTGCGCGTGCGCGTGGTCGAGGTAGGCGAGGGTGGCCGCCTCGCCCCGACGTAAAGCGGCGTGCAATACCACGCGCTGACGCCGGATCGTCCGCTCGGTCGCCGCCAACGCCGCCAACTGCGCCCGTAGCGCCGTCGCCACCGCGCCCTCCCCCTGTCGCCCTTGTTCTCCCTGGCCGCCCTGTTCTCCCTGATCGAGGAGCGTCGCGATCGTTGCCAGCGGGAAGCCGAGTTCGCGCAGGGCGCGGATCGTCTCCAGGCGTCCGCGGTCGGCCTCCGAGTAGAGGCGATACCCGGCCGCCGTCGTCATCGTCGGCGGGAGGATGCCGCTATCGGAGTAGAAGCGGATCGTTTTGGCGGCGACCCCGCTGATCCGGGCCAGTTCGCCGATCTGATACCGTCGCGCATCCATTGACACCCCTTGACCTTCCCGCCACTGGAAAGTGTAGGATCGTCGTCGGCGTGCCGCAAGGGGCAACCCGCACCGTGGACGCCCGCTGAAAAGCCTTTGGCACGTCTGCGTGCCGGATGACGACCGGGGCGACGCGAGATGATGGTGGGTATGCCCTGTTAATCAGGGGGAGGCTGACGATGGAACTCTCGCCGATCGAAACCTTAACCGGATTGCGTACTGCCCTGGCCGCGCCACCGGCTGCGCGCCTCGACCAGTTCCGGGCGCTGGTGATGGAGCCGCTGCGACCGTTCTGGGAACCCTTCCTCGCGATGCCGTGGGGCGCGCGGGCGGAGCCGCAGGACGATCCGGCGCTCGCTGCGGCGCGGGTCTTCGGCTATTACTCGCCGGAGCAGGATAGCGCCGCCGGGATCGCGGCGCTGGATCGGCTGGTGGAGGCCGGGAGTTGGGCGAGCTGCCTCGCGGCGCTGGACCGCTCCTGGCAGGCGTTGTCGCCGACGGCGCACGGCGTGCAGATCCCGACGATTCGCTACAATCTCTATCTGAGCGATCCGGCGAAGACCGACGCGCGGATGGGACATTACACCGGCGGGGGCGGGCGACCGGGCCTGGTGCAGGTGGCGGTCTGGCCGACCGACTACAACCTGCCGCGACTGGCGGCGATCACCGCGCACGAACTCCACCACAATGTGCGCTTCGCCTACGAGCCGTTCATCCCGCAGGAGGTGACCGTGGGGCAGTACATCGTCGCGGAGGGGTTGGCGGAGGCGTTCGCCGCCGAGTTGTACGGCGAAGATGCGCTCGGCCCGGTGACCGCCATGCTCGCGCCCGACGCGCGTGCCGCCATCCTGCCGCGCTTCGGCGCGGCGCTGGAGACGCGCGGCTTCGACGAGGCACGCGCCTACATCTTCGGCGACTGGGCGGCGAAGCAGTCCGGCTATCTGGCGCGCGACATCCCGGACTTCGCCGGATACGGCGTCGGCTACCATGTGGTGCGTGCCTTCCTCACACGCAGCGGCATGAGCGCCGCCGAGGCGACCTATCTATCCTGGCGCGAGATCGCGCGGGGGAGTGGTGTCTTCGCCCCGGCGGGGTGAGCATGCGTATCGTACCGCGACACATCGCAAAGATATACGCCGAGGAGAATCGCGATGGACGTGGAGGTGTTGCCCCTGCTCGCCGCGCAGCGCCGCCTGCTCGATACGGCGCGCGGCTTCGCGCGTTTCCGCGAATACCTGGACACGATGCTCGATGATGGCGGGGAGGTCGCCCTGCCGCTGAGCGCCTTTAACCCGATGTCGAAGGCGCACGTCGGCGCGCACCTCGATACCCTGCTCGCCCTCGATGCGGAGGGGTTATTGCGCGAAAGTCTGGCGGCGGGGCTGGCGCGGTTGCCCGCACTCGCCGGACGCTGGCGCGCGGGCTGGGTCGTGGTGGATGACGCGCAGGGGGGCTGGACCGATCGCTACCTGACCGATGCCGACCACTGGTTCGGCGGGCCGGGCGAGGTGAAGCGCGGCTTCATGGTCGCCTACTCGTGGACCGGCGACGCGATCACCGGCGCGGGGCTGCGCGCCGAGGCGACGGGTGCCCTCTATCGCACCCTCTTCAAGGCGCGCTATGGCCTCCCCACCACCCTGCGCGGGCAGCTCACCCTGGCGGGCCTGACCGCCCGCTTCGCGGATATCGCGTATGCGACCGATGCGGTCGATCTCGCCGCGATATGCGCGATCCTGGAGCCGCATCTCGATACGATCAGCCTCCCGATCCAATTCGCCTGTCTCTATGGGGATGACGCGGCGGCGGCGGTCGGCTATCCCCCGCTTGGCGTGCCACCGCACGGCGGCTTCGCGGTGGCGCTGGCCGAGGCGCGCGAGCGGGGCTGGCTGCCAGACGCGGCACTCCTCGCGTTGCCCCCTGCCTTCGGGCGCGGTGAGCCTCAGCCCTAGTGGGTCACGCCGCAAATAGCTGGCGATCGACGACGGTGGCACCCGAGCCACCGAGGCGGCGTTGGCGAGCGCGGACCCGGCGCTCGCGCCGTTTCCCGTCCCAGGCGAAGGGCGTCGGGGCCT
>JAABUM010003643.1_pt1 | contig 18530 bp, 20 predicted proteins | sample 5559161 | NCBI WGS metagenome assembly JAABUM01 (sample SAMN10711868, study PRJNA513369) | rock metagenome | isolation source: Antarctica rocks | place: Antarctica: Victoria Land, Siegfried Peak nord | reverse complement strand
CGTCAAGGACTTCAAGCACCCTCAACGATCCCGGTCCAGGCCGTGCCCGCCCCGCTTGTACATCTCCAACGGCGTGTCGCCCCGACGCCACGCCGTCAACCGACTTTGAACAGGCCCTGGGGCCCCGGGGGCAGCAGATGCTCAGGTGCGGATGAGGCGGTCGGCTCGTTTGACGGCGCCGAGGACTATGGCGGCTAAGGCGGTGGTGAGGGCGCCGAGCAGTATGTCTATCAGGATTTCGGCCATCGGGAGCCTTCCGGTGTGCTCGAGGGAGCCTATCGTTGACAGTAGTTCTGTCTACCGGGTGCACGCCGAGGTATGTTGTCATTTCGCCGGATGTGGTGGCCGCGGTGATCTGCTTCAGACGTTGCACGGACTGTCGAATCGGCAGGCGGTCGATGCGGTGCGGTTCGACCTGCGGTGGAAGGTCGCGTGCGGGGTCGCAGTGGACGCGGGTTGGCTTCACCCGAGCACGTTGACGGTGTGGCGGACCGGGCTGGGCCAGTGCTCGCCCGCAGCGGATCTTCGATGCGCTCCGGGAGGTGATCGAGTCGACCGGAGCGGTGAGGGGAAGGACTCGCCGAGCGTTGGACTCCACGATCCTTGACGATGCGGTGGCCCGGCAGGACACCGTCACCCGGCTGATCGCCCCCGGCCCCTACTCGCGGGTCTGGGTTTGACCGAGCCGCGCATCGCGCCCAGCCCTGGGGCGGCGCGGAGGTGGCGGCGCAGCGAACGCCCGCTTTCTTTCGGCAGCCATGCGAAGAAAACGAATCCCGCTGCGAGCGCAAGGTCGACGTCAAGGAAAAACAGTCGGTAGGTCTGAGGGGTCGCCAGAAGAAGAGAGGCGACGAGCGATGAGACCCAAGCGTACGCCAGCTGACCGGCCATTGCCCGGCGATGAGAGCGCACCGCCAATAAACCCAAGAGCGCGCTCAAGGTGACGGTGCCAACCAATCCGAAGTCGTACCACATTTGACCAAATCCGGTAAACACATTAAATGGGATGGGGATTGGCACGTACGCCGAAAGAGTGTCAGGGGCCTGATACAAGGGATCAATAAATGCCCAGATCCTAGCGAGCAGGAACACGGAATTCGGATGCTGGAAAGGGTCCGTCCCCGATGAAATAGCCGTAGAGAGCGCCGGAAATCCGCCAGTCAAATACAACAACGGGCTGAGGGTCCACGATGGTAGCGGATAGTTCGGAAAGTAGGCGACCACCGTCTCGACCTTGCCCAACTGACTCCCTAAGTAGTTGAAGAAGGCCATAGAGACGGCGGCAGCGGAGCCGGCTAGGAGCATGACCCTTATTCGGCTTCCAGTGACTTTGTCGGGATACCTGCTGCTACGAAGGGGCAGGCTGCGGCGGCAGTAGTAGTAGAAGACCGCGGCCTGGACGATCAGCATGACTGTGGACAGTCGGGCCGGGGTTTGGAGAGACGCCACTACTGCGCCAACCGTCGCCAGCGCAAAGAGCCGATAGAACCGGACATACCCGTACACGCCAAGGCAGGCGAGAAAGGGGTTGAGGCCCGCAAGGAGGGCCGGCAAACCGCCTCCGCGTGCAGCACCAGTCTGAGCTGCGCGAACTTGGGATGGTGTCAGCTGGCCGAAGTCGGCGCCCGTTGCGGCAGAAACGCCGGAGCGGAAGGCAAGTGCGCCGACCGCAACCAACACCCCCGCAGCGACACAGGCCAGAATGAGTCGAAGAATCACTGATTGCGTCATCCCGTGCGAACCCGTCACGAGCGGCTTGCTGGAGCGGAATAGGGCAGGAAGTGACAACGCGACCAGGCCAACGCCCAGCACCAAGGTGGCTTCTCCGCTGACCTCCCGTAGCCCCATGGGATTGACTGCTTGAACGGCAAACAAGAGAGCCCATAGCACGAGACACCAGAAAAGGGGTGAACTCTTGTCCTGCCTGTGAACAAGCAACACGAGGAATAGGGTCAGGCCAAGTAGGGCCGCACTGAGCACAACTGCAGCCTACTGCGACAGTGGCCGGTCGGGATCCACGGCCCCATGACCGGCCTGAGTTGTATCGGTTTAGTGACCACCCTGGCGGACAAGGCTCCGGAAAGGTCGGTGGTTAGGCCTGTGACCTGCGGCTTTGTGGCCGTGTGAGCGGCGTGGCGGGTGTGGCCGTAGAGGCTGAGATGGAGGTTGTTCACGCCGACCCTGCCAGCAAGGACCACACCCGCCGATGCCAGCTTCGCCGATCGCCGATGCTGTTGCCCAGCAGGACCGGGCCAGCCAGCTGCTGGACCTGCTCGCCGCCGTGCCCGATCCGGGTAACCGGCGCGGGGTGCGTTACCGGCTGGCCGCGGTCCTGGCGGTTTCGGTGACCGCGGTGCTGGCCGGGGCCCGCTCGTTCGCCGCGATCGGCGAGTGGGCCGCGGACCTGTCCGGGGAGCACTTGGCCCGGCTCGGGCTCGGATCGGCGCCGCACGAGTGGACCCTGCGCAAGGGTGTACGCCCGGCTCGACACGGGACGCGCTCGATCGGGTCCTCGGGGCGTGGCTCTGGACTGGCACCCGTGTCGTGGCCGGGCGGCGGGTGATCGCTCTCGACGGCAAGACCGTGCGCGGTGCCCGGGCCCGGACCGGGCACCGGCAGGCCTGCGCGCCCGCACCTGCTCGCCGCGTTCGACCATGCCGCCGCGGTGGTGCTGGGGCAGTTGGCCATCAAAGCGAAGAGCAACGAGATCCCCTCGCGTTCGCGCCAGTGCTCGCATGTTTCGACCTGACAGGTGTAGTCGTCAGCGTCGACGCGATGCACACGCAGACCGACACCGCGACCGCGATCACTAGCGCGGGCGGGGACTACGTGTTCACCGTCAAGGGCAACACCCCGACCCTGCAGCGGCAGCTAAAAGCCCTGCCGTTGCAAGGACGTGCCCGCGCACTCGGTGACCGACACCGGACACGGCCGCCGGGCGACCCGAACCATCAAGGTCGTGCCCGCCCCGGACTGGGTCGACTTCCCCGGCGCGGCCCAGGTCGCCCAGGGTCCGCCGGACCGTGACCAAGCAGGGGAAGACGACCGTCGAGGTTGTCTACCTGATCACCTCAGCAGAGACCACCGCCGCGCCCCCGGCGACGCTGGCCGTGGGTCCAAGGCCATTGCGGCATCGAGACGCGACTGCACTACGTCACAGACGTCACCTTTGGACAGGACATCTCCACCGTCCGCACCGGACAGTCACCCCAGGTCATGGCAAGGTCATGGCCACGCTGCGTAACACCGCCATCAGCCTGCTCCGACTGGCCGGCTGGGACAACATCGCCAAAGCCCTACGACACCACCCCCGCGACCCAGAACGCGCCCTCACCTGCCTGCTGACCTGCTAAGACGTGATCTTTCCGGGGCCTTGCCCTGGCGGAGGTCATCGAGGATGGCTTGGGCCTCGGCGGGGATGCGTGGCGGAACTGTGATCGTGGCGCCGCTGATGGTCATGGTTGCTGAGCGCAGCGGGCGCAGGGTGGTGATGATCTTGCGGGTACTCAGCCCGGGTCGCGGCTTGAGCTGCTCGGGAGACGGCCAGCGCGGTGAAGACCACGGTCAGGTGGGCTTCGATGCTGGGGCGGATCCGGTGGAAGATCGGCCGGGCGGCGAGGTCGGACTTGGCCATCCGAAAGGACCGTTCGACTTGGTACAGGTCGTGGTACGCGGCGGTGACCTGTGGGCCTGTCATCGTCTCGGGAGGGATGTTGGTGACGTAGCCCTTCAGCCCGGCCAGGAACCGGGCGCGCTCGACGAGGTCCCAGTCGACGCCCTTGGTCGCTGCCTCGATCTTGACGAACCGGTCCTTCTTCAACGGCCGCGAACCGTCGGCGACCTTCTCCGCGCGGGCGATCTTCGCGTTGATCGCGGTTGTCGTGCTGGGACCGCTTGAACTTGTAGTGGTACACGACCCGCCGCTCGCGGGCGGCCTTCCCGGGTGCCCATGGTGCGGGTGGTCTCGAGGCACTGCCCGTGAACGCGTTGCCCTTGGAGCGGAAGTGCTCGGCCAGGTCGTAAGGGGCCTTGCTGATTCGGGACCCGACGATGAACGCGAACCCGGCCTCCTCCAGCGCGAGCAGGTTTGCCGCGGACAGCATGCCGGCGTCGGCCACGACGACGATGTCGCGCACGGCGTGACGCTCCCGGAACGCGGTCAGGACCGGGATCAGCGTCTTGGTCACGGCCTTGTTGCCCTCGAAGAGGTGCACCTGCAAAGGAAACCCGGTGGCGTCGGTCAACAGGCCCACGGTGACCTGGGGGTCGACCCGCCGTTCCTTCCTCATCGCGACCTTGCGCAGGCCGTCCTCGTGCTCGGCCTCGAAGTACAACGTCGTGACGTCATAGAGCACCAGGGCCGCGGCTCCGTCTCGGGTCGCGTGGGCGAAGCAGGCGTCGGCGACGACCTGCCGGTAGTCCCGCTCCACGACCCGCTTGAGACACCGCAGGAACGTGACTCTGGTCGGGGCCGGGACCCCGAGCTCGGTCAGCACGCGCACGGTGTCGGCCTTGCTGGTCGGCTCGATGATCCGCCCCAGCACTAACGACGTGAAGGCCTCGTCCTTGACCGCGTCGAAGCCGAGTGCGTCGAACATCCCGCGCAGCGCGTCCCACACGATCAGCGACGCCGTGCCCTCGACCACCGGCTTGCCCGACCGGGCCACCCCCACCCGAAGCTGTCTCCAACGGCAACAGCCCCTGGCCGGCATGCAACCGCTCCTGCGCGGCCTGCAGCAGCGCCGCCAGCTGCGCCTCGTCATAGGCCGAGCCGATGTGCTCGATCCCGAGCACCGTCCGGCCCTCCTTGTGCACGATCTGAATCGCCGTCGCCCCCGAGGCCGTCGTCACCCGACGCACGAACGACCCCATCCGACGAGGTTACCGGGCCCTCACGGAAGGTTCTTAGTGACCACTTCCGGGCCCTCCACGCGACAACGCCGCAGGTCAGCACCCCGCGCCCTAAACTCGACCTCTCCAGCGATACAACTCAGGCCTGGCGACGAACAGGTGCGGTATGCGCCCATACTGTAGATTCAGGGTCTGCCACTACTGCAGATCCAGGGGCTCCCATCGATCTGTCATGGCGCCGCCCTGCCCGGCGGCTACAGTGGGACGTTTGCTCCTACACCCCGAGATGTTGGGACGGCTCTTGCGAATCTTGATCACCGGAGGCGCCGGTTTCATCGGCTCGAATCTCGCCCGCCTGACACTGGCGCGCGATCATGACGTCATCGTCCTAGATGATCTGTCGACGGGCTTTGAGCGGAACCTCAAAGGTCTGGACGTCCGATTCATCCGCGGATCAATTCTCGACGAGATCGCGTTAGCCGAGGCTGTTGTGGGGGTTGACTCGATTGTCCACCTGGCAGCCCTGGGAAGTGTGCCCCGGAGCATCAAGGACCCCGTAGCCACTCATCTAGCGAATGCCTCGGGCACCCTCGCCGTGTTGGAAGCTGCTCGGGCAGCTGAGATGAGTCACGTGGTCGTAGCCTCGTCATCGTCGGTCTACGGCATGAACCCCGCGTTGCCCAAGAGCGAGCGGGAGTGGGTGCGTCCCATGAGCCCCTATGCCGTGACAAAGCTTGCCACTGAGCAGTACCCCTTGGCGTATCAGCAGTCATACGGGATGCGCACGGTGGCTTTCCGGTTCTTCAACGTCTACGGCCCTCTGCAGGCGGCCGGCCACGCATACGCAGCGGTCATCCCGACCTTCGTCGATGCCCTCTTGGCTGGCGAATCCTTGCTCATCAACGGCGACGGAACCCAGTCCCGTGACTTCACGTTTGTCGGCACGGTCTGTCACGTGCTGCTCAATGCGTGCGAGCGACTTCTTTCTCACCCAGAGCCGGTGAACTTGGCCTTCGGAACGAACACCACTCTCCTTCAGCTCGTCGCGAAGATTGAGGAGGTGTCTGGGCTCACGGCCGAAGTCGCACATCGGCAGGCTCGACCCGGCGATGTGAAGCACTCGCAGGCGGACAACGCGGTGCTGCGCTCCCTGTTCCCCGATGTGGTTCCCCTGTCGTTGGAACAGGGCCTCACCGAGACCATCGAATGGTTCAAGGAGCTCCAATGACCACAAGCCTCGTTGTCGTCGGCCTGGGTTACGTGGGGCTCCCGATGGCCCTTCGTGCGGCGGAGAGCGGCCTCATGGTGATCGGCCTCGACACCAACCCTCGGGTGGTCGAAGACCTGAAAGCAGGTCGTTCGCACATCGATGATGTATCGGACAGTGATCTGAAGGCCGGGCTGGCTGTCGGTTTCACAGCAACCACCGACGCCGCTTGCATCGGGGAAGCTGACGTGGTTGTCGTCTGCGTTCCGACCCCTTTGAGCGGCGACGGCGGACCGGACCTAGGAGCAGTGGAGGGCGCCGCTCAAACCATCAGCCAGCACATCCGCCGAGGGACCTTGGTCATTCTGGAGTCCACCACGTACCCCGGCACCACAGAGGAGATCTTCGCGCCGCTCATCGTCGGTCGGAGTTTGAAAGTGGGAACTGATGTGCACATTGCCTTCTCTCCGGAACGCATAGATCCTGGGAACAGTGCCTTCGGCGTGAGGAATACACCGAAGGTGGTTGGCGGCCTTACTCCTCTGTGCACGCGGGCAGCGGCAGACTTCTACGCCCAGTTTATCGATACCGTGGTGGAGGCGAAGGGCGCCAGGGAAGCCGAGATGGCGAAGCTGCTGGAAAACACATTCAGGCACGTCAACATTGCTTTGGTCAATGAGATGGTGCGCTTTTCGCACGAGCTGGACATTGACCTGTGGAACGCCATCGACAGCGCGGAGACCAAGCCATTCGGCTACATGGCCTTCCGACCCGGCCCTGGCGTGGGTGGTCACTGCATCCCGGTCGACCCCTCGTATCTCAGCCACCGCGTCAAGGCTCAACTGGGTTACGCGTTCCGCATGGTCGAACTCGCTGAGGAGATCAACACGGCGGCCCCGCTCTACGTGGCCAACCGGGTTTGGCAGAGCCTCAATGATAGGCGGATCGCGCTCAACGGTGCCAAGATTTTGTTACTCGGCGTGACCTACAAGGCCAATGTCTCCGACCGCCGTGAGAGCCCAGCTGATCCCCTCGCGAAGAGGCTGCTCGAATGGGGAGCCGAGGTGAGCTACCACGACCCGTACGTTCCCGAGTGGCATGTCAAAGGCGCGGCCCTGATCCTCGAGAGTCAGCTGGACCTCGGCTCTGCCGCCGCGGAGGCCGACATCGTCGTTCTGCTTCAAGCCCACACCCAGTACACCGTGGTCGATGCGCTTCCGCATGGCGCACATGTGCTGGACACCAGGGGCGCACTACGCGAGTCCGACACGGTCGTGCGCCTGTGAATGGGATGGATGGCCGGCCGTCCCGCGAGGAGCTAACGGCCCGAAAACCCCTCGTCCTGGAGCTTGGATGTGGTCCACGCAAGCGCGATCCGAAGGCAGTTGGAATAGATGTTCTGGATCTGCCCGGAGTGGACATCGTCGACGATGCTCGGGCGGCCCTGGAGAAGTTTCCCGACGGCAGCGTGGACGCAATCTACTCGGAGCATTTCCTCGAGCACCTCGAGGACCCGCGTCGCTTGCTCGCTGAGGCTGCGAGGGTCCTTCGTCCCGGTGGCTCGTTCCGTGCGGTGGTTCCTCACTTCAGTAATCCGTACTTCTACAGCGACCCCACGCACCGAGCCTTCTACGGGCTGTATACCTTCGGATACTGGGTCGAGCGCACTCCCTTTCGTAGGAATGTTCCCCAGTACACGACCCCGATTCCACTGCAGCTGGTGTCCGCCAGGCTGACGTTCCAGTCGTCACGTCCGTTCTACGCGCGACACGCATTGAAGAAGGCGGCAACCTTCTGGGTGAACTGGTCCCGCTGGACGCAGGAGTTCTACGAGGAGAACCTCACCACGTGGATCGCCGTCTACGAGATCGATTACATCCTGGTTAGACAGCCAGCATCGTGACGCCATTCCAGGGACGCGTCGGAGTGGTGATCGTTGCCTTCAATTCCTCTGCGACCATTGGTGCCTGCGTCGCTTCTTGCCTCGTGGATCCCGCGGTCTCTACCGTCGTGGTGGTCGACAATTCCAAGGAGCAGGAGTGTCGCCGAGTCCTAGCGAAGATCGCGGATCGTGATCCCCGTGTGCGGTACTTGGCCGGCGACAACATCGGCTTCAGTCGAGGCTGCAACACCGGGGCCGGGGCGATAGCCTCGGTTGAGTACTTGGCTTTCGTGAACCCCGACGTAGAGCTCACGCGTAAGTTGAGCGAGCTCACGCCCTTCCTGGCGGACTCCGGGGCCACCATTATCTCTGGCACGCTTCGGACGCCCAGTCATCCACACCTGCTCAACGCTCGTCCGCTGCCCAGTTTCGGCCGAGAACTGGTCGGGGCGATCGTTGGGCCCAGGCGGGCTTATGCCGTGCGATGGCCGCGTGACCAAGAACCATATTTGAGGGTCGGCCAAGTGGCTGGTGCGTTAATGCTTCTTCGTGCCGACGACTTCACGCGCCTTGGAGGGTTCGATGAAAGGTACGAGCTCTACTACGACGATGTCGACCTGTCGCGGCGGGCCGAGGCGGCAGGCGGGTCCGTCCTGCTCCTGCAGGAATGGGGACTTCACCACGGTGGAGTGAGCTCAAGAAGCGTCTCCGGGTTGGCTTACTGTGTCGGCGCAGTGAGCCGGGCGCGGTACCTGCGAAAGTGGCTTGGTTCCGGGCGTTCAGTCGCGATGGTGCTGGTCCTGGCGGTGACCGAATTCGTCTCACGGACCGCTACGCGTCAGCGCGAGGGTGACCGTGCGCGTTTGAGAGCGCTTCTGCTGCAGCTGAAGGAACTGATTTCGCCCGGCAGCGTCCGGGTGCTGTCCTAGGCGGCGCTCCGGACCGTCTGGCTTGCGAACAGTCTGCGCGCGCACTCCACGACTACGATCGCCTGGAGGATGTAGATCAGGCTCGACGCGAGTGCTGCCCCGGTGGCGCCCCATCTCGCGCAGAAGGGGAAGTACAAGAGGCAGAGGCCGAAGGAGGCTAGGCCGATCGTTATGGCGGCCCGTCGGTTGCCCATGGACGTGATCTGGGAGAACAGGATCCTGGCGGCTCCTTGCACGACGACGCCGGGAAGGAGTATGGCTATGAGGCGAAATGAATCGTAGTAAGTGGGAAGAAGGCGATTTAGGCCGACCCATGCCAGGGCGAGCAGGATCAGACTCCCCGTGGCCCCGACGACAAGGTTGAGGCGAAGCAGGACCACAAGCCGACGCAGGCGGACTTGCGGCGATTCGTCAGGGCGGAATGTACTGAATGCAGCGAGGCTTATGGCTTCACTCACTAGCCAGGTCATGCTGGCGATCGGGACCGCGACCGAATAGACCCCCAGCTCGGCTCGCGATACGTACAGCGCGAGTACGACCAAGTCCATCCTGTACAGCAATTGGATGCCGCTTGTCCCGAAGTGAGCTGCAAGAGACGTCTTCAACAGGCTCGAAGTGGGGACCACGCTGGCGCCCGCGGCCCGTGGCGGCAGTTGGCGGAATGCGTAGACCGTGGAAAGGACGAGCCCGAGGAACCAACAGCCCAGTACAGGAAAGGCGGATCGTGTCTCCCACGCGGCCGGGATCCCCGCACCTGCGTAGACGGCCGATTGGATAGTCCATGCGATCCTGAAGCCTCGGGCATTCCCGAGCCCTTGAATGATCCGCAGAACCACCAAGTTGAAGGACACTAGGGTTGCGCCCACTGTGCCGAATGCCAGCTCAAGGGGACTGGCCGCCCTAATGCCCCAGACATGGACGCCCAAGGTAACCATGCTCCCGACAATGAGGGCGAGGCTGGATGATGCTGCTCCGAGCGAGAGACTTCGGCGGATAGCGCTGACGTCACCCTGCTTGTGAGCATGCACGGCGCCCACATGCAGGTTGGCGAAGGCCAAAGCTCCCGCAAGGTTGGCTACACCAGCCGTGAAGGCTAGTTGGCCCCGGCCCGTGGTTCCCAAGAAGGAGGCCGTCGTGAACGTAACTGCGACGCTCGACCCGACCGAGACCGCTTGTGACAACGTGAGGTCGAGCAGTTCCCGACGTCGAACAGTCAACATTGGCTCACCCTCAGGCCGTGGCTCGATTGCGATACGGGCAGGTTGGCCCGACGACGACTGTGGGGCGCAATTCGATCATTGGGGCCCCATCGCCCGCTTCCAGTCATCTTGCCAGGCTTCGAACGAATAGTGCTTGTTCACGGACAGCATCTCGGTCAAGCCACGATTGGTGCGCCCGGCTTCGCTTTCGGAAAGCAACTGTTGCAACCCGTCCGCCCACTCGTCCAAAGTTGTCGCGGCGATCCCGTCGAAACGTGACAAGGCTTCGGCGTTAGCGCCGACGGGAGACCCGATCATCGGCACGCCCATGGCAGCATACTGCAACAGCTTGTAAGCGCACTTGCCCCTTGCGTAGGGGGTGTCAGGCAGTGGAGCGATAGCGACGTCGGCTTCGCCGAGCTCATCGGCGAAGCTGCCCAATGACCACGGCGTTCTGGTCGTCCATGGTTGCAGTGGGCGTAGTGCTCCGCTGTCGCGTGCTGCGCTGATGACGTGCAGCCGAGCCCCGGTACGTTGGCAGACTTGGCGGAGGGCTGGAGCGATATCGGCCACGTACCGCTCAGTTGATGCAGAGCCCAACCAAACGATTCGGGGTGCACCCTCGATCGCCCAGCAACTCTTCGCCCGGTAGTCATTCGGGTCGATGCACGACGGGATCACGCGGACCGCGCTATTGTGATCGGAGGCCCAGTTGGCTAGGTAGTCGTTACCGGCGACAACGACGTCGGCGGCCCGCACCGAGCGGGCGCACTTCACCTCGGGCATGCTGAACCGCCGGGACCCGCCCACATCCACAAACAGGGCGTCATCGAAGTCGAAGACACCCCAATCTGCCTCTCCAAGAAGGCGCTCCTCGACTTCCCCTCGGCTGAAGGGTGTCGCTTCGCGGGACAAGAGAACTGTGCTGCCCGCAGTCCTCAACCTTCTGATGTGTCGCTCAGCCGCGAGGACATCGACCGGGTGCCGCAACAGCCGGCCCGGACGGTTGTCCGCAAAGCCGACGTACTCGTACACCTCCGGCTGTATGCCAAGGTAGGAGAACCAGTCGTGGAGGCGGACCCTCGTACTAGCTGCCTGGTGCCCATAAGCCGAGATGGCGGAGATCATGCGACCACCCTCTCCTGACGGCGCAGCCACAGCTCCAAAATCAGCGCTGAGTACTGCAAATAGATGGTGTTGCGGTCGGTAAACACGCGGCCGGCGCCCAAACCAGCTACGAAGTCGGGTTCGACGTAGCTCAGAATTCGGGCGTCGCTGGCCAATAGGGTGTCGCGCATCATTTCTCGAAGATCATGGTCGAGCCAGCGTTGCAAGGGAACTTCGAACCCCATCTTTGCGCCGTCCAGCACGCGGTCAGGGACGAGGCCCCGGTAGGCCTCCCTGAGGACGACCTTAGAGCGACCCCCGCGGACCCGCAGGTTATCGGGAAGCGTGAATGCGAATGCCGCGAGGTCCTGGTCCATGAAAGGCGAACGAGCCTCCAGAGATGTGGCCATGCAGGCCATGTCCATCTTGACGAGCAGGTCAGACACCAGGTTGAGATGGATGTCGTTCAGCATCTGCTGGTCGATGAAGGACAGGCGAGAGCCCTCGGCGCCACGCACTAAGCGCTCAGTCGGCAACTGAGGATCCCCTCGCCAGATCTCGCGCTTGTCCGGCTCCCGCAGCAGGTCATTGGTGAAGACGAGATACCGCTCTTGTGGGCTAAGACCCATACCGCGTGCGAACCGGGTGGCCAGCCCCACTGGACTGCGCCGTGACGAACCGAGGGAGCCAAGGATGGATGCCGCTCCGCGGGCAAGGCCACCGGGGATGACGGCCATCCTCTGCAGTCGGCGAGCGGCCTCGTGTCTGCGGTAGCCGCCGAAGATCTCGTCGCCACCGTCACCATTGAGCACCACCGACACGTGCTCGCTCGCCATCTTCGCAATTTGCATGCTGGGAACCGCGCTAGAGTCTGCGTAGGGCTGGTCGTACGTCCTGACCACTGATTCCACTCCCTCGACCGCGTCGAGGGTGAGGTCCAGTGTCGTATTTCTGACCCGGAGGTATCGGGCAGTGTGCTGAGCTTGGCGAGACTCGTCCAGGTCACCGCCCGTCGAGACGGTGAAGGTGTCAAGATCGCCGTCCAGCGCGCGACCGGCCTCGTAGGCCACGACGCTGCTGTCCACCCCCCCCGAGAGGAAGACGCCGAGGGGGACGTCGCTTCGCAGTCGCAGTCCCACGGCCTCCTTCACCAGGCGGCGCGTCTCGAGCGTCGCTTCGTGCAGATCCATGGAGGTCTTTGGCAAAAACGACGGAAACCAGTACTGCTGGACCTCCAGCGCTCCATTAATGAAGCGCGCGTGGCTTCCGGCGGGCAGCGTCGACACACCTCGGTAGATCGTCGAGGGCTGAGGCACTACTCCCAAGGATAGGTAGTCGTACACGGCCTGCGGATCGACGGCCAATGCCGGCCCTGAGTCCCGGACCCACCCGCGGAGCGCCTTCAACTCGGAGGCGAACCACATCTGGGATCCATCATGCAGGTAGTAGAGAGGCTTCTTCCCGAACCGATCGCGTCCCAGGAACACGCTCTGAGTCCGGGCGTCGTGGATCGCGAACGCGAACATCCCGCGAAGGTGGGTGACCATTCCACTGCCGTATTCCTCGTAGAGGTGCACCAACACCTCCGTGTCACTCGCCGTGGCCAGCGTGTGCCCGCGTCGACGAAGGTCTTCCCCCAGTTCCCGGTAGTTGTAGACCTCGCCGTTGAAGACGACCGCAATGGTTCCGTCTTCGTTATATATGGGTTGATGCCCGCATTCGACATCGATGATCGAGAGCCGGGTCATCCCCAGGGACACCGGTCCGCGGACATGCGCGCCGCGGTCGTTGGGTCCTCGGTGGCGCAGCAGGTCAAGCGCGATCCCCAACCCGTTGTGCGCGGTCCGGTCATCACCGACGTAACCCGCGATCCCACACATCGTTACGCCCTCCCAGGGATTATCGACCGCGTGACGGACGCGATTGCGGCGGACGTGCGGGGCCCCAGTAGTGACGCCACCACGGAGGTCGGCGAAAAGGCCTCGCCGACCCACTGCCGGGCGCAATGCCCCATCTTGAGGCGTCGGGACGCGTCCCGCAGTTGTGATCCGACCCCCGCCAAGGCCTCACCACCCTGGGCGGGCACCACAAGCCCGGTTTCGCCAAGCCGCTCGCTTTCCACCGCCCCGGTCGCGTCGGTCGTCACCGTCGGGATGGCCATTGCGGATGCCTGGAAGAAGACCACGTTAGGAAAGCCCTCACGCAGGCTTGGGAGAACATCAACGTCCATGAGGCCCAAGTAGGGCCGCACGACCCGGGTCGAGTCGAGTCGACCAACGTGACTCGCTCGCGATCCACGTCCTTCAGGCAAGGGGCACTGCCACAGAGTAAAGCCAAAGTTCGGCCCTGGATACATAGAGGCCCAAAACGATGATATCCATGCGATAGAGGAGTAGTATCACGCTCGACGCCAGCCGTGCGGAAAGTGAGATAAAGATCATCTCTCGGTTGGAGATCGAACCTTCCGCAGGCTCGGCCCGCGGACGATTGTGATCTGCATCCATCGTGGACAGGCCAATACCTACGAACCAACATATGACGAGCTGGAAGGGAGGACCGGTGACCAAGGCGCCGGTATGCCAGCGAGGGCGTATATTGCGGACTGATGGTCCAAGCGATTCTGAATCCTCGGGCATCCGCGAGTCCCTGCGGGATTCGCAGGACTACACGGTTGTTTGTGACTAGGCTCGCGCCAATGGCGCTGAAAGACGGTTCGGCTGTGCTGGCAAAGGAAAACCAGCGGAGGCCCAGGGCGAGCGAAACGCCAAGTCCGGTGGCAGGCGTAATTGCAGAAGCCAGCCAGGCGATCCTGATGCTGCTCTGAACCGCCATCTCTTCACCGCGCTTGAAGCCGGACGTTGCTCCACCATGCAGATTCGAGAACGCCAATGCGCCACCCAAGTTGCCGATTCCAAACATGAGCGCAAGTTGGCCGCGACCGGTTGTGCCTAAGAATCGAACAGCGAATAATGTGACCGCAAGGCTGGGCCCGTCGGAGAGAACTTTCGATAGACCGAGATTCGTCAGGCCGCGTCTTTTAAGAGCCATGTGCTCGAGGTGTTGTGTCTGCTCTAGCGAGTTTGCTAAACCCTGCGCGGGCGGGCAGTGGTAAATGGTCAACGCCAAGCACGTGAAGCAGTGGAGCGGTGTCAACGACGTAGCTTTCGGTGAGTTTTGAAAGTTGGTCTGAGCCGATGTGAACGGGTAGTCTATCTCCGATCTTGGCTAACGCTTGAATGAGTCCCGGTGGAAGCCGCAGGATGTTAGCCCTCCGACCGTGGGCGTGCGCCAAAATTCGGACCATTTCCGGCGTGGAAAGCGGCTCATCGTCTGCCACGTTGTAGGTCCCCGGGGGCAGCCGACCGTCAAAGGCACAACTGACAACATAAGCGAGATTATCGACAGACAGGATTGAACGCCGGTTCTCGAAGGTGCCCAGCGGATAGGGGAGGCCGGCCGCGACGAGACGATCGAGCAGGGCAAGGTTTCCTTTCACCCCCGGCCCGTGCACCAGGCACAGGCGCAACACGTGGACGCGCTGGTGCGGCCTGGGCTGGTGGTCCGCCAGGTGCCGCTCCGCGCGCAGTTTCGACCGGCCATACAGAGTGCTTGGGTGTGGTTGGGCGTCGTGCTGCAAGACACCGTCAACGCTGTCGGCCACTGCCTTAACAGAGCTGACGAAGACGAAGACCTCGGCGGCCGAGGTCCGGAATGTTTCGTAGACGCGCTCGGTGAGTGCAACATTGGCAGTCTCGTATTGCTCGGCGCCGTCTTCCCCGCGCAAGTCGTGGGCCTTGCCCGCAAGGTGCACCACGGCTGAGCCTGGCTCGAGAGTGGCTTGCACGAAGGCCTCGTAATCGAGAGCGGCGCCACTGCGCGCGACGGTGACGATGCGCTGCACGCCTAGGTCCGGAAGGAGGCGCTGGAGGTTGGCGCCGATGAAGCCCGACGCCCCAGTGAGGTAAACGACATCAGTGCCCACGGAGATGCTCCCGCGTGAGAGTGACCGACTTGGCGGCTTCCGATCGGGGCTGGCGAAGGGCGGCCTGGACTACAGCAGCGGCCACGTGTCCCGGCTGGAAATCGGCAACCGCGCGTGCCCGGGCTGCGGCTCCAAGTCTGGTCCGCAGCGGGGCGTTCCCCAGGAGCCGGTCGATGGCGGCAGCTAAGGCGGCGGAGTCGTCGACCGGCACGATGAGCCCCGTCACGCCGTCCTCCACGGAGTCGATGGCTCCCGTGGCGTCGGTGGTGATAGCAGGAACCCCCATGGCGGCGGCCTCGAGGACGACGTTGGGCATACCCTCCCGCCACGTCGGCAGGATCAGCACGTCGGTGACGGACAGGAAGGGGCGGACATCCTCTAGGTGGCCGAAGACCGCCATGGGGATCCCAGAGGACTGCAGCTTGGAGAGGTATACTGCGGAGTCGGCCTCGTCGTGGGCGCCTACCATGAGAAGTTGGACGGCGTGGCCTGGTCTGCGGATCTGATAGATGGCTTCGATCAGCGCGTCGGGTCCCTTGTCGCGCGTGAGCCTGCCGATGAAGGCGAGCACCGGCACTACCACGTCCATACCGGCCTCCGCCAGGATATGTTCCGCCCGCGGCCGGGGCGAGTAATAGGACGTATCAACGCCGTGGCTGCTGCCGTGGTGTGGCACGACGACAGGCCGGCCGGCGTCCAGTCGGAGCTCGATGAAGCGTTGAGCGAGAGACGGCGACACGGCGATGACTACGTGGCTGCACCAACTCGTCACGCGTTCCATCACCGCAAGCACCGTACGCTGCCGGCCCTGCGTGCCCTCCATCCTCAGGCCCTGTAGGAAATAGGCGCGGCGTGGTACGCGGGTGATCCTGGCCGCCGTCATGCCGAGGAGGCCGGCCTTGGGTGTCCCTGCGAACACCACGTCTGGCCGCAACTGGCGTAGCAGCCGTACCCAGCGGATCAGGGCCCGCAGGTCGGAAAGCGGGGAGATGTTCCGCGCCATGGTGATTACGTGAAGGCCATCCGACCGCTCGCGCAACCTCGAGATCTCAGGGCCGTCAGTCGTCACCACATGGACGGCATAACCCTGGCTGCGAAAGGTCTGGGTAATCTCCCGGTAGAACTGGTCGACGGTACGCGAAATCGTGGTGCTCACCACGGCGATCGGCTGTCGCTCGCTTCTCATGCCGCGACGCCGCCCGCGCGTCGCCACTCCTGCTCCCAGGCGATGAAAGTGTAGCGCTGGGACACGGAGGCCCGACCTGGCTCGGCCCCTTGGCGGAGGAGGTCAGCGGACTCCGTCAGCGCCACTGTCATCGCATCCGACCAGCTCCCGCGCGAAATGACCTGTAGACCCGAAAAACGTTGCAGTGCAAACGCATTTGCGCCGACAGATGAGGCCACTAGGGGAAGGCCGGACTGAGTCACCATCGCAATCTTCATCGTGGCGACCTCGTGGGCACATCGATGGAGAAGAGTGGGCTGGCAGAGATCAACCGCGGCGACGCGAGATACAGCACAGTGACGAGCGCGGTCACGGGCACCGAGATCCAGACGTCGGACCACAGCCAGGTAGCCGTTAGCACCGCCCCCAGGACAGCCACACCTGTCGAGGCGGCCAGGTGAGTGATCCGGGGGGTGCTGACCAGCCGTTGGTAGACGTGCTCGCGGTGCGCCTGGACAAGTGATTCTCGTCGAGCTGCCCGCCGCACCAAGGTGGCGGTGGTGTCCGCCGCATAGATCATCAACGGAGCGAGCAGCGGCATCATCGGCACACCGCTCGACAAGCCCAACACTAGACCTGCAGTCACCAGACCGCCGAACAGGTAGCTGCCGACGTCGCCGAGGAAGAGGCGAGCGCTGGGCGCATTCCACGGGAGGAACCCCAGTGAGCAACCGATCACCGCAGCACCGATGAGCTGAAGGCCGTGGCTGTCGTGCACCGTGCCCACAACCCAGGCTGCGGCCCCCCACACCGTCAGGCTGAGGCTGGTGATGCCGTTGATGCCGTCCATGAAGTTGACCATGTTGACGACCACAGCGGCCACGAATCCCCCGACAGCGATCAGCCATCCACCGCCCAGGGCCGCCCCCATCGCGACTCCGACGATGACCTGAGCGCTGAGGCGCACCCCTGGTGGAAGGTCAGCTCGGTCGTCTGCGTAGCCGACCAGACTGAGCGCGGTGCTTCCCGCAACAAGCGCCCAGGGGACCTCTCTCGGCACCCCGATCACCGCGACGACCACGGCACCGAAGAGGCCCAACAAGCACGCGACACCGCCACCCCGAGCGGTCGGAACTACGTGCGATGACCGGTGGTTCGGCACATCCACACAACCCTGACGAAGCATCCACGAACGAGCAGCCGGAGCGGCCGTAATCGTGACTGCGAAGGAGGCGAACAGCTCGACCAAGGATGTCATGCGTCAACCCGCTCCGACTGGACGCCTGACCGGCTGGCGGAGCAGCTTGCCAGCATCCACGCCCTCGCCTCGTCGTCGTTGGCAAAGCTGGCGTCCATCACGGCTTCCACATCAAGAGCCGGGACATCCACCCGCGCGACCAGCTCGTGAGCCGTGTCTCGCCGTTGCTCGTTCATGGAGAACAGGTCCTCACCTAGTTTCTCGCCCGGGCGGAGACCGCTGTAGGTGATGTCGATGTCGGTGCGACCGGACATCTTGATCAAGGTCTGGGCAACCTCGACGATCCTCACCTGCTCGCCCATGTCGAGCACGAGGACCTCGCCGTCACAGCCGATCGATGCCGCCTGGAGCACCAGCTGGCAGGCTTCGGGGATGAGCATGAAGTAGCGCGCGACGTCGGGGTGGGTCACCGTGACCGGACCGCCCATGTCGATCTGGGCGGTGAAGGCATGTACCACGGACCCCCGTGACCCAAGGACGTTTCCGAAGCGGACGGAAACGTATCGGCCGGCTTCGTCCTGAGCGAACGCGGCGGTTAGGCGCTCCGCCACTCGTTTGCTGTATCCCAGAACGCAGGTTGGATCGGCGGCCTTGTCGGTGGAGATGTTGACGAATGTCACCACCCCCGCCTCGGCGGCGGCCGTAAGGACGTTGAGGGTCCCGACCACGTTGCTCTTCCACGCCTCCAATGGGTACGACTCGAGAAGGGGTAGATGTTTCAGCGCTGCAGCGTGGAACACCATCTCTGGTGCCGCCCGCTTGAAGACGGTGCGCAGCGACTCGAGGTCGCGGATGTCCGCCAGCACGATGTCGTCGGTGTCGAGCAGGCCGGAACCGCTCAGGCTCAGCTGCGTTGCCTGCAGACCCGACTCGTCCCGGTCGAGCAGGTAGAGCTTGCTCGGCCCGAACCGGATGATCTGGCGACACAGCTCGGAGCCGATGGACCCCCC
>JAABUM010003642.1_pt1 | contig 18532 bp, 17 predicted proteins | sample 5559161 | NCBI WGS metagenome assembly JAABUM01 (sample SAMN10711868, study PRJNA513369) | rock metagenome | isolation source: Antarctica rocks | place: Antarctica: Victoria Land, Siegfried Peak nord | reverse complement strand
CCGACCAGACGATCTATCACGGGCGCCGGGTCTGTCACGCCAAGAAGCCTGCCTGCGGCGCCTGCTTTCTAAAAGCCATCTGCCCCGCCTTCGGAACCGGCCCGACCGAGTTCGCGGCCGCCGAGAAGTTGGTCGTCGGAGCAGAACGGCCGCACCTGTTGTCGCTCGTCGGTCTGGTGGAGTCGGGGTGAGCGGGGCGGACAATGCGGCGATGGCCGTCCGAGAGACCGGGCAACGGCTGGTCCCCGATCACCAGCTACCGGCCTGGATGGCGCCCATGGTGGCCCGGATCCACGGCGCCGGGCTCGACGAACTGCTGCCCCGGCCGGCCCTGAGCGCCCCGAACGGCATCGCCCGGCGTAGTGCGGTGCTGATGCTGTTCGCTGACGGATCCTCGGGGCCCGACCTGCTCCTGACGGCCAGGGCCTCCACGCTGAGGTCGCATGCCGGTCAGCCGGCCTTCCCCGGCGGCAAACAGGACGGCGCAGAGGATGCGGTGGTGACGGCTCTGCGAGAAGGAAGGGAGGAGACCGGCCTCGACCCGGAATCGGTGGTTCCGGCGGCGCTGTTCCCGGACCTGTTCCTCGGTGTCACCGGCTTCCTGGTGTCCCCGGTGCTTGCGTACTGGCGGACCCCTGGACCGGTGTTCCCCGTCGATCTGGCAGAGACAGCCGCGGTGGCGAGAGTTTCCGTGGCCGAGCTGGCCGACCCAGCTCGTCGTGGCCGGGTTCGGCATTCGAGCGGCTACGTCGGGCCGGCCTTCCAGGTCGCCGACATGGTCGTCTGGGGCTTCACCGCCGGTCTGGTGGAGGTTCTGCTGGATCTCGGCGGCTGGTCCGTGCCCTGGGATCGCCGGCGGTTCATCGCACTACCCGAACTCGGAGCGCAGTTGCCCGATCCGGAAGCCGGTCATCTCAGCGATGACGAGGCGGTGGGCGGCATTGCACAGCGCCGGTCCGGTGGTTCTCGATGAACGTCGTGGACGCGGCGGTGATCGCGCTCCTGCTCGCGGCGGCATGGTCCGGCTTTCGCCGCGGCTTGATCAGCTCGTCCTTCGCGCTGGTCGGCGCCGTGGGCGGTGCAGTCGTCGGAATACGGGTCGCACCTTTGGTGATGAGCCACGTCGCGGACGGAGCTGCCAAGGTCGCGCTCGGCATCGCCGGGGTGATCGTCGGCGTCGGGATCGGTGAGATCGCCGGCGCCACCGTCGGACGGGCGCTGGCTCAGCGCGTCACCTGGCGGCCGGCGAAGGCGGTGGACCACGGGCTCGGACTGATCGGACACACCGTCGCGATACTGATCGTCACCTGGATGCTGGCCGTTCCGCTCGCGTCGGCGCCGCTTCCGTGGCTGGCGTCGGCGGTCCGATCGTCGAGCGTGTTGACCGGCGTCGACAAGGTGATGCCCAACGGGGTTCGGGACGTGTCCAGCCGGATGCGGCAGCTCTTCGACGACTCTGGCTTTCCGGCGATTCTCGACCCGCTCGCGCCTACCCCGGATGTCGAGGTGCCGTCCCCGGACGCCACCCTGTCGTCAGCTGCTCCGTTGCAAAGAGCCGGCAGGTCCGTTCTGAAGATCCGAGGCGTGGCGCACTCGTGCGCCCGGCGGATCGAAGGGTCGGGGTTCGTCATCGCACCCGGGAAGGTGATGACCAACGCGCACGTGGTGGCCGGAACCGACTCGGTGACGGTGGAACAGGGGCGCGCCACCCTGAAGGCCACCGTGGTGGTCTACGACGCCGACCGGGACCTCGCAGTGCTCGACGTGCAGGGGCTCACCGGGGCGCCGTTGAAGTTTGCTCCTGCAGCGGCCGGCCAGGGCGCCTCCGCCGTGCCGGCCGGCTACCCGCTGGATGGCCCGTTCACCCTGAGCCCGGGCCGCGTCGGAAGCAAGATCCTGCTCAGGGGGCCCAACATCTACTCCTCGAAGACCGTGACCCGGGACGTCTACACGCTTCGGGCCCAGGTTCGTGCGGGGAACTCGGGCGGTCCACTGCTGGCACCTGACGGGTCTGTGCTCGGCGTGGTGTTCGGAGCGGCGATCGACAAGCCCGACATCGGATTTGCCCTGACCGCTGCCGAGGTGGCGCCGGTGGTGGCGACCGGTCTCACCGACGACATACCGGCGCGGACGGGGGCCTGCATCTCGGAGTGAACCTGCCCGGTCGATACCTGCACGTCGCGTTCGGAGATCGACACCGCGTTCGGAGATCGATACCGCCTTCGGGGGCCGGTACGTCCGGCGAGATCGGACCTCTCGCGATGCGCGTCACCGACGCGGACGCAGTACCAACCGTCAGCCCAGAAATTTTCTGATCGCGGCGGTCACCAGTTCCGGCGCTTCCTGCGCGGGATAGTGCCCAACTCCGGGGATCTCGGCGAACGTGTACTCCTGGGCGCAGAACTGCTCGGTGTCGCGCAGCGCGGCCGGCGGAGTGAACCGATCGTCCTCCCCGACCAGGTGGAGCACGGGCGCGCCCACCGGGGATTGCAGAACTTCGCGGTGCCGGTGCCCGTCGGAGCGCCAGGGCGACCGGGCCACCCACCGCAACGGCTCCAATGCGCCTCGAGCCGCGCCCGGTGCGACGATCGCGGAACGCATTTCCGCGACGGTCCGTTCGAAGTCCGCCGAGGCGACCCAGGCCGGCCCGGCGTGCGACCGCAGAATCCGTTCGAGCAGGGCACCGTCGGCGGCCGCGAGACGCCGCGCCGGCGCGGTCGGCGCAGCGGCGAATGTCAGCAGCCGACCATAGGGATCAGTACGAACCGGACGTCGAATCCGCGCCATCCGAAGCGGGTGGGGCGCCGATATGGCCACCACGGAGCGAACCTGAACCGGGTACATCACGGCGGTGTTGAAGGCGAGCACGCCGCCGTGGTCGTGCCCGACCAGCGCAGCGTCTCGTTCTCCGAGCGCCCGAACCAGCCCGGCGACGTCGGCGGCCAACGTGAACGCGTCGTATCCGCGCGGTGGTTTGTCGGAATCGCCGGCGCCCCGCAGATCAGGAGCGACGACTCGGAAGCCGGCCGCGGCCAACGAGGTCAGCTGGGAACGCCAATTGAGCCACAGGCCGCCGAATCCGTGCAGCAGAAGAACCAAGGGGCCACTGCCCGCCTCGGCAAGATGAAAGCGAATCCCATTGGCGCTGACGGAACGATGGAGAATGGATCGGTCGTCGGCGGACCGGTCGGGAATCGGCGCGGAGTCGGCGGGCGCAGCGTAGGTCGCCGAGACCGTACTGCGCACCGTCTCGAGGGCGCCGATCTCAGCGTCCGAGCGCCGGCGGCGCCGGTGCGGGCGTGTGGGTGGCAGCGGACTTCAAGGTTGCGGCGGTCTCGGACAGGCTGGCGATGGTCCGCTCCGGCTTACCGATCTTCTTGACCTTCCTCCAGCCGAGGAAGGCCAGCGCGCCGGCCATCGCAGCCATGGCGAAGAAGACGATCGCGAAGGCCACCCACCGCGGTAGCCAGAGGTCGAGAATTTCGCCGATCATGAACCAGAAGAAGAACAGGCTGAACACTCCGATGGCACCGGCGAGGATGAAGAAGATGGCGCCGCGCACACCGGTCTTGAGAGAAGCAGTGACCTCGAGCTTGGCCAGCTCGATCTCCGACCGCACCAGCGTCGACATGTGCACGGTGGCGTCCTTGACCAGAGCGCCCACCGACGCCCCGGGATCGACGTCCTTCTCCGCGACCAGCGGGATGGACGGGCGGCTGCCTGACGCGGTGTAGTTGACCGGCGGCTGGGGGGTCCCTGACATCGTCACGTCCCTGTCTTGAAGGTTCGGTTCAGCAACTGAGTCCGTCGAGTGCTCGAGCGGCGCGGATCGCCTGAACCGCCGCGCTGCGGGTCGGGCGGCTTCATCGTGCCACGCCGCGAGGGATGATCGGACGTCAACGCCCGGCGCTGTGTCGAAGGAGGCGGAAAAATTGCGGGCCCTGGCCGCGACCAAGGCGGTTGTCAGCTGATACCGACCGCGATCCGGGGATGCCCCGAAGGTTTGAGCCATCGCATGATCGAGGTCAGCGTGCCCGCATCGATCGAGACGCACCCGGCCGTCGGGCCGCCGTCTGTGACGTGCAGAAAGAAGGCACTGCCGCCTCCGGCGGTCGCCGGCCAGCGGTTCACGTCCATGACCATCGCATAGTCGTAGACCGAGCCGGCTCAGTACAGGTTCTCGCCCGCGGCGGTGTCGAAGGGACAACTGTCCGCCGAGCAGATCTGATGAGTGTTGTACCTGCTGGAGTTGGAGTCCGAGACCCACCAGTCGCGGTCGCCGACCCTGGAGTACGGCATCGACGTCCCTGGGTTCGAGGACCGGCCGAATCCCTCGGTGAGGCCCAGGTTCCCTGCGGCGTTCGGGAGCTGTTCTCCCTGGGGCTTCCTACGCCGTCCTGCCCCAGATGCGCGGTGACCGGGCCGTAGACCTTTCGCCAGGAGCCGTTGGACTGCTTCTGCCAGGCACGCAGGGATCGGTGGTCGAGGAGTTCGATCCCGCCGCGACCGTGATGATCTGGGTCGCGTTACCGACGTCGACACCGATCCCGAAGCTCGGAGCAGGGGAGGGCCGCGGGGCCGGTGCCGGCGTGGAGGCGGGTTTGGGAGCGGACTGCGGTGCTGGTCTGGGCGCGGGCCGCCTCGTGGTCGGGGACACCGCGATGGTCGATGGCGGGGTCGAAAGCGCCGGCTTGCGGACCGAGGGGGCTGCGGGTGATCGGCACCCTGCTGTTGATGGCGACGGTGCTGTTGGGGGAGGCGGTGCTGTTGGCGGTGACGGTGCGGCTGGTCGGCGCGCTGCGGGTCGTCGCGGTCGGCGGGCGGGCGGATGAGGCAGACGCAGAAGTGGTCGGTGGAACTTCCGGCTGCGCAATCGAGGCGGTGGCTGCGTGCGTCGTCGATCGAGGAAGCGTCTCGACAGAGGGTGTGGCGCTGGTCTGCGCGGCGCTCGCGGCCGGCTCGGCCTTCGAGCGCGGCCTGAGAAGGCTGGTGGTCGAACTCGTCGCCATGGTTCGAACCGGTCGGGCCGAAAGGGTGACCGCGGCACCGGCAGCACTGCTGGGCGCGGCGGTGGGGGCACTCGATCGGGTCAGGGCGGGAACTGTGATCGGCGGCGCCGACGCTGTCGACGGCTCGGCCTCTGTCGACGGGTCGGCACGGGTCGTGGACGCGGCGGGAGTGGAGGAAGGAGCGACGTGGGCGGCCTTGGAGGATGCGATCGGTAGGGCGGACGGCAACAGAACGATGGCACCGACGACCGCGACCGTCGCAGCCGCCGACAACGCCAGCTTCTTCGTCCCAGCGGTCACACTAACCCCGGACACACCGACCGGTGGGCGGAATCGGCCCCGAACACGCGCGCCCGTGCGTCAGTCCTCGCTCTTGCCCCCGGACAGCCCCGAGGTGATCAAACCCATGACGGCAGTATCCTGCAGCGTCGTCACGTCCCCCAGCTCGCGCTTCTCCGCGACGTCCCGAAGCAGCCGGCGCATGATCTTGCCCGATCGGGTCTTGGGCAGTTCGGGAACGATCATGATCTGGCGAGGTCGGGCGATCGGGCCGATCTGGGACGCGACGTGTTTGCGCAACTCCGCCACCAGCTCCGCACCGGCATCAGCGCCGCCGCCGGTCACCCGTGCGGTGGCGTCCCCCCGCAGAATGACGAACGCGACGATGCCCTGGCCGGTCATCTCGTCGTTCGCGCCGACCACGGCCGCCTCCGCCACGCTCGGGTGCGCGACCAGCGCGGATTCAACCTCGGTGGTCGAGATGCGATGTCCGGAAACGTTCATCACGTCATCGACCCGGCCGAGTAGCCACAGCGCGCCGTCGGAGTCGTACTTGGCGCCGTCGCCGGCGAAGTAATAACCCTGCGCTTCGAACCGCGACCAGTAGGTGTCCCGGTACCGCTCGTCATCCCCCCAGATCGTCCGGAGCATGGACGGCCACGGCGCGGTGATGACGAGGTAACCGCCCTGGCCGTTCCCGACCGGAACGCCCGCGTCGTTGACGACCTTCGCAGCGATGCCGGGCAGGGCGGTCATGGCCGAACCGGGTTTGGTGGCGGTGACGCCGGGCAGCGGCGAGATCATCGCGGCGCCGGTCTCGGTCTGCCACCAGGTGTCGACGACCGGGCAGCGGTCGTGGCCGATGTTGTGCCGGTACCACATCCAGGCTTCCGGATTGATCGGCTCACCGACGCTGCCGAGCACCCGCAGCGAGCCCAGATCGTACTTGGCCGGAATCTCCGCGCCCCACTTCATGAAGGTTCGGATCAGGGTCGGCGCGGTGTAGTAGATCGTCACGCCGTACTTGTCGACGATCTCCCAGTGGCGCCCTTCGTGCGGGGTATTGGGAGTGCCCTCGTAGATCACCTGGGTGGCGCGATTGGCCAGGGGCCCGTAGACGATGTACGTGTGGCCGGTGACCCAGCCGATATCGGCTGTGCACCAGTACACATCGGTTTCCGGCTTGTGGTCGAAGACGGCGTGGTGGGTGAACGCCGACTGGGTCAGGTAGCCCCCCGAGGTGTGCAGGATGCCCTTCGGCTTTCCGGTGGTACCGGAGGTGTAGAGGATGAACAGGGGCTGCTCCGCCGGGAACGGCTCCGGGATGTGCTCGGTGGATTGGCTGTCGACGAGCTCGTGCCACCAGAGGTCCTTCTCGCCCCACGCCACCTCGATGCCGGTCCGGTTGACGACGAGAACATGCTCGATCGGGCTGCCCGGCGTGGCCACCGCGTCGTCGACGGCCGCCTTCAGGCTGACCGCTGAACCACGCCGGTACTGACCGTCGGCCGTGATGATCAATCGCGCTTGTGCGTCGGCGATCCGGGTCCGTAACGCCTCCGCAGAGAAACCGCCGAAGATCACCGAGTGCGCGAGTCCGAGGCGGGCGCAGGCGAGCATCGAGATCACCGCCTCCGGGATCATCGGCAGATAGATCGCCACCCGGTCGCCGGCCTTCAGGCCGAGTCCGACAAGCGCATTCGCCGCCCTGCTGACCTCGTCCTTGAGTTGGGCATATGTGATCGAGCGGCTGTCGCCCGGCTCGCCCTCCCAGTGGATCGCCACCTTGTCGCCGAAGCCGTCTTCGACGTGGCGATCGACGCAGTTGTAGGCGACGTTGAGCTTGCCGTCCGCGAACCATTTCGCGTGCGGAGCATCGGAGAAGTCGAGCACCTCGGTGAACGGTGTTGCCCAGGAGAGCCGATTGGCCTGCTCCGCCCACCAGGCCTGCGGGTCGGCGTCTGCTCGGGCGTACGCGTCGACCGAAAAGTTGGCGTTTGCCGCGAACTCTGTACTGGGCGGGAACGTCCGGTCCTCGGCGAGCAGGTTGTCCAGGGTCGACTCCTGGCTCTTCGGGCCGTCTTCGTCGTGGGGGTGGGCGTTGTGGACCTGGTCTTCGTCGGGCTGACCCATGCGAGATTCTCCCTGACGACGCTGTCGGATGGTGGACCTGTTCGGCAGTACGGCGCCTGCGACTGCCGCCTGAACGCAACGCTATCCGGGCTGCCATCGCCGGGGAAAGGGGCGGTTGGTGTTTTCCGGCAGCGCGGCGGTGTCGAGGTCGATACCGTGGGTCCGTGACTGCAGCTCGATGGCCGGACCTGGCCGTGCTCCCGGGTGTCGCCGACGCAGTGGCGGCGGCGAGAAGTGCCATCGAAGAAGTCCATCGGCACCCGGCCAATCGCCGGGGCTGGCCACGGACGTCGGCCGCTGCCAGCGTGCGAGCCGCACGGGCCTCGGCGGTGCTCGACGGTGGTCGCGCCGAACTCGCTCCCGAGTCGGAAACCGTCGGTGATCCGGTGCTGGCCGGCGCATTGCGAGTGGCAGCCGCGATGGGAACGCTGGTGCCGATCTGGGAGCGGGCGCCGCTGCAGGCATTGGCCCGCCTGCACACGTTGGCCGCGGCCGACCTCGTCGCCGGTTCATCGCTCGGCCGCCCCGACACCACCCGCCCCGACCTGTCGGAACGGTTGGCCGGTTTGGCGCAGATGACGCTGGCCGCACCCTGGCCGGCGCCGATCATGGTGGCGGTCGTCCACGGTGAGGTACTCGGAATGTCGCCGTTCGGGTCGGCTGACGGTGTGGTGGCCAGGGCCGCCGCCAGGCTCACCATGATCAGCACGGGACTGGATCCGCACGGATTGACCGTGCCCGAGGTGGGACATCTGCGCGACGGCAGCGCCTACCCGCGGGCGGTGGCCGGCTTCGCCAACGGGGAGGATGTTCCCGGATGGATCATGGCAGTGTGCTCGGCTCTGGTGGCCGGTGCTCGCGAGGGCGGTTCGATCGCCGAGGCGGCGAGCTGATCGGGCCGGCGCACCACCGGTCATGGGTCGCCGCGGACATGGAACGGCGCCTCGTCTTCCGACGAGGCGCCGTTGACTCGGGCTGACCGACTATCAAGCATCACCACACTCATCGTTCACGGACTGCGCGAGGGTCGCGCGAGGTCCTACGACGTACCCTTCGCGGTTCATAGCGGCGACTGAGTACCGGGGTCCGAGTGGGAAGCTCCTGAGCGGGTGAACTGCGGTTTCTCCTCCACCACAGTTCCTGGCCGCCCCGGGGGTTCGTCAGTCATTCGTACCGCTATCCGGAGCGTTCGGCAAGGCCTGAAACGAAGCCGAGACGACCGTACCGATTCAGCTGATACGGCCGAATGGGTAATCTTCCGTTCTCCGTCTTCGAAGCTGCGATTTCCTGTCCGCGCGGACGTGACGACGCCCGCCGCGCGGTCTACAGTAAAGCTGTCGGTTCCCACCCCCCCGGGAGTCGACCACCGGGTTCAGCTCAACCCCCCGGAGCTGAACCCCCGCGGCCCCCGCCTCCCCCCTGGCGGGGGCCGCCCCTACCTCCTCCTCGCGACCAGATCTTCGCCGACACGCCTGGCCGCTGGTGTCCGCGGCCCGCCTTTCGGTGCAGCGCATCGCCCTTCGCCCTGCTGTTCCCGGTGTCGCCTCTGTCCGCCCTGTCCCTGGCGACGGCGAGACGTCTCCGATCTGTTGCCGGCAAGACGATGTTGTCCACACACCCGCAATCCATCCACATCCGCCAACCGGCGGTGGGCATTCCTGTCGGGCTGAAGGTCAACTGAGCGCGCTGGGATCATTCGGATCGCCGGCGGTGCTTGTCCGCGGCGCATGCTGCGGCCGGCTGAGGGGATGGCCAGATGGATGCCCGACCGTTGATAGTCACCGATGACGACGCGATGCTCGACGACTTGCTGCGGGTGGCGGCGGCCGCCGGTGTAGAGGTGGCGCACGGTGTCGATCCGGGTGCCAGGACGGCCTGGCGATCTGCGGCGCTGGTGCTTCTGGACGCCGAACTGATCCCGGCTGCCTTGGCGGCACAGATGGTGCAGCGCCCCGGGGTTGTCGCAGTCAGTAGATCCGAGCCGGGAGCGCGCGCCCTGCAGCTCTGCCTGCGCCTCGGCGTGGAGAGCACGGTCACTCTGGGAGACGACGACGACGTGCTGGTCGAGCTGCTGTCCGCAACGTTGGCCGGCGGCTCGGGCGACGGGCACACCATCGCGGTCGTGGGCGCCTGCGGCGGCGCCGGTGCCTCCGTTTTCGCCGCCGCGCTCGCTGCGACAGCGCAGCGGGCCGGTCGGGGAGTGGTGCTGGCCGACTGCGACCAGTGGGGATCGGGTCTTGACGTGCTGCTCGGAATCGAAGATCAGGGCGGCATCCGGTGGGATGAGCTGGTGGGGCCGTCCGGCCGGCTCCCGCCGGACGCGTTGCACCGGGCGTTACCGAGCGCACCATTTGGCAGGGGCAAGGTTGCCGTGCTGTGTCAGGGCAGGTCCGCGGCCCGCGACATCCCCGGTGAGGTTGTCGATGTGGTTCTGGCGGCTGGTCGACGAGCCGGTGATCTGACCATCGTCGACCTGCCCCGACACCCGACGGAGGCCGGCGACAGGGTGATCGAGAAGGCCGACCTGGTGGTGTTGGTGACCACTGCCGACGTTCGCGGGTGCTTTGCCGCCGCTCGAATCTCCCACCGGCTGACCGAACTCGGCGCCCGGCCCGAGTTGGTCGTCAGAGGGCCCTCGCCGGGAGGAATCGGTGCGCAGGACATCGGTGCGGCGCTCGGGCTTCCGGTGCTCGCCTGGATGCGACCGCAACCGTTCCTGGCCCGGGATCTGGAAAATGGACGTGCCCCGGGCACCGACACCCGAGGTCCATTGGTCCGAGCTGCCACCGCCGTGCTCGACCGGCTGGACCCGGACTCCGCATGACCGGCTCGCCGCCATCGGGGATCGGTTTGAGCGAGCAGCTGATCGACAGCGTCCAACGGCGGCTCGCCGACGAGCGGAGCGAACCCAGTGGAGCGGCGCTGGCGCGCGCAGTTCGTGCCGAGACGTCGGTCCTGATCACCGACGCCGAGATGCTCAAGCTCATCAGGGCACTGCAACGAGAGTTGATCGGAGCGGGGCCGCTGGCCGAATTGTTGACCGACGTGCGGACCACCGATGTCGTGGTCAACGCACCCGATGACGTGCGGGTCGACCGCGGGGGCGGATGGGAACGGGTGCGGGTCGCCTTCGCCGACGAGGCCGCCGTGCAACGGTTGGCGCGGCGGTTGGCGAGCTCCGCCGGGCAGCGGCTCGACGAGGCCCAGCCGTACGTCGACGCAAGGCTCGCCGACGGCACCCGGCTCCATGCGGTGATCACTCCGGTCGCGGCGTCCGGCACCTGCATTTCCCTGCGGGTGCTCAGGCCGACCAGACACGACCTGCCGGCCCTCGCGGAAGCCGGAACCCTGCCTGGTCACAGTCTTTCGGTCATCGACGCGATACTGCGGGGCCGGCTGGCGTTCCTCGTCTCCGGCGGCACGGGTTCGGGCAAGACGACCCTGTTGGCAGCCCTGCTGGCGGCCGTCGACCCCGATGAACGGCTGGTGACCGTCGAAGACGCCGAGGAACTTCGCCCCGTACATCCGCATGTCGTCCGGCTGGTGGCCCGAGCGGCAAACGTCGAGGGAGCCGGCGCGATCCCGATGCGAGCGCTGGTGCGGCAGGCGCTGCGGATGCGGCCGGATCGCATCGTGGTCGGTGAGGTCCGCGGCGCCGAGGTCGTCGACCTGTTGGCTGCGCTGAACACTGGACACGATGGTGGCGCCGGAACCGTCCACGCAAATACGGCCGCCGAGGTGCCGGCCCGATTGGAGGCGTTGGCGGCACCGGCCGGGATGGGAAGGGATGCCCTGCACGCTCAGCTGGCCGGTGCGGTGCGGGTGATCTTCCACATGCGACGGACGGCATCGGGTCGCGTGCTGGCCGAGATCGCCGTACTGACCCGGGAGCAGAGCGGCTTCGTCGTCGCCGTTCCGGCCGTCCGGCTCGGGGCCCCTGTGGAGCCCGGAATGACGATGCTCCGGGAGCGCTGGAGCCGCGCGGTGTGGTGCAGCTGTGGTGATCTGCATACTGGTCGCGTCCGGGCTCGTCTGTTGGCCCGCCGGCTCGTCGTTCCCTGGCGCGGCGCCCCGGCCGAAAGGCCGGTGGCTGTCACGCGGTCGGGTGGCGGGCAGTGGCCGGGCGATGATCTGGCTGGTCGCGGGCGCGGTACTTTCGCTGATGGTGGTCGGTGGACTGCTTGTCGGCCTCTCTGCCGCGCTTGTTGCCACCACGGTCGCCGTCCTGGTCAGATCCGATTTGCTGCACCGTCGGAGGCAGCGCGACCTCGCCGATCTGCTGGCCGCGACTCGGACCCTTGCCAGGGAAGTGCGCTCAGGCGCCGCACCGGCCGCGGCCATCCAGGCCGGGGCGGTTACCCACCGAGGAGCTGCGGCACGGGTGTTGCAGGAGTTGGCGGTCGAGATCGCCGGGAATCCGGGTGTCCGCGTTGAACGGGCCGTCGGCGCGGAGCGTCGGCGCGGCGCAAGACCTGCACGGCACGCCATCTTGTCGAAGGAGCCGCACCTGCCAGCACGTCAGCATGGTCGCGACGTCGGCGCGGAGGTGGTGAGCCGGCTGGCCGGCGGTTGGTCCGTGTCGGCTCGCTACGGCGTGCCCTGGGCGGCCCTGATCGAGACAGTTTCAATCGATCTGGCTGATCGCGTTCGTGCCGGAAGCCAGCGCGATGCGCAGGTATCCGGGCCAAGGGTGTCCGGCTACGTGCTCGCAGTTCTTCCCATACTCGGCGTGCTGCTCGGGGCCGGCATGGGCGCCGATCCGCTGCACGTGTTGTTCGACACCGGAGTGGGGCACCTCTTGTTGCTGATCGGCTGCTGCCTGACCTGCGCCGGATTGGCCTGGACCGCGCGAATCGTCCGGGGATGAGCCCGCTGTCGTTGTCCGCCTTGATATGTCTTGCCGCCGCATTGCTCGCGGTACCCAACTCGTCGGCGCTCCCGTTCACGCCATGGGTTGCTCCTGCCGGCATCGTCCGACGCGGTCGACTGTCACCTCGTTCGCGCCGGGCAGTGGTCATCGCGGTGGGGTTGTTGGCCTCCGATGTACTGCTGCAGGCTTGGCCGTGGTGGCTCGCCGTGGTCCTGGCGATCGCCGCTGGAGTTGCCTCGATTCGGATTCCCCAGCGGCGCAGCCACGCCGATCGGGCGGTCGACCGTCGCCGGTTGGCCGTTCACTGCGACCTTCTGGCCGCGTGTCTGGACGCCGGCATGTCAGTGGGTGCGGCGTTGCTCGCGGTGCCGGGCGGGTCCGACGCAGGCCTAAGGGTCGAAGGCCTCGCCCGGCCGGATCCGGTGAACGAGGATCCGATCACGTTGCTGGACGCGGTGGCAGCGCTGCTGATGCTCGGCGCCGATCCGCAAACCGCACGGCGATCGGCGCAGCAGCACCCCGATCTGACGTCACTGGCGGCGGCCGCCCGGCGATCGGCGGCTGTCGGCGCTGGCTTCGCCGATGCGGTGCGCGAACACGCTGTCACTCTGCGAGCAGCACTGGCCGACTCGGCGGAGCGGTCGGCCGGTCGGGCCGGTGTGGCGATGACCGCGCCGCTCGGACTCTGCTTCCTGCCGGCCTTCCTGTGCCTCGGACTGGCGCCCGTGATCGTCGGATTGCTCACCTCGTTGCACCTGTTCTGAGGAGGCCCGGACTGATGCGGCGCGTAGGTTCGGTCCGCACCGCCATGTTCGGGGTACCTGAGGTTGGCTGTGTCCGGATCATCACGAAGGAGCCTGCTGTGAGCACCCCATCAAGACGTAGCGCTGAGCCGGGACCGGCGTCGCCCGGCGCTATCCAGCCGAATTTCGCTGCCGGTCAGCCGCTTCCCGTCGGCGACGGCACCCCTTCGGCGGACGCTGGCCCTGGTGCGAGTTCCGGCACCGGCACGACCGGCACCATCACGACCGACACGGTCAAGACCGGCACCGTCACGACCGACACCATCACGCCCGACACCGTCAAGACCGACACGGTCACGACCGACACCGTGACTCCGGGGATGCGAATCGCCGCGGACTGGTCGTGGCGGCTGCTGGTGGTAGTGGCAGCAGCGGCGGTCGTTTACTACGGGGTCAGCTACCTGTCCGAGATCACGATCCCCATCGTCATCGCCCTGCTGCTGTCGGCACTTCTGAGCCCGGTGCGCCGGCTACTGGTCAGACACGGCTGGAAGCCCAATCTGGCTGCGATCGGCGTCTTCGTCGGTGGCCTGCTGGTGGTTGCCGGCATCATCACACTGGTCATCCGGCAGTTCGTCTCGGGTGCCGCCGATCTCGCCGATCGGGTCAGCACGGGTCTGGACAAGGTCCAGCAGTGGCTGGTCACCGGGCCGCTCAAGCTTTCCCACACCGAGATCACCTCGGCGACCGACACGATCAAGAAGACCGTGATCGCGAACAAGGACTCGTTCACGTCCGGCGCACTGAGCACGGCCTCGTCGGTCGGGCGCATTCTGACCGGTTTGGTGTTGGTGTTATTCATCCTGTTCTTCTTCCTGCGGGACGGTGAGAAGATCTGGCGTTGGATCGTGCGTCTCGCGCCGACGCGAGCACGTTCGAAGATCGCCGGTGCGGCCGATCGGGCCTGGGCGACCCTCACCGGCTATGTCAGGGCGACGGTGGCAGTAGCGTTCGTCGACGCCGTCGGCATCGGCCTTGGCCTGGTTGTCCTCGGGGTTCCACTGTTCGTTCCACTGACGGCCTTCGTCTTCCTCTCGTCGTTCATTCCGATCGTCGGGGCCCTTGCCAGTGGCATCGTTGCGGTACTGGTCGCTCTCGTCACCGTGGGGCTGGTGAAGGCCATCATCGTGCTCGCCGTCGTGATCGCCGTCCAGCAACTGGAAGCTCATGTGCTGCAGCCGGTTCTGCTGGGCCGCGCGGTCAATCTCCATCCGCTGGCTGTCGCGGTCTCCATCGCCACGGGTGTGATCGTCGGGGGGATCGTGGGAGCGCTGCTGGCAGTGCCGACGGCAGCCTGCGTCAACGCCGCAGGCAGATATCTGGCCGGCCGCGGTGATTCGATAGCCGACTCGGAGGCGTCGGGCGAGGCCACTGGTCGCGAGTAGGGCCCGGAGGACCCGGACAAGCAACGACGCGCGGGAGTGCGGTATGACGGCCGATGGTTCGGCACACACCGAACCATCGGCTGCCTATGGTTCCTGGTATGACTTCCCGACCCGCCGCGCCGCCCCCTACGCTCGAATCGATCGCCGGCGGCGGTCCCGCGCGGCGATTCCTGACGCCAATGGTGGGAGCGATCGCGGTCACCGTCATCGCTTGGGCCTCCGCGTTCGTTGCGATCCGCAGTGTCCGCGCTTCGTTCGACCCGGGCGCGCTCGCGCTCGGTCGGCTGCTGATCGGCAGCGCGGCACTGACTGCGTGGGTGGTGGTACGGCGCAGCTGGGTTCGGCCGAACGCCCGGGAATGGGGCCTGGTCGTCGTTGTCGGAGTGGCGTGGTTCGGCCTCTACAACGTGGCGCTGAACGCGGCAGAGCAGCGACTGGATGCCGGAACAGCCGCGATGCTGGTGAACATCGGCCCCATCCTGATTGCCCTGCTCGCCGGCTGGCTGTTGCGCGAAGGGTTCCCGCGGTGGTTGCTGATCGGCGCGGTGATCGCCTTCGGGGGAGCCGTTCTGATCGGAGTGGCGAGCACCAGCCGCGGCACGGCCGATCTGCAAGGAGTCCTGATGTGCCTGGCCGCGGCCGCTGCCTGGGCGGTCGGAGTGACCGCCCAGAAGTCGGTATTGGGCCGGCTACCTGGCCTGCAGGTCACCCAGATGGCCTGCGTGATAGGAGCTGTGGCGTGTTCGCCGTTCGCCGGCCGGTTGTTCGCGAATCTGGACGGAGCGACCGTGGGCGGCATCGCCGGAATGCTCTACCTGGGCCTGATTCCCACCACGCTCGCATTTGCCACCTGGGCATATGCCTTGTCGCGCATGCCTGCTGGTCGGCTCGGCATCACCACCTACCTCGTTCCTCCGCTGACGATTGCGGCCTCGTGGCCGTTGCTGGGTGAGCGTCCGCCGCTGCTGGCGGTCGTCGGCGGGATGGTAGCGCTGGCAGGCATAGCCCTGTCGCGCCGCCGGGCGGATCGACCGAGCCGATGAGAAATGCTGAACTCGACCCGATGATGATCGACGCTGATTCGCTGGCCCGTTTCGCCGGGCTGTTGGCCGATCGCAGCCGCGTCGTGATGTGCCTGGCGATGATCGACGGGCGAGCCTGGACCGCAGGAGAGTTGGCGACCCTGGCGGGCATCAACCCGTCCACCGCGAGCGAGCATCTGACCCTGCTGGTCGGCGAAGGAGTGTTGGCGCAGGAGCGTCAGGGGCGGCACCGGTATGTCCGGATCGCCGGACCCGAAATAGCTCAGTTCATCGAGGATCTGGGGGCTCTGGTTGGAGAGCGTGCCCGTCCCAATTCGCTGCGCACAGTCCGCGCGGCCGGTCAGTTGGCATATGCCCGAACGTGTTACAACCACCTGGCCGGAAATCTGGGCGTGTGCTTGTACGACGCGTTGATCGCTGACGGCTCACTGTCTTCGCGCGACGGACTGCGACTGACGCCTGCCGGCCGGGGCAGGTTGGTGGAATTCGCGGGATCCGCTGCCGTTGCGGCCACGCCGTCCCGTCCGCTGCTGAGGACCTGCCTGGACTGGACCGAACGACGCAGCCACCTGGGCGGATCGCTCGGAGCGGCAATGCTGACAGAACTGCTGCGCAGGCGGTGGCTGGTCAGGCCACTGCAGCGCCGCGCCATCGCGGTCACCCACGCAGGGAGCGTCGGACTGCGAGATCTGTTCAACCTCGATATCCCGGTCCTTGAGACGGCCGAGAAGGGCGCCTGACCGTTTGATTCATTACACGGTCGACCGCAACCTTCGGCACCGCTACCGGCACCTGTTCACCGTGGCGGCCACGACGGTAACCGTCCACAACGGAGCGGAGAACAAGCCGACCCAGGGCCGTCGCGGTCGGGCTCGATCAGTTGCGCTCCCCGTCGGGTTCGAGCACCAGTTTGGCTGCGGCCGACCTCTGGCTGCAACTGACCCAGGACGTTGTGCCTGGCTATTGTGCGTTGGTGCGCGCATTCATCATCGGTGGTTCAGGGCTGGTAGGTAGGGCCGTCAGCCGACGGCTCCTGTCCGCCGGCTGGGATGTCGATGTTGTCGCGCGCAACCCAGCCAATTTGCCACCGGACCTTGCAGATGCGGGGGTTCGTTTCATCGAGGCGGACCGTGCGGATGAGGCTGCCCTGGCCTCAGCGTTCGGAGCGGGCGCCGACCTCCTCCTCGACTGCGTGTGCTTCACCGGCGCTCACGCTCGTGCGTTGTTGCCGCTGGCCGGCCACGCTGCATCGACGGTGATGATCTCGAGCAAGGCGGTATACGTCGACGCTGCGGGTCGGCATTCAAACTCTGATGATCCACCGCGGTTCGACGGCCCGATCTTGGAAAGCCAGAAAACCCTGGCGCCGGGGAGCATGGATTTTGACAGTCGCGAAGGTTATGGCCGCAACAAGGCCGCCGCCGAACAGACGCTGTTGGACAGCGGGTTCCCGGTGACAGTGCTGCGTCCGTCGAAGATCCACGGCGAGGCAGCACGCCCTCCTCGCGAGTGGATATTCGTCAAACGAGTGCTGGATCACCGGGAGGTGGTGATGCTGGCGCATCGCGGTGCTGGAATTGATCATCCGAGCGCTGCCAGCAACATTGCGGCATTGGTCGAAGCAGCTGCGCTCGAACCTGGCCGAAGAATTCTCAATAGCGCGGACCCCGACGCGCCGACCGGGATCAAAATCGCCCGCACTGTTGCAAGCTATCTTGGACACAAATGGGTGGAGATTCTGCTCGACGATGATGCCGACCCGTCTCTGGGCTGGCATCCATGGGATCGAAAGTACCCGGTCGTTCTGGACACAACTGCCGCAATGGAACTTGGCTACAGACCTGTCGGTGATTACGCGGCGACCGTCCCCGACATGATCGATTGGCTGATCTCGACCTCGACCACGCACCGCGCCGGAGCAGCACAGTTGCCCGTTGACGTCGGCGATGACTATTTCGCGAACAGCTTTGATTACGACCGGGAAGACGCATCACTCGCCGGCCGGTGATTCGCTTGTTGTGGCGCCCAAGATTCTCGAGGAGCTGTTCGAGTCGCGCATTTGGCGCTGCCCCGGTGTTCGATCTCGCGTAGGCCCTAGTGGCGGGAACTCGAGCAGGTGACCAGGAAATCGTCTTCGCAGGCCCAGGAATGGCAGGAACGACGACCTCCTGATTTCAGTTCAGCATATGCAATAAAAATGGTGGCAACACCTTGTGATGATGGCTATCCGCAGACCACCTTGAATCTGGGCTCGTAGCGAAGCACGCTCACTCTGCGTAGCAAAAAGTCGAATGCGCGCTGCGGAGCAACGCCACGCGTCAAGACGTTCCATCAGCTCGCCCGCCGCGGGTCCGCGAAGCAATGGTGACCTTCATCGGCGCGGGCCTGCCACCCGGGACAGGTGGAGTCAGCGGCGGGCTTGGCTGAATCAGCCGGTGGAGGTTACTGAGTCGAGCAGGCTCTTGGTCAGTACTGACCTGATGGCGATGTCGTGCGGGGGGAGTTGGTTCCCCGCGGGAGTGGAACGGTCGATCGCACAGGCGACGGCTATCACCCTGGCGCCGAGGTGACGAAGAGCCAGAGCTGCGGCAAGCACCGCACCCCCCGTGGTGATGACGTCCTCCACCAGCAGGATCGTTTTTCCTTGGGCTTCGCCGCCCTCGGCGAGGCGTCGGGTGCCGTAGTCCTTGGCGTGCTTGCGGATGTACAACGCGGGTAGACCGGTGGCGGAGCTGAGCATGGTGACGATCGGTATTCCGCCCAGTTCGAGGCCGCCGAGCATGTCGGTGTTCGCTGGGACCAGCGCGACCATGCGTTCGACGACGCGTCGCAGAAGCGCGGGATCGGACTCGAACAGGTATTTGTCGAAGTACTCGCCCGCCACAGTTCCGGATCGGAGCAGGAATTCGCCGTGCAGTCGGCATCGGGCGTCCACATCGCGGGCAAGCTGTTGGAGTTCCCTGTCGGTCATGGTGAGAAGCTTGACAGACTGAGGTTCTCGCTGGCGCTG
>JAABUM010003640.1_pt1 | contig 18546 bp, 23 predicted proteins | sample 5559161 | NCBI WGS metagenome assembly JAABUM01 (sample SAMN10711868, study PRJNA513369) | rock metagenome | isolation source: Antarctica rocks | place: Antarctica: Victoria Land, Siegfried Peak nord | reverse complement strand
TCGATCACAACGCGCTGACGTTGCTCGGCGTGCATAACTCCTCGGTCCTCCTGGCGAATTGCAGCATCTGGGTCGAGGGGATCAGCGACCGCATCTATCTCCGCGCGTATCTCCGCGCCTATCAGGACGCCGAGGAATTCCGCGAGGCCGGGAGACGGCTCATGCGCGAGGATATCCACTACGGCTTCCTCGAGTATGCGGGCTTGAATCTCGCCCACTATCTCTTCGATCGCGTCGATGCCGCAGGGGAGGAAACCCCGGACCAGATCCGGGCGCTCGCGCTCTGCAACCGCATCTTCCTCCTTGCGGATCGCGATGAGGGCAAGGAGGAGAAACACGCCCGACTCCGGGCTGCGGCGGATGCCAGCGCGGGGCAACTCGAGTACCACATCACCGTCGGGATCGAAATCGAGAATATGATCCCCGCCGCAATGCTCTTAGCGGTGCTCCCGCAACTAATCAGGGATGCCCCGACGCTCGCGATCGAACCCGATGCAGCCGCGTATCGCGACGCGCGCATGGGCAGCTACTTGCGCGAATTACTCGGACCGACCACTCCAGGGAGTCTCGCCGCCGAGAGCGGCACCCTCACCACCTATTACAAGCATAAGCTGGCGGGGCTCGTCGCCGCACGCATCACTTGGGCGGAGATGAACGATGCGGCGCGCGAACTGACCCTCGCGCTCTACGCGTTCATCGAACGGCATAACCGCTGAGCAGGAGCATGCCTTGCCAGACCGTAGCAACCCTCGCGATGCGGGCAGGCATAGCATGGAGGAGACTGCGAAATGGACGTGTGTTCCCCTCCCGACGCCGTCAACGAGCGTCGTCTGCAAGGGGGGAAGCATGCCGCCGTGCCCGCGTTGCGTCGCACCTCCATCCTGCGTACGAGCACCACGTGCGCGGAGCACCGCTGGCCGCAGGAAGCGATCGTCACGAGACAGGGTCAACCCTCGCGCCCCGCCCACTCCATCCTGACAGAGAGTCGAGTAAAGTTGCGGCGTGGAGCAAGCACTTACTTCGCCAGGAGGCCCAGAAGTTGACGACCACCACCGCGCCCCGGTACTCCGTCAGCCGGAAAGGGCCGCCATCGAAGCGCGACGGGGGGAAATCGGGCGCAGGGTCGCTCCCTGCGGCCGCGCCGGGGCGGTGTGCCAGGATGAGACGCCCTCCGATACCGTCGCGCGCGACCCCGAGGAGCGGCCCCGCCGGCCCGAGCGCGGGGAGGAGCGCCACCAGGGACAGCATGAGCCCCCAGAGGAGGAGGCCGAGGCACCACCGGGTCGGACCGATACCCGCCGGTCGTTGCGGCGGTCGCACGTCCCTCATCGGCCACCCTCATGCGCCTCGGCGACGAAGGCGACAAGCTGCTGGTCGATGAGCGGGCCGATCCAGTGCCGCGCGAGCGTGCCGTCCGATGGATGAAGAAAATCTCCGGGATCCCCGTCACGCCATAGTCGATCGCCGCCGCGCCGGGATCCGGGCCATTCGTGTAGGTGATCCCGAAGTCGCGCAGGAAAGCGCGAGCGTCCTGCGCGGGGTACTGTCAAGTTGAGCACATTTGACGGTAGCGGCGGCAGCAAAGCGGGGAATACCCCCCGCTTGCGGGCGATAACCAGCCCGCAGGCACAGCATTCGGGGCGATAATCGCGCCTCGGTGGGGAGACTTTGTTCAGTCAAAACGTAACGTGGCAGTACTAGCGGAAGTACTCGCGCAGCGTGGCCACCTTGCGGGCGCGGGTGACGCCGACGAGCTGACGATCGGCCAGGTCGGCGAGGTATTCGCCGAGGTCGAGGCGCGCGATCGCGGCGGGGGCGTCGATGGTGCCGTTGGTCTCCCGCAACCAGGCGACGAACTGGCGCAGGTCGGTGCCGTAGGCGACCAGCGTGGCCGGGCGATGATTCTTGCCCTCCTGGGCGCGCAAGAACAGCGCGACGGATGATTCCAAATTCAGAGATGTAGGTTGTGGCATAGGATAAAACCTCCTTGTCACCACCGTACGCGCGACCCGCGCCGGGCACAACTGCGGAAGGCGGCAAAAAGTGGTTCGTATAACGCGTGTCTTTGTCCATTATATGGAACCAGCGATCCCCGTGCCTATGCGGTTTCGCGCGGCGCGCGGTTCGTAGAATGCGTGAGCCTGTTGAAAAAAGCCTCGGCAGCAGCTGTCGCCCCTTGATTGCTCGCCGAGGTGCCTGCCAACGGTGGGATTCCGGGCGTTTAGGTGCTCGCGATGTCCCCGCTAGGCCGAGGAAGCGGCTTTTTCAACAGGCTGAGGGGCCACTACAGCGACAGTTATCCGCCTGGCTCGGTGTATTCCTGCCCCAGGGCCGCGAGGATACGCTGCCACAACCCGCTGGCGCACCACGATTGGTATCGTTTGTAGGCGCGCTCCCACTTCCCGTACTCGCTCGGCATCGCGCGCCATGAGCGGTCGGTGCGGACCACTGTGAGGATGCCGCTCAGGATGGTCCGGTGGTCGTGGCGCGGTCGGCCGCGCGCTGGCCGCTGCGGCGGGAGCAGGGCCGCCACCGCCGCCCACTCCGTATCGGTGAGCCCGGCGGGCGATGGCCTCGGCAGGGCGACCTCGTGTGGGGCGGGCGGGGCACCGCGCGCCGCGCCGCGGGTGGGCGCGCGGCAGCGGACGGCGACGGCTTGGTGCGCGCGACGCCGCCGCGACCACCCGAGGCGGAACGCGCGCCGCTCCGGCGGTTCGCCCAGCGCGAGCACCAAACGGCGCGCTTCCGGCACGGTGAGCGGGATCAGGCCGGCAGGAGCGCCCCCTTTTCCGCACCCTCCTCCTCACGGGCGGCCAGGCGCATGACCACGAGAGCGGCGTGTGCGAGCAAGCAGAGGGTGATGTGCCGGTGCCAGGCATCCCAGCGGCGCACCTCGTACTGGTCCAGGCCGACCTCTGTGGTCGTCCGTCTCATCCGCTACACCCTCGACGACCCGCAGCGCCCCGGCCACCGCGCCGAGCATCGCCTCGTCACCTCGCTCCACGACCCGGCGGCCGCCCCGGCCCGCGACCTGATCCTCGCGTACCACCGCCGCTGGGAGATCGAGTCGGCGCTCGATGAAGTGAAGACGCATCAGCGCCCGCCGAGGCCGCTTCGTCGCCCCTCCGGCTCAGCTTCACCGGCGCACTGCGGCTCATCCGCGACCAGCTCCCGCTCGCGCAGCACCGCAACCTGCGGACCTATCGGCGACTTAACCGGCAGCTACAGCAGGCGATTGCCGCCCAGCGGCTCCCCCGCCGCGCCGAGCGGAGCAACCCGCAAACCGCGCCAGAACCTTGTTGACACATGTTTGCCGTTACCGGTGGCAGAAAAACGTGGTGCTGATACGACAGCATATGAGCGCTGGTGCCGAAAACTCTGGCTGACCAGCGTCAAATTTCTGCCAGCCCCAAGTGCAAACATGTGTAAGGTAGGTCGGGTTTCCCGATCTTTTGGTGACGATCAAGCAGGGGGAGCGAGGCCGGCAGTGAATGGCGCGACAGGAACTCGGCAACTGTCTCCGGCGCGGTCTCAGCCGCGCGAACCACAACCGCCGTGCGGCTGAGAATGGTATAGGACGGACGCAATTGGGCACGAATCCGGCGTGATACTGGCCCGAATCCATGCCTCAACTGCGTAGGCCTGATGGTATATTGGCCCATCCGGCGCGCATCACGCCGCCAGAAGGATGCGCTGGCGCAGCACGGCGAACCCTGCGCGCCCGTAGGCCTGCCGCTTCACCACCTTCAGCTTATTCACGAAGCCCTCGGTCGGGCCGTTGCTCCACTGCTCCGTCAGGCCGGCGCGCACGGCCTCCAGGTCGGCCCGCAGGCCAGTGGCGAACCGCTGCAACGCCGGCATCGCGCAGGCGTCCGCCTCGGTCAGCCAGCTGTCCAGTCGGTCGCCCCCGCGCTCACGCACCATCGCCGCGAAGGCCTGCGTGAGCCGGTAGGCCGCCGCCACCGCCGCGTCAGCTGTCTGCAGGCGGTCCAGGTACGCCTGCTGCTCCGGGTGCAGATCGTTTGGGCGGCGCAGGAAGAGCCCCGCCACGCGCCGGGCCGACGGCACCCGCGCCGCCTTGGCGCGCGCGCCGGGCCGACGGCACCCGCGCCGCCTTGGCGCGCGCCCCGGCCCCCGCTGGCTGGCCGGCGGCCTCGTCGCGCCGCAGCTGGCCCACGAAGCGCATCACGTTCGAGGCCCCGTGGGCGTAGCCCTGGCCGCAGATCTCGCGGTAGAGACGCATGCCGTTGTGGCAGCCCTCCTGCCAGCGCCGGAGCAGATAGGGCTCGTAGGGCGTCAGGAGCCGCTGTCGGCGTGGCCGGTGCGGGCGCTTCCGCTCGGGCGGCTCGGCCAAGTTGCGGTACCGATAGACCGTCCGGCGGCTCGCGCCGACGCGCCGGGCGATGTCGGCCACGTCCGCGTCGGCGGCATGCAGGCGGCGAATGGCCTCGTATTGCTCGACGAGCCGTTCGTGCCGCCATCGACTCGCCTCTTCCAGCCGCTCCTGCCCCAGGCGCGGGCGGTTGGGGGTAAGCGGGCCGGGGTCATGTGGCGAGATGGCCTCGCCCGCCGGGGATGCGGCGTCCCTCGCCGCCTCACGCAACGCCGCCCGCTGATGGAGCAGGAACTCCTCGAGCACCTCGGCGAGATTGTGCAGCAGGTGCCAGCGGTCCGCCACCTGCGTCGCCTGCGGCGCGCCCTGCGCCGCCGCCTCGGCGTAGACGCCCGCGCGGTCGCGAGCGATGGTCGTGATCTGCGGGCGCTGCTTGAGCCAGGCCACCGCCGAGTCGCCCGCGCGGTCGGGGAGGAGGTCGACGACCGCGTGCCGCTCCAAGTCGACGATGATGGTGCCGAAGCGGTGGCCGCGACGCCACGACCAGTCGTCAATGCCGACGACGCGCGGGGTCGGTGGGGCGGGGCGGGCCGCCCTGCGGATGCAGTTCAGCAGCGTGTCGGGGTTGAGCGGGATGCCCAGGGTCGCCAGCAGGCGCGCCCCGCCCTCGCCCCCCAGCGCCAGCGCGAGGGCCTCGACCACCCGGGCCAGCCGCGCGGTGCGGCGGGCATACGGGGCGACGACCGTCGGCAGGCGCTCGGTGAAAATCTGCCGCGCGCACACCGGATTGGCGCAGCGCCACCGCCGCACCTGGAGGTCGAGCCGGGCGGCGAGACCCTGCCAGGGCAAGTCGGCGACCGTCCGGCGATAGCGGCTATGCACGTGGGAGGAGGCCTGGCCACAAACCGGGCAGCAGGCGGTCGTGCCGGTGGCGGTCGCGACGAGCACGACGGTCTCGCCCTCGGTGTGTATCTCTGCCAGGTGCAGCGCTGCGGCGTCCGGCACGAGCGTCTTGCCCATCGACCCAACTCCCACTCGACCGGCGGGCGCAGTTCCCCGCTGGCGTGGAGTATCGCGTCTCGGGGCCTCGCCAGCACCAAAAGCTCGGGAGAGCCGACCTCTCTGACACATATTTGCACTTGGGAATGGCAGAGAATGCGGCCTCGTCGGTGGGTGCTTTGGCGGTAGGCCCAAGGCATCGTCACCTGGAGGAGGCGAGCGCTTGGGGTACCAACGCACCTGGGGCCGCAGACTTAATGCGCGATCACCGGCGAGCAGCACGGGGAAACCGAATGACCAGATGTCGCTCATAGGAGGCGGACACCGGTGGCCTCGCCGAGCAGCAGGGCCAGCCCCAACAGGGCCAGGACCACCCCGGCGACAAGTTCCGCACGCTCCCCCAGTCGCGCGCCGAGGCGCGTGCCCAAGGCCAGCCCGATGAAGGTGAGCGCGAAGGCCTGCACCGCGACATACGCCAGCGCCGGGCCGAGCGGGACGCGGAGCACGCCCAACGCGAGGCCCACGGCGAGTTCGTCCAGGCTGACGGAGAGGCCGGCGAGCAGGAGCGCCCGCGGCCGCCCCGCCAGCGCGGCATGGTCGGGCGCGTCGTCATCGTCATCGTCGCCCCGGAGCGCCTCACGGATTTCGAGGCCGCCGAGGACGAGCAGGATCCCGGCCGCCGCATAGGTGGCCAGGGTGCCCAGGCGCGCGCCCAACCCCTGCCCCAGCAGCAGGCCCGCGATCGGCATCAGCCCCTCGAAACAGGCGAAGACGAGCCCGACCCGCAGCCAGCGGGCGCGCGGCAACCCGCCGAGCCCCAGCCCGAGGGCGACAGCCAGGGTGTCCAGGCCGAGCGCGAGGAAGATCAGGGCGGTCGCGATCATCGCGCCCCCGCGCGCCCGAAGAAGGCCGGGAGGTGGGCGAGGAGCAGGAGGATGAGGATCCACGCGCCGGTCAGGATTCGCCGCGACATCACCGCTCCCCCTCGCTATTCCAGGCCCTGGTGTACCGCTCCGCGCCCCCCAGGCGTCATGGCGCTGCGGTGATGTCCTTGTTGCTCTCGCCGCCCCAGGTGCCCGCCAGGCCGGTTGGCGGCCGCCAGCGGACCTTCCCCACGCCCGGCCCGCATCGTCCGCGTCGGCCGTGACTGTCGCGCGCAACCTTAGCAGGTTCTCGAGCACCGAGAAGAAGTAGGCCATCTTGTTCTTCTGCACGAGCCCGCCCGTCCCCGGCTTCTGGCTATTCCCGCTAAGCTGCTGCGTCGTCGTCTTGGCGTCCTGGAGCGCGCCGATGAAGAGCCCGAGCGAGACCCCCGCCTCCCGCATCAGGTTGGTGGCGCGCGTGACGGACGGCTTCGGGGCCTGGTCTCCCAGTACGCGCACGGGGGGCCAGGGGCAGTTGCCCCTGTTCGTGCTCGATGACGTGGGCTAACGAGCGGGCAGCGCGGTCGCTGTCAGGGGCGAGGGCAAACATGTGTAAAGGAGGGCGGGTCTCCTGATATTTTGGTGATCCGGGCAGAATTGCCCCTGGAAGTGGGGACGGAGGGCCAGAATTCGGCCTTCTTCGGCCCTTCGAGACGTCCTCCAGGCCACTTTCCGGGGCGTCTTCCCTATCCTGGACCCTCGATCATCAAAAGATCGGAAGAGCCAGGAGGTCGGGGCGAGGTTTGCAACCCGCGCGTCGTCAATCTGTAGCGTGGCGTGCTCGATGCCGAAACGGTCGTGCAGCTCGCCGCAAACCCGGGATAAACGTTCATCGGTGAAGGCCGCGGCGGGGCTGACCAGGTGCGCGGTCAGGGCTGTCTCGGTCGTGCTCATGCCCCAGACGTGCAGGTCATGTACCGCGGTGACGGCGGGGAGGTTGGCCCGGTAGCCTTGCAGCGCGGCCATGTCGACACCCTCCGGCACCGCGTCGAGCGCCAGATTGAACGAGTCGCGCAGCAGGCTCCAGGTGCCGACCACGATGATGGCGCTGATGGCGAGGCTGGCTACCGGGTCGAGCCAGCGCCGGCCGGTGAGCAGGATGAGCAGCCCGGTGACGACCACGCCCGCCGCCACCCCCACGTCGGCCGTCATGTGCGTGAACGCCCTGCGGATATTGAGGGCATCCTTACGCCCGGACATGAACAGCAGCGCGGTGATGCCATTGACGGCGATGCCGATGGCGGCGATGACCATGACGGTCTTGCCGACCACGTCGTCGGGATGGCCGAAGCGGCGCAGCGCCTCCCAGGCGATCCCGCCCGTCACGATGAGCAGCACGATGGCGTTGGCGAGGGCGGCCAGGATCGAGGTACGACGCAAGCCGTAGGTGTGGCGCTGGGTGGGCCGCCGCCTGGCCAGGACGCTCGCGCCGAAGGCGAGGACGAGCCCGAGCACGTCGCTCAGATTGTGGCCCGCGTCGGCGATGAGGGCGATGGAGTGGGCGAGGCGGTCGTAGACCACCTCGGCGATGAAGAACCCGAGATTGAGCGCGATGCCGATAGCAAACGCCTTCCCGAAGTTGGCCGGGGCATGGCTGTGGCCGCCGTGTCCGTGGTCGTGGGCCATCGTTCCCTCTCTTTCCAGCACGGTGCGCAAGGCCCGCAGGCCGCGCGACTCGAAGACGTTAGCTCGACTTTAGCTTTTTGATCGGCCGACAACTCGGCTATGATCAGCGCTGCTTCGTGAGGAGGGGTGTTGATGTCGCCGTTGCCGCCGTCGATCGCCGCGCTGCTCGCTCCGTTCGCGCTATTGTTCTCGCGTTCTGTCTGGGCGCATGTCCAAGTGCTGGTGGTTGGCGCGCTCCTCGCCCCCGCGCAGCGCACTGGCGCGGCGGCGCTACGCGCGATGGGGTTGGCGCAGGTGGCGCAATTCCACCGCTACCACCGCGTGCTGCGCCACGCGCGCTGGTCCGCACTCGACGCGGGGCGCGTGCTCCTGGCCCTCCTGGTCGCCGCCTGCGCGCCGAACGGCCCGCTCGTCTTCGGCATCGATGAGACGCGCGAACGCCGCCGGGGCCGGAAAATCGCGGCCACAGGGCTCTCCCGCGACGCGGTACGGTCGAGCCAGACGCATTGCGCCAAGGCGAGCGGCCCGCGCGGGGCCTGCCTGCTGCTGCTGGTGCCCACCCCCTGGGCCGGGAGAACGTGGGCGCTGCCCGTCCTCACCGCGCACGCCCCTTCCGTGCGCGATGACCCGGGGCATAGTCGGCGGCACACAACGTTGCCCGACTGGGCACGCCAATCACGCCGCGTCGTGCGCCGCTGGTGGCCGGATCGCGGCATCGTCGCCGTCGCCGACAGCGGCGATGCCGCGCGGGCCTTGCTGGCCGCGTGGGCCTCCTGGCGGCGACCGGTCACGGTCAGCACCCGCCTGCGTCACGATGCGGCGCTCGATGCGCCCGCGCCACCGCGTCGCCCGCGCCAGCACGGGCGGCCCCGCTTGCAGGGCGCGCGGTTACCGACCCCGGCCGCCGGCGCCACCGACCTCGCGACTGCGTGGGCGCCGACGACCGTGGCGCATTGGTACGGCGCGGGCGCGCGCGCCGTTGCGATCGCCGCGGGCACGGCGGTGTGGTCCCACACCGGGCGGCCCCCGGTGCCCCTGCGCGGGGTACTGCTCCGCGACCCACAGGGTCAGTGCGCCACGCAAGCACTCCTCTGTACCGACCTCGCCTGCGAGCCGGCACAGGTACTTGCCTGGTTCGTCCAGCGCTGGCAACTCGAGATGAGCCAGACATGGTGCCCTCATACCAGCGCTGCTGTTCTTCATTGTGCGACATAGTGTACGCTTCTTCCTTCTATATAGCTAATAGTTACTCACCGACCGGGATGCGGCCAACGTCGGCGGGTGGCGATGCCTCATCGGTCCAGAGCCGACGAGTGTAGTACCCTGCGGGTCGGCGGTGGCGCTCGCGCAATCGCTCGACCTCCGCCTCGTCCGCCCACACGATCCAGCGGCGGGGGGGGTGTTCCTGCTGATGGGCGCGAACCCAACCGCGCCGGATCCACCCCTGGAGCGTCGCGAGCGGCATGCCGACCCGCTGCGCCAACGCCGCCACCCACCACTCCTCGGGGCCAAGGCCGTCGCCGGACTGCGGCCGGGGTTGCGAGGCGCGCACGCCCAGATCCCGCAAGAGTTCCTGGACGCCCCGCCGCCCGAACTGCGTCCGTCGTTTCGGCGGGCGGTAACCCTCGGCGTTGCGTCGCGCGGCGATGGCCGCGGCGGTCAACCCCTCATCGGCCAGGGTGCGGAGCCGCGCACAGAGCTGGGGGTAGTAGCTGAGCTGGCCCAGGCGGGCGACCGGCCGAATCAGCGCCCCGGTGGTCTGCGCGCCGCCCGCCCACGTCACGCACTCCCGTACCCGCTCGCTGCTCCCGTCGGCGGCGGCGACGACGCGCTCGACAACCTGGCGGATAATCTCCTTGCGCTCGGCGGTGCTGGTCGCCGCAGCCGCCCACAACGCCGGGATATCGTGGGCCAGACGACGAATCGCCGCCTGCTCCGCCGCCGAGAGCAGCCGTGGCTGCTGCCGCTCGCAACGGCGATACTCCTCCTGCAATTGTTGCTGGGTGGCGAGCGCCGCTTCCCAGTCGCGCTCGAGTTGCCGCGCGACCAGGCGATTCTCTGGCTCGCAGCGGCGGTACTGCCGCCCCGCGCGCTCTGCCTCGTAGGCCGCTCGCTCCAACCGCTGCTCCCATAGGCGGACGAGGTCGGCCCGCTCCCGCTCGACGTGCGTCGCGGCCTCCAGCGACAGCTCCAGCGCGGCCGGTGTCAGCGCCGCCAGGACCCACTGGCAGAGGAGGTCGTCTAGTGGTGGCCCGGCGAGCTGCTGGCAGGTCTCGCCGCCGTAGTTGCTCATCAGGCGACTACAGACGTAGGTATGCTGGCGACCTCGGCCGCCGTAGCGGACATGCAGCCGACGGCCGCACGTGGCACAGACGACCAGCCCCGCCAGCAGCGCCGCCCCCTTGCGGGCCACCCCGACCTCCTCGGCGCGCGCTTGATTCGCCTTGAGACGGGCGAGATTCCCCTCGTACTGCGCCCAGGAAATGTAGGCCGGGCAGCGATCCCGGAGCAGCACATACCACCCGTCGGGGTCGATGACCCGCCGACCGGTACGCGGTCGCCCCGGCTGTTGCATGCGCGGGTCGATCTGGCGGCGACCGTAGGCATACGCCCCGGCATAAATCGGGTTCTGCAGCAGGTTCTGCAGCGTCATCCGATTCGGTCGCCGCCATTCCAAGTCCCCTTTCCCCGGCCCTTCGCGCACGCGGATCCCGAGCTGGATGCGGTGCTTGGCCAGATAGCGCAGCACCGCGTTGCGCGTGCCCAGTTCCGCGAACTTGCGGAAGATGAGGCCGATGACCTGCCGTACCTGCTCGTCCGGGTCCAGGGCTACCTCCCCCGCCGGGCGCCGAACATAGCCGCTGGGAACCGGCACCGCCAGCGCGCCGCGCCGCGCCTTACTCAGCCGCCCCTGCTCCATCCGCTGCTTGAGGATATGCAGCTCGGCCTCGCTCATCGTGCCTTTCAGCCCGAGCAGGAGGCGGTCGTTGTACTGGCTCGGGTCGTAGACCCCGTCCACGTCAGCGATGAGCGTGCCGAAGAGGGCGCAGATCTCCAGCAGCTGGTGCCAATCCTTCGAGGAGCGCGCCAGTCGGGACATGTCGACGCCCAGGACGAGGCCGACGTGGTCCATGCCGACCTCCGAGACGAGGCGCTGGAAACCGACCCGTGCTGCGGCACTCGCGCCCGACTGGCCCAGATCGTCGTCAATGACGACCACCCGCTCCGCCGCCCACCCCAGATCCTGGGCACGCGTCACCAGACCATACTGAAGGCGCGTCGACTCTCGATGGTCGAGGACTTGCTGGACCGTGGATTGCCGGACATAGACGACGGCGAGGCGGTCATGGTGGCGGGGCGCGACCTTCTCCGAGCGCCGCACCCCGACCGACGCGTTAGCGGCGCGAGGCGGGTTCATCGTCCCCCTCCTCGCCGAGGTGGCTGCCCGCTACCGGGAGTTGGCGCTCCAGCAGTTGGCTGAGGAGCCACAGCAGCCGACGCCGATTCGCCGACGGGAGCTGCCCCCATAAGTGCAGGGGCGGCGCTTCGGCCGTAGGCGGGGGGGGACGGCTCCGCTGGTTGGGGCGGACATGACGATGTACCTCCTTGTGCTTGCGCGGCGTCAAGCTTTTGGACCACCGCCACAAGCCCGAGCAGCCCCGCTCGCCCGATGATGGGCGAGGAGCGCTCGCCCGTCAAGACTGCTGCTTGGGTGGTAGTGTGCTTGGGTGATTGAGGTCACGTTGGAGGAGGCCCGCCGCCATCTGGGCGTCGAGACCCAGCGCCGGTGGTCCGACCGGGCCATCCGCCGCACGACCCCGGCGCTGCTCGGCCTCTTCTCCCTCGTGACCCTGCTCGCCCACGAGCGGAGGGCCGACCCTGCGGCCACCATCCGACAGGCCGCATGGTATCGCAAGGAGCGACCGACTTTCGCCGACGCCCTGGCGTTCGTCCGGCGCGCGTTGTGGCGGCATGAGGGTTTCCAGACACCCACTTGTGCCGATGAGATCGTAAAACTCCCGCGCGCCTTCGTGGAGCGCCTGACCGAGGCGCTCTGCTACGTGGCCTGAACCGCTAAAGTCGAGCTTAGGCAGCGCCCGCGCTGCGCCGCGCCACGGGCTGCTCGCGGACGTGCGCCACGGCCAGGCCCACGAGATCCCGAATGTGGTCATCGTCCAGGCGGTAGAAGGCGTTGCGGCCGACACGGCGCATGCGCACGATACGGTCGGCGCGCAGGGGGCGGAGTTGCTGCGATACGGCGGCCTGACGCAGGCCCAGGACGTTCGCCAGGTCGCAGACGCAGAGCTCACGGGCGGCAAGGGCGTGGACCAGGCGCAGGTGCGTCGGGTCGGAGAGGACGCCAAAGATGTCCGCCAGGCGCTCAGCGGCGTCGCCAGGGAGGAGGTCGGCGCGCGCGGCTTGGACAACGTCGGGGTGGAGGCAGGGGACGTCGCAGAGGTCATAAGAACGGGTTGACGCGTCGGGCATGGTCACCTCCGAGCGTCATATGTTTAGATACATGCATATGATAAGGGTTTCGCCCCAACGTCGGAATACGAAGCTCTGGTAATAGCCGTTATCTGGCCCACGGTCGCGGCCTAGCTCAAGGCTGGCCCGAACACCACGATGACGAAACTTCATGCCCCAGCGCCGTGGCCGCGTAGACTAGGAGAGCGACGGCCACCGGGCCTGGTGCCGCATGTTGCCCTGACGTTCAGCCCCCACAACCTTCCCCGCAACGGAGGTGCCGTAGTTTATCGAGAGCGAAGACGGACGCGGATGCTCCGTCGGTACCACAGAAAAGAGGCGCGCGATGATGGGCTATTACGACGGCTGGGGCATGGCAGGTTGGTGGCTTGGCGGGCTGTGCGTGCTCGTCCTGATGGTCGCGCTGGTGGCCTATTTCTCCTGGTCCGCCCGCAAGCCGTCCTGACTGCACCCCCCGAGAAGATGAGGCCGGCGAGCCTCACCTGCCGGGCGGTGTTGTCGAGGTGCTCAGTTGCTGACAGGGGCGTGGCATGCGCGTATTGTGGCAGGTTGAGCCGTGATCGCGGCGTGATAGCAGGTAGGAGGAGGTTGGCGCTGAGGGGACAGGCCTGGATTTTGGCCATTGGTGGCGTGCTTGTTTTGGCGCTCGTTTCGGGCGGCACCGGGCTGGCGATGGGGCAGCGCGGCAGGTTCATGAACGGCGGCCAGCTCAGTGGCCCCGGCGGTATGATGGGCGGGACGGGCGGGAGCGCGGTAACCAGCAGATGGTCGAGGAGGACCGCTACTGTCTCGATGTCGTGAACCAGGTCAACGCCCTGACCGTAGCGGCGCGCGAGGTCACGCTGCTGGTCCTGGAGGACCACCTGCGCGGCTGCGTCAGCGACGCGGTCAAGCAGGACAACGACGACGAGGCGATCGAGGAAGTGATGACCATTTTCAGCAAGGCGTTGCGGCAATAGTCGGCCGCGAAAGGACGTTTCCCGATGACCACCACCATGCAGCACCCGACCCACCAGGAGCACCAGCAGGAGATTCCGCCGGGCACGCACTGCGAGCTTTGCGGCATGGTCGCCGAGGTCAAGCACCAAGACCAGCACGGCGTCACGCATTATTACTGCCGCCACCATGCGCCACAGGATGCGGGCCATGCCGATCACGGCGCGATGGGGCACCCTGATGCCCATGCCGACCATCAGGGGTACGACAAGCACGCGGGCCATTCGGTCAACATGTTCCGCGACAAGTTCTGGGTCAGCCTCATCCTGACCATCCCCGTGCTGCTGTACTCGTCGATGATCCAGGAGTGGCTGCGCTTCGCCATGCCGACCTTCCCCGGGAGTACGTACCTCCCCCTAGTGCTCGGCACGGTCATCTTCTTCTATGGCGGCCTCGTCTTCATCCAGGGCGTGGCGGCGGAGCTGCGGGCGAAGCAGCCCGGTATGATGACCCTGATCGCCCTGGCGATCGTGGTCGCCTACACCTACTCCGTCGTCAACACGCTCCTGCTCCACGGCATGGATTTCTTCTGGGACCTCTCCACCCTGATCGTCATCATGCTCCTCGGCCACTGGCTGGAGATGGCCTCGGTCTCCGGGGCGCAGGGGGCCTTGCAGGAGCTGGCCAAGCTGCTGCCCGACACGGCCGAGCTGGTGGAGGGCGACGCGAGCCGCGAAGTGCCGGTGGGGCAGCTGGCGGTCGGGGCGCTCGTGCGCGTGCGGCCCGGGGCGAAAATCCCGGCGGATGGCGCGGTGGTACAGGGGCAATCGGCGGTCGATGAGGCGATGATCACGGGCGAGTCCCAGGCGGTCAAGAAAACGGTCGGCAGCCCGGTCATCGCCGGGACCATCAACAGCGACGGGACCCTGCTGCTCAAGGTGACCAAAATCGGCGAACACACCGCCCTGGCGGGCATCATGCGCCTGGTGGCGGACGCGCAATCCTCGAAGTCGCGGACCCAGCTGCTGGCGGACCGGGCGGCGGGCTGGCTCTTCTACGTGGCGCTCGTCTCCGGCTTCCTGACCCTCGTCGTGTGGCTGTTCGTCGTGCACGCCGACGCCAACTTCACGTTCGAGCGGGTGGTGACGGTCTTCATCATCGCCTGCCCGCACGCGCTCGGCCTGGCCGTGCCCCTGGTTACCTCCATCTCGACCAGTCTGGCCGCCAAGAATGGGCTCTTGGTGCGCGACCGGGCGTCGCTGGAACGGGCGAAGGACATCGACGTGGTGCTCTTCGACAAGACCGGCACGCTGACCAAAGGCGAGCAGGGGGTCGTGGACGTGTGGCCGGAGGCGGGCCAGGATGATCAGACGCTGCTCGCGCTGGCGGCCGGGGTCGAGGCGGACTCGGAGCACAGCATCGCGCGGGCCATCGTGCAGGCCGCCCGCGACCGGCAGGTCGCGCCAGCCGTGGCGACGGCGTTCACGGCCCTGGCCGGGCGGGGCGTGGCGGCGACGGTGGACGGCCAGCAGACCTTCATCGGCGGGCCGCAACTACTCGTGACGCAGCGCCTCGCCCTCTCGCCCGCGTTGCAGGCGCGCACGGCCCAGGCCGGACAGGAAGGCAGGACGGTCGTCTACGTCGCCCAGGATACCCAGGTCGTCGGCGCGCTCACCCTGGCGGACGTGATCCGCCCGGAGTCGCACGAGGCGGTGGCCCGGCTCAAGGCACTCAAGGTGCGCATGGCGATGCTCACCGGGGATTCCCAGGCTGTGGCCCAGTATGTCGCCCGGGAGCTTGGCATCACCGAGCTCTTCGCGGAGGTGCTGCCGGAGCACAAGGCGGACAAGGTCAAGGAATTGCAGCGGGACGGCTCGACCGTGGCGATGGTCGGGGACGGCGTCAACGACGCCCCGGCCCTGGCGCAGGCGAACATCGGCATCGCCATCGGCGCGGGGACCGACGTGGCCATCGAGTCGGCGGGCATCATCCTGGCGAAGAGCGACCCGCGCGACGTGGTCAAGATCATCCGGCTCTCGCGGGCGACCTACGCCAAGATGGTCCAGAACCTGGTGTGGGGGGCGGGCTACAACGTGGCCTCCATCCCCCTGGCGGCGGGCGTGCTGGCCCCGCTCGGCTTCATCCTGCCGCCGGTCATCGGGGCGGTCATCATGTCGCTCTCGACCATCATCGTCGCCTTCAACGCGCAGCTCCTCCGCCGGGTAAAACTCGACGGCTAGCCGGGGACGTACGACACGCTTCCGTGCAATAGGGTTGAGCGTACGACGAAGGGGCGGGCCGGAAGCGGCCGGCCCCTTCTCGTGTTGAATCCTCGCCAACCCTGGGAATGGCTGTTGTCAGGCCCGCAAGGAAGCTAAGAAAGTCGCTCACCGGGCAGTCCGGGGTGGCGCTCCGACCACGGCCCTTCCTGTTGACCGCGACGCGCTGCGAGTTGCCTCACCAGTTCGGACGGGAGGTGGGTCGCCACTCCATCGGCCAGCAGGTAGCTGATCTGCTCGTCGAGCGCTGCACCCGGCTGCTCGCCGAGCACGACGACGTGCGGAACCTGCGCGACGACCAAATTGTAGACGGAGAGCTCAACCTCCTCGTGCCGGAAGATGAAGTCCTGGACCGCCTGGTAGGCCAAGCGCGCCGCGTCGGTCGAGGCGAAGCGCACCAGGCGCGCGTAGGGCGGGATGGAGACGATAGTGTTGAGCATAAACTTCGGAATTGAGTCGTAGTATCACTATATTATCGGCGCGGTCGTGTCGCTGTCTGCTTGCGGAGCACTGATCCGCCGGGATAGCACCCCTTCCTGCTGAGGTTACCTCACTTCTGCGAACAGTTTAGGACTACGTGGTGGGTTGACACAACAACAGATTGACCTCGAAGGTGACGGGTGGCTGATAGGCGAGCGCCGAGTGGGAACGCTGCCGGTTGGAGAAGATCTCGAGCCACTCGAAGGCCGCCGTGCGCGCCGCCGCCCGCGTCGGCGCTTCCCCCTGGCCGACGCGGGCGGCCTTCAGGGTGGCGAAGAAACGCTCGGCCAGCGCGTTGTCGAGGCACTCGCCTGCCCGGCTCATCGAGCAGATGACGCCACGCGCGGCGAGCGCTTGCTGGTAGGCGGCGGCGGTATACTGGCCCCCGCGATCGGTGTGGTGCACGAGGCCCGGTGCCGGTCGACGGCCCCGCAGCGCCATTGTCAGCGCGTCAAGCGCGCGCTCAGTACGGAGGTGGTCGGCCATCGCCCAGCCGATGACGCGGCGCGATCACACGTCGAGGAGCACCGCGAGGGAGCGCCAGCCCTCCCACGTTGGCAGATAGGTGATGTCGCCGCGCCACAACCGATCCGGCCCCGGCGCCGTGCAGTCGCGCGCCACCAGGTTGGGGGCGGGCGTCGGGAACTGCGGACGCCCGCCGCCCGCAGCGCGGCGTGGACGCGCGGTACCCCGTCGGTGTTGCGGCTCCCCGCATACGCCGCCGCGATCTGCGCGGCCAGCCGCTCGTCGGCCTGGGCATGGGCCGAGGCTCCACGGCCCGCCCAGGCGTAGTAACCGGCGCTGGAAACCCGCAGCACCCGGCACAGCACGGCGATCGGCTAGGCGGCCTGCTCCGCGCGGATGAACCGGTACCGGCTCATCGGGCTTCCTTCGCGCAGGAGGCCGACGCTTTTCGGAGGATCTCCCGCTCCTGCTTGAGCACGTGATTCTCACGGCGCAGGCGGCGCAGTTCCTCCCGCTCGTCGGAGGTCAGATCGCCGGGCTGGCCCCGACCGTCGTCAGCAGCCGCCTGGCGCAGCCAGTGGCGTAATGCCGCGGATGAGACGCCCAGATCGGTCGCCAGCATCGGGCTCGATCGGTCGCTGCCCCGGGCGAAGCGCACCGCCTCGGCACGGAACTCCGCAGGGTAGGGCGGGTGAGTACATGGCATCAGTGCACCTCCTCTTCTCGGACCGCATCAGCACGTGTCCGCAGAGGTGAGGCTACTCCAGCCGCGACCGCGACCGCCGAGCAGCCACGGCGCACCGCCCTTGGCTACCGCACGTTCCGCTGCCGCGCCTGCCGACGAGTCTTTAATGGGCAGACGGGCACTGCCTACAACTATTGGCAGTACCCGACCGCCCTCGTGCTGCTCGTCGTGCTGTGGCGGCTGTGCGACAAGTTGCGCCTGCGCGACCTGGCCACGCAGTTCCTGGCGCGCGGCTTCGTCTTCAGCCATGAGGCGGCCCGGGGCTGGGAAACGCGCTGCGCGCCACTCCTGGCCGACCGGCTACGGGCCAAGCGGCGCGGGCAGGGCGGCACGAAGTGGCACGCGGACGAGACGGATGTCCGGGTCAATGGTGCCTGGTACTCCCGCTACCACGCGCTCGACCGGGACGGCAACCGCGTCGAGGCACTGCTGCGCGACACCGCGGGCCAGGTGCCCGCGCAGGTCACGACGGACGGGCATGGCGCCGACCCGCGCGCTATCCGCAGGACCTTGGGCGAGCGCGTCCACCACCGGACCAGCTGCGACAAGAACAAGCGGAGCGAGCACGATCATCGCGGCCTGAAGCAGCGCTCTTACCCCCTGCGCGGGTTCGGTTCGTGCGACTCGGCCGCCCGCTGCTGCTCGGCCTTCGAGGTGCAGCATCAGTACTTCCGCGCCCAGGCCCGCTCGGGCGAGCCCGTCTCACTCGCTGAACGCCATCGCCGCTTCCAGGATCGCTGGGCGGGAATCATCGTCGCGCTGGCCGCCGCATGACCGTACGTGGGGCCGCGTTCGTGCCGCCCGCAGCACCAGATGGGCACGACCGTCGTCCCGGTTCTGACGCATCCGGTCCGCCTCCTCGCCGCCGTGGCCACACGCCACCAACCTTTTACCGACGCCGACCTCGCCCCGGCCGATCTCGCCGCCTGGCGCACCCTGCGCGGCCAACTCCAGACCTGTCAGGCGGCCCGCTGCGCCCAACGCCACTTCCGCGCGGACCCCAAGGCCTACCTCACCACCCTAGAGCACGCCCTTTGCCGGCCATGTTTGCCAGCCTAGAAAAAAACGCTCGTGGTCGGCTATGCCAGCGGCGAGTGTTGACGCAACACCGCCCGCCTTCTACAATGCCCAACAGCATGTACGGACAGCTACGATCGGCGACCTACGGCGGTGAGCGTGGCGGGGTGGAGGGAGGGGTACGTGGCGAAGGGCGGCGACGGCATCCCCCCCTTCAACCCGGCACAGTGGGTCGCCGACGCGACCCGGCAGGTG
>JAABUM010003639.1_pt1 | contig 18547 bp, 23 predicted proteins | sample 5559161 | NCBI WGS metagenome assembly JAABUM01 (sample SAMN10711868, study PRJNA513369) | rock metagenome | isolation source: Antarctica rocks | place: Antarctica: Victoria Land, Siegfried Peak nord | reverse complement strand
AAGAAGCCGCCACGGGTTAGCAGTCTGCGAGAACCATCGGGCAAGAAGACCGGCGGGCAGAACGGCCATCCGGGCGAGACGCTGCGCCGGACTGAAACCCCTGAGAGAGCATGCAAACCTGTGGGAGGTGATCACGCCGCGGCTGATGCTGCCCTGTAGTTGTCGTTCGCCGGCCGGAAGCCTGGATAGCTTTGACGGAAGACGTCCTCAAGCGTGTCGTTCAGCACGGCGGTGCGCACGTCGAGGAAGGGCTGCACGGTGGCCCGGCTCCAGCGTATCTGCTGCTTCTTGTTCATGCGCTTGGCCACGATCTCGTTGACCGCGCTTTCCACGAACGCGGTCGAGATCGGCTCACCACGCCGACGCCGGGCAGCGTAGCGCACCAGGGCGGCCTGGTTGCGCTTAAGGTAGCCGAGCAGCTCGCCGACGTGCCGCTGGAGGCGACCGATCCCGGCGACCTCGCGCACATGCTTGCGCTTTGTCCAGCGACACAGGGCCGCGAGCGTGCGCTGGCAGCCTATCCAGCGGCCGTGCCACAAGCGCCACTTCGCACGCTTCAGGCCGGCGAACCGCCTCGCTGGCAAGGTGAGCGTCGGCCGTGCCTGCGCCAAGGCCACGGGCCGCCTGCAGCGCGTGCTCGAACCGCACGGGCGCATGCCACCAATCCAGCACGACCGTGGCACCGGGCAGCGCCTCGTGCTGCAGCCGCCACAGCCATCGCTCTTGCGCTCCGTCTGCGAAGCAGCGATCGGCGGAGCCGATCCAGGGCATCGCCGTCGCACAGCACGGTCGCCGGCGTGTCCGCGTGCATTCCGGCCATGGCGAGCGCCTGCCTGAACGCGTCGGACGCGATCACCTGGCCGTTGCGGGCGAAAGCGAAGCGGGACTGCGTGCCGTCGGCGTCGATCACCTTGCCCGCTACCACCCCGTAACCTTTCGCGCCGGAACCCGAACCTTGAGGCAACCCCATCCACCTCCGGCACGGGGACGATAGAGGTTGCCGACTAAGTGCCCCATGCGTGTACCTTGGCTTCCATCATCGGCCCTGGACGAGCCCCTCCTTGTCCGGGGGCTGGATCCTCATGCCCCTGCGGCGCCGCGGAGCCTAGCCTCCGGGCGGGCGAAGCCGGTCGGCCTCCGCAAACCCGCAAGGAGTAAGACGGTTGCAAACAGCGGCACCCTGGCTCGTCCTGCTCGCGTTCTGCGCGCTCACCTGGTGGGTGACGCCCCGGCGGGTCGAGGCTGCCCAGTTCTTCGACGGGCGGCAGGACGACGGGCGGCCCCCGGGCGTGTGGATGGTGGCGATGAGCGCCGCCGTTACCTGGGTCTTCGCCAAGTCCATCGCCAACGCCTCCGACCTCGCCTACGGCTACGGGCTGACGGGCGGCCTCGGCTACACGGTCTATTACCTGAGCTTCGTGGTGGCGGGTGTCGCCATTTACCTGCTGCGGACGCGAGGCGGATACCGCTCGCTGCCGCATTTCCTGGTCAGCAAGTACGGGGTGCCCGCGGCCAAGCTGTTCATGCTTCCGGTGCTGTTCAGGCTGGCCAACGAGATCTGGTCGAACACCAAGGTGATGTCGCTCTACTTTGGGCCGGAGGGCAGCAGCCCGTATTGGCTCGCGGTCGTCCTCGTCACGGCTTTCACCGTCGCCTACGCCTGGCGCGGCGGCATGCGGGCGAGCCTCACCACCGACCGGGTCCACATCGTCCTGGCGTTCGTGCTGCTGGCGCTGGTGCTGGCCGTCCTGTTCCCCGGGCTCGAGGCCAGGGGGGCGCCCGCGGTCTCGCAAGCAACGCGGGACGGCGGCCTGACCTTCTGCCTGCTCGCCCTCGTCCAGGTCTTCTCCTACCCGTTCCACGACCCGGTCCTCACCGACCGCGGGTTCCTGAACCAGCCGAAGCAGGCTCTCCGGAGCTTCCTGCTCGCCAGCCTGCTAAGCGGAAGCTTCATCTTCCTGTTCAGCCTGATCGGCCTCTATGGCCTGTCGTTCGGCCTCGGCAAGCCGACCAGCGTCACGGTCCCGGCCTCGTTCGGGCTGAGCATGCTGCTGGTGTTCAACGCCATCATGCTGATGACGGGCGGGTCCACCATCGACTCGACGCTGACCAGCGTGGCCAAGCTCTCGGCGCGAGACTGGCGGAACCGCTCGGCCGATCCCACACCCCGCCATCTCGTGACGGGACGCATCGCCTTGGTCGTGGTCGCCGTCGCGGGCAACCTCCCGCTGCTTTCCATCTACCTGGGTGACCGGGTCGGTCCGGCCATCATCGCGGCGACCACCATCAGCGGGACGATGGTGATGGGACTGGCACCCATCTTCCTGCTCTCCTGGATCCGGTCCGCCGGGCCCGCGAGCTTCCACATGGCGCTCTGGCCCGGCGTGGCTGTCGGGGTCATCCGCGCTGTGGAGACCTTCGGGCAACTACACATCTTCCCCGCGAGCCTCTCGCTCGGATCCGGCCCCTTCGCGCTCGACCTCGGCGTCAACGCCTGGGGCCTGGCTGTCTGCACGGCAAGCTTCGTCGCGGGGGCTGTCCTGGCGCCCAGGACGGGCCTGTCGGTCGCCGGGCTGCCCCAGGAATGACCCCAAGCATGGTCCCTATAGTGGAAGCGCGCGGTGCCGCGCTCCTGTTCGGCGGCTGCTACAGCAACCTGCAGGCGACGAGCGCCCTCCTGGACGAGGCGCGGCGGCTCGGCATCCCGCCCGAGCGCACCATCTGCACGGGCGATGTCGTGGCGTACGGCGCCGATCCCGCGGCTACGGTCGACATCGTCCGCGATGCTGGCGTCCACGTCGTGATGGGGAACTGCGAGGAATCCCTGGGGGCTCGCGCCCAGGATTGCGGTTGCGGCTTCACGGCGGGGTCGGCCTGCGACCGGCTGTCCGGCGCCTGGTACTCCCACGCCGACGCCCTGCTCGAGGACGAGGCCCGCGCATGGATGAGGAGCCTGCCGCGCCGCATCGACCTGCTCATCGGCGCGCGGCGGCTCGCCGTCGTCCATGGCAGCTCGGACCGGATCAACGAGTTCGTCTTCGGCTCCAACTCGGACGATGACCTTCGGCAGCTTGTCCGCGGCGCTGAATGCGACGGGGTCATCGGCGGCCATTGCGGCATACCGTTCACGCGCCTGGTCGACGGCCTGCTGTGGCACAACCCCGGCGCCATCGGCATCCCCGCCAACGATGGCACGCCACGCGTCTGGTTCAGCCTGCTCGAGCCCGGCAACCGTGCTATCGAGATCCGGCACCTCCCGCTCGACTACGACCACGGCGCGGCGGCTGCGGCGATGCGGGCCGCGCGTTTCCCGAACGGGTACACGGACGCGCTGAGCTCCGGCCTATGGCCCAGTCTTGACGTCCTTCCCCCGGAGGAGCTGGCGCAAACCGGGCAGGCGCTTGCTCCCGGGACGCTGTGCTAGCCGACACCCTGTGCAGCAGCATTCGCCCCATGAGCGCAGTCGGGCCGAGCCGCCCCTCCCGGCTGCCCCGGGCAGTTCTGCTTGGCGCAGCGGCGGGTATCGTCGGCGCGTTCTTCGCGTTCGGGCTCCACCACACGCTTACGCTCGAGTCGCTCCAGTCGCACCGGGACGACTTGGTTCGGGTTCGCGACCGGAACCCCGTGCTGTTTGGCGGAGGCTATTTGCTGGCCTACATCTTGATGGCCGCGCTCGCCATCCCGGGCGCCCTCGTCATGACCGTCGCGGGCGACGCGGTTTTCGGCCTGGTGGAAGGAACGGTGCTCGCGTCGTTCGGGTCTTCGCTGGGCGCCACCCTCGCCCTGCTTGCCAGCCGCTACCTTTTCCGTGATTGGGTGCAGCGGCATTTCGGCAAGCGCCTGGACCAGGTGAACCGGGGGCTGGCACGCGATGGCTGGCTTTACCTGCTCAGCGTGCGCCTGGTGCCCGCGATCCCGTTCTTCGTGGTGGACCTGCTGTTCGGGGTCACGGCGTTCCCAGTGCTGCGGTTCTATGCCGTCAGCCAGGCCGCGATGCTCCCGGCGACCCTGGTCTATGTGAACGCGGGCACGCAACTCGAGCACCTAACCAGCCTCTCCGGCATACTATCGTGGAGGGTGCTTGCCTCCCTCGTCTTGCTGGCCTGCCTGCCGCTCGCTGCTAGGGGCGCGATCAAGCTGATGGGGAAGAAGCGCCCATGACTCCTCGCACCTGGAAGCGGCCGCGCCAGTTCGATCGCAACCTCGTCGTCATTGGCGCCGGGACCGCCGGGCTCGTGGCCGCCCTGGTCGCAGCCAAGGCTGGCGCCAAGGTCACGCTGGTCGAGGCGCACGAGATGGGCGGCGACTGCCTTAACACCGGCTGCGTCCCCTCGAAGGCGCTCATCCATGCCGCTCGCCTCGTCGCCCAGGCCCATGCGGGAGCGAGGCTGGGCTTGCTTGGACCTATCGGTGCCGTGGAGTCCGCGGCGGCGATGGCCCATGTGCGCGCGGCCATCGCCGCCGTCGCCCCGCACGACTCCGTCGAGCGCTATCGCAGCCTCGGCGTCGATGTTCGGCAAGGCCGGGCAAGGATTGCCTCGCCCTGGTCGGTCGAGGTGGATGGGGAAACCTTGACCACCCGGTCCATCATCATCGCCACTGGCGCCGAGCCCGCCGTGCCGCCGATCCCGGGCCTGGACGAGACAAGCTACGTCACCTCCGAGACCCTATGGCGGCTCGAGGAAGCGCCGAAGCGGCTGCTCATCCTGGGCGGTGGGCCGATCGCTTGTGAGCTGTCGCAGGCCTTCGCCCGGCTCGGGTCCGCGGTCACGGTGGCGCAGAAATCGGACCGTCTGCTCGAGCGCGAGGACGACGAGGTCTCCGCCCTGGTGCGTCAGCGTCTCGAGCAGGAGGGGGTTCGCGTCCTGACGGGTCACCAGGCCGTTGGCGCCGCTGTCCGGGATGGCGAGCGCAGCATGCACTTCGAGCACGGCGACCGCAGCCTCGACGTGCCATTCGACGTCGTCCTCGTCGCGGTCGGGCGCAAGCCCAGAACGTCCGGCTTCGGCCTTGAGGAGCTGGGCATCCCGCTCACGAAGAGCGGCACCGTCGAGACCAACCACTACCTGTAAACTTTGCATCCCAACATCTACGCCTGCGGCGACGTTGCGGGCCCATGGCAGTTCACCCACGCCGCCGCCCACCAGGCATGGCACGCCAGCGTCAACGCCCTGTTCGGCCACTTCCGCCGCATCCGTCCAGACCGGGCCGTCATGCCCGCCGTGACCTACACCGAGCCGGAGGTCGGGCGGGCCGGGCTGAACGAGCGCGAGGCCAAGGCCCGGGGCATCGCCGTCGAGGTCACCCACTACGACCTGTACGAGCTCGACCGGGCCATCGTGGACGACGCGCGGGAGGGGTTCGTGAAGGTGCTGACCCCGCCCGGCAAGGATCGCATCCTCGGCGCCACCATCGTGGCACCCCGCGCGGGCGAGATGCTGTCGGAGATGGTCCTGGCCATGCGGCACGGCATCGGCCTCAAGAAGCTGTTCGGCACCGTCCACGCCTACCCGACCTACGCCGAGGCGAACCGGGACGCGGCGGGCGCCTGGCCGAACCGGCATGCGCCAACCTGGCTGCTTGGCGGGCTGAAGCGCTATCATGCCTGGATGCGGGGCGGCGCGTGAGCGCCGCCGTGAGGCTCTCCGTGGTCGTTCCGCTCGGACCTGACGAGGTGGAGTGGCATGGGCTCGTCCCGCAACTGGGTGCCGCCCTGCCATACGAAAGCGAAGTCATCATCGTTGCCGCCGGGCACCCCGTGCCGAAGCCGTCTGCGGACCGGCCGGAGCACGTCGCCTTGCGCCGCTGCGTGCGGCGCGAACCTGCGCTCGGCCTGGCTCGGGATGCCGTTCGGCGACCGGGGCCTCGTCATCCCGTCGCGATCCTTCGCGGCCCTGGGCGGCTTCAAGGAAGACGCCCCGTACGGCGAGGACTATCTACTGGCCTGGGCGGCCAGGCGGGCGGGCATTCCCCTGCGGCGGATCGACGCCCGCCTGTTCACGAGCACCCGGAAGTACGAGCGCGGCGGCTGGGCCGCTACAACCGGGCGGCATCTGTGGCTGACCGCCGCGCAGGCGTGGTCCGAGTGGCGTCGCCTGCGAGGAGGCGCTCGATGACCGCCGTCGCCATCTTCGTCAAGACACCGGGTCACAGCCCGGTGAAGACGCGCTTGGCCGACGGCATCGGTAGCGCGCTCGCGGCAGAGTTCCACCGCCGGGCCGCGTCGGCGGTCGGCGCGGTCGCACACGCGGCCGGATCTGACATCCGGCCGCACTGGGCGGTTGCCGAGCGAGAGGCGCTGGCGCACCCGGCATGGCGCGCATTCCCGACGGTCTGGCAGGACGATGGCGACCTGGGCACGCGGCTGGATCGCGTCTACGCGGCGCTGCTGGAGCGCCATGGCTCGGTGCTGCTCATCGGCGCCGATGCACCGCAGGTCACCCCGGCGCTGCTCCGCGATGCGGCACGCACCGTCCGGAACGGCGGGCCTCCATATGCCGTAGGTCCGGCAACCGACGGCGGCTTCTGGCTGTTCGGCGGCCGGGCTCCGGTGCCGCCGGACGTGTGGCACTCGGTCGCCTACTCCCGGGCGGACACCGGGGCCAGGCTGGCCGAGGCGCTTCAGCGGTTCGGTTCGATCAGCTGGCTTCCCGCTCTCGCCGACACCCACGAGGCTTTGGACCTGCCCGCATTGGCCTCCGCCTTGCGCTGCCTCCGCGGCCCCTTGCCGGAGCAGGCCACCCTCGGCGACTGGCTGCGAACCGTGCGCCAGGCGCCTGCCTTCCCAGAACTCGCCCAGGAGACGTCCTGACAATGACCGCTTCCGCCCTCGCGTCCGCCCCGACTCTCGCCAAGGAGAAATTCCGCAACCCCGACGTCACTGCCCGGGGCGAGATGCGCGCCAAGGTCGGCCTCAGAGGGCTGGAAACGCTGTGGTTCAACACCGGGACGCTCTGCAACCTGACCTGCCTGAACTGCTACATCGAGTCCTCGCCGCGGAACGACCGTCTGACGTACCTGACCCGGGCCGAGGTCGCCCGCTACCTCGACGAGATCGCGCGGGACCGCCTGCCCACCCGCCTCATCGGCTTCACCGGCGGCGAACCGTTCATGAACCCGGACATGCCCCGGATGCTCGAGGACACGCTGTCGCGCGGGTTCGAGGCGCTCGTGCTGACCAACGCCATGAAGCCCATGCAGAAGGTCCAGCCCGCTCTGCTCGAGCTCCGGCAGAGGTTCGGCTCGCGCCTGACTGTGCGCGTCTCGCTCGACCATTACGGGGCCGCCGTCCACGAGGCCGAGCGGGGAGCGCGCACCTGGCAGTCGACCGTGGACGGCCTCGCTTGGCTTTATCGCGCCGGGTTCGAGGTCCATGTCGCGGCCCGCCTCCTCTCGGGAGAGACCGAAGGAGAGGTCCGCGCCGGGTTTGCCCGGCTGTTCGCCGGGCTCGGCATTGGCCTCGACGCCGCGGACCCGGTCCGGCTGATGCCGTTCCCCGAGATGGACGCCGCCCGGGACGTCCCGGAAATCACCCAGGCATGCTGGGGCATCCTGGGGCGCTCGCCCGACAAGGTCATGTGCTCAAGCTCGCGCATGGTGGTGAAGCGCAAAGGGGCGGCGTTGCCCGCCGTGGTCGCGTGCACCCTGCTGCCTCACGACCCGCGCTTCGAGCTCGGCGCGACGCTGGCGGAGGCGAACCGCCCGGTCGCGCTGAACCACCCGCATTGCGCTTCCTTTTGCGTGCTCGGCGGTGCGGCCTGCAGCCGGGCATAGCAGGGTGACTGGCCTAGCCAAGGGCGGAACCTCGCGCCAACCGGGACAGCACGCGGCGGCCCAGAGCGCCCTCAAGAGCAACCAGCAGCGCGGCCATGCCCAGGTTCCAGGCCAGGATCATTATCGTCGCGTCGATCTGATGCAGCAGCATCAGCGCCGTGGAGGTCATCGCGGCAACTGCTAGGCCCGCCGTTATCGTCACCAGCTTAGGGCGGAGCCGTGCGGCATGGTGGAGCATCGCGAACATCGCAACCGACAGGGGCACGCTCACGGCGAGCACGGTCGCGAAGCACCGGACCGCCTCGCCCATCCGCAGCGTGCCCGCGTTCACGCTGACCCAATCGGTCAGGCAGCCATAGCCGATTGTGGATACCCAGAGAAGCAGCGTGGGCAGCGGCAGCAGCAGCCAGCGGCGGGAGCGGTCGGGCAGGCTGCCCAGCAGGCATCCGACAGCCGCAAGACCTCCAGTCGCCGCCGATGCAATGCCTCCCAGCAGGAACGAGGGCTTGCGGAGCTGTTCCGCCAGATCAGGCCGCAGGCCATGCTCGACGACGAGCAGAAGTAGGATGCCTGTCGCCAGCGCAAGCCATCCCGCCGTCCGCACCAGCGGGGGATGGATCGCCCGTACCGGCCGCGCATCGGCGGCCAGGCGCTCGATGAGGTCGGGGGTGTCCATCACTCTTTGGGACCCCGATCGTGCAGCAACGTCCTCAGGGCGGCGATGCCCCGATGCGTAGCGGCCTTGAGTGCGCCGACCGACATTCCGCTGACCGCGGCGGCTTCCTTGAGGGATTTCTCCTGTAGCTTGAGCAACGTCACCGCTTGCCGCTGCCCGGGCGGGAGCGCCGTGATGGCGAGGTGGAGATCCTGTGCCTCGAAGCTCCTGTTCGGGTTGGTCTCGGCCGCAGGGAATGCCTCGTGTTCCAGTTCGAGGGTGACCTCCCTTTTGGACGCGCGCCCCCGGGCGCGCAGGCGGTCCATGGCTCGATGCCGCGCGATCCCGGCCAGCCACGGCTTGAACGGGCGGGATGCATCGTACGTGTGCCGGACGGCATGCAAGGTCAGGAGTACGTCCTGGACGGTGTCCTCGGCGTCGCTCGGGTTGCGGTGCGCGCGGCTCGCGATGGCTCGCAGGTAGGGCGTGATGCCGACAAGCAGCCTCCGGTAGGCGGCGCGGTCGCCGCCCTGCGCATGCAGCATCAGCGCCGACCATTCCTCGGGGTCGGTGGCAATGGCGTCGCGCGGGCGTGGGGCGGCTTGCGTCATGTCCTCAGGCCATCATCGCACGGATCTCCGGGGAGCCCACGAGCGGGCCTCCCCCCTCCGCCACTCCTATGCCTCGCCGCGGGCTGGATAGTCCTTCTCCGTCACGAACTTCACTGCGGCCAGCACGTCCGAAAAGAACGGCCGGGCGAACGGCATCGTCTGGATGGAGGCCGCATAGAGCGTCTGGTCCGGCCGGATCAGGAACAGGCCAGGCTCGGCGAACAACGGCGGCTCGCCGTCCTTGATGCCCGCCGAGATAAACAGGCCCCATGTGCGCGCCTGCTCGATGTCGAGCCCGTAGGCGATGGGCAGGTGCTCGATTCCCCAATCGGCCTTCGATTGCTCGGCGCGCTCCTGGGTGTCGGTGCTAGCCGCCACGGCCTTGACGCCGAGCGCTTCGAACTCGGCGAGCTTGCGGTCGAGGTCGCGCAGGTAGGTCTTGCAGATGGGGCAATGCAGGCCGCGATAGACGACGAGCAGCGTAAACGTCTTGGGCGCGTTCTGCGCCAGCTCGAACTGGCCGCCGCCGACCGTTGGCAGGCTGAGGGCGGGAACCTTGGTGCGTGGCTTGATGGACATTGGGGGTCAATCCTTGATTCGGGGCACCCATTCGAGGGCGCCGTTAACGTTGTTAGAACCGCGTGGTCAGGTCGGTGAGCCAGGCCGGGGACGCGGCGACCAGTGCGCCTTCCAGCGCGTGGTCCGCCCCGGTCAGGATAAGGACGGCCACCACCAAGGCGCCGCCGCCCAGGACGAACTTCCCCGCCTTCCCGGCGCTCATCATCCGACCCCGCCAGCGCATGAGCGCCTGCCGGGACAAAGAGCCTACCACAAGCAGCGGCACCGCCGTGCCCAGGCCGAACGCCACCATGACAACCGCCACGCTGGCGAGGTCGCGCCCCTGCGCCGCGAGGACCGAGGCAGCCCCGAGCGTCGGGCCGACGCAGGGGCTCCAGACCGCACCCAGCAGCAATCCGAGCACGAACTGGCCGCCAACGCCGGTGGGCGTGAGGCGCTCGATCAGGCGGTTGCCCGCGTTGCCGACGCCGCCTGCCGCCATGGCGAAGCGCTGCTGCAACGCGCCGCTGAGCAGCACGACCCCCATGATGCCGAGCAGCACCGCGGAGACGCTGCGGAACACGTCGCCGTCCAGCCCGGCCGAGAAGCCGATGGTCGCCACGAACAGGCCGACGGCCACGAACGACGTCACCAGCCCGGCCGCCAAAGCCGCAACCCCCAGCCGGTGGACGGCCATCGCAGGTCCCAGCACCAAGGGCAGCAGCGGCAACACGCAGGGCGACAACGTCGAGAGCATGCCCGCGGCGAAGCCGAACCCCATGCTGGCGAGTGGCAGGGTCATGCGCGGGCTTCCGTCGGGCTAGCCGTTCGCCTTCTGGAGAAGTGCCTTGATGGACTGGGCGTTCGTATCCCCGGTGGAGCGGCCCTTCTCGGCGGCACCATGGAAGACCACCAGCGTGCTCTGCATCTGCGCGCCCAGGGCACGGACGACGTCCTTTTGGGTATCGAAATCGACTTGGTAGACGACGAGGTCCTTGAATGCCGGGTCGGCCATGAGCTGGCTCAGGATCGGCCCCTGTTGGGCGCAGGTCGGGCACCAGGTCGCCGAGATGTCGACGAGGATCGGCTTGCCCTCGTGCTGGGCGGCCACAAACGCCTGCTGCGTGAACGGGGCCTCGGTGGCCGCCCGCGCGACGGGGGCAGCGGCCACGGCGAGGCAAATGGCGAGAGCGGAGGCAGACAGCGACTTAGTGAAGCGCATCAGGGTCTCCTGGGTGGGGTATGGACGGCGGCCTGGGCAGGCATCCAATCCATCGTTCTGCGAGACGGGCCGAAAGGTTACGGACCTCCGTCCGCGTCCCGTCTGCCAAGGTCACACCATGGAGCCGATGTCTGATGCCCCAGTCGGATAAGCGAACATAGTCGATTTGAGCGCCTCTGCCGTGAGGTCATGCCGGATAGCGAGGCCGAACAGGTTGATGACCTCCTCGATGCCTGGGCCGACCAGGTGAGCGCCGAGGATGCGGCCGGTCCCTTCCTCGACCAGCGTCTTGAAGCCGTAGACGGGTTCCGCCAGCCGCCGCGCGGTGAACCACTGCGGCACCTTCTCCGACCTAACCCGGACCCGCTTGCCTTGGGCGGCCGCTTCCGCTTCGGTCAGCCCCACCGCAGCGATCGCAGGCACGGTGAACGCGACGCTAGGGACGCCGCGGTAGTCCGGCTTATGCTTATTGCCCTCCAGAAGGTTGCCTGCCACCACCTTCGCGTCATGGCTGGACACGGGAGTCAACGGGGGCCCGGCGCCAGCGGCGTCCCCGGCGGCGTAGATCAGCGGGTTCGAGACGCTCTGCAAGAACTCGTTGAGCGTCAGCCGCCCGCTTTCGAGCGCCACCCCGGCAGCGGGCAGATCGAGCTGCTCCAAATCCGGGGTCCGCCCGGCGGCGTGCACGACGAGATCTGCTGCAACGGACTGCGTCCGGCCCTCGGCACTGAAGTGAACCACGAAGCCTTCAGCCACCTTCTCGACCCCCATCACAGACGCTTCGGTCCTGACGTCGATACCAAGCCCGCCGAAGCTCTCCATGAGCCAGCCGACGAGATCGGTGTCGAAGGCGGGCAGCATGCGGGCGCCCCGCTGCAGGACGGTCACCGTGGCCCCGGCACGCGCGGCGAGGTGAGAGACCTCGGCCGCGATATAGCCGCCCCCGATGAGGACGATCCGCTTCGGCAGCTCCTCGAGTTCCAGGAAGTCGTCGCTCGTCGCGACGTGCTCCTCGCCGGGAATGCCAAGCGGCACCGGGCGCGCACCCGTCGCGATCAGGATGTGGCGGGCCCGCAGCTCGGTGCCGTCAACGCGGACCGTGTCGGTGCCTGTGAACCGGGCGAGCCCGTGGAAGGCGTCGATGCCCTGTTCCGCGTAATGCCGCTCCTGCTTCTGCGGCACCGGGTCGGTAAAGGAGCGCTTGAAGGCCATGAGGTCCGGCCACCTCATTCGTAGTTCACCTTCGACGCCATGGCCCCACATGCGGCGGGCCGCGTCCAGTGCCTCCTCGCCGCTGACCAGCATCTTTTTCGGGTCGCACCCCCGTAGGGCGCACGTGCCGCCGAACAGGCGGTGGTCGATCACCGCCATGCGCCACCCCGCCGCACGGACTCGGGAGCTTGCTACCTGGGCCGCCGTGCCGGATCCAAGGACGACGAGGTCGTAGGAGGTGTCGCTCATGCGGACTCGCTCCCGCAGCACGACAGGTTGCTGCCACCTGTCTGGATGGGCGGGCACGGCACCGTCCCGAAGGAGCAGAACACGCAGCAGTCGCCCGGATTTGGCCGGAGCACCGCGCCGCAGCCCGTGCAGTCGTAGAAGAACTGGCACGCATCGGTCGGCATCGTCTCTGCTTTGGTAGTGCCGCAGTGCGGGCAGGACAGGGTCGATTCCAGGAGCACCGGACCGTCAAGCATAGGCGTAGCCAAGGTAGAGCAGACCCAGCCCGGTCAGCAGGCCGACAACGGTCAGGCCGCGAATGGCGGGCCTCATGCAGACGCTGCCAGGGGCGCAGGCGGACGCGACCCGGCTCTGGCGCCACAGTAGGAACGTCCCGCCTGCGAGACAGGCTGAGGCGGCGGCGAGCAGGAAAATCCGATTAGGCGCCGCGCGGACGGCGATGCCGTACAGCCAGGCCGTCCCCAGGCCGAAGGTGGCGAGCATGAGCGGCAAGCCGCAGCACGCGGCCGCCGCGAAGGCGGCAGCGAGGCCGCCCGCGGTGAGCAGCACGGCCCCACTGCCGCGGGTCGGTACGGCGGCCTCTGAGGGCCGGGCTATCTGGTCGGAGGGCATCGTCGGTCTCCTTGGCGCAAGCGTTAGGCGAGCCTACTGTCTGTAGCGACTACAGACTCAAGCGTTATCTTCGAGGGCAAGCATCATGGGACTGAGTGGGATCGCGATAGGCGAGCTGTCGCGCCGGACGGGCTGCAACATAGAGACGATCCGCTATTACGAGCGGATCGGGCTGCTGCCCAAGCCGTCCCGCCACGGCCGCTACCGGATCTACGAGCCCGGTGACGCGGGACGGCTGACGTTCGTGCGCCGTGCCCGGGAGCTCGGGTTCACGCTGCAGGATGTCCGGGCCTTGCTTGGGCTGGCGTCTGGCGGACAATCCGCCTGCGCCGAGGTCCGCACCCTTGCCGCCGGTCATCTCGCGGACGTGCAGGGCAAGGTTGCGGACCTGCGTGCCATGGAAGCGGCTCTGGGCGCGGCGCTCAAGCAATGCGACGCAGGGGAGACGCTTGGCTGTCCCTTAATTGAGGCGCTCTCCTGCGGTGCTGCGGCCTGTTGAAGCGCACCAGGTTCCACCCCGGTGGCCCGGTTATGGGTGACGAGACTGTCTTGGAGCCGCCATGTGCGGCTTGCTCGTAGCCAAGGACGCCTGGGACAGGGCCGTCAGTTTCTTGTCGGAGTGAGGCGCTGGCCGCTCAGCCGCAGCATTCGCCGGGCCTTTGTCCACTGCTGTCCCCGCCATCCCGCTTCAGGCTTGCCGCAAATCCTGAGGCGTCCAGGGCCGAGACCAATGCTTGCGGCCTCGCGTCGCCCTCGATGACCGCCAGCCCCGAAGCCCGGTCAACATCGACGCGCTCGACGCCCGGCACCTGGGACAGGGCTCGCCTGACGGCATCGACGCAGGACCCGCAGGTGATCCCTTCAACGGCAAGAACGGTCTGCCCAAAACCGGCAGTCTGTAAGGTATCGACCATCGTCTGTTTCCTTCTCCTTCCCGCAACCCGCCTGGAGCGGGCGAGACCACCTCGGAGCGGGTTGCTTTGCAGATGGGACGTTCCAGCGTGGGAGGGTCAAGGGAGCTCTTTCGACGTCGGCCGGTTCGCCACGAAAGTTTGCGGCCCCACTGCAGCCGCCTCTTGACCTTCCCACGTTGGCAACCCCCACCTGACCACACAGACGGAGATCAGGAGACTGGCAATGGACGTTGTCACTGCCGAGGACCGGGCTGCCACGAAGCCCACAGCAGAGATCGACATCGGCATCGAGGGAATGACCTGTGCATCGTGCGTGCGCCGGGTCGAGAAGGCCCTGAATGGTGTGCCGGGGGTCCTGGATGCCTCGGTCAATCCGGGAACCGAGCGGGCGCGGGTTACTTTCGCCGGGAACGCGAACACCGCCGTGCTGACGGAAGCGGTCGAGCGTGCGGGCTACGCTGTACCCCAAGCTCAAATCGACCTGAAGATCGGCGGAATGACGTGCGCCAGCTGCGTGAACCGGGTTGAGCGAGCGCTGAAGCGCGTGCCGGGCGTGGTCGCCGCGGAGGTGAACCTGGCGACCGAGCGTGCTCGGGTGACGATGCTCGCGGGCGCTGTCGATGTCGAGGCGCTGATCGTCGCAGTGCGCGGGGCGGGCTATGAGGCCGAAGCCGCCGCCGAGCCGGGCCAGACCTCGGCCGAGGACACCAGGGCTGCCGCCCGTAACCGCCGCGAGCTGGTCCATGTCGTGGCCGCGGCGGCGCTCTCGGCGCCGCTGGTCGCGGGCATGCTGGCCGGACTGCTCGGGCTGCATTGGATGCTCCCTGGCTGGGGCCAGTTCGTGCTGGCAACCATTGTCCAGTTCTGGCTGGGTTGGCGGTTCTACGTCGCGGGGTGGAAGGCCGCGCGGGCCCTGTCCGGCAACATGGATCTGCTGGTCGCGCTCGGCACTACGGCCGCCTGGGGCCTGAGCGTCTACGAACTGTTGGCCGCCGCCCCCGGACACGTGCCCACGCTCTACTTTGAGAGCTCGGCGCTGCTGATCACCTTTATCCTGTTCGGCAAGTGGCTCGAGGCCAAGGCCAAGCGGCAGACCGCCTCGGCGATCCGCGCGCTCATGGCGTTGCGCCCGGACACGGCGCGGGTGCGGCGGGACGGCGCCGACGCGGAGGTCCCGCTCGCGCAGGTTCGAATTGGCGACATCGTTGTGGTCCGGCCCGGCGAGCGCATCCCGGTGGACGGAAGCGTGGTCGAGGGCAGCGGCAGCGTCGATGAGTCCATGCTCACGGGCGAAAGCCTGCCCGTGGACAAGGCGCCCGGCAGCCATGTGACGGGCGGATCAATCGACACGGACGGGCTGCTGGTGATCGAGACGACGGCGGTCGGCGCGGAAACCACCCTGGCCAAGATCGTCCGCATGGTCGAGGGCGCGCAGGCCTCCAAGGCCCCGATCCAGCGGCTCGTGGACCGGGTCAGCGCGGTGTTCGTGCCCGTCGTGCTCGGTATCGCCCTCGTCACGTTCGGGGCGTGGTGGGCGGTGACGGGGGACGCCACCGGGGCGGTGCTGAACGCCGTCGCCGTGCTGGTCATCGCATGCCCTTGCTCGCTCGACTTGGCAACGCCCACCGCGATCATGGCCGGAACGGGTGTCGCGGCCCGGCATGGCATCCTAATTCAGGACGCGGAGGGCCTGGAGCGGACGCATGCCGTGGACGTGGTCGCGTTCGATAAGACCGGCACGCTCACCGAGGGCCGCCCGGTGGTAACGGACCTCGTGGCGGCGCCCGGGATCGCCGAAGGCGAGGTGCTCCGCATTTCGGCAGCGTTGCAGGCGGGCAGCGAGCACCCGCTCGCGCGGGCTGTCCGGGAGCGCGCCCAGGCGGAGGCGATTTCCCCGGCGCCGACCAGTGGCTTCCGGGCACTCGCTGGACGCGGCGTCTCGGCAGAGATGGACGGGCGCACGCTGGTGCTGGGCGCCTATCGCCTGCTTGAGGAGCATGGGCTTGCCTCGGGCTATCTCGGTGAGCGCGCCGCCGTGCTCGAGGCAGAAGGGCGCACGGTGTCCTGGCTTGCGGAAGCCGCGCCCGAGCCGCGCGTGCTGGGCCTGCTCGCGTTCGGGGATACGGTGAAGCCGACTGCACGCGCAGCCATCGCGCGGCTGCACCAGAGAGGCATCCGGACAGTCATGCTGACCGGCGACCGAAGGGGCGCGGCCGAAGCGGTGGCCCACGCACTGGGCATCGACGAGGTCGTCCCCGAGGTCCTGCCCGGAGATAAGGCCGAGGCCGTGGCGCGGCTACGCGGCACGGGCAAGGTGGTCGCCATGGTGGGCGACGGCATCAACGACGCTCCGGCCCTGGCAGCGGCGGATATCGGCATCGCCATGGCGACCGGGACCGACGTCGCCATGCACACGGCAGGGATCACCCTGATGCGCGGTGACCCGGCGCTGGTCGGGGACGCGATCGATATCTCGCGGCGTACCTATCGCAAGATCCGCCAGGGGCTGGGCTGGGCCTTTCTCTACAACGTGGCGGGAATCCCGCTGGCCGCGTTCGGATACCTGGACCCCATCATCGCTGGCGCCGCGATGGCGCTGAGCAGCGTCTCGGTCGTGACGAACGCGATGCTGCTGCGCCGCTGGCGCCCGCGCGCATCCTGAGGAGGACGGAAATGAACATCGGAGAGGCAGCCCGGGCATCCGGGGTCAGCGCCAAGATGATCCGCTACTACGAGAGCATCGGCCTGATCCCCAGGGCCGGGCGCAGCGAGGCCGGCTACCGCCGTTATACCGAGGCCGACGTGAATACGCTGCGCTTCATCCACCGCGCCCGCGAGTTCGGCTTCCCGATCGAGCGCATCCGGCTGCTCGTGAGCCTCTGGCAAAGCGAGCGATCGAGCCGGGAGGTCAAGCAGATCGCGCTCGTGCAAGTGGCAGCCCTCGAGCGAAAGATCGCCGAGCTGCATGCGATGCGGGACACGCTCCAGGAGCTCGCAGCCGACTGCGGCGGCGATCACCGCCCGGACTGCCCGATCCTCCGGGATTTCGAGCAACCAGCTTCTCCCGCTTCATCCGGCCATGCGGCCCGGGAGCGTCGAGGACCGCCTTCGCCACCTCGGGCCACGCAGGACGACTTGCACTGACCCGACCTCGGCGAGTCCTTTGGGACCGGCGCGGGGCGGTTCGGCCGGAAGTCAGCCGGCAGTCAAAGGGAAAGATCCCATGATGGGCAGCGCGATCGGTAGCGGCATGGCTTGGATGATGGGCGGCATGGGGTTGGCAGGACTGCTGGTTCTCGTGCTCGTTATCCTGGCGGTCGTCGCATTGGTGAAATATCTGCTCTCTCGCGGATAGCGGCTTCGAGGGACGACAGGTTCTCGCGCTCCCCAGCGCGCCCGGGGCGGCGGTCGGTGGGCACGTTCATGAGGGGGCAGAGCGCTGGGTCGAGTTCGTCGTGCGCGGCGACCAAGTGACGGTTTGGATCAACGAGCCGGACAACAAGCCTTTGCCCGCCAAGGAGTGGACCGGCAGGGCAACCGTCCTTGTGGGCGGCAGGAGCCAGACCATCATTCTCACGCCTGGCGAGAGCAACGGCGCCATTGGCTCCCTTTCAGCGCCCGCCAGCGGAGGTGTCACGGCGGTGCTGCAGATCACCATCGACGGCAAGCCGGCGCAGGCGCGCTTCGCGGCCGGACGGTAGCCGTCCGCCTTTCCTTCATCCCAGAACAAGGAGCCTCACCATGAACACGCGCATGACGCCGGCTGCCCTCGCCGGTGCTCTGTTGCTCGCTCCTGCTGCTTTTGCGAAGCAAAGCCAGGCACCTGCCGGGGGCATGGCCACCGTCGCGGGCGCCGACGACTTTGTCGAGTTGGCGCTGTGGGGCGGCGAGCACCTGCCGTTCCTGCGTCGTTTTCTGCCGTTCGCGCGCGGTATTCCGAGCCATGACACGCTGTGCGAAGTCGTCGCGGCTCTCGACCCGGCTCTGTTCAAGACCTGCTTCACGAACTGGATCGAGCGCCTGCGCGATCCCGGGCCGGAGACGATTGCGATCGACGGCAAGACCTCGCGACGCAGCCATGCCCGGTCCAAAGGCCGCGGCCCGCTGCATACAGTTTCGGCTTGGGCGACCAGGCAACGGCTCGTGCTAGGACAGGAAGCAGTGTCGGAGAAGTCCAACGAGATCCGCCATCCCGCTGCTGCTGCAGCGCCTGGAGCTGACCGGCGCCTTGGTTACCATCGACGCCATGGGAACGCAGACCGCCATCGCCCAAACCATTCTCGACGGCGGCGGAGATTATGTGCTCGCGCTCAAGCAGAACCAGCCAGGCCCATGCGCCAAGGTCGAGGCGCTGTTCGCCGCGTCGCCGGCCGCGATTGCGATCGGCACGCATCGGACCGTGGAGAGCGGGCATAGCCGGCTCGAAGCCCGCACGCACCACGTGTGCCATGACGTCAGCGGGCTGCTCTCCCGCCGTAGCTGCCCTGGCGAACTGGCCTTTCCGGGCCTGGCCATGGTCGGCATGGTCGAAAGCCAGACCGACCGCGATGGCAGGATCGGGCGTGAGCGTCGCTACTATCTCTGCTCGGCCACGCTCGATGCCGAAACCTTCGCCCGAGTGGTGCGCAGCCATTGGGGCATAGAGAGTGTGCTGCAGACGCACACGGAAAGGAGTTCACGATGAACTGTTAGACCGTGTGGACAAGCTGCGCGAGAGATGAGGGAAGGCCCCTCGGGATCG
>JAABUM010003638.1_pt1 | contig 18551 bp, 34 predicted proteins | sample 5559161 | NCBI WGS metagenome assembly JAABUM01 (sample SAMN10711868, study PRJNA513369) | rock metagenome | isolation source: Antarctica rocks | place: Antarctica: Victoria Land, Siegfried Peak nord | reverse complement strand
CGGAACGGGCGATGGGGATCGACTGGATGACCAAAGCCGAACTCGCCCAGGCGATCCCCCCTGACTACACGGAGTTTATCGGGCGGCAACTGCTCGCCCACCTGACCGACCGGGCGGCGCGGGACAAGGCGGCGAAGCGGGAACGGAGGGCGGCGTGATGGAGATCAAGTGCTACGGCGGCATGCTCGCTGGGCATGTACTCACAAAGGACAACCCTGAGCAGACGATCCACCAGAACGGCCTATTCCTCCTACGCATCCACCAGCCCTACCCCAAGCGCCAGGGCGAGAAGGTCACGGAGCGTCTGTTGACCTTCACCGATAGCTACGCGCTGTACCTCGACCCCGAGGCGGGACTGGTCTACCGCTGCGCTCACCCGATGGCCGGACCCTCGATCGGCGGGGAACTGCTCATCCCGACCGAGGGCGGCGGCTTCGACGCCTACGCCGACCGCGACGGCACGCTGTACCCGCGACCGCTCTGCGAGGAATGCGAGCGACCGATTCTCAATGGCGACGAGCGCGTCTGTGTCTCGTGCGCCGTGACGTGGTAGGGCAGGGGGACACGATGCGCGGCGACACGCTGGCGAAGCTCTGCGTCGTGCTGGTCTTCCTGGCCGGGCTGGTGAGCTGCGGGCAGAGCGTGATGATGGCGTTGACGACGCGCTAGTCCGGAACTGCGAGCGACGAAGGACGATAGCGATGAGGAAAACAACGATGACAGCGACCCATGATGGGGTGATCTATCCGGTGGCGTGCCGTGGCGCGGCCACCGCGCCGGACGTGGACGAGGTGATCGACCAGCTCGCCACCGAGCGGCGGGCGCACGCGGCGACCCGCACCGATGTCGCGGTGGCGCGGCTGCGCGGCCACGACTATCGGCTGGGCTACATCAATCTGTCGCGCGCCTACCGGGAGCAGGAGGTGCGGTTGGAGCGGGCACTGCGGCTGGTCGGCGCGCTGGCGCTGCTGGTGCTGGCGCTGCTGTTCGTGGCCGGTCTCGGTTGGGCGGGGGTGCGCTGATGGCAGCGACACAGGATCGCAGGCTGACCGTCCGCGCCGACCGCACGATCAGCGACCCGACTGAAGAGCGCCGGTTACTGCGCCAACTGATCCTCAAAAATGCCTCCGAAGAGCAAACGAATCTCGTCATCGGCATCTGTGATCGGTACGGCTTCGACCCCATGCTCAAGCATGTGGTGATCGTCAGCAATAACCTCTACGTCACGCGCGACGGCCTCCTGCATCTGGCGCATCAGAGCGGCCAGTTCGACGGGATCGAGGTCGAGATGACGCAGTTGCAGGGCGGCGAGTGGGTCGCTACCTGCACGGTCTACCGCAAGGATATGAGCCGCCCGATCCGCTACAGCGCGTTCGAGAGCGAGCACAAACCCGCCAATACCGCCAACAGCGCCTGGGCCAAGTACCCGCGCGCCATGTTGCAAAAATGCAGTGAGGTCATGGCGCTGCGTCGCGCGTTCGATGTGAGCATCGGCGCGGCGGAGGAGATCGGGTACGACGGCAGCAACCCGCAGACGAACGTCGGGCGCGTCACGGTGATCGAGGCCGCGCCGGCGCAACTCCCCGGGCGTGGGACGGTCGTGCACCCGCAACCGGCACCGCCGCCGCGCCCCGCGCAGCCGCTCGCCGAGGCGGCCTATCAGGAGGGCGTCGATGCGTTCCTGGCGTGCGCCGAGGACGGCTACTCGCTGAGCGATCTGCGGAAGCAGATCACCGACTGGGATCCGGCCCTCGGTGCCGAGCAGCGCGCGGAGATCCGCGCGCATTGGGCGGCGATCAAGGAGCACCGCGAGCAGGAGCGCGCGGCACGGCTGGCACCCGGCGCGGTGGCCCAGGAGATCATCGAGGCCGTGGTGACGGTCGCGCCCCAGCCGCAGACCGCCGCCGCGCTGGCCGCGTCCGACGATCCGTTCCTCGATCGGGCGCAGGACGGTGGGCGATGACGACAACAAGCGCACAACTCACACGGCCACTGACCCAGATCGCGGTCTACTGCCAGCTCTGCGGGCGTCCGCTCAGGCCGCGTCAGGCGATCCGGGGGACGCTCATCGACTACCGCTGCCCCGACGTGGACGAGTGTCGCTGGCGACGTAACGCGCGGCGCGCGGGACACCCCAACGCCGCGCCGCGCCAGGACGGTGCGCGATGAGTGCTCACACCTGGACCCCGGACGAGGACGCGCTGATCGTCCCTTCGCTGGGGCGGCGCATCCGACCAACGGTTATCGAGCACATCGCGGGGTGGCTCGGCTGCCACCGCGCCCAGGTGCGGCGTAGGCGGCGAGCGCTCAGACGGCTCATGCGACGGGGGCGGTGATGGCAAAGACCACATCCTCCGAGCGCAACAAAGCCTACCGCGCACGCCACAAGGATGATCCGGCCTGGCGCGCGAAGGAGCGGGCGCGGGTCAGTGCCTGGCGTAAATGCGTGGGCTGGCGTCGGGCGCAGATCGAGCACCAACCCGTGCCGATGCGTGGCCGCCGCGAAGTCTAGGAAGGGGAGAACTGATGGTAGAGCCAACGACACTGAATGGCCGCACCACGTTCTGGAGCCTGGACCACGAGCGCTGCATCGGGTGGGGGGATGCCGCACGCCCGAACGCCTGCAAGTTCCCCGGCTCGCCCCACAAGGAGGGCGGGCGCTGCATGCGCTGCGCGAGCAGGCACAGCAGCTACCTGGCGGGGGGCGGCGACGCGGCGGTAACCACCACGGCGACGGCCACCCCGCCACCGGACCCGGTCAAGCGCTGGAGCCGCAATCACGACGCCTGCATCGGCTGGGACGCCGGCGACGAGCACCACGGCTGCGCGACCCCGAACACGCCGCACGCCGGCAACGGGCGCTGCCAGAACTGCGCCTACAAACAGCTGAAGGCACGGGAGAAGGCCGAGATGACCGGAACGATGATAGCGCCGCCGCACACACCGCCCGTGGTGGCACGGGCCACCGCGCCGGCCGCGCCGGTCTTCGAGGTCTTCACCCAGACCAACCCGATCAGGGAGAACGGCCCCGCGTTGACCCTCCGCAAGGATGGCAGCGTGACGATCAACGCGGCCGCCTACGAGTTACTCGACCGTCCCAACTTCGTCGAGCTGCTCTATGCGCGCGATCAGCATATCCTCGGGATCCGCACCTGCGCCCCGACCGTCGCGCACGCCCGCATCATCCAGCGCGACAAAGGCGATACCCGCACCTCCGTCTCGACCCGCTCGCTGCTGAAGTTCTACGGTATCGAAGGGGCCAGAGGGGTGCGTGGCACGACGCGCCAGTACGGCGATGTACTCGCGGTGCAACTGACGACCGACCGGGCGCGGGGTTAGCCCGATGGCACAGCAACAGCAGTCGCCCCGGTCCGCTCCGCGCAATACCTGGCGCGGCCTGCCCGATGAGGAGGTGCGCCACTACCTGCACCAGTACCGGCAAGACCTGGCAACCATCGACGACGATTTCCGGCTCGATGAAGAGACGCGCATCTCGACCCGCGCCTACCTGGCCATGCTCGTCGCGGATGGCGAGCGCGAGTGGGCGCGGCGGGAACGCGCCGCGCAACTCGGCGTGCCGCTCGACGAGGAGCGCTTCACACCGGCATTCCTCGACGACCTCAAGGCCCGGATCAAGCTGGACGAGCTGTGCGCCTACGAGTTGGGCGCGCGGCTCGGCCCGGTCAACGCGGCCGGCTGGCGACACGGCCCCTGCCCGATCTGTCCCTCGCAGCGGCGCGACTGTTTCGGTGTCTTCGTCGGGGACGAGACGCGGCAGCGCTACAAGTGCTTCTCCTGCGGCGCGGGCGGCGATGCGATCAACGCGATCCGGCAGGCCTACGGGGAGAGCTTCGTGCAGGCGGTGGAGCGCCTGGCGCGCACTGGCGGGATCGCGCTGCCGGAGGTGCCGCGTCCGACGCCGCCGCGCCGTCTGCTCGACCTGGCGAAAGACGGGGCGGCCGATGCCTGACCCGACGCCGATCAGCGGCGCCGCCCTGGCCCCCTGGCCCCCGCCGCCCGACGCGGCGGTGTACCACGGGCTGGCCGGGGAGATCGTCCGCGCGCTCGACCCGCACACCGAGTCCGACCCGCTCGGCGTGCTCGTCTCGCTGCTGGCCGGTTTCGGCAACGCGATCGGCTCGCGACCCCACCTGGTGCTCGACGGCAAGCGCCACCCGCTCCTCTTCTGGCCGGTCCTGGTCGGGCCGACCGGCACCGGCCGCAAGGGGACCGCGCTCGCCAACGCCGGGCGGATCTTCGCGCGGGCCCTGCCAGTCTGGTGGGACGCGCGCGAGGGGAGCCTCTCCACCGGCGAGGGGGTCATCCAGCGCGTGCGGGACAAGACCGTGACGCGCGAGCCGCTCAAACACAAGGGCGTGATCACCGGCTACCAGGACGTGGAGACCGACGCCGGGGTGGCCGACAAGCGCCTCTTCGTCGCCGCGACCGAGTTCGGCGGGGTGTTGCAGGTCCTCGGGCGGAAGGAGAGCACGCTCGGCGCGGTGATCCGCAACGCCTGGGACGGCGATCCGCTCGGCACGGTGACGAAGAGCAGCTACCTGCGGGCGACCGGCGCGCACATCACGATCGCGGGCCACATCACCCCGGAAGAGGTCCGCATGCTCCTCGGGGCGCAGGAGGCCGCCAACGGCTTCGCCAATCGCTTCGCCTGGGTCTGCGTGCGGCGCTCGAAGCTCCTGCCGCTCGGCGGCGACCCCGACGAGGGGGAACTGTCGCTGCTCGGCGATCTCTTCGCCGAGGCGGTGGAAGAGGCGAGCCAGGCGGGCCGGATACGCCTCGACGACGACGCGGCGACGATCTGGGTCCGCATCTACGGCGACCTGGCCTCGGACGAGCCGGGCGCGGTGGGGCAGCTCCTCTCGCGCGCCGAGGCGATGATCCAGCGGGTCGCCGCCCTCTACGCGCTCCTCGACGCCGCCCCGGCGATCGGGGTGCCCCACCTCCACGCGGCGCTCGCCCTGTGGGACTACGCGCGGGACAGCGTGCGCCACGTCTTCGGGGCGAGCGGGGCGAGCGCGCCGCTCGCCGCCCCGCTCGCCGCGCCCACCGAGCCGCAGCGCCGGGCGGTGCTGAGCGGCCTGCTGGCCAGGCCGCTCAGCAAGACGGAGATCTCGGTCGAGATATTCAAGCGCAACACGGGCGGCGCGGAGCTGAGCGCGCTCTTGCATAGCCTGGTCAACGACGGACTGGTCAGCGCCACGCGCACGCGCCCCGAGGGGCATGTCGGGGCCACGCCGACCACGTTCGCCCTCACGCAGCAGGGGCAGCGGGAGGCGGCTAATGCGTAAATTCGTAAATTCGTGGCCGCGCGCCCCGTAAAAATAGCGCGCGCGCAGGGCAATCCAGACCATCCTATTTCCCTTCTAAGGAAGAGGAAAAGCGACAGCCTACTCTCTGTACGCGCGTTGGTCCCTTTTAAGACGAACTTACGCATTTACGAACCAAGGGGCCGACGAACGAACGAATTTACGAATTAACGCGGGAGGGTCGCATGGTCGAGCGAATACGAGCCGCTTACGAGCGGTATCTCCGGTCGGATGACTGGAAGGTGAAGCGAGAACGTGCCCTCGATCGCGCCGAGCGACGCTGCCAGATCTGCTACTCCCCGGAGGGCCTGGAGGTTCATCACCGCACCTACGAGCGCTTGGGCCAAGAGCGCGATATGGACCTGACTGTTCTGTGCGGCTCGTGCCACGGCTCGTTTCACGAACTGCTGCGAATGCGCCAGCGGGCAGCGTTTGATGAGACCGAACCGCCACCGCCGCCACCACCCCGACATCTGGATATCCCCGACTACAACGCCCTGGGCGACGATGACGATGATGACGAGAAAGGACAGTAGATGATGACCGCGACCGCAGCGCCGACGATCCCCTTCCAGCCCGCCGAGCGCGATTGCATCCTTGGCCAGCCGGACGACGTGATCAAGGTGCCCGTCCCCGACCACGGCATCAACCGGCACGGCGATGACATCGCCTACGACTTCGTGCGCGACGACCAGCTCGCCGAGCTCGCCGAGGGCCTGATCGAGCGCTACGCGAAGCGCTACGGCATGCTGGAGAAGATCGACATCGTCTATGGCTGGGCGCGCGAGCTGCCCGACACGAACGGCTCGGCGACGCTGATTAAGCTCAAGAAGGCCGACGCCTTCCTGTGGTGGGCGATCAACGACGGGCAGGTGCGCGGCCGCTTCCCCCACGTCTACGTCCTGCTGAATCGCCTCGTGGCTGGCTACGCCGAACTGACGATGTGGCAGACGCAGGCCGCCATCCACACCGCGCTGGAGTGCATCACCATCGCGCGTGGCAAGGTGAAGCTGGCGCATCCGGCCAGTCAGAACGCGAACCTCTTCATCGCTCGACGCTATGGCGCATGGAGCCCCGATCTGCAAGCGATCGGTGCCGCCTTGCGGAAAGCGGAGTCCGAGCAGCTGCCGCTCTTCGAGGAGGCCGACGAGGACGAGGACGAGGAGGGCGAGGGCGATGACGAGTAGCGCACTGTGCCGCATTTGCGGGCGACCATTCGACGGCACGACGACCCATCCGTGCCCCTGGCCTGAACAGGAGATGCGTACGCATGTGCTGGATTGGCTCCGTCATGAGATCGGCACGTTAGCCGTGACTCCGGCAGAAACGGCACGGAAGCTCAAAGAGCGGATGGGCGATAGCTGGTCCGGGCGGGGTGCGCCGTGTGAGCCATCGGCGCAGTGCAACACGCGCGGCGTTGAATGGTGTCGCTACCCGACCGCTATGGAGCGGTGGCGCATGACCTGGACCGAGGCGGCGCGGGCATTGCATCAGCCGGCGGAACAACTCCCGCTCTTTGCGGTGGCGTCGTGATCCCCTTGGCCACCGCCGAGGCCCTGGCACGCGAGGTCTGCGCCCTGCTCGCGCCCGCCTGCCAGGAGATCACCATCGTGGGGAGCATCCGCCGACTGAAGCCGCTGGTCCACGACATCGAGATCCTCGCGCGCCCGAAGCCGCCGCGCCCGACGTTCGGCGAGCCGCTGAGCGCGGGGTCGCAGCTGGAGGCGCTGATCCCGAGACTGATCGCGCAGCGCGAGTTGAAGGAGCGCCCCGACCCGCAGGAGCGGAAGAACGGCACGAAGCACAAGACGCTCTGGCTCCAGAAGGCGGGCGGCGTCGGGATCGACCTCTTCATCGCCCATCCCAGCGGCGACAACTGGGGGAACCTCGTGGCGATCAGGACGGGCGACTTCGAGTTCAGTCGCCAGCTCGTCACGGCGCGCAGTGCTGGGGGCCTGATGCCGAATCTTCTCCATCACGAGGACGGTTACCTGCGCTACCGCGCGGATGGCTATTCCATCCCCTGCCCGACCGAGGAGGACTTCTTCCACGCGCTCGGCGTGCAGGACATCCCCGACCCGGCGTCGCGGACGCTGGCCCTGGCGCGGCGACTGGCGGCCGCCACCAACCCGAAGCGACAGAAGGTAAAGGCATGAAGAAGGATCTGATTGCGGCGTTCGCAAAAGCGTACGAAGAGATGATGGACCCATTCAGCGGCGACTTCCTCGCGGAGTACGACGTCAGTGCCGATGACTGCTTTGCCCTGTCCACACTGATCGCCAGTTTGCTGCGAGCCTACTTAGGCATGGGATCGCAGCAGCGGGCGGCGCTGCTGCTGCGTGGCATCGGCCCATTGGCGGGGCTGAGTGCCGAGGCTATCGAGGCGGGTATCGCGCAGGCGGCGCTTGGCCCTGCGGCCGATGCCCTTGTTGCCGAGCTGCGGCGGATGAGGACCGGACAACTGTGATCGGCGTGCTGGTGGTGTTCGCCCTGGCCGCGTTCGGTGGCGGTGCCATTGGCTACGCGCTCTGCCTCTGGCACCAGGCGCAGCGCTCGGCCCTGCTCAACACCGCGATCCGCGACGGCACCATCCAGCAGTACGCCGGCATGAAAGACGGGCGCAGCGCCGACAACCTCCCGCCTGATCGCTACAAGCAAGGAGACTAGGATGAGCCAGCGACGGTATCCGGCCCGTGAGGCGGGCTATCTTCAACCCGAGGCGTTCAATCTGATGCGCTACCAAACGAAGGACGGCACGCTCACCGAGGTGCTCTGGAACAGCCGCGACGGCGTCACGCCGTTCGGTATCCGTAGCACCGATGGCCGCGAGATGACCCACGTCGATTGGCATCTCGACCGTTTTGCGCCCAACTATAAGCCCACGCCCGGCTCGCGGGTCTTCGTTACTCTCAGCAAAGAGCGCGCGACCGAGATAGCGCGCGAGCGGGTGGCGACGTACTGGGACGATCTTGAATACCCCATGTCACGCACGTTCGATTCGCAGGAGGAGGCGGTCGCATCCCTGGCGGAAAGCTATTGGAACGCAGGGACAGCGCCAACCATCGTCACCGTGCGTGAGGATGGGACGTGGTGACCGCCGACACCCCCGCCGAGATGACCGCCGCCGAGTACCTGGCGCTGCTCGCCCAAGAGGAGAAGCGCAGCAAGTACGGCGCGAAGCCGGTCACCGATCCGGAAGACGGCTACTTCCCCTCCACCGGCGAGTATGAGCGCTGGTGCGAGTTGAAGCGGCTGCGCGACCACGGCGCGATCAAGAACCTCCGGCGCAAGGTGCGCTATCGCCTGGAGGTGCACGGCGTCCTGGTCGGCCACTACACCCCGGACTCGGTCTACGAGGAGCGGGACGAGGCTGGCAACTGGCGCGAGATCGTCGAGGACTTCAAGGGCGGCCCGACGCGCACCGAGGCGTACAAGCTGCGCGCGCGGCTGATGCTGGCGTGCCACGGGATCACGATCAGGGAGACAGGCCGATGAGCGAGCGTTTTCAGGCGCGCCTCAAAGCCCACCGCGACGCGCGGCGCTGGTCGCAGTTGCGCGCGGCGGTCGAGGCGGAGATCGACCACAGCCTGATCAGCAGGCTGGAGAGCGGCCAGCGCCTGCCGAACCGCGACAACATCGGGCGGATCGTGACGGGTTTTGGGCTCACACCCGCACAGCACGACGAATTGCTGGTGTTGGCCGGATTCCTCCCGGACGATCGCGCGGCGGTCCTCGGCGACGAGCCCGCCGTGCTGGCGCTGTACCGGACGCTGCGGGATGAGGCCGTGCCGGTCGTCACCAAGGCGCGGCTCCGCTCGCTGGTGGGCGATGTGCTGGCATTGGCCGGGCATTAGTTGTCAGCGAGGCGTTTGTAAACCAATGCCATTGGGCGGCGTAGCGCGCGGCGGTGGCCGACGCGGGAGGGGGAGGGCGATGAAAATCCTTGCTGTAGCGAACGTGTTGTATGACAACCATGAAGTGCTGGTGTTCGCGGACAATATGGTGTTGCATCAGTGGCGCTACGAATATGACGGGGCGAGCGTTGTCGTGCGGTGTGACGCTCCTGGCGACGCATGTACGGTCGATGACTGGCACCACCAGCGTTTCGTGAGCCTGCCGACAATGGCCCAAGCGCATACACAAGCATTGCGATGGGTGATTGAGGCGTAGCGCGCGGCGGTGGCCGATGTGGGGAGGGGGAGGGCGATGCTAAAAGCGATCCGACGCACACATATTGGCGAACCACGCTGGTCGAGTCGGGGGTATGGGGTGCAAGTGTCGCTCCTGTGGGAGCCGCGCGATCTCTGGGTTGGCGTGTTCTGGGACCGCATCGTCGAGCCGGACGGGATACGCGTCTTCATCTGCCTCCTGCCCTGCCTACCGATCCGGTTGAGTATCACCCCATTGCGCCGACAGGAGGCCCGATGAGCGCGCACGACACGCGGGACGACGGGGCGGCGGGGGCGAGCCAGGCGGAGATCGAGCGGATCAAGGCGGCGCATGCCGACACGATCGCGATCTGGATAAAGGCCGATCCGCCGTTTGTGCCCTCACAGCGGACGCCGCTCTATGAGGCGACATACGACATTGCTGTTTTGCTCGCCGAGGTGGACCGCCTGCGCGCGGAGGTCGCGGCGCTGCGGCCCGTCGTGGCGGCGATGGAGCGGTACGGGGCGGCGATGGTCGCCGAGGATCAGGCTAAGGCACTGGTGGCACCGGAGGGCGAGCACGTTTCACAGACGGCCTTTGATGTGCTTACTGCGGCGCGGCGGGAGCGTTGGCTTGCCCATATCGCTCTTACTCCGGTGGCCCTGGCCCGCGCCGCACACGACGACGCGCCGGACGCGGGAGGGCGCTGATGGCTTCGGCGAGTGCTGGCGACATGAGCGTCGGGGATTGGCGCTGGCTGGAAAACGACTCCATCGCCTGGTGCTATGAATGTACATGCGGAGAGGCGATTTTTGTGTGGTCCTCCGATGGCTGTATCTACGATCACTGGCGTCACGGTGAGGGTGAGGCGTTGCTGGTGTTAGCGGGGCCCGACGAATCGTACCGGATCCCGGAGTGGTTGGCGCGTGTCCATGCGTATGAGCGCGTGGCGTGAGGGGGATGGTATGGGCGACAGACAACCGCGTGAGGGCGCGTGGGTGTGCCCGACGCCACGGTGCGGCAAGCGGCTCGGCGTGCTCACCCTGCGCGGGCTGATCGTCCTCGCGCCGCGCCCCGTGTTCCGCCCCGATCGCGTGGAGTTGCGCTGCCCGCAGTGCCGCTGCAAGGCGGTGTTCCCGCTGGGGCGCATCGCCGCTTGACCACCTCGCCCCGATAATCCTATACTGTCAAGTAGAAACGAAGAGTCTGGGCAGGAATCGCCGCCCATCGCGTGTACCTCCGGGTACGTGCGGTGGGCGTTTTTGTTTGTGCAAGGGGGAGCAGCGATATGAGCGACCAATACGCGCCGATCCCGATCGCGATCGTGCGCGAGTCGATCGAGCGGGCGCTAGAGCAGACGCGCGAGCTTGCCAAGGCTGTCGGTCGCGGCGACGGCGGGCGTGAGGTGGCACTCACGATTACCAAGCTCGAAGAGGCGCAACTCTGGCTGAGCAAGGTTCGCTAACCATGCCATCGCAACCCCGGCGCATCTCCCGCCGCGACCGTCTGCTGGTGCACCTCGCCTGTTGGTGCCGGGCGCGGATGAGCTTGCTTACCGCGTTTTACTTCGACTTGGCGATCTACGACGCGATGGTCGAGGTGCAGGCGCAGTGCCCGGCGTGGCGCGGCGTTTCGGCGGATTGACCACGGCGCACAGCGCGAGCCACGCGGGCAGGGGCGAGGGGCATGGGCGACGAGGTAAATGTGCAGCGAATTGCACCGTTCAAATGGACCTCCGCGCGCGAGAAAGCGGCCGCCCTGGCCGCCGACGACACCAAGAGCGATGAGCAGATCGCGGCAGAGATCGGCATAGCCGAGCGCACCTTCTACAACTGGAAGCGGCAATCCGAGTTTGCCGCTCGTGTTTCTTCCCTCGTTGCCGATGCCGCCGCCGTCGCCAAGGCCCAGACCATCGCGAATAAAGAGCGCCGCGTCCAGCGCCTCCAAGAGCGCAGCGAGAAGCTCGATCGGGTTATCGAGGCGCGCGCGACGGAGCATGCCGCCGTGCCCGGCGGCAATACCGGACTCTTGGTGCGCGAGCCGAAGATCGTCAAGGTGTACAGCGTGACGCCACCAGGGCGACGTGGCTCGACCTCGGCGGCCGACGAAGACGACGAGGAGATGCTGACGCCGACAGGTGGCGTGCAGGTCGTCTACGAGTATCGCGTGGACACCGCCACGCTCGCCGAGATGCGGAACACGGAGAAGCAGGCCGCGCAGGAACTCGGCGAGTGGTCGGAGAAGAAGGAGCTGACGGGCGCGAACGGCGAGCCGCTGATCAAGGCCTACCTCGGTCTCGACCTGGACGAGGTGTAGCGTGGTCGCCCTGCGTCGTACCCGCCCCGCCCCGCAGCTGCGGATCGTCCCGCAGGACGAGCGGCCCACGCCCGATCAGCGCCCTTACGCGCCGCAGGGTGCCTCGCTCGACCTGATGTACTGCAAGGCCGACGAAGTGCTGATCGAGGGGCCGGCCGGGACCGGGAAGAGCCGGGGGGCGCTGGAGAAGCTGCATATCTGCGCGGAGAAGTATCGCGGGATGCGCGGACTGATCGTTCGGAAGACGCGCGCCTCGATGACCGACTCCACGCTCGTGACCTATGAGAACGAGGTGTTGCCCGCCGGGTCGCCGATCACATCCGGGCCGCAGCGCGAGCAGCGCCACTCCTACAAGTATCCGAACGGCTCCGAGATCGTCATCGCGGGCATGGATAAGCCCTCGAAGGTGATGTCCACGCAGTACGACTTCATCCTCGTCGACGAGGCGACCGAGCTGCTCGAGGACGATTGGGAGTCGCTGACCACGCGTAACCGCAACGGCGTCATGCCCTACCAGCAGTGCGTCGCGGCGGTGAACCCCGGCCCCCCCTCCCACTGGCTGAACCAGCGGGCGAACCGGGGCGCGATGGCGCGGTTCCTGTCCCGGCACGAGCACAACCTCCGCATGTTCCGGCGCGGCCAGTGGACCCCCTACGGCAGCGCCTACATGAAGAAGCTCGACGCGCTCACCGGCGTCCGCAAGAAACGCCTCCGCTTCGGCATCTGGGCGGCCGCCGAGGGCATGGTTTTCGACGATTACGACCCGGCGCTCCACCTGATCGACGCCTTCCCGATCCCCGACTCCTGGCGACGTTTCCGCGCGATCGACTTCGGCTACCGCAACGCCTTCGTCTGCCAGTGGTGGGCACTGGACGAGGACGGGCGGATGTTCCGTTATCGGGAGATCTACCGGACCGGGACGCTCGTCTCGGACCACGCCGAGGAGATCAAGCGCCTCTCCGGCGACGAGCGCTACGAGGCCACGATCGCCGATCACGACGCCGAGGATCGCGCCACGCTGCACGCCGCCGGTATCCACACCCTGCCCGCGTTCAAGGGCATCTCGCGCGGCATCCAGGCGCTGCAGGCGCGCTTGCGTCCTGCGGGCGACGGGCGGCCGCGCCTCTTCCTGCTCCGCGACGCCCTCACCTCGCGGGACACGGCGCTCGCCGAGGCGCACAAACCCTGCGCCACGGAAGAGGAGATCGAGGGCTACGTCTGGGCGACCGGGCCGGGCGGCAAGACGAACAAAGAGGAGCCGGTGAAGCTCGACGATCACGGCGTCGACACGACGCGCTACGCCGCCGCTTATGCGGACGGGCTGGGGCCGTTCCTGCGCGAACTGGACGAGGAGCCCGACTCCTTCAGCGTCTACGGATAGGAGCCGCCATGCCGTCGCCCTTCGAGTCCTACACGTTCAAAGCCATCCAGGATGCGGTCGGCGCCCTCAAGCTCGATGAGGGCGCGACGGAGACCGTCGATTTCTACGACGGCGACCACTGGCGCGACGGCGACGCCTGGATCGGCCAGCGCCCGCCGCTCGAGGATCAGAAGGCATACGCCAGGTTCATGGCCGATGTCGAGCGCGCGTTCGACTCCGAGAACGTGGTCAAGGAGATCGCCGATCGCCATGTCGGCGGCATCGTCGGGCGCGAGCCGCGCTGGGGCTACGTGCCGCGCCTGGCGCTCGCCGAAGGCCAGGAGTACGACGATGCGACGAAGACGCTGATGGAGGCGACCGACGCCGCGCTGACCGCCTGGTGGGATAAGCGCGACGTGCTGAAGGAGATCCGCAAGGCGGTGAAGAACACGGCGCTCGTGGGGCGCGGCCCGCTGCGCGTCTTCATCCCGGCCGGGCGCGGTCGCGACGCCGCCGGGGATATCCAGCTCCGCCCACAGTCCGACCAGGATCCGCTCGTCGCCGCGCTCGACCTGATCTTCATCGATGCGCTGCGCCCCGATGAGTGCGGCGTGATCACCGACCCCGACACCCGCGAGGAGGCCAGCGTCTTCGCCTTCACGCGGAAGGGCAGCGATGGCAAGGAGGTGAAGCTCGCCGAGATCTCCTATCTGGACGACGACGGCAACACGATCCTCCGCATCGTCACCGAGGACGGCCAGGTGGACGCGGGCGGCGAGAAGGCGCTCGCGCTCGGCGGGCACCTCATCGTGTTCGACCTCGAGCGCGAGGCGCTGATCACCCCGCAGGTGCGCCAGGGGCAGAAGGCACTGAACTTGACGTTGACGCAGATGACACGCAACGTCAACCTCGCCGGCTCCCTGGAGCGGGTCATCTCCAACGCCTCGCCGCCCGGCTACTACACCAACACCGCGACCGGCCAGCCCTGGCAGGAGGGCGAGCCGAAACAATACCGCACGTTCGTCCCGACGCCGCTCCAGGTCGGCCCGGCGGTGACGACGTTCCTCACCGGCACGAAGATCACCGACGATACCGGGCGGGTCACGGGCTACGCCAACCCCTCCGTCAACTACCGCGATCCGGTCCCGGTGGATACGTTCGTGGCGACGCGCGAGCTGCGCTACGCCTCGATCCTCGGGCAGGTCGGGCAATTGCACGCCCTGATCAGCAAGGACGCCACGGCGAGCGGGGAGTCGCGGAAGCAGGCGCGCGCGGAATTCGAGGGGACGCTCGACATCACGAAGGGCGCGCTCGACGCGGCCGGCCGCTGGCTCCTGGAGACGGTCCTGCTGCTCGCCGCGACCCTCACCAATCGGACCGCGACCTACGAGCCGCTGCGCTGCGAGTTCGGCGCGGTGGTCGGTGCGGGGCCGAAAACGGCGGACGAAGAGACATCCATCATGAATCAGCGCGACAAGGGGCTCCTCAGCCGCGAGACGGCGATGAGTCGCCTCGACGTGGACGACGTGACCGCCGAGATCGCGCGGATCGACCAGGAGGACGAGGCCCGCACCGCGCGCGAGGACGCCTCATTCACGCGGCTCACGCAGCCGACAGGGGCGGCACCAGGCGCGGGCACCGGCGGCGCGGTTGACCCGGCGGCACAACTGGCGGCGGAGTTGGGGCAGGGGGCGGCATGAGTAAGGGCGAGCAGGATTGGTGGAACGGGGATATTTATCCGGGATGGACGAAGCCGAAGACCCACACTGATCGTACCGCTGCGGAAAACCTGAACCATCTCGCCGGTCGTGTCATCCATGCGCTTGATGGCTGCAATTATTGCCGCCTCCACAGGTGCAATGCGACCGCGCATCTCGACCTGAAGTCGGCACTGTTTGCTGCGACTGGCATCGAATACATGCCCTATGCCGATCGCCTGAACGCCGCGAGGGATCGGTAGCTGATGGCGGACTCGTCCCGCGCCCAACTCGACGCGCTCCTCAACGCCACCGACGCGCAACTGGCGGCGCTGCTCATCCCGGTCGCCAAGGCGCTCGGCATCGCTCTCACGCGCGCGCAGGACCGCCGTGGCGGCACGATCGCCTCGCAACGCCTGCCGATGCTGCGGGCGCTCCTGGATGACCTGATCGCGCGGGTATTCGGCACCGAGCCAGCCGCGCAGTTCGATGGGGCGGGCAAGGCGCTGACGCCGATCGCCCGGTTGGTGGGGGCATCCACGCGTGCGGCGACACGCCTCGCCCTCGCCCCGACCGTCGCGGACATCGCGCGGCGCACGCAGGGCGACCCGCAACTACAGTTGGCGCTCCTGAGCGGGCGACAAGGGCTCACCCCGCCACCGGGCGCGCGTGTGCCCCGCGTGGACAGCAGCCGTACCTGGGTGGACCCGAACGGCTACACCCTCTCGGATCGCCTGTGGCAGAACGGCCAGGAGACGCGGGATGCGATCGACGCGCTCTTGCAGTACCACATCGGGCAGGGCGCGGACGCGGTGACGACCGGCAAGGCGCTAGAAAACTTCCTGACGCCCGCAGGGCGTGTCCAAGCGACGCGGACCCCGTATGGCACCAGTGGTATCGCCGTACCGCGCAGGCTCGCCAGGACGGAAAGCAGCCGTGCTTACGCAGTGGCGACGCAAGAGGGCGCGCGTCGCAATCCTTGGGTAATCGGCTTGCAATACAGGCTGAGCGGGAATCATCCCAAGCAAGACCAATGCGATTCCTATGCGAGCGCCGACCCACACGGCATGGGGACGGGTATCTACCGCATAGGGGAGATACCGCTACCGCCCGTGCATCCAAATTGCCGCTGTGTCGCCTCACCCCATATCGCGCCGAACAGCGCTGCCGTCGTGGCCGACCTGGGGCGCTGGACGCGCGGCGAGGATGTGCCCGCGCTGCGCGATCTGCCGGGTGACGGGATCGACGTGGAGACGCTGGTCGGGACGCTGACCGGGATCGGGAAGTAGGGGGGTATGGCCGCGCTCACTGACGAACAACGCAAGGAACGGATCGCACAGATCACACCCTACATTACCGAGATACAGGCGGCGATGGGGCTGGGCCATTGGCACATCATCGTTTATGACGAGCGGCATCCTCGCTTGCCCGAGATGGTCGCGGTTGTCGATCCCGGCGATGGGCAGAATATGGGTGAACTCTGGCTCAATGATGGCGCGCTGAATGAGACCCCGGACGATCTCCGCAATACCATCGTGCATGAGCTATTGCATCTGCACGAGGCCCACTGGCTGCAAGCGGTGGATGAATTATCCGGGGAGTTCGGCAAGACCGCCTGGAATGTCTGGATGGCGGGATTTCGACGCGAGATCGAATACATGACCGATGCTCTGTCGCGGGTGCTCGCCCCGCATCTTCCGTTGCCACCCAATGCAGAGGAGCAGGCCATATGAGCGCCGCACGCCGGGATGGCCAGATGGACACCCCGCCGCTTGACGAGTCGTTGCGCGCCCTGCTCGTCGAGCTGCGGCGCGGCCATCTGATCCAGGTGGACGCCATTGACCGCTTCATCGGCAATCCGCCGCGCGACCCGAAGCCGCGCCGCGAGCCGATCGCGCGGGTCTGGCGGAACGAGGACGAGGGCGAATACCGGTCGGCTTGACATAGCGAACGTCTCGCCCTAGACTATAGCCAACCCAATAGGCCCGCGACCATCTCGGTCGCTCGCCCCCATCGTTTGCGGAACCGGCGTATGACGCCCCCTCCGTGCGATGGGGTTTTTTGTATTTGCGGCGCGGCATGGCCGGGCCTACCTCCCAGGGGGAGCCGATGTTCGTCCGCTGGCAGCCGCATAACTGGGCCGAAGCCCGCACCCTTCTCAGCGCCGGTGGTGCCGGTGGCGAGGGCGGCGGCGGCGGGGGCAACGAAGGGCGTCAGAAGGAGCGCGCGAGCGACCTCGTCGATCGCTACAACGGCGACGCGGTGAAGATGGCCGAGAAGCTCGCCGATGCCCTCAACGACAACTACACCCTCCGTCGCAAGCGCGACGACCTCCAGGGCGAGGTCACCACGCTCACCGGCAACCAGAAGCCGGAGGGCGCGACCATCCTGACCGGCGACGAGGCCAAGGCGTATGACGCCTACAAGGCGCTCGGCAAGCCGGACGAGCTGACGCAGCGCCTCACGGCGGGCGACGAGGCGTCGGGCAAGGTCAAGACGCTGGAGCGCGATTCGGTGCTCCGCTCCGCCGCCGAGGTCAGCCGCTTCAACTTCGATGTCCTCAAGGATCGGGCCGGGGATCTCCCGGTGGCGATCGAGGATGTCACCGAGGACGGCAAGACGGCCAAGCGGGCGTTCGTCACCCCGGAGGGCGGCGCCAAGACGCCGCTCACCGAGTATGCCGAGGCGCAGTGGCCGGTCTACCTCCCGGCCCTCCGCGTGGCGGAGTCCGGCGAGGGCCAGCGCCAGTCCGGCGTCAGCTTCCCCAAGCAAGGCGCGGGGGGCGGGGCCCCGGCGGCGCAGGGCGCGGCCAGCAGCTTCATCGCCAACAAGTACGGGCCGCGCAAGTAGCGGCCCCCACGGCACCACACACGACGCGGCGCTGCGGCCCGATGGTCGCCCGCGCAGGAGGCAAGCATGGCGCGCATCGAGACGACCCTGACCTTCGCCGGCCCGGCGGGCATGGCGACCGCCGCGTGGATCGGCGATTACCTGGACCGCGAGCACCTCGTCCCCGGCGGCGCGCGCCTCGACCCGACACAGTTCGCCGACGCCGAGGCGGTCATCGCCACGGTCGGCGTGGCCGGTGCCGCGCAGGGCGCGACGAGCGTCCCGGTCGCGGCGCTGACCGGCCCGATCCCGAGCGGCACGCTCCTCGACTTCGGCGGCGCGAAGTTCGCCCGCACGACCGCCCTCGCGGCGACGAACGCGACCGCGATCGCCGTGTCGGCGCTGCCGACCGCGCTGGTGTCGGGCGACAAGACGACCTACAGCCCGCGCGGCGCGCGCAAGAACATCCCGAGCGGCACGCTGCTCGGGCGCACCTTCGCCGAGCGGGATGCGAGCACGCCGTTCGGCCCCGCCGCCGACGCCGACGACGAGATCTATCTCCTGGCCTACGACGTGACGGACGCGGCGACGAACGCCGACTGCAACCTCTACCGTCCGGGCGGGATCGTCAAGGAGAACTTTCTCCTGACGTTCCCGGCGCTGAGCGTCGCGCTCAAGGCGAAGGTCCGGGCGCTGTACGTCTGCGTGCGCGGCGGCATTTAGGGGTTCCCGCTGAATTAACTATTCCGCACTGCGGTGGGCGGGTGGATGTCGATGAACCACTTGCCCAGGGTCGCATGCCTGGTGAGGTGGGTCTCCACTGCGGCCATCGCCTCCTTGGTCAGCGTCACGCCGCGCGCGTAGGTCGTCGTC
>JAABUM010003637.1_pt1 | contig 18554 bp, 34 predicted proteins | sample 5559161 | NCBI WGS metagenome assembly JAABUM01 (sample SAMN10711868, study PRJNA513369) | rock metagenome | isolation source: Antarctica rocks | place: Antarctica: Victoria Land, Siegfried Peak nord | reverse complement strand
GCGGCCGCGGCGGCACAGGCCGAGCCGCGGCCGCCGCTGGCGCCGCCGCCTGCGTGGCTGTCAGCAGGCGTGCAGCAGGGTTTTGGGCAGCCGCAGCCCATCGTGCGAGAGACGGTGCTGCCTCCAACGGAAAAGCAGCTCACTGCCACCAGGGCCCCCATCACGCTGCCGCCCGCGCTGCAGCAGCAGCAACAACAGAGCCCAGGCACCCCGCTGTCGCCGGCGCCAACGGATGGGGTCGCTGCCGGAGCCCCAGCCAGCAAGCCTTCGACGGGCGCCAAGCGCAAGGCTGACGACATAGCAGGGGCGGCCTCGGGCAGGCTAGAGTCCACAAAACCATCAACCGCGGCGTCGCCGCGCGTCCAGGTGTCGCAGCCGCCGCCGAGCCCCGGGTTCCAGTACTGAGTGATGTATCAGCCGCACTGCTGCTGCTTGCGCTGCAGCTGGCGAGCTAGCAAACGGGCAGGAGCCGGTGTTCAGCTTTGGCGGGGGGAGCTTTTTGACCGCGGATGGTTTGTGGGGCCAGACTGGATGGTTTCTGTTCTTTTAGGGGTGTCTCAGCAAGCCAGAGAGTCCGTTCCTTGTGCCTGGGGCAGATCAGTTGAATATGTGGAAGCCAAAGAGCTGGCATTGAAACCGAAAAAACCCACAGCAGGCGCCAAAACCGCTTACTATCACCAATGTGTGCTCATTGATGCGTTTCTGGCCTTACACTGCAGCTGGTCTGACAGTGCAGCAGACGGTGTCTAGCCAAAGTCATAGGTCTCCTACTCTACCCACTCCACACTCTACTCCACCCTTGGTGATTCAAAGCACGGTAAACGCCTATGAGAAACTCTAAACTATTGCTGGGTAGTGATCACTTCAATGTTCCGAGTCACTTGAAAGTTTCGAGTCGAGACGAGACGGCTGTTGTGCTGCAAAGAAGATTCACCATTGACCACGCCGCGTCACCGACTTACACGCATATACTACTGACATGTTTTGACTGCTGCGCAAGACGACGGGCAAAGCTCGAGCCGATTGTGAGCGTTTCCTGATACGAAAGCTGGTCCCGCTAGTGCCACAACAGCACACGGAATAGGACCGCCACGCCGCCGACAAACATAGCCCATCGCCGGACAGCCGCCTCTGCGCGGTCCACCGCACGCACGCCCGCGTCCCTGATCCCACTTGGCAGCGCCGCCGCCAGCGTACCTGCAGCATATCGCAAGCATTACCTTCGGTCATGGCCGGAAGCTGCTTGCTGGCAGCTACTTCCTTTTGAAACAGCAGTGCATGTGGCAGCCGCTGAAACTTTGCATTTTGATAAGCATTGCGCCTTGCGAACAAGCATTGCAGCGTTCAAAGCGCCATGTTGACAGCGTGTGTCTTTTGATCCCGTCATCAGAACGTGGAGTCCTACCTGCGGCCGCCTCCACGCCAATGGAGGCGGCGATGTCGGGCATCATGTCGTTGCCAAATCGCAGCAGCCGCTGCTCCACGCGCTGCTTCACGTTGAAGCGTTCGCGCATTGGCATCTTGCGCTTCAGCTTGCCGTACAGCGTCCTGCACGGGGCATGAGGGAAGCGGGGTCAGGCAGTGATGCTCGAGCTTCAGCTGCGAAACAAGCTGGAGGCGTCCCTGCTGGGTTGGTGCCGCTGGTGGGCATGGGCTAAGAGAGTGCAACCTCGAAGGACAGCCTGTAGCCTCTCGTGCACCCGGCTGCGGGACGCCCGCACATGGTGCCCTGTTTCCAAATGCAGGTGCATCAACAAAAGCAATCCGGCAGGCAGACTGCGGAGTCACCAGTGGCATCAGTACTGCACGCATTCCGGCTGCGCCCACCTCTCGTTGTCGCAATCGGTGTCGGTGGTGCCGATGCTGTCCCGGGAGCTGATACGTGCCAGGCCGGCGCGTCGGCGCCGCAGCAGCGACGCCGCATCCGCCGACACCTCCCCAGTCTGATGCGCCATATCCTGCTGCGCCTGCGCGCCAGCCTCGGCAGCTGCCTCCTGCGCACGCGCAGTCTCTTGCGTCACACATAGAAAGCTGCGGCAAACTGCAAACAGCAGCTGGCGGGAAGGGTCCACGTCAGTTGGTGCTGCCCAATCAGGCCACAGCTGAACAGCCAGCAAGCATCGATCCATCGAGCACAAGGTCGCCTGTCACGCACAAGTCAGATCGCTCGGACCAGATGAGGCAAGTCGAATGCGATGCAGGCCATCTGTTGCCATGCGAACGGGCACCAGCACCCCACCTGCATGCCCGGTCCTGGTCCGCCCTCAGCTGGCATTTGCGCGCTGGCACGCGCCGCAGCATCCGCCAGCACGCCCGCGCCGTCTGGGCCCATTTTCGCGGCGGACCAGGACAGTGCCGCCTCCAGCCCCGCGGCCTCAACCTCGTGCTCTCGCCTGGTCCCTGTGTGACGCTACATGTCGCACACACACAGGTCGTCAGCATGTGTTCAACACACACTGACGCCAAATCGGATTGCACAGATGCCACTTCCATGATGGCGCCACACGAAGTCTTCTTGAGACCCGCTGTGATGAGGCTTGTTACCAGTACTGAAGGGTGTGGGGAGCTTCTGGGTGATGAGGAACACCTGCCGTCGTTTACAGGCGCAGGCTGACTTGGCGTCATGCACTCACCCGGTTCAAATCTGGGCTGCCCAGCCAGCGATCCACTATGTCGTACTGCACTGTAAGCAGGTACCACACTCCGACCATCGCGTAGAACACCAGCTCTGCTGCTGCGTGACCCAGCGCCGCCAGCATTGGCATGCTGGCAGCGCTTGTGGCAGCTGCAGCCGTGGCGCAGAGAACTGCACTGCTAATACCGAGCAGATTCGAGCATCGAGGCAGACTAGCGACCTTATTTGTAAAGCCTCTTGAGACATTAACGGAGCTGGCTGCAAAACAGATTTCGGGAGGCACGGCTCTTTCTGCAATGGCTCGTCAGGGAGGCCGAGACCTGCCGCTGTGGCTGATGAAATCTATCGAAGACAGTACGATTCACTACTTCGTGTGAAGTCCTGTTTCACATGCGAATTGCATCTCCAATACTTCGCACAAGAACTTGTGAGATCACGCCACGGCAGGTGGAGCAGCTGCAAGGTAAGGGGCGGAGGAACACGAGTCTGAGACCAGAGCTTTGACCACGCAAAAATGCACTGGAGAACTGTTCACCCGTACAGCGTTCAGCCGTCATGTGGCTTCAGGGAAAGTTCCTTCCAGTACGAGATGCCTCATGCACACGGCAGGGATGTTGCAAAGCACACGTACTGGCAGGACCTGAACCCTCAGCGGGACGACCTTGCCAGGAACCCACTGCTCTAGGGGCAACCCGATGACTGGCGGGCTCACGCGCGCTTGCGCCAGTGCAACTATGAGATGAAGCTGAATGCAGGGGTGCGCTGACGATGCAGGCAGCTGATTCTCTTCGACCTGCAACGTTCTGACGCCTGCGCCGCGCTGGTGGTACACGTCGCAACGATCCCACAAGCCACCGCTGCTCGCCAAGATGTTGCCGCTGCATGGCAGGACATGCGACCGGCCCATATTGCCAGCGGCTTCATCAGCAGACGCACTGCAGTCACCGCTTCCTCTGGCCTGCAGACTCTGGCAGAGCCCCTGGCTCTTCCAACACTGTCGAGGCGCCTGCGCCTGCCAGTGTCTGCGACTGCTCCGCACGCAGCGTCGCCTTGTAGACGACGATCGGCAGCAGCTCCTGCGCGCACAATGCGAGAGGAATGAGTCTGTGCTGTCGGACCCGCAGGGGGGGAATTGAATGGATGACACGTGCTGCTAGACGCTGGAAGCCAGTCCTGACAAGGCTCGGCATTGGGCCACAAGCAGGAAGATGCATGATACCAAAACTTTTGAAAGCGTACTTGCAGGCGGAACAGGACGATCGCCAGCAGCGGGCTGCCGAGCGCAACAAGCAGTGGCAGCTCCTGCACCTGCACGCAAGCGAGTAGGGCTCAATTACAGCAGCTGGAGAGGGACAGCCACAGCATCCAGTGCACACAATACGTAAGCACCACATCCCCGAGCCGTGCATTACGTCCACAGCGCAGCACTGCAGCATAGCAGAGCGACGGAAGCTTTTTGTCGACCATGAATGGCTTGCAGAGATCGAATTCAAGCGGCACAGCGGGCATCAGCGCACCTGTGCCCACAGCCGCGGCGGCAGCGCCGACAGCACGATGTTCTTGCCTGTCAGCACCGCGCGAGGCGCCAGCATCAGCAGCAGGAAGGGGGCGACGAAGGCACGGGCGTGCGGCGCCAGCAGCGTGTGCGAGCGCTGCACCGCTGCCTTGCCACCAAGGCCTGCAGGTGATCCAACATATTGAAGCATGCAACTGCGCGTGATGTTGCATCACGTTCTGCAGCGGCCTGCTGGACATTTGAACAGGAGTTCGCCATGATGCAAGAATGTGCCAGCGCAGTCAGCGTCATGCGCCACTTTTCTGTGTCTTGGCGCTGGGCAGCATTGCGATTGCATGAACCGCCTACCTTCAGACACAGCGGCAGGCACTGCCGCCTGGAGCCCGAGGATGCGCGGCAGCGTCCAGTACAGCGGGATGATGGCGCAGGAGGCGACGCCCAGCGGCAGGAAGCGCAGCAGCACCCACGCCGAGGCGATGTACGCCCTGAGGCAGCGCGTGCAGCAACCTTTTTGGCGTCAAGAGGCTTTCGCGCCACTGACACATCCTGGGCTTGGAACGGCAGGGAGGGCATGGCATCGCAGACCCTTGTCCCGACAGCGAGGAGCAATCGCATGATGTGGTCAGGCCATGCCTTGCTAACAAGGCAAAGGCGGGCAGTTACCCAAGCAGAGCCGCACGTGCGCACCTGCGCCAGTTGGGCACGCCTGCCCTTACTGCGCTGAACGCGTCCGCCACTGCTGCCGCGAGCCGCTTGAAGGGGTTGCGCCCCTGCCCCGTGCGCACCTCTGCACCACGCAGGCGCAGCGTGAAGTGGCAGCTCACATCCTGTCGGACCGATGCGCACAGTAACTGTGCATCACATCGGGAGACGAATCGCCAGCCTGTCAGAAAGAGTGCATCGAACACTGGGCGCAACGCAGTCCTATTTCACAGTCACATGGACATTTGTCTGTGAAACAGGGAGATTGTGGAATTGTCCCGCACCTCGTTCGACGAGGGCGAACAGGGCGGCTGCGGCCAGCGCCTGCACCGCCAGCTTCACCGGCAGGCTGGCGCCCTGGAACACCCACTTCAACCAGACATAGCCTGCAGGCAGAGACGCGTCCGTCTTTACTTTTCTGACAACGACCAGCGCGATGCAAAGGCAGTTTGCGACAAAACGTAGACACATCACTGTAGCAGGCTGGGAAGCCTCCAGGTAGCAGAAGTGCGTGCAGCATTACCGCCGGCAAAGGTGTCGAGGGTCGGGTCCTGCACTGGCCACGCCATGCGGCCGATGGCCGCGCGCGTGTACGGTCCCCTCAGCCACGCCACCGCAGCTGCATGACCATACGAAACATCAAAACATTGTGCAGTTGGACCACTGGAGACGCCATGATCGTTTGCGACAATCTGCAGGGAGGGGTTTGCGCCACTGGGTCTGGTTCCTAGCTCGGATCACAGAGCGACAGAGAGATTCTGAAGACATCTTTGGCCAGCTGGCAGTTCACGGCGCGTTGTAGAGTCCGAGAACAAGCCAAGCTGCCACAAGCTGTAATAAACTCTCGTGCTGCTGCCTAGGGTGCACAACAAACATCGCCCACCATAGTTGGTGGCCAAGTCGGCAAGACGCTGGCAGGCAAAGATGGCGGCGTCCTGCAACGACATGAGCACCAGCACCGCCAGCAGCCGCCCCCGCAGGATGCCCCACACCTCCCGCAGCAGCCCCAGCGCGGTGACGCTGCCGGCGTCCGCCCTGCAGGCATGGCAGGCTGTCTGTTCCGTTTGTGCGCTGGTATTTCAAGCGCACTTTGTCACTGGCAGAAGCGATCATCGCGCAGGACTCAGGTGTGTATCAAAAGTACAGTGCCCTGTTGACAGATGTCACTCATCAGTAGGTGGGAACAACTAGGTGGGAACACGATACGCCATATTCCCACAAGTGTTTAGCAGGCCATCAAGACCAAGGCGCACTCTTCAGAAGCTCTATCAATCTCAGCGTCTGCCACGGCCGCAGGTGCTTCCCAGAAGTCTGCCTGCCATCCCAAGAGTCATCAGGAAATAAGGCAGCAGGAAATCAACTACTGCACCTACGATGACCCCATGACTCGTGAGTCAAACAGCCAGCATCCTCATGTGTGTGCATATGAGCATGCTTGAACCTTCCTTCTGCCACACGTGATTTGCTGTCCCAGGACGCACCTGCTCCGGCGGGACGTCAAAGGGTGCGGCCCCCTGTCTCAGGCCCTGATCTGCTGGCGACTCCACAGCTGCAGGATCGTCCATTGGACGCCGCTGCAGAACAAGATCCCCTTTGCCATCGCAGTGCGAGTGCAGCGTGGCAGAAGCCGTGGTAATCGGCCAAGCACGGAACACGGGCGCCGAATGTGACACAGCAGCAAGCGAAGCAGTTGGTCATGCATGTTGAGAGAGCTGGTGCACCCTCTTTAGGGACCAGCCGCACCTGCGAGACGTCCGAGGGCTCGTCCGGCGGCCCCTCTGCGGACGAGGCCAGCCGCCACGTGCGGCGCTGCGACCGATGCCGCTCAGCACAGTGCATTCCGGTGGGCGTACAGAGGACATCATGCTGTCGCAGCCTGCTGACAGACTGAACATGATTGACGTGATACAAAGGCTAAACGCTGCAGACGGTGGATCCCATATGCGGCAAGTTGCATGTGCTGTTTTGCTGACAGCCAATGCATGACTGAGCCAAGGCAGCACCCGTGCATGAGCGGTGGCAGACCTATATGAGCTTGCAGACGTCGCGTGCGCTCTACTGAGTCTCTGTTGCTGTCGAGGCTTGGCCCCTTTGCCATGCAGCGATTCGCAGGAGCTGTCACGGCAGAGACGTGCAGACGGTTCGGCATGCAGCCCTTGCGACATTATAGCTTACTTGCAGACTTATCGACCGCGAATGTGCCGCCGAGCTCCCGATGTAACAAGTAGCCTGCTGTGGCGATCCAGAGCAGCGTTGAGTGAATAGAAAGAATTCTCGCTGCGCGTGCTACGAGTCGACGAGGGTCGCCTGAAGATAGTGCTTTGTAACTGCAAGTGGCATTTGTGCGCGGCAAATTCGTGTCCCAGCATTGCCTAGCTTTTCAGCCTTCCAGCTTCCGGCGGTAGTTGCTCAGCGGAAAGGCGGAATTAAAATCCCTGTTTAGGAGCTCCAGCATGTCCCGACACTGCACAACAATCATCTGCCAAGACCGCGGCGGGCTCAATCCTCATACACATTCCCTGGCGCTGACATCTGCCGCATGGATCTGCCGCTCGCTGTTGACAACACTGACTCTAAATATGCTTCGAATGCTGGCTGACCCCAACTCTTCGTACAATCGAATCAACGCCGGGCGTCGCCGTTGCGCCGCTCAACAAGCGGAATTCCTTCCTCTGCGCCGGTGACGCCGCCAGCGCCGCCACCGCGCGGTTTGGCGGCCGCCTGCTGTACGGCCGCTCGCTGTGCACCGCTGATCTTGCTGTAGTTGTACAGGCAGACCTGTATACAAGAAGGTTTCTCTTTTGTGGTGTGATACGCCAGGAAGCTTCTCTTCTCTACAACTGCATGCTCGTGCACAGGTGCAACCCGACCGACAGGGATTGTGAACTTGCAACGCTGGCTGGCATCGTGCCAGTGTGGCTTTGCAAGATTTGCCAGTGTGGACCTGCTGCCATATGGCAGCAGGGTTTAGGGTTTAGGGTTTCCGATCATCTAGATGCGCATCGGACGGCTGTCAGCCGGAGACAAGCAGTGCCGCCGCCTGCGCGACCGGGAAGATCCGCACCGACAGGAAAGACACGAGGTAGCCGGCGAGGTTGAGGCGCGACACCACAGAATGATACAGCGTAACGCTGAGCCCGATGAGCAGCCAGTCCTTGGCCACGCCGCCAATGTTGAGCGTCAGCGCGCTCGTGCGCCCGATGAGCAGAAACACCTGCGCGTCCAGACCGGGACAGAGCAATGCTGTGAGCAGGTGTTCATCAGGCGGAGCTGGCTCCAGGCCCGCTGCCAGCATCCCCGCATTTGGTGTCAGCGAGAAAGACGTGCTGCACACAGCGCGTCAGTGCGCCGTATGCTGAGTACACAGTCTGTAAATGGAAATGCACAGTGTGGCACCACCTCCTTGAGCTGGCGGCACTCTCAGGCGCACTACACAGGCTCAAAGGCGTGAGTGGGGGTCTGGGGCAGCTCACTGAAAGGGTGACACAGAGACGGCGCAGGGCGCACCGACATATTGAGCACGAAGGCCGCGGCTGCGTTGCTGACGAATACGATGGGGTCAAATTGCACCGGCTCCGTGGCGTGCAGCAGCCGCGGCAGCTCCAGGAAGGCCCAGGGGATGGTCAGGAAGACCAGGCAGCAGGGCGCCTGCATGAATTGTGTATGTTGTCATATAGGGATGAATGCGCCAGAAGGAAGAGGCTGAGGGAACGGAATGGCACTAGGAGTGTGACGTACCACATAGTAGAGAGTCGTGACTGGGTTCAGCTTCAGGCCCCGTTTCTGGAGCAGCACCTGCGTGGGCGAGTTCACGCCAATTACATCAGGTGTGGAGATCCTTGTAATAGAATGAGGCAATGACGGGGCTCTGGTTGCATGGCAGGTTTGCGATAGGGCTGCATCTGCAGCGCAGAGTTGGCGGACTCAATAGCGCGGATGTTGAGCAACGTCCTTCCGCACAGCAGCAGCCCTGCTCCTGCATGCTGCGGGGGAGAGTTCACATAGCATATGTGCACTGACGATTGACACACACCTGCACCAGCGTCAGGCGGATTGCCTCTGCCAGGATCGCCACCACCTGCGCGACGACGCCGATGACCACAAAGTTGACCTGCACGCCAATGGCTTGCGGTCGTCACAAGGTGCAGACATACAGCAGCGCTAAGCCCTGGAAATTCGGATGCATGCTTACTTTCTGCTCGTGGTTTTGCAATATGGCAAGCGCCCCATGCACAATGCATGTGATGATGGGCTGGGCCTTTCACCTCTCCGTACGAAGCAATGATCACGCCCGTTGTGATAACGACCATGTTGGCCGCTGACCCCAGGTTGAACACCTGTGGAGGTTCTAATGCTTGCTAGCTGCTTTACCAGGAACCAGCCACGTCAATTGCGTTCTTCATGCGCAACGAGCATGGCAACTGGCCCACCTCGGTGCCGATGACGCAGCCCACCAAATACACCGATGCTGGCATCAGCGCCTGCAGGTGTATCGACACTCCGACTGTGCTCATGCTCAGCAGCTACTTTCTGCTACACTCACATCCGTGCAGATACCAGCCTCGATGGACCACTCTGGTCTGCGCCGGAAAGGCGATCACGATACAGGCAGTGTGCAGAGTAAAGTGCACACCTTGAGCATCTGAACAAATGCGACGCTCAGGTACAAGTATGCCGTGTTGCCCAGCCAAAGATTGATGCTGAACAGTGCACCGATTGGCACAATGGCTTTTGTGTAGACCTGCAACACGGAAACCCTGCTGATGACGCATGGTACAGTAAGAGCTGCAACAGGCCGAACACACGCACACGCAGGTCGCTTGCATTGTAGCGCAGGGACTGCACGTGAGCATGCCAAGACACACAGACTGCAGCGTTTATGCGTCCATACTTGCATCTTAATCGCAGTTGCATGCACGCACTTCTTGTGTCATGCCCTCTGTGGGCGCCACATAGCCCGCGCGCACAAGGATTGTGGCCGTTACAGAGCAGAACAGCATGTGCCACATGGTCAGCGTCACAGGGAAGGGGAATCCTGCACGTCAAGTCCAGCACGGTCTCTTGGAACTGAAGCTTACTAGGTGAAGCGACATGCAATTCTGCTACACCAACACAATGCGCGCAGTTTTCTCCTTTGAACTTACCGAAGTACGTCAACATATACTTGTTGTACATGATGACTGTAGCCTGCAGCATGAAATACCGCAGCCAGTAACCTACACTTAGTAAGCTGTTGTGCGAAAGCTAAAGCTGCACACTGGGCACCGCTTTTCCAGTCAGTTCAGCCATGCACCGCACCGCACTCACCGAGAGCACGATCCAGATGAGGACATAGCCATAGGAGATTGCGCCCTCCCGCAGCAGCACCCACTGCGATGCCGGCGGCAGCTTTGCGGCGGGGCCTGCCATTCAGGCTAGGCAGGGGTTTGTACGCGGCCGCACGCGCCGGTGCTGCTGGCGGGCACAGCGCTGGGATCGATTTGTGAAAGCTGCGAGCCTGTGTTTGATGCCGCTCCTCGACTCGCGTTGGGAAGTCCGAGTCCTCGCTGCCAGCGCGCGAAAACCGCAAGCGTTAGTACCTGCAGAGCGGCACCGGCAGCACATTCTGAAGCTGGGCCTGCTGAGACAATGGCCAACCCGTGCCTCGCTGCCCGAAGCTCCAGGCAATTCATACTGAGTGTGGCTCGTACATGTGCGATAAGCAGGTGGGCAGTCGAAGGTGGGTTTCTCACAGGACGCTGCTATGCACAGGTCGTTGTCAGACAAGGTGCATGCCAGTGGATACTGACACGGACCACGCTGCTGGTTGAAGCAGCCGACACCGTGAAGGATGCTGCAAATGTACTCTTGTCTCAGCAGTCGTCGAAGAGACTCGTAAGAAATGCTCCCAAGATGATCTGGGCAACTAGTTGCAGCGTTTGCACAGCGTGGTGATTTTCACGCAAGTTGGCGTCATTTATACCTCTTCATAGCGCTTGCATATTCCCGTGGCTGGCCAAACCGCTTCCACTGCTCGCAAGTCTTCCGAATCTTTCGGAGAACTGCTTGGATCGAAACTGAGAAATGGGTTTGCACAGTGGTCAACAGTTGCTGGCGGCAGCCGCCTCTCAACTGCTGATACTGTCTGATCAGCACTCTTGCAACTGCATCGTGCGCGAAATGGTGCTTGTTCGCTGAGCCTACCAAACGAACATCCCCCGCAACTCAGACCATTTTGGTTTATGCCTTTTCGCTACACAACATGCCCCCGTGCCGCGCTACCGCCGGAAGCTGGAAGCCTGAAAAGTTAGGCAATGCTGGGACACCGATTTGCCGCGCACAGTTGCAGTTACAAAGCACTTTTGAATCTGCGACCCTCGTCGGGTGTCGTAGCACGCGCAGCGAGAATTCACTCGACGCTGTTCTGGATCGCCACAGCAGTTTTTCTTATATCCGGAGCTCAGCAGCACATTCGCGATCGATAAAGTCTGCAAGTAAGCTATGATGTCGCAGACGCTCCATGCCGAAACGTCCGCACGTCTCTGCCGTGACAGCTCCTGCGAATTGAGATCGCTGCACGTCAAAGGGGCCAACCTTCGACAGCAACATAGTTTCAGTAGAGCGAACGCGACGTCTGGAAGCTCATATAGGTCTGCCACCGCTCATGCACGGGTGCTGCCTTGGCTCAGTCATGCATTGGCTGTCAGTACAACAGCAGATGCAATTTGCCGCAGCTGGAATCCACCGTCTGCATCTGCGTTTAGCCTTTGTATCACGTCAATCATCTTCAGTCTGTCAGCAGGCTGCGACAGCGTGATGTCTTCTGCACGCCCACCGGAATGCACTGTGCTGAGCGGCGTCGGTCGCAGCACCGCACATGGCGGCTGGCCTCGTCCGCAGAGGGTTCGCTGGACGAGCCCTTGGACGTCTCGCAGGTGCGGGTGGTCCCAAAAGTGGGTGCACCAGCTCTCTCAACAGATGCATGACCAGCTGCTTCGCTTGCTGCTGTGTCACCTTCGGCGCCCGTGTTTCGTGCTTGTCCGATTACCGCGATTTCTGCCATGCTGCACTCACACTGCGATGGCAAAGGGTTTCTTGTTCCGCAGCGGCGTCCAATGGACGACCCTGCAGCTGCGGAATCGCCAGCAGATCAGGGCCCGGGACAGGGGGCCGCACCCTTTGATGTCCCACCGGAACAGGTGCGTCCTGGGACAGCAAATCACATGTGGCAGAAGAAAGGTTCGGGCAAGCTCATATGCACACACATGGGGATGCTGGCTTGTTGACTCACGAGTTGTGGGGTCATCGTAGGCGCAACAGTTGATATCCTGCCGCTTTCTTTCCTGATGCCTTCTTTCATTTACTCTTGGGATGGCAGGCAGACTTCTGGGAAGCTCCTGCGGCCGTGGCAGACGCTGAGATTGATAGAGCCACTGAAGAGTGCGCCTTGGTCTTGATGGCCTGCTGCACACTTGTGGGAATATGGCGTATCGTGTTCCCACCTAGTTGATGAGTGACATCTGTCACTCGGCACTGTACTTTTGATGCACACCTGAGTCTTGCGCGATGATCGCTTCCGCCAGTGGCAAAGTCCGCTTGAAATACCAGCGCACAAACGGAACACACAGCCTGCCATGCCTGCAGGGCGGACGCCGGCAGCGTCACCGCGCTGGGGCTGCTGCGGGAGGTGTGGGGCATCCTGCGGGGGCGGCTGCTGGCGGTGCTGGTGCTCATGTCGCTGCAGGACGCCGCCATCTTTGCCTGCCAGCGTCTTGCCGACTTGGCCACCAACCATGGTGGGCGATGTGTGTTGTGCAGCCTAGGCAGCAGCGCGAGAGTTTAAGAACAGCTTGTGGCAGCTTGGCTTGTTCTCGGGCTTTACACCGCACTGTAAACTGCCAGCTGCCCAAAAATGTCTTCACAATCTCTCTGTCGCTCTGTGATCTCAGCTAGGAACCAGACGCAGTGGCGCAAAACCCTCCCTGCAGATTGTCGCAGACCATCATGGCGTCTCTTGTGGTCAACTGCGCAATGATTGTGATATTTCGTGTGGTCATGCAGCTGCGGTGGCGTGGCTGAGGGGACCGTACACGCGCGCGGCCATCCGCCGCATGGCGTGGCCAGTGCAGGACCACTCTTGACACCTTTGCCGGCGGTAACATGCTGCACGCACTTCTGCTACCTGGAGGCTTCCCAGCCTGCTACAGTGACGTGTCCACGTTTTGTCGCAAACTGCCTTTGCATCGCGCTCGTCAGTATCAGAAAAGTAACGACGGACGCGTCTTTGCATGCAGGTTATGTCTGGTTGAAGTGGCTTTTCCAGGGCGCCAGCCTGCCGGTGAAGCTGGCGGTGCAGGCGCTGGCCGCAGCCGCCCTGTTCGCCCTCGTCGAACGAGGTGCGGGAGAATTCCACAACTTCCCACAACTTTGACAAATTTGCGTGTGACTGTGAAATAGGACTGCGTTGCGCCCAGTGTTCGATGCAGCCTTTTCTAACAGGCTGGCGCTTTCCCCACCCCGATGTGACGCACAGTTACGTGCGCATCGGTCCGACAGGATGTGAGCTGCCACTTCACGCTGCGCCTGCGTGGTGCAGAGGTGCGCACGGGGCAGGGGCGCAACCCCTTCAAGCGGCTCGCGGCAGCAGTGGCGGACGCATTCAGCGCAGTAAGGGCAGGCGTGCCCAACTGGCGCAGGTGCGCACGTGCGGCTATGCTTGAGTGACTGCCCGCCTTTGCCTTGTTAGCAAGGCATGGCCTGACCACATCAAACGATTGCTCCTCGCTGTCGAGAAGAGGGTCTGCGACACCATGCCCTCCCTGCCGTTCCAAGCCCAGGATGTGTCAGACGAGCGAAAGCCTGTCGACCCTAACACAGGTTGATGCACGCCCTGCCACAGGGCTTACATCGCCTCGGCGCGGGTGCTGCTGCGCTTCCTGCCGCTGGGCGTCGCCTCCTGCGCCATCATCCCGCTGTACTGGACGCTGCCGCGCATCCTCGGGCTCCAGGCCGCAGTGCCTGCCGCTGTGTCTGAAGGTAGGCGGTTCATGCAATCGCAATGCTGCCCAGCGCCACGACACAGAAACGTCTGCTGTGGTGCATGACGCTGACTGCGCTGGCACAATCTTGCATCATGGCGAATTCCCTCTCAAAATGCCCAGCAAGCCGCTGCAGAACGTGACGGATGCAACATCACGCACAGTTGTCTGTTTCAATCTGTTGGACCACAATGGTGAGCTCATGCACGCTGCGCGACACCTGCAGGCCTTGGTGGCAAGGCAGCGGTGCAGCGCTCGCGCGAGCTGCTGGCGCCGCACGCCCGTGCCTTCGTCGCCCCCTTCCTGCTGCTGATGCTGGCGCCTCGCGCGGTGCTGACAGGCAAGAATATCGTGCTGTCGGCGCTGCCGCCGCGGCTGTGGGCACAGGTGCGCTGATGCCCGTTGTGCCATTTGAATTCGATGCCTGCAAGCCTTTAGTGGTCGACAAACAGAGCTTCCGTCGCTCTGCTATGCTGCAGTGCTGCGCTGTGGACGTAATGCACGGCTCAGGGCTGTGGTGCTTACGTATTGTGTGCACTGGATGCTGTGGCTGTCCCTCTCCAGCTGCTGGAACTGAGCCCTACTCGCTCGCGTGCAGGTGCAGGAGCTGCCACTCCTTGTTGCGCTCGGCAGCCCGCTGCTGGCGATCGTCCTGTTCCGCCTGCAAGTACGCTTTTGATATTATGCATCTTCCTGCTTGTGGCCCGATGCCGAGCCTTATGGTCAGGACTGGCTTCCAGTCTTCCTCCCCTGCGGGTCCGACAGCACAGACTCATTCCTCGCGCATTGTGCGCGCAGGAGCTGCTGCCGATCGTCGTCTACAAGGCGACGCTTCGTGCGGAGCAGTCGCAGACACTGGCAGGCGCAGGCGCCTCGACAGTTTCGGAAGAGCCAGGGGCTCTGCCAGAGTCTGCAGGCCAGACGAAGCGGTGACTGCAGTGCGTCTGCTGTTGAAGCCGCCGGCAATATGGGCCGGCCGCATGTCCTGCCATGCAGCGGCAACAGTTTGGCGAGCAGCGGTGGCTTGTGGGATCGTTGCTACGTATGCCACCAGCGCGGCGCAGATATCCGAACGTTGCAGGTCGAAGAGCAGCAGCTGCCTCCATCGTCAGCGCACTCTCGTTTTCAGCTTCATCTCAGAGTTGCACTGCCGCAAGCGCGTCTGAGCCCGCCCCAGTCATCGGGTTGCCGCTACAGCAGCGAGTTCCTGGCAAGGTCTTTCGCTGAGGGTTCAGATCTTGCCAGTATTTGTGCGATGCAGCAGCCCTGCCGTGTGCATGATGCATCTCGTACAGGAAGGGAACCTTCCCTGAAGCCACATGACGGCTGAACGCCGTACGGGTGAATGGCTCTCCAGTGCGTTTTTGCGTGGCCAAAGCTCTGGTCTCAGATTCGTGCTGCCCAGTCACTTACCTTGCAGCTGCTCCACCTGCCGTGGCGTGATCGCACAAGGTCTTGTGCAAAGTGTTGGAGGTGCAATCCGCATGTGAAACAGGACTTCACACGCAGTAGTGAAGCGTAGTATCTTCGGTGGATTTCACTAGCCACAGCGGCAGGTCTCGGCCCTCCCTGACGAGCCATTGTAGATAGAACCGTGCCTCCCGTCTCGCAAATCTGTTCTGCAGCCAGCTCCGTTGACGTCTCAACAGGCTGCACAAACACGGTCGCTAGTCTACCTCGATCCTCGAATCTACTCGGTCTCAGCAGTGCAGTTCTCTGCGCCACGGCTGCAGCTGCCTCAAGCGCTGCCACCATGCTGATGCTGGTGGCGCTGGGTCACGCAGCAGCAGAGCTGGTGTTCTACGCGCTGGTCGGAGTGTGGTACCTTCTTACCGTGCAGTACGACGTAGTGGATCGCTGGCTGGGCAGCCCAAATTTGAACCGGGTGAGTGCACAGACGCCAAGTCAGCGTGCGCCTCTCAATGACGGCAGGTGTTCCTCATCAACACCCTTCAGTACTGGTGACAAGCCTCATCACAGCGGGTCTCAAGAAGACTTCATGTGGCGCCATCATGGACGTGTCATCTGTGCAATCCGATGCGGCGTCAGTGTGTGTCGAACACATGCTGACGACCCGTGCGTGTGCGATATGTAGCGTCACACAGGGACCAGGCGGGAGCACGATGTTGAGGCCGCGGGGCTGGAGGCGGCACTGTCCTGGTCCGCCGCGAAAATGGGCCCAGACGGCGCGGGCGTGCTGGCGGATGCTGCGGCGCGTGCCAGCGCGCAAATGCCTGTTGAGGGCGGACCAGGACTGGGCGTGCAGGTGGGGTGCTGGTGCCCATTCGCAAGGCAACAGATAGGCCTGCATCGCATGGGACTTGCCTCATCTGGTCCGAGCGATCTGACTTGTGCGTGACAGGCGGCTTGCGCTCGATATTTCGATGCTTGCTGGCTGTTCAGCTGTGGCCTGATTGGGCAGCACCAACTGACGTGGACAGCACCCTTCCCGCCAGCTGCTGTTTGCAGTTTGCCAGCAGCTGTCTGTGTGTGACGCAAGAGACTGCGCGTGCGCAGGAGGCAGCTGCCGAGGCTGGCGCGCAGGCGCAGCGGGATATGGCGCATCAGCCTGGGGAGGTGTCGGCGGATGCGGCGTTGCTGCTGCGGCGGCGACGCGCCGGCCTGGCACGTATCAGCTCCCGGGATAGCATCGGCACCACCGACACCGATTGCGACAACGAGAGGTGGGCGGAATGTGTGCAGTACTGATGCCACTGGTGACTCCGCAGGCTGCCTGCTGGATTGCTGTTGTTGACGCACCTGCATTCGGAAACAGGGCACCATGTGCCTGCGTCCCGCAGTCGGGTGCACGAGAGGCTACAGGCTGTCCTTCGACGTTGCACTCTCTTAGCCCATGCGCACCAGCGGCGCCAACCCATCAGGGACGCCTCCAGCTTATTTCGCAACTGAGGCTCGAGCATCATTGCCTGACCCCGCTTCCCTCATGCCCCGCGCAGGACGCTATACGGCAAGCTGAAGCGCAAGATGCCAATGCGCGAACGCTTCAACGTGAAGCAGCGCGTGGAGCAGCGGCTGCTGCGATTTGGCAACGACATGATGCCCGACATCGCCGCCTCCATCGGCGTGGAGGCGGCCGCAGGTAGGACTCCACATTCTGATGACGGGATTCATAATACACATGCTGTCAACATGGCGCTTTAAATGCTGCAATACTTGATTGCATGGCGCATTGCTTATCACAATGCCAAGTTTCAGCGGCTGCCAAATGCACTGCTGTTTCAAACGGAAGTGGCTGCCAGCAAGCAGCTTCCGGCCATGACCGGAGGTAATGCTTGCCATATGCTGCAGGTACGCTGGCGGCGGCGCTGCCAAGTGGGATCAGGGACGCGGGCGTGCGTGCGGTGGACCGCGCAGAGGCGGCAGTCCGGCGATGGGCTCTGTTTGTCGGCGGCGTGGCGGTCCTATTCCGTGTGCTGTTGTGGCACTAACGGGGCCAGCCTTCGTATCAGGCACCGCTCACAATCGGCTCGAGCCTTGCCCGTCGGCTTGCGCAGCCAGTCAGGACATGTCAGTATTATATGCGTACAAGTCGGTGACGCGGCGTGGTCAAAGGTGAATCTTCTTTGCAGCACAACAGCCGTCTCGTCTCGATTCGAAACTTTGAAGTGACTTGAAACATTGAAGTGATCTCTACCCAGTGATAGTTTAGGGTTTCGCAGAGGCGTTTACTGTTCTTTGAAGTACCAAGGATAGAGTAGAGTGTGGAGTGGGTAGAGTAGGAGACCTATGACTTTGGATAGACACCGTCTGCTGCACTGTCAGACCAGCTGCACTGCAAGACCAGAAACGCATCAATGAGCACACACTGGTGATAGTAAGCGGCTGCGGGCGCCTGCTGTGGGTTTCCGATTTCAATTCCATTCTTTGGCTCTTTGGCTCCACATGTTCAACTGATCTGCCCCAAGCACAAGGAACGGACTCTCTGACTTGCGGAGACACCCCTGAGAGAACAGAAATGCTTCCATTCTGGCCCCACAAACCATCCGCGGTCAAAAAGCTCCCCCCGCCAAAGCTGAACACCGGCTCCTGCCCGTTTGCCAGCTCGCCAGCCACAGCGCAAGCAGCAGCAGTTCGGCTGATACATCACTCAGTACTGGAACCCGGGGCTCGGCGGCGGCTGCGACACCTGGACGCGCGGCGACGCCGCGGTTGATGGCTTGGTGGACTCTAGCCTGCCCGAGGCCGCCCCTGCTATGTCGTCAGCCTTGCGCTTGGCGCCCGTCAAAGGCTTGCTGGCTGGGGCTCCGGCAGCGGCCCCATCCGCCGGCGCCGGCGACAGCGGGCTGCCCGGGCTCTGTTGTTGCTGCTGCTGCAGCGTGGGCGGCAGCGTGATGGGCGGCCTGGTGGCGCTGAGCTGCTTTTCTGGTGGAGGCAGCACGGTCTCTCGCACGATGGTCTGCGGCTGCCCAGCGAGCTGCTGCACGCCTGCTAACAGCCACGCAGGCGGCGGCGCCAGCGGCGGCCGCGGCTCGGCCTGTGCCGCCGCCGCCGCCGCTGTCGCCACAGGCTCCTTTGGGACGGCGGCACGCTGCTGCAGCTGGGGCAGCAGCGGCAGCACTGGCTGATGCTTGGGCGCTGCAGCCTGCTGCGGGCGCGCCAGTATGGCCGCCAGCTCGCCGGCGGAGACCGGCGCCACAGCTGCGGCAGACGCGGCCGGCGCTGC
>JAABUM010003636.1_pt1 | contig 18554 bp, 36 predicted proteins | sample 5559161 | NCBI WGS metagenome assembly JAABUM01 (sample SAMN10711868, study PRJNA513369) | rock metagenome | isolation source: Antarctica rocks | place: Antarctica: Victoria Land, Siegfried Peak nord | reverse complement strand
GGTAGCTTGAGCTGAGCCGTCGCATTGGTCGTATTTCTGATCAGTGCGGCGCAACCGCAGCGATGGAGGCGCAGGCAGCTATCAGGCAACGCGCCATGGAGCTGCAGGAGAGCATCGGTGACCTGGCGAAGTTCGCGGCTCAGCAGAAGAAGAAGGATGCTGCCCTGAAGGACGCTGCGGCTCGCAAGGCGGCAGTGGCAGCCACTGGCGACGGCGCCGCCGGCGCCATGGTGAGGCATGTCTCATGTCGGAACATGCATCACTGCCTAGGTTCAGCCACACCCAAGGTCGCATCCGGGACTCAGACCACAGGGTGGGCATTAAGGATGCTGCAAGGTCACAAGTAAAGCCTCAGCCATGTGGCGCCTGCAGGCACAGGGCACCGGAATTCCCGCCATCAGGCCAAAGCGCAGCGCCGTGCTGCCCGAAAAGTCCGACAAAGCCAGGTCGGGCTTCTCTTTCGGCAACGGGCCAGGCTCTGCAGAGTCGCAGCCTGCCGCTGCGGCGCCAGCGGGCCCAGCAGTCGCAACGAAGGCTGCTGGGCCCGCTGGTACCGCAGCAGCCGCAACGAAGGCCACCCCATCCTTTTCATTCGATCGCGGCAGTGCAAAGCCGCAACCCGCGCCTGGAGCTGCCTCAGCGGCCGCACCGCCGCAGGAAATCGCCGACGAGAAGCGCGAGCATGGCAATGCGCTCTTTAAGGTGGGTGCATTGAAACACACAGTCCGTTGATGCGCCTTCCCGCTCAGCATCCACATCAACGAATCAGCTCTGCATGTTTTCAATCGCAATGCGGAGGAAAACCCAGCAGTACTCCGACGCATCATTTGTGTACGAACGGAATCTCCCGTGCAAACACGCAGGCTGGCAAGTATGCGGAGGCTCGGGCTGCCTACTCCGCCAGCATAGCGGCGCAGCCGTCGCACCTGGCGCTCGCAAACCGCGCCATGGCCGCGCTGAAGCTGCGAGACTTTGCGGCCGCCGAGGCCGACTGCACGGCCGCGATCGAGGTGGACGCGGCATACGTCAAGGCAAGCCGCCGTGTCACCCTCCATGTGCAGCCTGGATCATTGGAAGCAGAGATGGCCCCATATTGTCAAGACGGCAGCCCTTACCCATGCTTCTGGCGACCAACAGCACAGGAGGAGGCCGTTTCTGGGTTGGTAGTACGCGATGACACGATTTCTGCTGTGTAAACGAGGTTGCAATGCAAATCTTGTAGGAACCAGCACCCCGCGGCACGCACTCTCTGAGGCTCCTGCCTCGGCTCTTGTCACCGCAGGCGTACCAGCGGCGGGCTGCGGCGCGAGCGGAGCAGGGCGGCCACCTGGCAGCGATTGCGGACCTAGAGCATGCGGTGCGGCTGCAGCCAGCCAGCAAGGCGCTCGCCGCAGAGCGCGCCGCGGCAATCGACAGGTGCAACAGACCCTAGAAACCTCAGAGCCTAGATGTGTCGGCCAGGGTGCATCTGCAAGAAGCCATTGAGGCATCTGATTTCGCGCCCGAGGGATCAACGGCCTCTCCAAGCCGGACGCCGTTGGTGGTTCCGAAGCTGTCTGTTCTCACCAGACTGTCAAGTCAGTCGAGTTGCCAAACATATGCACACGCACCCAACCAGGAACCAATTGGGCATCGATGCTGTCCTAATCGCAGGTATCACAAAGAGACAGGCGAGCCCCGTCCAACGCAGGCGCGGCCGATCGCCGTGCGCATGGCGGCTGACGCCGCTGCAGCGGCAGCCTCGCCGCCAGCTGTCCCATCAGCGGCGTCGGCAGCGGCCGCAGGCACTGCGGAGGCAAGCCGGCCGACAGACGCTGGCCGCTCCGCATCTGCAGCCGCTTCACCTGTCGTGTCGGAGCTGCCTGCTGGACCCGCAGCGCCCCTAAGTCGCACACCAGAGGCGCCTGCGGCGCCAGCGGACGTGTCGGATGCGACTCCGGATGCAGCCGCATCGAATCCGCCTGAGCACCCCACTTCGGCAGACGCTGCCACCGCTGCTGCGCCCGCTGGTGCAGCCTCAGCCGCTGCTGCGCCAGCTGCTGCTCACTCAGGACGCCCGGATTCGTCGGCGACGGCCCAGCCTGCAGCCAGCCCGGCATCGCCTCAGCCACTGGGCGCTGCTGCCGCAGCGGCGCCACGCGCGGCGCCTGCCCGCTCGTCGCAGACATCGCCGCAGACGCAGCTGTCGAACGGCCACGCCGTTGCTGGGGCGCAGCAAACATCGACCGCTGCCACCACAATGCCGCCGTCACCCTCCACCCAGCCTGTCAAGCTGGCACGGCCCAAGACAGGTAGCTGACGAATGCCCAAATGGCCCCTGTTGAAGCCCACCAAACCCGGCTGGGTGCACATACTACATGCCGCCAGACCAGGAAGATGCAAGCAGTGCAATGCTTTGTTCATCTGGCGCCGACAGCGATGCATAGAGTACTTGAACCATGCTTGAGTTCTCTTCGACATGCCAGAGCAGCCCCGATTATACAGTTTGTTATTAGACATTATCACCCCGTCCTGCCTGCAGGCCTGGACTTTGAGCGCACCTGGCGCACGCTCACGGGCCAGCCGGAGCTGCAGGCCTTCTACCTGCTGCGCCTGCGGTAAGCCTAAAGCATCCATCTCCAACAGGGTTCGAAACTGCCCTGCATGTGTTGTCTCATTGTAAGTGTAGTCAGAAATCCAATGTCATGATGTTCAAACGCCCAAACGCGCAGTTCCTTTGCAAGATCTTGTTTGCAATCCCTGCAGGCCGGCGGAGCTGCCGGCGCTGTTCCGCATGTACAATAGATGCGTACGAATCCAATGAACTATCACATCTACAATCTGGTTTGCAAATTCCGGTGTGCATCCCTGCAGGCCGGCGGAGCTGCCGGCGCTGTTCCGGGTGTGCCTGACAGCGCCACTGCTGGCGGGCATGCTGCCGCCGCTGCTATCGCTGCTCGCAGACGAGACGGACGCCGACCACGCGGTGCGCCTGCCTAAACTCTGAACCCCCCACCCCCCATCCTTGCCACGCGCTGCGCCCCTGGATGCTGACCCAAACTGCCTCGCTGTCATCTTCCAGCCCTGTTTCTCTGATGCGCGACGGCGGGCGGGTCGAGAACATGGCAGGAGGCCTCGCCTCGCCCGGACGCTGCACCTGGCACTTTGTCTTGGGTCAATGCCGCAGCGGTGTGACTCGCAATCTGTGCATCCCCCTCCAGGTGCAGCTGCTGGCGGCGCTGCCAAAGGTGCCACGTTTTGACCTGGCGGTCATGTCGCTCGGCGCCTCCAGCAGGGCGCTGCTGGCGCACGTGTGGGACGACAAAGTGACTGCCCTAAAGGACAAGGCGCTCGTGCGCCACCTGGCACAGGTCAAGCCCAAGTACCGGCTCTGACGGCCGGCGCCGCAGCCCAGGTATGGGCCGTGACGGATGGAGCAGGTGCTCTTGCGCCACCTGGCACAGGTCAAGCCGAAGTACCGGCTGTGACGTCCGCCGTCCAAGTACGGGTTCTGATATACAAACGAGCTGGCCCTTGTGTGCCACCTGGCACATGTCAAACCCAAGCACGGGCTGTAATGAGAAGTGGACTCTGTCATGCGGCAGCGCTTGCCTGTGAATGAGTCCGACTTCAGATCGCGCCAAATGGCGGCAGAAGGGACTCTGAGTTTGGTTAGCCGCCGTCACCGCCGCCATGCTCTGCTGATTCGTAGTGTGCCGCAACGCATTGAAGCGATTTTGATGGTGTTGGAGTTGACCTGAGTTCAGCTTGTGAGGCACTTGCTGCTGATCAGGGTGGGAAGTAGTGCGAGACTGCTTGTTCTGACAGTCAATAAGCACAGGCAGCAAGCTTGTAGTGACAGGGTCCGGCTGTGTGTGCATTGTCACTTGTCTGCTCAGGTGCTAGCTAGAGTTGCACTGCCGTCAGGCCAAGGCTAATGCTGTAGTCACATGTACTGCTCTGGTCACCCTACACATTGTGTGCCGGTCCATGCGACACGCATTTGCGCCTCCAATCACGGCCCGATCGTCATGACAGCTCGGCGCATTGTTGCACTACCATGGCTTCCCGCCCCGGCCCCACGCCGATCCAGGTGCATTGCACACCCAACAGCTCCTCAATACGCCTGCAGCATCGAGTGGACATGATGTGAATCTTTCGCAGCATCAGTTGCAAGACACTTCACAGTAGCGCGTCCAGCATGACGTCAATCTATCCGCCGCATGAATGCATTGGCAAATGTGCGTCGAGGGAGAAAGCAGGAAGCACAGGAGGCCGGAAAACACAGGCTGGCGGGATTGCATGCAAGATTCCATGCGGCGGCCACCTGATGTACTTCTGGGCGTTGTCGGGCAGCTCGTCCCAGGAGCGGGCGCCTGAGATGTCCTGCTGCCAGCCGGGGTGCTCCTCCCACACCACCTCCACATCGCTGAAGGTCTTCAGGTCCGACGGCACCGACGGCAGATCCTGCGCATGCCATGCGAATCGCTGGGTGAGCGCTTTCCAAGGAGACGACATTTCAAAGTATGTGTGGCGTACAGCAGCAGCCTTGATGGGTTTCAACAGGCGGAGGATGAGTCGCCAGCAGAATACCCCGACTTGACAGCAGCTTGCCGTCAGGGTGCCGCCTACTGCAGTGTCTTGGGTGGAGGATTTAGAGCAGGAAGACGCCGAGGCAGGGCGGCTCACCTGCCCGTTGTGCTTGTAGCCCACGCACAGCTTGATGGTCTCCAGCTTGGACAGCACGTCCAGCTTCGTCAAGTTGAGGTGCGTGAAGCCGTTGATCCTGCGGCGTTGCGACACATCTGGATCAGCTCCCTGCTGAGATGCGCAGCAGCTGGATGTCACATTCGCAATGCAGCTGGCAGAAGCCCAATGTCGCCTGCTTCGGCAGCCACAATGGTGTCCAGGCCCTGCAAGGTGGCGGCATATCCGAAATTACACCCAAACTCGAAGTCGCTTTGCCTGCGCAGCCTTCCTCCGCCCACCTGGTGATGTGCTTCAGGGCGGTAATGTCGAGCCAGCCGATGCGGCGGGGGCGGCCGGCGAGTGGTGCCACATTGAGAGGTGCCATTGAAGCACACCGCAAAACGTTTCATCGCACTGCTGATGTGGAAGCATGATCGCACCTGGTGACGTACTGCAGGGCGGGGATGTCGAGCCAGCCGATGCGGCGGGGGCGGCCGGTGGTGGTGCCATACTCAGCGCCCTCCTCCCGCAGCTCCTCCGCCAGGTCCCCATGGATTTCCGTCGGGTAGGGGCCCTCGCCCACACGCGTGGTGTACGCCTTCACCTGTTTGCGCAAGCAGGGTGGGCCTGAAACTCGGCACCAAGGCAACCATTTGGGATGCATAGCAAATATTGATCCTGTGGTGTCGACAGATATACCGTGGTGTCGACGGCCCTTCGCAGCCGGTCAAGGTTGGCACATCTTTCGATCCTCCTAGCAATTGCACTTCCTCAAGTGTACACCAGAGCGAATGCGGTCCAGGCGCGGGCAGCGCACCACGCCGATGACGGTCTGCAGCTTCTGCGGCGCGATGCCGAGGCCCGCGATGACGCCGCCGATGGAGGGGTTGGAGCTGGTCACGTAGGGGTAGGTGCCAAAATCAAGGTCCAGCATCGTCGCGTTGGCGCCCTCGATCAGAATGCGCTTGCCCTGCGCGTGCGCCTCGTCGATGTAGTGCACCGTGTCCGTGATCCTGCAGGAGACGGAGATGATCATTCAGCGCGATGCACAAGGTGTCTTGCGGGTCGACGCGGTCGAGATGCGCTTCCACCAGGCGTGCGCCTCATGCACCTGCTGCGCCATGTCCGTCATCCGGTGGGAATCCCGACCATCCACCCCCAGGTCTATTCATCACCTGCACACATGCTAGCACATGTGCAGGTGAGTTTGTCACATGCTGTTGCCAGGGGCTGGCGACTGGTGGGCCGCCAATGACCCGCGACCGATCAACAGATCCAGCCGTTACCCGGCCACCATCACTCGGTTATGACCAGGAAGAGCTGCGGGGCAGCGCACACGAGCAGCACGCGCTCAGCGACGGCCTTGTAGGCCTGTGTCGATCCCTCAAGCTGTGTTTCAACACATCTTGGAAATGGAAAAAGAGGGAACTGTGCACGTGGGCAGCACGCGCTCGGCAATGGCCTTGCATGCTCTCTGGCTGTCCTTCAAGGTATTTTGCGGTGCTTGTTCAGGAAGGGAACGAAGAAAAAGGCGCACATGGGCAGCACGCGCTCGGCGATGGCCTTGTAGGCCTCAATGTCGGCGTCCACGTCATACTGGAAGCCCTCGAAGCGCTTGCCGCCGTCCGCCGCCAGCACCCGCAGCTTGGCGGCAAAGGTCTCCAGGTCCCGCAGGTCCCCGGCGCGCACGCCATTGCGGGTCGCCTGCGATTAGACCGACAGGATCTTCTGAATTGAAAGGATTCCGCACGCGATCGGCGCTGTTCACGGTGGTAGAAGCACTTGATGGTGGTCCACCGCACTTATGTCTGTTCGCCAGCTGCAGCACAGACGCAGCCGTGCGCCGCTGGCTGCCGCCTGCTGGTTGCCTGGTGTCGATCTGTGCACCACCCAGGGCCGCGAGACACCGCCGCCGCCACTTCGCACCCTCATGAAAGCCCTTTCCATCTTAGGCCTCTGTTCAGGCCCACCTTTGACGCGTAGGCGGGCCCGATGCCGCGCTTGGTGGTGCCGATCATCTTGCCGGCCAGCTCCGCCTCCCGCAGCCCGTCGATCTCCTTGTGCAGGTCGAACAGCAGGTGCGCGCGGTCCGACACCTGTACATTTGCCAGAACTCGGATTCGAAGTTTGAAGGAGTTGGCAAAAGGTTTGCTTTGCATCTTGCTGAATTAAAAAAAAAAACAGAATAGGACATCAAAACACAAAAGACTTGATCTCCAATGCGTCGCAACAGTCAGTGGTGAATACGCACCTTGAGCCGCCCGTCCACCTCCACGCCCTGCCCGTGCAGCGTCTCGATCTCCTCGAACAGTCCCGGCAGGTGCACCACAACGCCTGCGCAGGAGTTTTCGCCAAGAGTTCGCGCCACAAGTCTGCCGCTTACATTTGCTGCGCGATGAGCGTCGGACCGTGCTCCGAGCAGGAATGCTGTGGATGCGTCCTGCCAGCTGTTGCCTGATGGACTGTGACGGCCACAGACACGCGGACAGGCAGCTGCTGATGGTGTGAATCTGACCGCTGGGCTGCTGCAGGAAGACTGGGACCTTGGGGCGGGACGTCGGCTGCTCACCGTTGCCGATGATGCACTCCGCCTTTCTGTTCAGGATGCCGGAGGGCACCAGGTGCAGCTTGTACTTATTGCCCTCCAGATCGTAGATTGTGTGGCCAGCGTTGGCGCCTCCCTGCACGTTAGAACGCAGAAGCGTCAGCGCTGCAGCCGCTCAGAACCTGGTCCTCGTGCATGGCCCTCTGGAGGTGTGCGGCGGCGGCGACAGCGGCGGCGGCGCCAAACACTGGAAGCTGACGAGTCGCGCGGCAGTGCCCTCACCTGGGCGCGTGCGACGACGTCGTACTGCTGCGCCAGAATGTCGACGAGCTTGCCTTTGCCCTCGTCACCCCACTGCGAGCCGAGCACGACTGCCACTTGTGACTCGAGGCGGTCAGCCGCCGCCGCCGAGCGCGTCGCGGCGCTGCCGAGGCGACCGGTCTGCCTTCTGGCCATTGACCTACGCGCGGCTGCCGGGGCGCCGCATTGACGTGAGGCGCCCAGTCTGCCGCACTGCATGGACGCCGGCTGCGTCCGGCCGATGCTGGGCTGCATGCCCATCACGCGCATCTGGCCCGCCATCATCTTCAGTTGTCTGAAGTCAAAGATTCAGCATGCGAGAGAGGCTTCAGCTGGCAGAAGCCAGCACAGTATCGTCCAAAAGTCAGCCGGTGATCGGGCAAGTGGAGCCGCCGGAAACTGTGTGCCGCAACAGCTATCCTCGACGCGAGAGCTCTGCACGTGCTGTACAGGTATGGAGTGTTAACGCAAAAGTGAAATTGTGCGCTCTCGGCGTGGTGGCGATTTGTCATGCTTGGTGGCGGATCTGGGCAAGGAGCCAAAGACGCCAGATGCCTTGGCGCACAGCCAGCTCGCACTGAGTGAACCAACACACTGTCCGGGTAGCATCAGACGTTCAATTGATTGACGGTCAACTCACCGTGTGATCAATTGCGCAGCGATGGTCCAGATCACTATTGCCTGGATTTCAAAATCGAAGCTGCAGAGCGCCTGTTGATCGGTGGCTCTGCCCGCTGACGGGAAAGCACCTGTATCGGTGAGTCTCACCTGAACGTCAAGCCGGGCTGGCCTCGGACATGTGCATTTGAGGTCGGGGGAAGGCGCGGCGCACCCCGCAGCCCCGCGGCGCTCGCGCGGAGCATGCAGGGGCAGGGGGCGACGGCAAATCACCGCTGCTGCTGCCGCCCTGCCATGCTGCCCCGACTAGCGCGCCACAGGGGGGTCCAGCGCCTCCTGCGCGGCGCAATCGCTCCGCTCGCGGCGGAAAGGTACTGGACAAACACACGCATCTGCAAGGAACATTGTGATGCAGGGTCTGCCAGTCGCTTGAAAGCCTTTGAGAAATTTGGATCGTCATGTTTGTCTGAACTGACGGTGTCCGTGCATTAGGTCACATGTCTGGCGCGGTGCAGTCGCCAGCGAACTGCCCACCGCGCAGCAGGCCGCTGCGACGGCGACGTGGCCGTCGCTCCCGGAGCACGACGTGAGATTCGAGTCGCTGCAGAGCCTGTGTCAATCAAGTATCAACCGAGGCACATGTCTCAACGCGGTGCACTCAGAGTCAGGAGCGCCCAGTCATTCTTGGTTCTTGCGTTAACAGCGGGATGCGGTGTTCCCGCCGCCGCCGCCGCCGCCGTCGGACGAGCACCCCTCGTGGACGGACGAGAGCTGGGCCAGCCCGCTGGACGTGACGCGGCGCATATTCTGCAACCGCTCGCTCAACATGCGGACCATCAGCGCCATCGGCTTTGACATGGTCGGTGTCTGCTGCTGTTGCGCCTGAAAGCTTCACATTGCCATTGATCCTATCCACACTGCAATAGTTGTACACCTGCAATGACATCTATGGCTGTCCATGGCATCTACGCCGTAGGCCGTCGGTACTGATTGGTGCAAGCACCAGGCGCCATCCCCGTGCTGGGCGGTGAACATTTGAATCTTGTGCTGCAGGATTACACCATGGCGCAGTACAGACCAGAGACTTTCGAGGTGCTGGCGCACACGGAAACTGTCAAAAAGCTGGTCACAAAGCTGGGTTATCCAAAGGTAGTTGGCCACTGTGCGTGCGCATTGTGGCATGTCATGGAGTTCCTTTTGGTCCAGCAGCGCCAGGTGATGCTGCTTGCGTGATCAATCATGGCACATGCACTCACCGGAGGCGTGATGATGATGCAGCTGCTGTACGACTGGAAGTTCGACTGGCGGTACATGGTGCGGGGGCTGACGATCGACAAGCACCGAGGCAATGTGAGCCTCCGCAATATTGTTCGCTCGCTTGCCGCGTGCTTGCGCGTCATGCAACCCAGTGCGCGATGTGTTGAGGGGCACGGTCAGGGTTGTTGACACGCCTGACTGCGCAACAAGACAGGTGCTGAAGATCGACAAGCACAAGTACGCGAAGATTGCGTACCACGGCTTCAAGCCGCTCAGCCGCCAGGAGAGGCTGGACACCTACTCCAACTCCCAGGTGCTGACTTTCTCTTTCCAAGTTTTCTGTCGTCTTCTTTCTTTCTGTGGTCTGACATGCCAGAGCCAGACCGACGCCCGTGGCAACCGAGCAAGTGCAAATGCGAGTACCAAATGCAAGCACCAGTCGCCTGCTGCCCCTCTCGCATGAGTTTATGCTGCCGCTGGCGACAGCGCTGAGGGCGGCGGCACTGTCGCTCCCCACAGGTGCGGTTCAGCTTCGACGAGCCGGAGTTCGCGATGATCGACACGCTGTTCAGCCTGGCAGAGGCGCACCTGTTCATGCAGCTGGTGGAGCTGCACGACTCGCAGCCGGGGCTGCTGCCGCCTGGCAAGGATTTCTCCACCATGTACCGGTGCGCCTAGAACTCTGAAAGTCTGTGATACCTGCAAGCCTGCAACAGAACCTATGCTTTATACCGGCCAAGTGCAGCTGCTCAAGCACAGGATGTCCCTGCAAGTCCGAGAGTCCAACAGCCTGGAGATGGGGTCTTCCAAAACAGCGAGGAGCTCTGCCAGCCCGGTGCAGCGGTCGCACGTGGGCCCGGCCGCGCCGGAGGCGTTGGCGACGTCGGCGATGCGCGGAACCTGGCCTGATGAATTGTGCTGGTGGCGGCGGCAAGCAGCAGCAGCAGCAGCAGCAGCAGTGGCGGCCTCTCAGTGTGGCGGTGCTCCTTTCATAGCGAACTTGTTGTACGCAGGGATGTGCGGGCAGCGGTGGACCTGTGCCACCGGGACGGCAGCCTGAAGCAGTCGGTGGCGGCGGACCCGGAAAAGTACATGCACCCGGACCTGAGGCTGGCGCCGACGCTGGACATGCTGCGCGCCGCCGGCAAGAAGCTGTTCCTGGCCACCAACAGCCAGTGGGACTTCACCAATGTCGTCATGAACTTCCTGCTCACCGGTGCGGCCGGGCCGGTTGGAAAGACTGGGTTCAAACAGGAAACTGGAACCTGACGACAAGCACAGCGAATGTCATGCAGTCACCAGAACGTCAATGAAATCTCGCATGCGGTGTTACATGGGGTAGTCGCAACCCCGGACATCTGCCGCCCTTGCTGAGCCGTGTGCAACTCTTGCAGGCCAGACCAACAAGGACCGGAACGAGGACTGGCTGGAATACTTCGATGTGGTGCGCCTTGCACGGGCTCCACCTTCATCTGTCGATTGCAGCAGATTGTCACACAGGCATGACCCATTCATGTGCGTCATGCCGTTCGGGAGACAGGCTGGACGCTCATGTCAAGCATGGGGACATTTACCCGCTGGCGCGACATATTGGCTGTCATCATTCGCAGCATCACACTATGTTGCGCGTCTTGACAACAGTTACTTGACCAACTGTATTCGTGGAATCTGCAGGTGGTCACGGGGTGCGGCAAGCCGGGCTTCTTCAGCATGCAGAAGCCCATCTTCGAGGTGCAGACGGACACCGGCCTGCTGCGCAACACCGATGGCGGCACCCCCATGACCCCCATCGGTGCGCGATACTTATTGTCATGTTTGGCGTGTCGATTGCTCGAACAGTCTTCTACCAGTAATACGTCCGTCGCTGGCAGCAACAGTATATTCAAGTGTCGGCCTGAGCGCCTGCTGCACCGGCGTATGCCCTGCTGACGGATGACCCGCCATCCCAATGCAGGTCTACTCAGGCCTGTGTCTGCACCTGCTGAACGGACACATGTGAGGTCCAGCGGACATCAACTCAGATAGTGTCATGATGTCGCTGCTCAGCTTCTGCATCTGCTGCAGGCGAGCACGAGGTGCCGACCAGCACGGCAGCGCCGGTGGAGGAGGCAGACGGCAGGGCGCTCGTGTTTCAGGGCGGCACGTACATGGACTTGCATCGTATGCTGGGTGTCACTGCGGGTTCGCAGATCCTCTACGTCGGTGCGTTTTAACACATTTAAACGCATTCATACACACTTATAGAGTCTTTTGCGTGTTGATCGTTCACGCGGGGTCCCAGGTGCCTCCACTTTGGTACGTCCATCTGCATTTGGCAACGGAGGATGTGTACAGTTTGAGTCGCGGATATGTGTATCAAGAGCACATGAGGCACGCAATGGCATGTCGAGGCACTCATGGTGAGCCGCGTTCCTTGCAGGCGATCACGTCTATGGAGGTGCGGATTGCTCCATTTCCATGCCACAGCTGCTCATTTGGACCTGCCCTGTGCTGCTGTCATGTGGCTGTTGACCCGGTGGCGCCCCTGAGACAGCCTTGCCATGCACATCAGCCGATGCTGCATCACATCCTGCAGTTGTCCGCACAGCCGCCTTGCCTGACCCAGACTGCGAGTTGCATCAGTGCAATCCCTGCAAATGTCCTCATGGATCCTAAAACCCAGAAATCTTCGCAGACGTGCTGATGTCCAAGAAGTCTCTGGGGTGGCGGACAATGCTGGTGGTGCCGGAATTGGAGACCGAACTCCGCACGATGCGGCACTGCGCCAGCACCATGCGGGTGCGCATTGCTGCTTGTCTCCCGCATGCCGCAGCAAACGAGTCTCATCTGGCCATGCGTTCAAGCACCCTTCTGCCGATCAATCAAGGATCAAGGAGACCGACTCCGTTGAAGCGCCGCCATCTCAGCGCAGATGGGCGCCATCCGAGTGTCATTCACACAGCGCTTGGCACACCAGATGCGCACACAGCCTGCAGCTGCGGCGCCGTTTTGCAATGCAGCCTTGTCGCCACATGGTTCGAGGAACAGCGGGGGAAGACCGAAGCCTGCGGCAGTGGCGCACAGCGCATGACGGCTCCGCTTCACATCAGGCAGCAGGCTGGTTACGTGCCATATTGCTGGGGCCGCCACTTGCTACCACGTGCAGGAGTTGCGGATGTCGCGGGGCCAGCGGTTTTGCTAGATTGCGCCGGCGTTCATAGGGTGTTTCTCAGCCGACCGAGACTCAACAGAAATGCTGTCATAGAAGCATTCATGTTGCTGTGCAGGAGCTGCGGACGCTGCGGGAGCAGCGGGAGGGGCTGGACGACCAGGTCGAGCGGCTGCTGTGGACGCAACAGCAGCAGGCCGCCAGCTTCGGCGAGGAGGACGAGGAGGACGCAAGGCTGCTGCAGGAGGTGTGGGTCTGAGGGCAGGGTTATAATATCGTGTTTCCGGGAACTTGAGACTCTATGCGGCAGCTGCAGGAGGTGCAGCTTCGAGGGTTCACGAATCATCACTTACATTGCAGAGTTCTTTGCCCCCTGCTCTGCCAGGCACATCTGCTCGCTCCCCCTGCTCAGCCCCCTGGCGCTTGCAGACGCGGATACTGCGGCGCCATGCTAATTTTCAAGACAAGGCATGGTGCCGATGTTTGCTGCTACAGGCCGCCGCCTTAAGCACGAAAGGCCAACCTGATCAGAAAAAGCTGTGCGATTTTTACGCCGCCGTTGTTGCGCATGCAGCTGCTGGACAACCTGACGCTGCAGAGGGACGAGGTGCGGGAGAGCCATCGCGCGATGCTGCAGAAGCACCACCAGCGCTTCCACCACACGTGCGCTTGCTTGGGGGCCGCCAAACGACACCTGCTGTGCGGGTGTAGCATGCCGAGTTGCTGACGCTCATGCTGGTGCGTTGCTGGTGCCACTCGTCCTTCGAAAAGCACATCGCGCCGCAAGGCGTCTGCTATCCCTTGCCTTGCCAATAGCGTCTATACGAGTAGTGAACTTGTTTCCGTTGCTGCAGATGGGGCCAGCTCACAAAGACAGGCTACGCGAACAGCCGCTTTGCTGCTCAGGTGCGCCCGCTCGCGGCAACGATCCGCTGTATTCGTTGCTCATATTGATGTCAACTGATGCAACCGTGTGCTGAAGTTCATCCTCCTTGCCATGCGCAGCTGGAGCGCTTTGCCTGCGTCTACACCAGCCATGTGTCGAACCTGGTGGGTGGCGGCTTCCACCCTGTCCGCACAGCCCCCACTGCATTGCGAGGTCTTATCGGCTGCTATTGTCCACTTTATCTCCATGAAGAACACATCCGATTTATGCTTGCAGGCGTTTTATAGTCCAAACAAGGTAAGCATACTATCAGCGCTAATTTGAGAGTCACTGCTGCAAACTTGCAGTGATTGTGCCTGTGTGTGGAGTGGAAAGCGTCGTTCAACAGTCACTTCGTGGCATCGGTCTTCGCTGAGACAGTCGCGGCCAGCAGCCCAGAACAACTGAACAGCTCTGCTGAGACGGTCGTCTATCGCGCAAACCAGCTTACATTTCTGATGAGCGCTGTGTGCAGACGTACCGGGCGCGCTACACGCGCATGTCGCACGAGGAGGAGCCCTGCTTCGCGGTCGAGTAAAGACCGTGGCTACTGCGTGCTGGTGTACTGTTGGTGGACATTCTGTTGTTTCTAGAGCTGATTTCTAGATATGGGGTTCAAGTAACAGTGCTGTGCGCAGCGGGACCAGACGCGTTCTAGCTGGCCCCCTGAGTGCGCAAGGGCGTGTGTTGATGCTGCTAATGAGCATTGGCATTTGTAGGGTAAAGGACAGCACTGCCCGCGCGGCAGTGTGGTAGCTAGCCCGCTGCGGGATTGTTGGCACTGCTGTGCGCCACAGGGTACAGGCGACCCCGGGCGTTTCCGTCACTTGGCAGTCGAAATAAGCGGCTGCGGTGCGTGGGGAATTTCTGCCACGGCCAGAGACACGCAGGCAGCCCATACAGCTCGCGCACAAGACACCCTTTTCCGCGCCAAGAAACTCACCGGCCGCCCTCGCGGCAACATCTCGAGGAGATTCCCGTCTGCCAGTAAACTCTCTCTCCCCCGGTTTCTCGTGCCTTTTGCGGTTTTCTCGCAAGATACTATCGTTAGAAGAAGGTGTGCGTGTGGCCTGTGTCGTCCTCGCTTGCCTTGTGTTGCGCAACTCAACATGAGCCAGTGGACTCGCCATACCTGCTCTTTCGGAAAGTCCGATCTTGAGGTGTCACCTTGACAGGATCTCCACTCACGTGTTCGACTGCGCCTGCCTGCACACACAACATTTTGCAGTGCGCTGACACGCGCCACCAACAACCTTCATCTTGGTGCAACTAACCCTGCATGTCACCCTGGCTGATCCTCGTGAAGCACTTAGCGACACGGATGTCTTCGAGGTCAGCAGTGCCAGGGCAAATTGCAACCCTCGCCACGTTGGTTGCAGGGAGCCCGATCGCTGGCGAGCCATGGCCGACGACGACGACGCCCGGTTGCCCATGGTCGACGACATGGCACCCGGCGACCCGGACTACACGCCTGACGATCCCTGGGGCTACGTATACGCCGGAAAGGCGGGCATCGGCGATGGCATGTTCCTGAACTCCGTCCTCAAGGAGGTCCGAAGCATGGACGAGTGGATAATTGACGGCGGCGGTACGACTGGACTGGATGCCGGGTGCGGTGCATCCTCGTTCAAATTTCAAGTTGCATGTGCATTGTTCTGGTCAGTCTCCAGCCATGTGCGGCGCCGATTATGCATGCCGGGTTGCCCGCTGAACATTCTCTATGGCGAGCATTGCACCTACTTGCATCATTGCATGAAGCGCATGTCAGTGCTCCTGCTCGAACGTATTGCCGTTGAAGCTACTTCTCTGAGACCAGACTCGTGTATGTTTACTACTGACCACAACTGCGCACCGATGATCCGGAGCCATACTCGCACCCGAGGGATCTGCCGTCCACCTTCTCTGGAGCGGTCCAAGGGACAGCCATTTCCCTTCAGCAAGCTGCAGGAGCAGCTGTGGATCAAGCCGGGAAAGGACTATATTCTACCGGCACCCGTAGAACCGCTGCGGCAGCTGCGTCTCCATGAGCCGCATCATCTGCAGAACAGCAAAAAGGCAGATTTTGGGAAAACTGCGCGCAAAATCCCCACTTCGGGGAAGGCGGAAGGGCGCCATCGTCAGCGCCATACGATCCAGGATGATTGCAACAAAGAGGCAGAGGAGTCCCAAATACCATACAAGAGTAGCAGACCAACATACCTGAGGGATGGTGCGCGGGAAGTTCTCCCGCGCCTCATCAGTGCTGAGCTTGTCCAGCAGCAACTGCAGCATTCCCTCGAACATGGCTACGCTGCAGCCCGGATTCTTGCTCTTTAGTTGCAAGAGCTTTGCTGTCAGCAGCGCCCACCCTTGCTGCACCTCCGGCGAGACCAGCCTGTCAGGCAGGGGCGGCAGGTCGTCGCCGTCCTCCATGGCGGCCCGGGCAGCGGCTACGGCTTCTGCGCGCAGCAGAATGTCAGCTCAAATGTTTGTTGATGTTGTATTGATGGGGAGCATGATGCCATCATGTTCAGCTGAGGCAAACTAGGGCCACACTCGCATGTGGCGTACCCGCAGCGGGGTTGACGGAGACGGAGCCGTCTCTGCCCGGCAGCCGGTCTTCCATCTCGTGCTTTGGCCGGCGCTCGCCGGCATCTGGCTGCGCCCAGTCTCCGACGAATAGGTTATGCCCATTTCCCGCATTGCGGTGCCGACACCAACCGCGGCCGGCACTCGTGGCTGGGGCAGCAACCGCCGCCTCCTCCAGCGGCATTGTCGCCGCCCGCACGGCCGCCGCCGCTACCCTGTGTACCCCCGCCGCCAGCGCCCATGTGGCCGCCGCCGCCGCCGCCGTGCAAGCCGCCGCATGCATGGCTGCCGCCGCCGCTGTCGGCGATGCTGCCCGTGCCGCCCCCGCCTGCCATGCCGCCGCTGCCATCGCTGAGGCCGGGACCTGTTAGGGGGCTAGCGCCGCCGCCGCCGCCGCTCCCATTTCCGCCGAACATGGCCGAAGCGGCGGCCAGCTCTTCGCCAAACAACACACTGCCGCCGTCGCCGATGCCCACGGCGGCAGCGGGGCCGACCTCGTCGTCTGCAGCACGCAGCATGCCGTTCTTATGCCGGATGCCGCTGCGCCAATCATCGTGCATGGCGACGAGTTGGCTGGCGTCCAGGTTTTGGCCGGGGCGCGTTGCGGGCTCGCCGCTTGGGCCTGCTTCCGCCTCGTGGAGCTGGCTGTACAGCTCTGATACGCCGCGATGTCGCCTGTGCTTGCTCGCTGTCGTTTTGTGCAAGCCAAACTAATATAATGCCTAATTGCCCAAAATGTGCACTAAAAACTTTTCGTGAAATTTCTCCATGGATATGTTGCAAACTCGGAACATGTGCCTGTCCCGCTTCCAGCACCCTGGGCAAATGCACGCCACTTTGCCTACTCCCTCTTTCGCCAGCTTCGACACCACCAAAAAGAAAGCATCGGCGGAGTTGCTCATATTGAGGATGTGGCTGGTCGAGCTGCGACCAACGCGAATAGCGAGATGGCGAGTCCGCACGACGTGCGCCACGCCCTGGCCATACCAGGCGTGCGGCTGCGCTGCTGAGGAAGGCATTCAGGAGCCCATTCCATCTCAGCCCGGGGCGACACGTCATCATCTGCCGCGGAAATGTGCCGTCCCGCGGAAATGTGACCCTCTGTCGAACGTACTGCAATGTCGGGCGCTGCAGGCGCCGCGGGCCGCGACGGTCGTTGCGCTCGGCACCCAAGATTATTCCAGGGCGTGCGCCTGCCACATGGACGGCCCGCAACCGGCGTCGGCCCCTGCGGCGCCGAGTTGCCTGCAGGCCACCGGCGCTCGCGCGTCGCGCTGCGAGCGAATCGTCGTGGACCTGCCCGCGTACAACCACTTTGCGCTCTCGATGTCTCTGAGGTGCTTCTGTGAGGCTTCCGCCCTGTTATGACGCCTGCAAGTACACCTGCACTTGTCAGCGTGCCATTGCCAGAGAGCCCACAGTCCAATTTTGGCCGGCGCTAACGTGATGGGGCGGCATGCAGTGGATGAGTTGATGGATTTGCAAGATCCGAGGGTGACTGTCCGTTGAGGCTCCTCGCGCGGTGCGGAGTCATGCCTGCCTGTCTGGCGCTGCTGGGCAGCGTGTTCTGGCTCTCACAACGCTGCGATCCATTTGGATCGTGGATCACGGCGCTGTCGCGTGACGCCTGCAGTCGGAGCCCTGGCGGACGTCAGGAGCCTGCGGCAGTGCGACGGCGGGTTCAGCGTGTTTGTCCGCCAGGAGCTGGCGCTCAGGCTGGTGCAGCTGGCTGCCGACGGCCAGCTCCTGCTTACCACAGCGACGGGCCAGCTGCTGGTTTGGATCCTGGAACGCCTGGCGGCGGCCTTCAAGCCGGCAGCGGGGCGGTCTGGCGATCAGCGGGTGCTGCGCAGCGCGACGGCAGACAGCTGGGGCAGACTGAAGGGCCGGTGGCCGCTGGAGTGGTCCCAGGAGCTTCACTGCTCCTACTCTGCACACGGCTGCCAGACGGCGCTGCGCGCTGGCGGCTTTGCGCTGACTACGGCGGCAGCGCCGTCGCCGCCGCCGCCGGCGCATGGCTTCACGTGCAGTACTGCCGCAGCAAGCTGCTGCTGGTCAGCCGGCAGCGGGGCGGCGGTCAGCAGCTGCGCTTCAAGCTGGATGGTCGGCATCCGGCAGTGCCTGGCTGGTGGGCTTCGCAATACCAGCAGCAGATGCTTCGTCATCTAGACCTACTGTTGTTCTGGTGGCCCTGCACGTTTAAAACCCCATCGGACTCACGTTTGTCCCTGCGGTTGCGCATGCTGAAACACAGCTGCTGCCGTGAAAAGGCGGCCATCATGCGCCGGGCGCGCCGGCGGCGGCTGAGCCGGAGCCATACCTGTCGCCGGAGGAGCTGCGGGAGTTCAGGGCGGCGGTGCCGACGCGCCACGAGCAGCGGCTGTCGGAAGTGGCGCTGGAGGCACAGCTGATGCCGGTGGTGGGCGCCGCCGGCCCCGAGGTGAAGTCTATCAGTCCCTGACGTTGGATCTCCGATGGGATATACAGCAATGCAGAGCGAGTACAGCTGCAAGTCTCCCTGTGCG
>JAABUM010003635.1_pt1 | contig 18555 bp, 17 predicted proteins | sample 5559161 | NCBI WGS metagenome assembly JAABUM01 (sample SAMN10711868, study PRJNA513369) | rock metagenome | isolation source: Antarctica rocks | place: Antarctica: Victoria Land, Siegfried Peak nord | reverse complement strand
CTGCGGTCAACCTGGTCCGGGTCGCGGAATGGTGCGCCGGCACCCCCGTCGCGAAATCGCGATGCTCGCGCTTCTCCGCGCTTCACGCAGCCTGAAGAAGCTACCGCCGAATTCGCCACCAGGGTCACCGTTGGCATGATGCGGCACGGCTGAGCCTGGGCCGGCGCCGGCTGGCAGCCGGTACCACGCCGGGCTGCAAGCCCAGCTTGCCGGTTGCAGGACCCGGGCCTACGCTTCCCAAAAAGCCCCGGGAGGCGACCGATGGACGGCCAGCGCGTGGTGGATGTCGGCACCGTGGTGGACCAGGCCAGGCTGCAGCCGGTCTCGGCCCTGGTGCTGACCTTGTGCGCGATGGTGGCAACCTGCGACGGGTTCGACAACCAGGCCCTCGCCTTCACGGCGCCTGCCATCGCCGCCGAGTGGGGCCTCCGCATGGCGGACTTCGCGCCGGTGTTCAGCGCCGGGCTGTTCGGGCTGCTGCTCGGGTCCATGGTGTTCGGGACGCTTGCGGACCGCTTCGGCCGGCGCCGGCTGCTGATCGCCTGCACCGCGGCGTTCGGGCTGGCGACGCTCGCCACCCCCTTCGTGCATGGCCCGGGGGTCTTGATGCTGGTCCGCTTCTTCGGCGGCCTCGGCATCGGCGGCGTGCCCAGCGTCGCCGCGGCCCTGGTAGGCGAAACGGTGCCGGCCCGGCACCGCCAGACCTTCATCGCCTGGACGCTGATCGGCGTCCCGCTGGGCGGGTTCCTCGGCGGCTTCCTCGGCGCCTGGTGCATCCCGCGGTTCGGCTGGCCGTCCGTCTATTTCATCGGCGCCGGCGCCACGGCGGCGGTCCTGGTCGCCTGCATCGCTGCCTTGCCGGAGAGCAGCCGGTTCCTGGCCCTGCACCCCGGCAATGCCGGGCGGCTGGCGCAACTGATGACGCGCATCCACCCGCAGGGGCGATACGGCACTGCGGACACGTATGTCCTGCCCCCGCACGAGGACCGCCGATCAGGGGTCGCCGCGCTGTTCGCCGAGGGGCGGCGGCGCATGACGCTGCTGTATTGGCTGGGCAGCTTCGTCAACCTCACGACGTTCTACTTCGTCGTGAACTGGACGCCGACGCTGTTCCGCGAGTCCGGGCTGTCGGCCGGGCTGGCGACGCTCAGCACCTCGGCGGTCAACGGCGGCGCGATCCTGTTCGGGCTGGTGCTGGGCGCCTATTGCAACCGGGTCGGCACCCGCAACGCCGCGGCCAGCACCTTCGTGGTCGCCGCGGCGGGGCTGCTGCTGATGTCGCTGGGCGACGGATTGGTCGCGCCGATGATGCTGGGCGCGTTCCTGGCGGGGGCGGGCGCCATCGCGGGCGCCTCGTCGCTGGTGATGTTCGGCGCGGAGTCGTATCCCACCGCCCTGCGGTCCACCGGGGTCGGCTGGTCGCTCAGCGCCGGGCGGGTCGGCTCGGTGATCAGCCCGTGGCTCGTCGGCCTGCCGCTGGGCTGGGGGTGGCACGCGCGGGAGATACTGCTGCTGCCGCTGGTCCCGGCGCTGGTGGGGGCGGCGGCGATCCTGCTCAGCCGCGGCCCGCGCCCGGCGCTGGCGGCCACAGGGCTGCCCGAGACGGTGGCGGGATGACCGCCGCGACACCCGGCACGACGGTGGGCACGACGGTGCGCCAGGCGGTGCTCGACCTGCTGCGGGCCGAGGGCGTCACGGCCGTGTTCGGCAACCCCGGCTCGACCGAGCTGACCTTTCTGCGGGACTGGCCGAACGACATCCAGTATGTGCTCGGCCTGCAGGAAGCGGCCGTGGTGGCGATGGCGGACGGCTACGCCCAGGGCACGGGGCGGACGGCCTTCGTCAACCTGCACTCGGCGGCAGGCGTCGGCCACTCGCTCGGCAACCTGTTCACCGCTTTCCGTAACGGCACGCCGATGGTGGTCACGGCGGGGCAGCAGGCGCGCAGTCTGCTGCCGCGGTCGCCCTACCTGTTCGCCGAGCGGGCGACGGAGTTCCCCCGCCCCTACGTCAAGTGGGCCAGCGAGCCGGCGCGGGCGGAGGACGTGCCGGACGCGGTCGCGCACGCCTTCGCGGTCGCGCGCACGCCGCCCTGTGGCCCGGCGTTCGTGTCCATCCCGGTGGACGACTGGGCCAGGCCGTGCGCGCCGGTCGCGGCCCGGCGGATCATCGGCCGCGCCCGTCCGGACCCGGACGGGGTGCAAGCCCTCGGCGCCGCGTTGGCCGCCGCGCGCCGCCCCGTCCTGGTGATGGGGCCGGAGGTGGACAGCGACGGCGGCTGGGCGGCGGGCGTCGCCCTGGCCGAGCGGCTGCGCGCCCCGTGCTTCGCCAGCCCGAACAGCCACCGCGCGAGCTTCCCCGAGGACCATCCCCTGTTCGCTGGGTTCCTGCCGGCGGCACCTGGTCCGATGGCGCAGACGCTCGACGGCTTCGACGTGATCGCGGTGTTCGGCGCCCCGGTGTTCACCTTCCATGTCGAGGGCCATTGCGGCCTGTTCGACCCCGGCGGCCCGGCCATCTGGCAGGTCACGGCCGATCCGGCGGGGGCGGCCGGGGCAGGGGCCGGCACGTCCGTCATCGGCTCCGTCCGGGCAGCGCTCGAAGGACTGCTGGACGCCGTGCCCGAGTCCGACCGGCCGGTGCGCGCCGCCCGCCCCCGCCCGGCGCCCGCCGCTGGAGGGGCGCTGACGGCGGAGCAGGTGCTGCACGCACTGGCTGGAGCCTTGCCGGCGGACGCGATCCTGGCCGAGGAGGCGCCCAGCCACCGAACCGCCATCCAGCGCCTGCTGCCGATCCGTCGGCCCGGCAGCTTCTTCACCATGGCCAGCGGCGGGCTGGGTTGGGCGCTGCCGGCGGCGGTCGGCCTGGCGCTGGCTTCGCCAGGCCGGCGGGTGGCGGCCATCATCGGCGACGGCTCGATGATGTACTCCATCCAGGCGCTGCACGCCGCCGCGCGGCTGCGGCTGCCGCTCACGGTGGTGGTGCTCAACAACGGCGGCTACGGGGCGATGCGGTCGTTCAGCCAGGCAATGGGCCTGCAAGGCGCCCCCGGGATAGACATCGCCGGCCTCGACTTCCCTGCGCTGGCCGCCGGGCACGGCTGCGAGGGCGTCCGGGTGGAAACGGCAGGGGCGTTCGCGGCGGCGCTGTCCCACGCGCTGCGCTCGGACCGGCCATGGGTGATAGACGCTGCCGTTGACCCTTCGTTCGGCGAACTTTACGCGGCCGAGCCGCCGGCATGAGCGCCCCCCAGCGCGGCGATGCTGCACCAGGCCGGGCGGTGAAGGCGCGCGACGGCGCTGAACGCCGCCGCGGTCGCGCTCGGCCTGGCTCTCTGGTGGGCCGTTACCGCCCGCAGCGTCGCCGGGCTGCCCGGCCCGAGAAAGGCCGCCGCCCGTGCCGTCGCGCCGATGCGGAGCGGCCAGCGCGGGCCAGGTGCGCAAGGACGCCGCCGCGCACGGCTCACCCCCGCACAAGCCGCCGCAGGCGCAAGCCGGTGATCGCCATCATCGCCGTCGCCCCGACGCTGGCGCCCAGCACGACCGGCGCCAGCCAGCCCAGCCAGGCCAGCGGCCCCATCAGGTAGAGCGCGTCGTCGGGGTCGAACCCTGCCGCCCCGCTGTAAGCCTTGGTGCCGGGCGGGCTGCGCCGTTCCAGCATCTCGGACCACAGGCCGACCGTGAACATGGACACCCCGGCCAGCAGCCCCAGCGGTATGGACCACGCTCCCAGCCAGCCGTGCCGCACCCCGATCCCGGCCGCAACGAAGAACAGCGCGTTCACCAGGTTGTCCACGATGAAGTCGTAGCGGTGCCCGGCCGCGCTCATCATGCCGCCCACCCGCGCCAGCTCGCCGTCCGCACGGTCCAGGAAGGCGGACAGCAGCCAAAGCGCCCCACCCCACCCCGCGCCGGCCGGCGTGCCGAGCGCGACGGCGCCGCAGGCGGCGAGGCCGGTCAGCAGCCGCCCGGTGGTCAGGTAGTTGGGCGTGACCCGGGTGCCCAGCAACGGCCGGATGGCGCGGCGGGCGAGCAGGTGGGTCCAGGTGTCGTGGCTCAAGCAGGGGTCCTTTCAACGGTGGCACGGGCTTAGCGGAGCTGCCGGGCCGTCAGGGCGGGGGCGTCCGGCACGGCTTCCCGCATCCGCTCGACCTGGCCGCCGCGAGAGGGCGAGACCAGCCGGGTGCCGGCGACGGCCCCCGTTCCATGGCCGGAACCGGCCCGTGGGAACGCTTCTCCCTCTCCCTCCGGGAGAGGGTCGGGGTGAGGGAAGCCGCAAGCGCGGTCCTGTCCCGCATAGGAGCCGGCTCAACAAGGCCGAGGCCGGTCCGTGCCGCCTCCCTCACCCCGGCCCTCTCCCGGCGGGAGAGGGGGAAGCGCCACGTGCGCCCGCCCCGCTTCATGGCGGGGCATCCGGCGTGCTAGGGTTCGTCACGCCAAGGAGGCACCCATCATACGCACGCTGCTGCTGACCCCCGGGCCTCTCACGACCGCCGGCGCCACCCGCGCGGCGATGGACCGCGACTGGGGATCGCGCGACGCTGACTTCGTGGCGCTGAGCGAACGGGTGCGCCGCCGCCTCGTGGCGCTGGCGCAGAGCGAGGCCACGCACGCGGCCGTGCCGCTGCAGGGCGCCGGCACCTTCGCCGTCGAGGCCGCCATCGGCACCCTCGTGCCGCGGGACGGCAAGCTGCTGGTGCTGGTGAACGGCGCCTACGGCCGCCGCGCCGCCGAGATGGCCGCCCGCATGGGCCGGGCCGTCGCCGTGCTGGAGTGCGCGGAGGACCGGGCGGTTGACCCCGCCGCCGTCGCAGGCGCCCTGGCGGACGACCCGGCCGTGACCGACGTGCTGCTGGTCCACCTGGAAACCACCAGCGGCCTGCTGAACCCCCTGGCGCCGGTCGCCGCCGCCGTGGCCGCCGCCGGCCGCCGCCTGCTGCTGGACGCCATGAGCAGCTTCGGCGCGGTGCCTATCAACCTGCGCGAGACCCCGTGCAGCGCCGTTATGGCGTCGGCTAACAAGTGCCTGGAGGGGGTGCCGGGCCTGGCCTACGTGATCGCCGAGGCCGGGCACCTCGCGGCGATGGCGGGCAACAGCCCCGGCACCAGCCTGGACCTGCACGCGCAATGGCGGGGGTTCGAGGCCAACGGCCAGTGGCGCTTCACCCCGCCCACCCATGTGCTCGCCGCCCTGGACACGGCGCTGGACGGGCTGGACCGGGAGGGCGGGGTCGCGGCGCGCGGCGCCCGCTACGCCCGGCACTGCGAGGTCCTGGCCGGAGGACTGGCGGCGCTGGGCTTCCGGACCTACCTGCCGCCGGACCTGCGAGGCCCGGTGATCCTGACCCTGCGCGACCCGGGGCCGCCGTTCAGCTTCGAGGCCATGTACGCCGCCCTGCACCGGCAGGGCATCGTGCTGTATCCGGGCAAGCTGACCGGGGCGCCGAGCTTCCGGATCGGCTGCATCGGCGCCATCAACGAGGACGACATCCGCCGCACCCTGGCGGCCATCGGCGCGTTCATGCGGCAAGGCCATCAAGCCGCGGCGGACTGACGCGCCAGGAACGCCCGGAACCGCTGCGCCACCTCATGCGGCGCCACCGTCGGCCGACCGAGCGAGGCCATGCTGCCCGGCTGGATGCGGGCATGGACCAGCACCGGGCCGGCGGTGGCCAGCGCCGCCCGCAGCGCCGCCTCGAACCCCGGGGCGTCGTCGCACGCCCAGGCCGCACGGTAGCCGCAGGCCAGCGCCACGGCGGAGAAGTCCACCCCCGGGGAGGCCGTCGCCTGGCCGCCGGTGCTGTCGTGAACGCCGTTGTCCAGCAGGACGTGCAGCAGCCCCGCCGGCTGCTGCGCGCCGATGGTGGCCAGCGTTCCCATCTTCATCAGCGCCGCCCCGTCCCCGTCCAGCACCACCGTGCGCCGCCCGGTCGCCAGCGCCACGCCCAGCCCCATGCCGCTGGCGCAGCCCATCGAGCCGACCTGGTACAGGTGCTGCTCCCGGTCGGCCAAGGTGAACAGCTCCCGCCCGCACTTGCCGGTGGTGGCGACCACGGCGGCATCGGGCGGCAGGGCGCCGAGCAGCCGCTCCAGCAGCGCGGCCCGCGCCGGCCGCTCGCCATGCGCGCAAAGGTCGGCGCGCGTGCCCGGCGGCAGCGGGGGGCGCCGGGGTTCGTCCAGCCCGTCCTCCCGCACGCTGCCCTCGTGCATGACCAGGGCATAGGGCCGGCCCGCCTCCATCGCGGCGGCGGCGGCGTCCAGGATGGGGGCGATCCCGGCCGCGTCCTGCGGGAACGCGCCGTGCGGCACCTCGATGGTGTCCAGCAGCGCCCCGGTGACGCGGCCCATCAGCGTGTGCTGCGGCTCGTCCTTGCGGCCGGGTTCGCCGCGCCAGGTGACGACCAGCAGGGCGGGGATGCGGAAGGGATGGTTGAGCGACGTGAGCGGGTTGACGGCGTTGCCCAGCCCGCTGTTCTGCATCATCACGCAAGCGCCCCGGCCGCCGAGCCAGGCCCCGGCGGCGACTGCGACCGCCTCCCCCTCGCTGGCGGCGCCGACATAGGGGACGCTGGGGCGACTGGCGACGCGGTTGATGAGCGGCGTCAGGTAGGAACAGGGGACGCCGGTGTAGAACGTGGTGCCGCGGACGGCGGCGGCGTCCAGGAAGGCGTCGGCCTCGATCATCCGCCCGCCCTAGCCGAAGTTGCGGGCGTCGGCCAGGTCCCCCAGCGTGTCCACGTCCAGCCAATGCCCGGTGACGTAGTGGACGCTGACCGGGTGCCGCGCCGCGATGCGGCCGATCACCGCCGGCATGTCCGCCGCATCCAGGCTGCCATCGGCCCGCATGGCGTCCAGCTCCGCCCGGATCAGCGCGCTCCCGGCCGGCGTCGCGCGGAGCAGGCCGATCCACTCGCCGTCCGTCCCGCCCTCCCCGATGCCGAGCAGCGCCGGCGGCCGGTCGTCCATGTCGGCGGGCGAGTGGGGGCGGCTGGCGCGCACCATGTCGCGGAGATTGGGGTTGCGCGGGTGCGCCTGGCTGGCGCCCGCGGCGTCCACCGCCACCACAATGTCGCCGGGCACGGCCATCATGCCGTCCAGGATATAGCGGCGGAACATCACGTCGCCATAGACGACCACGCTGTCGCCAATTAGCCGCTCCGCCGCCCGGGCCAGCGACGCCGCTTCCCCGGCCGCGGCCCAGTCGTCGTTGTCCACGGTGCGTATGCCGGGCAGCGCCACGGCGTCCTTGCGGTAGCCGCGCACGACCGTCACCTCACGCACGCCGGCGCCGTTCAGGGCCTCGACCAGGTGCGCCAGCAGCGGCTTGCCGCGCACGTCCACCATGCAGGCCGGCCGGTCCTGCGTCAGCGCGCCCAGGCCCTCGCCGCGCCCGGCGGCCAGCACGACGGCGCGCGGCGGCGCCACGTCGGGCAGGTAGCGCCGCCCGGCCTCCTCCAGCTCGTCGTTGCCCATCAGCCGGAAAATGTCGGCGACGCTGCTGACCCGGCCCTCCACGTCGCGCAGGCTCTCGTCCCGGGCGATCTGCCGGGCGGTGTCCCGCATGGCCGCGAGCGAAGCGCGCAACAGGTGGTTGGCCCAGATCACCAGCGACACCCCGGCCCGGCGGAACACCTCCGTGGGCGTCGCGTGATACATGGTGGGCACGATCACGACGGGGCAGCGGCCTCCCCAGTGGCCCATGAACTCGGTGATCTCCCCGGCATGGGCCTTCTTGGAGTGGATCAGCACCGCGTCGGCCCCGGCGGCGTGGTAGGCCCCGGCCCGGCGCAGCGCCTCGCCCATGCCGTGCCCGCTGATCAGCGCCTCGATGCGCGCCACCAGGCAGAAGGCGTCGTCGGCCTGGGCGTCCTTGCCGGCGCGGATGCGTCCGCAGAACTCGGCCACGTCGGCCAGCGGCTGCGCGTCGCCGATGAACGAGTTGGTCTTGGGGAACAACTTGTCCTCGATGCACACGCCCGCGATGCCGCGCTCCCCCAGCTTGCGGACGAGCCGGCGGACGTTGTTGAAGTTGCCGTAGCCGGTGTCGCCGTCCACCAGGATCGGCAGGCGGGTGGCGTCGGCCATGAACTCCAACTGGTCGAGCACCTGGGTCCAGGACGCCTCGTTGCTGTCGCGCAGGCCGAGCATGGCGGACATGGACAGGCCGGACGCCCAGATGCCGGCGAACCCGGCTTCCTCCACGACCTTGGCCGACAGGCCGCTATGCGCCTCCATGATGAAGGCCAGGCCGGGGCTGTCGAGCAGGGCGCGCAACGCAGCCGGCCGGGCCGGTGCATGGGCGAGGTCGGCTGATAGGTGAGTGTCGGGCAATGCTCTGCCTCCGGGTCGCGGCTGGCCGGTACGGCTTCGCACGAGCAGCCACGGTTGCATCGGGACGCCGGGGCGTCAATGAACCGTCATGTGATGGCAACATCAGGTTACGTTTGCTATGAGGGCCGGATGAACCCAGCTTCCCCCCAGGCCCTGATTCTCGCTGCCGGCGTCGGGCGGCGTCTGAACGGCAGCGCCGGGCCGCTGCCCAAGGCGCTGCTTCCCTTTGGCGGCCGGACCCTGCTGGCCCGGCACATCCTGGCCCTGCGCGCCTGCGGCGTAGAGGATGTAACCGTGGTGACCGGATTCGAGGCCGCGCAGATCGAGGCTGCCGTGGGGACCGATTCGCGGGTGCGGCTGGTGCTGAACCCCGATCACCGGGAGGGCAGCGTCGTGTCCCTGTGGGCCGCGCGCCATGTACTGCGCGAGGGCCGTCCGGTGGTGCTGATGGACGCGGACGTCCTCTATGACGCCCGCCTGCTGGGCCGCCTGGTGTCCAGCGCCCACCCGAACGCCCTGCTGCTGGACCGCGACATCGAGCCGGGGGACGAGCCGGTGAAGCTGTGCATCCGGGACGGCCGGATCGTTGACTTCCACAAGCGCCCGCAGGCGCCGCACGACTGGCACGGGGAGAGCGTGGGCTTCTTCCGCTTCACGCCCGCCGCCGCGGCTGACCTGGCCGGGCGCACCGAGGATTACGTGCAGGGGCGCCGCGCCCTGGAATATGAGGAGCCGATTCGCGACATGATGCAAGCTGCGCCGCCGGGCCTGTTCGGCTACGAGGACATCACCGGCCTGCCCTGGACCGAGATAGACTTCCCCGAGGACGTGGCCAAGGCGTCCGGCCTGCTGCCGCGGCTGGTGGCGTGATGGACGGCATGGGCCGCGGCAGGCCGGATGCCCGGGCCGGCACGGGCGGACCCGGCCCGGACGGGCGGGCCGCGATGGACCGGGACGGCTACTTGGTCGTGCGCGGGTTCTTCGACGCCGCCGAGGTGCGGGATCTGCTGGCCTGGACGGACGAGGTCACGGCGGCGCCCGAGGTGCCGGGCCGGCACATGGTCTATCACGAGGACAGCCTGACCGAGCCGGGGCGCCGCGTGGTGCAGCGGATCGAGAACTTCTGCCCGTTCCATCCGGGCTTCGACCGGGTAGTGCGCGGCGGGCGGCTGCTGGACTGGACGGCGGCGCTGCTGGACGGGCCGGCGGTGCTGTTCAAGGAGAAGATCAACTTCAAGATGCCCGGCGCCCCCGGCTTCAAGGCGCACCAGGACCAGCAGGCGGGCTGGACCCGCTACGCCCCGATCTTCATCACCGCCCTGGTGACGCTCGACCCGGCCACGGTCGAGAACGGCTGCCTGGAGATGGTGCCGGGCCGCCACCGCGACGGGCTGCTCGGGGAGGAGTGGAACCCGCTGAGCGAGGACGGGCTGGACCTGGTGCCGGTGCCGACCGCGCCGGGCGACGTGATCTTCTTCGACAGCTTCGCCCCCCATGCGTCCAAGCCGAACCTGACGGGCAGCCCGCGGCGCATCCTCTATCTGACCTACAACGCGGCCGGATACGGCGACCACCGGGTGCAGTACTTCGCCGACAAGCGCGCGGCGTTCCCGCCCGACGTGGAGCGGGCGGCGGGCGCCAGCTACGTCTTCAAGGTGTGACGCGAGGCTGGTGCCGGGAGGCAGTAGGGGCGCCAGGGAGCGCCCCATGCCCGGCATCAGGGTCCAGTAGGCCGGACACACCAACAGGCCGGACGCACGGACGCAAGCGGCCTGGCCCAAGCACCTGCCATCCAGCCGCTTGCAAGCAGGAAGCTGTCCACACATGGGCTGCCTCGCCGCAAGCGGCCCGCGATGACGATAGGAGTCAGGCCGGACGGCTGCCGGTACGATGGGATTGACCTATGGACAGGATGCCTGCCGTGGCTCGGCGGTGTGGTTGGTCCGCTCCTGATCCGCATCCTCCGGTGAAGGCCCGCCCGGGGCCGGGGGCGGCTGACCGTGTCCTGCCGCTAAGCCACCCAGTCTATCGCCTGCGCCAGCCGCACGTCCCGGTCCGACAGGCCGCCGGCGTCGTGCGTCGTCAGCACGATGCTGACCCGGTTGTAGGTGTTGGACCATTCGGGATGGTGGTCCTGCGCCTCCGCCAGCAGCGCCACGCGGGACATGAAGCCCCAGGCCGCGCTAAAATCCGCGAACTTGAAGCCGCGCTCGACGGCGTCGCGGCCCGGCACCATGCGCCACAGCGGCAGGGTGCCGGCCAGCCGGCTTCGGTCAAATGGGGAGAGGGGCTGCATTTCGGTTGCTTTCCTGGCCGGGATGGGGCGGATACCCGCCATGCCGTCCTATACCCTGCCGCCCGCGCCCGAAGACATCGCCGACCTGGCCGACCGCGCGCTGGCCGCCATCCCCTCCGCCCTGCGCGTGCACGTACGCGGCGTGTCCATCCTGGTCGAGGAGGTCGCGGACGACGAGACGCTGGCCGAGCTTGGCATAGACAACGCCTGGGAGCTGACGGGCCTGTATCGCGGCGTGCCGTTCGGCCAGGCGGAGGCCGCCGGCACCCGCCAGGCGCCCGACCTGATCCTGCTATATCGCGAACCCATCCTGCTGGAATGGATCGAGACCGGCGAGGACCTGTTCCGCCTGGTCCGCAACGTGCTGATCCACGAGATCGCCCATCATTTCGGCTTCAGCGACGCCGAGATCGCCGCCCTGGAGTCCGAGGAGGAGTGACGCCGGCGGTCCGCGCCTGCGCCATGCCGGCCAAGCCGGGGCGCCACCCTGTTTAACGGCATCGCGCCAGCCACCCGGGTGCTGCTGCTGCTGAACGTCGCGGCGTTCCTGGGCATCGCGGCCTATGCGGGCACCTTGATGCTGCCGGGCCGCACGCTGCTGGCCTTCGGGGCGCTGTATCCCGGCGCGCTGGGTCATGGCGGAGTCTGGGGCGGAGTCTGGAGCGGCGGCTGGCGCCTGGTGGCGTCCGGCTTCCTGCACTTCAGCCCCGTACACCTGCTGTTCAACATGGTCTGCCTGGTGTCCTGGGGCACCGCGGTCGAGCGCCGGCTGGGCCTGGCGTGGTTCCTGCTCCTGTATGCGGCGTCGCTGCTGGGCGGCGGCCTGGTTGCCATGACCGAGCCGCGCGGCATCACCGCCGGGGCGTCCGGGGCGATCTCGGGGCTGCTGGGCGCGCTGCTGTATTTGTCGCTGCGGCGCATGGTGGACATGCCGCTGGCCGGTATCGCCGCGACGGTGGCGCTGAACGTCGCCTTCACCTTCGGCGCATCTTCCATCAGTTGGCGCGGGCACCTCGGCGGTTTCGCGGCGGGGCTGCTGACGTGCCTTGGGCTGCAGGCGGCGTCGTGGGTCGCCGCGCGTACGCTGCGCTGCCGGTTCCCGGAGTGGCTGACACTGGACCTGCTGCTGATCGCGGCCCTGGCGGCGGCCATCTGGCGCCCGGACGGCCCGGTGGCGGCCGGGCTGCTGCTGCTGGACATTGCCCTGATGGTCAAGGCGGCGGACCTGACGCTGTGCCTGCAACGCGGGACGGCGCTGGTCGCGGCCGTGGCGCTGGTGGCGCAGGCCGGGCTGCTGGCCTGGGCAGGCGTCCGGTTCGGCGTGCCCGGCCTGGGTGCATCCGGTTTGGGTGCGTCCGGCCTGGGTGTGGCGGCAACCCTCGCCGCCGCCAGCGTATGGCTGCACCTGGCGCCGCTGCGCCGGGGCCTGCGGGACCAGGGCTTCATCGCCGCCGGGCTGCAGGCGGAGCGTCGGCGGGTGCAGGGGCTGTAGCCCGCCCGGCGCCTGCCTGGCCGTCCCGCTCAGCCTTCGTTAAGTACCGTCCCTTAAAGATGATGGGATAGCCGCCCTCGCTCCTACGGACCCCGCAGCCGCGGCACATGACCGGTGCGTGCTGCGGCATCCCGTGTTCACCCGCTTCGGGGAGGTGCTGTTCCGCCCGGCGGAGGCCGATGGCGCCCCGGTGATGATCTTCCCCTTAGGCGGCAGCACGGCTGCCATTCCGCTGCGCTCCCTGCAACAGGAGTTCGGCATAGACCCCGACAGCCCGGACGGCCGGATGCTCGGCCTGGTGGTGCAGGCGCTGGACTTCGTGGCGGAGCTGCGGCCCGGCGATCCCCTGCCGCTCGAAGTGGTGGGCGGCGGCGCAAGCTGGCAGCCCGGTGCCCAGCACCAGCGCGTGGCGGAGGAGCGGCTGCGCCTGCAGCTCGTGGGCGCTTTCAACGGCGTGCCTGACGGCGGCATGCCTGGCAACGGCGTGCTTGGCAACGGCGTGCCTGACGGCGTGCCCGGCCCGTCCTGGGCGTCCGTGGACCCGCAGGCCGTGCTGCACGCGGCGGCCGAACCCGGCATGGACGCCCGCCTGCAATCCGCCGCCACGGAGGCGGCTGCCGCGCTGGACCTCCCGAACGCCACGGCGGTCGCGCGCCTGATGGCGGCGGCGGCGCACGAGCTGGGCTTCATCGAGGCGTTGCGGGACCGGCTGCTGCGCCGGGCCGGGGCGATGCTGGCGCGGGTGGACGCGCTGGCCGGCAGCCTGGGCTGCAACTCCGGCGCGGTGGAGCTGCTGTCCCGCGTGCGCCGCCTGGCCGGCATCGCCTACGACACGATGCGCGCCCGCTTCGCCGAGCTGGAGAGCTGCTCGGCCCAGGTGATCGAGGTGCTGCGGGACCTGGACGGCTGGCGCCGCGTGGTGCGGCTGCACAGGGACTGGCTCTACGGCAGCCTGCGCGCCTGGGAGGGCATCCTGGTGGCGTGGGAGGGCGGCGGCACCGCCTGGTCGCAGGACACCTGGGGGCTGCTGCGCCGGACCTACCGCTTCCTGGCGCCGCGCTTCATGCCGGTACAGGAATGGCAGCTCACCACTCGGGCGCAGCGCGCGGACGAGGCGCCGCGGGAGCCGATGGTGTGGTAAGGGCGTCCCCTCCGGCAAGCTGCCGGCACCCGATGACCCCGGTTGCCGGTTGCGGCCCAGACGCGGCATGATCCCGGAGGTTGCACGGGCAAAGCCCGGCACCGGCGGCACGCAACGGAGGGAGACACCGATCATGCTCACGCAACACGCCGCGGCCACGCGCCGCACGCTGCTGGCCGGCGCAGGCGCGGCCTTGCTGCTGCCGGGCGCCGGATGGGCCAGGATGCCGGCCGGGCAGCCGCAGGCGCCCTACTTCTACCGCTTCAAGGTCGGCGCCGCGGAATGCACCGTCGTCACCGATGGGCAGTTGCCCCTCGGCGACCCCAATGCGGCCTTCCTGAACATCTCCAAGGAGGAGATCGCCCGCCAGCTCCGTGACAATTTCCTGTCCCCGAGCAACGCCGTGCTGGAGCAGAACATCCTGGTCGTGAACACCGGGGACCGCGTCGTGCTGTTCGACACCGGCATGGGCACCGACACCCTATTCGGCGCCACCACCGGCAAGCTGCTGCCCGCCCTGCGCGCCGCCGGCGTGGACCCGGCCAACGTGGACGCCGTGGTAATGAGCCACGCGCACATAGACCACTGCGGCGGCCTGGTCGGCGCGGACGGCCGCCCGAACTTTCCCAACGCCCAGTACCTCATCGGCCAGGCCGACTTCGACTACTGGACCGATGACGCCAAGGTGCCCGCGAGCGTCCCGGCACGGGCCAACTTCGTGCGCCAGGCGCAGCGCAACCTGCTGCCGGTGCGCGACCGCATCACCTTCTACCGGGACGGCCAGGAGATATTGCCGGGCATCACTGCCCTGGCGGCGCCGGGGCACACGGTCAGCCACTCGATCTTCATGATCAACTCGGGGCGCGACCAGCTTTGCTACATCGGCGACTTGGCTCACCATCCCGTCCTGCTGCTGGAGCGTCCGCGCACCCAGTTCGCCTTCGACACCGATCCGGTGCAGTCCGCCGAGAGCCGGGTGCGTATGCTGGACATGCTGGCCGCCAACCGGGTTCCGCTGCTGGCCTACCACTTCGCCTGGCCCGGCATCGGCCATGTCGCCAAGGCCGGCGACGGCTTCCGTTACCTGCCGGCGGGGCTGAACCTGGAAGGGGTGAGCAACCTGTAGCGCCTCCTGCTCCCTGCTCCCTGCTCCCTGCTCCCTGCTCCCTCCGGGAGAGGGTTGGGGTGAGGGAGGCCGCACAGCGCAGATCCAACCATGTGCGGCGCTGTTCCGGCCGCACCCCGGGTAGTTCTGTCCACGGCCGACATGGCCCTGCTCGGCTTCCCTCACCCCGGCCCTCTCCCGGAGGGAGAGGGAGCAGGAGACCGTCACGGTTCTGGCGCTTGCCAGAGGGCATGTGACCCGGAAGGATGCATCCATGCGAACCATCATATTGCGGACCGCCCTCTTGCTCGCCCTGGCACCTCCGGCCCTGGCTGCCGAGCCGGTGCTCACCCGTGTCACCCTGTCCACCGGCGGCGTCGGCCAGTACCTGTTTACCGCCGATGTGGACGGCGCGGCCGTCCTGCAGCTCGACGTGCCGCTGGACCAGGTGGACGACGTGCTGAAGTCGCTGCAGGTGGACGACCCCGCCGGCACCCCCGCAGGGGTGCGCCTGCCGGGCCGGCAGCCGCTGTCGGAAAGCTTCCGCACCCTGCCGTTCGGCCCCGCCGCCTTCGCCTCGCCCGAGGCGTTGCTGGGCGCCCTGGTCGGCGAGGCCGTGCGCGTGCCCGGTGCGGGCGCGTCCGGCGGCGCAGCCGGCACCATCCTGGCCGTCACGCCGTTCGAGGCCGCGCTGCCCAACAACGCCGGCACCCTGACCCGGCACCGCCTGACGCTGGCCACCGCAACGGGGATCGAGACCCTGGTGCTGGAGGACACGCCGGGCCTGGACCTGACATCGGACGCCCTGCGCCGCCAGGTCGGCACGGCGCTGCAGGCCATCGCGGCGCAGCGCGTGCAGGACCGGCGCACCTTGCAGGTGGCCCTGGGGGCCGGCGGGCCGCGCACGGTGCGCTTCGGCTATGTCGTGCCGGCGCCGGTGTGGAAGGCGTCCTACCGCCTGACCGTCCCGCCGGAGGGGCAGGACGGCCCGGCCCGGCTGCAAGCCTTCGCGGTCGTCGAGAACCTGAGCGGCCGGGATTGGCGCGACGTGGAGGTCGTGCTGACCGGCGGCCAACCCGTGCTGTATCACCAGCCGCTGTACGAGGCGGTGTTCACGGCCCGGCCGGAGGCGCCGGTGGACGTGCCCAACCGCCTGACGCCCGCGGTGGACGCCGGGGCGGTGCCGGGCGGCAAGGCGGCGGGTCCGGCAGACGAGGAGGACGCGCCTCCTGGGGCGGAGCCTCCCCGGCCCGTGCCCGAGCCTGCGCCGATGATGCGGATGGCCGCTCCCCGCAGCGCAGCCACGCCCGCCCAGCCCCCTGCGGAGGTGCAGCAAACGGCGGCGCAGGTGCGGTTCCGCTTGCAGGCCAAGGTCTCGGCGGCGTCCGGCGAAAGCCTGCTGCTGCCCTTGGCCGACCGTCCCGTGCCGGGGCGGCGCGTGGCGCTGTATCGGGCCGATGCCGGCGACCTGCATCCTCTGGTGGCCCTGCTGCTGAGCAACGACGGCCCCGGCGCCCTGCAGCCGGGCCTGGCAACGCTGTACGAGGCAGGGGCCGCGGCGGACGGCCCCGGCCCCACCGGCCCTGGCCTCACTGGCCCCAACCTCATCGGCCCCAACTTCATCGGCGACGCCCGCCTGCCCGCCATCCAGCCCGGCGAGGACCGCCTGGCCAGCTTCGCCGCGGACCTGCCGGTGCGCGTGGACGCCACCAAGGGCGAGGACGCGACCATCACCGGCGGACGCGCCGCCCGCGGCGTGCTGGACTTGGTGCGCCGCCAGCGTGCCACCTCGACCTACCGCGTGACCACGCCCGCGGACGGCGGGCGCACCGTGCTGATCGAGCAGCCCCGCCGCGACGGCTGGACCCTGGTGGAGCCGAACCCGGCGCTGGTCGGCACCACCCCGACCCATTACCGCATCTCCCAGGCCGTCCCGCCCGGCACCACCTGGACCGTGCCCGTCGTGCTGGAGCGCCCCGTGGCGGAACGCGTGGTGCTGACCGACGCGCCGGTCACTCGCCTGTCGGCCCTGGCGTCGGAGGGCCAGCTTTCCCCGGCCCTGCGCGCCGCGCTGACCCGTGCCGGCGCCTTGCGCACGGAACTGGACCGGCGCACCGGAGCCGTGAACGACCTGAACAAGCGCCAGGCCGCCATCGTCGCCGACCAGGACCGCCTGCGCCGCAACCTGGCCGCCGTGCCCTCCGGCAGCGAGCTGCAACGGCGCTACCTCGGCACGTTGCAGAAGCAGGAGACCGACCTCGCGGCCTTAGCTACGCAGGCGGAAGCGGCCGGTCGCGCCGTGACGGATGCCGACACGGCGCTGAAGGACTTCCTGGGCGGGCTGACGCTCTAGTATTCCGTCATCCCTGACTTGGTAGGCTCGGCTATATGGCACTGCACCTGCCCCGCCTATGCCAGGACAGGTCACACCAGTGCTGACAACGCATCAACTCTTGCGGGCCGATGCCTGCCGTTCCACACGATAGACCGTTTTGACCAGCACGGCACCAAGGTTCGGCGTCGGGTTGGTTAGGATGACGATCCGCAGGCCGTCGCGCTCCCGCCACACCACCTCGGCGCCGTCCCGCACATCCGGCCGGGTCGGGTCCAGCAGGGCGCGGGTGAAGGTGTCCGGGTGTATGCCGTCCGCCTCCATGCGGGCCTGGGCGTGGCGGCTGACGGCCACGTTGCCCAGGCCGCGCACGCCGCGGAAGAAGTGCTCCACCGCTACGGAACAGGCGCTACTCGGGGCCGGCGACACCGCCCGGGTGCTCGTCGCGCTTGGCTTGGCTGCGGCGGACGCGCATGAGCTGGAAGACCGCCACTCCGACGACGATCAGCAGGGTGACGAAGGACAGTATGACGGGCAGGGAAAAACCGTTTTCCAAGGCGCATCTCCGGTTGGTTGTTATGGCATGGGGTCCACGCCGCATCGCGTGCATGGTTCCCGATGTCGCGCAACGGTGATGGAGCGGGTGGCGCTCCCGGCCTGACCTGTTATCGTCCGGCCATGCGAACCCCCACCGACGCCGGCTGCTGATGCGCGACGCCTTTCCGTTCTCCGCCATCGTCGGCCAGGACGAGATGAAGCAGGCCCTGCTGATCGCGGCGGCCGACCCCACTATCGGCGGCGTGCTGGTGTTCGGCGACCGCGGCACCGGCAAGAGCACCGCTGTCCGCGCGCTCGCGGCGCTGCTGCCGCCGATGCAGGCGGTGCAGGGCTGCCGCTACAACTGCGACCCGGCCCGGCCCTCCGCCTGGTGCGAGGACTGCGCGGCCCGCCCGGACCATCCGGCGCACGCCGTCCCGGTCCCGGTCGTGGACCTGCCGCTGGGCGCGACCGAGGACCGCGTGGTGGGCGCCCTGGACCTGGAGCGCGCGCTGACCCGCGGAGAGAAGGCGTTCGAGCCGGGGCTGCTGGCCCGCGCCAACCGCGGCTTCCTCTATATAGACGAGGTGAACCTGCTGGAGGACCACCTGGTTGACCTGCTGATAGACGTGGCGGCGTCCGGAGAGAACGTGGTCGAGCGGGAGGGGCTGAGCGTGCGCCATCCCGCGCGCTTCGTGCTGGTCGGCAGCGGCAACCCGGAGGAGGGGGAGCTGCGCCCGCAACTGCTGGACCGCTTCGGCCTGTCGGTGGAGGTACGCACGCCGGACGACGTGCCGGCCCGCATCGCCATCGTGCGCCGGCGGGACAGCTTCGACCGGGACCGCGCCGCGTTCATCGCGGAATGGGCGGCGGCGGACGCCGGGGTGCGCGAGCGGATCGAGGCCGCCCGTGCCCTGCTGCCGGACGTGGCGGTGGAGGATGCGGTGCTGGAGCAGGCGACCCGGCTGTGCATGTCCCTCGGCACCGATGGCCTGCGGGCGGAGCTGACCCTGCTGCGCGCCGCCCGTGCGCTCGCGGCGTTGGACGGGGCGGACGCCGTAGAGGTCTCGCACCTGCTGTGCGTCGCTCCCAGCGCCTTGCGCCACCGTCTGCGCCGCGACCCGCTGGACGACGCCGGCAGCACGACGCGCGTGGCCCGCGCCTTAACGGAGCAGTTCGGCGCGTGATGGAGACGGCTGCGCTGCTTCCCCCTCTCCCTCCGGGAGAAGGTCGGGGTGAGGGAAGGCCGCCAGGGCCAAAACCGTCCGTTTCAGGGGCTTCTGCCGCTGCTCCGGCTGGGGACCGTGCTGGCGGCTTCCCTC
>JAABUM010003634.1_pt1 | contig 18558 bp, 20 predicted proteins | sample 5559161 | NCBI WGS metagenome assembly JAABUM01 (sample SAMN10711868, study PRJNA513369) | rock metagenome | isolation source: Antarctica rocks | place: Antarctica: Victoria Land, Siegfried Peak nord | reverse complement strand
CCCTCGTCACCCTGCCTGCTGCGCAGAGCACCGCGTCTACGCCCACGGACCGCAAGCACGCTGCCTGAGTCCACGCGTTTCACACGCTTTTCAACATCTCACTTCCTTTTTGACAGACCACTAGAGCCTTACCGTGCCTGCAACAGGTTGAGCAGGCGCTCCGGGCTGACTGGCAACTCGGTAGGCCGCACCCCCGTGGCGTCGGCGATAGCGTTGGCGATGGCCGCCGCGCCGGGGATCACCGGCGGCTCGCCCACGCCGCGCCCGCCCAGGGGACCCTCGGGGAAGGGCACCTCCACGATGATCGGCGTGATCGGAGCAACCTGCTCGACGCTGGGCAGCGTATAGTCCATCAGGGTGCCTGTCTGCAGCCGGCCATCGGCGTCGTAGACCATCTGCTCGTACAGCGCCCAGCCGATACCCTGGGCCACGCCGCCGCGGATCTGGTCCACGATGCCCGCCGGGTTGATCGCCTTGCCCACATCCTGCGCGGCTACGTAGTCCAGCACCCGCACCACGCCCGTCTCCTCGTCCACATGCACGCGGGCCAGGTGGGCTACAAAGCCGGGGCCGGCGGCGGCGGGGGCCGCGCCGCCGCGTCCGTAGATGGGCGCGAAGTTGCCCCCGGCGCCGCCGGAGATCTCGTCCAGGCTGATGCCCCGCCCCGGTACGCCGCGCACCTCCACCTGACCATCCACGATGTCCAGGTCGTCCACCGACGCTTCCAGGCGCTCGGCGGCGATCTCCAGCACCTGCCGCCGCGCATCGGCAGCCGCGTTGGACACGGCGGCGCCCACGCCCAGGGTGATCTGGCTGCCCCCGCTGGACGGCGCGTAGGGCGCCGTATCCGTGTCCGCCGCGATCACATTGACCGCCTCGGGGGCTACCCCAAAGGCCTGCGCGGCCAGCAGGATCATGCCCGTCTTTGTGCCACTCACGTCGGCGGAGCCCACCACCACGGTCAGCGTGCCGTCGTCGTTGAGCCGGCAGGCCGCCGAGGCGTGCTCATTGCCGCCCAACCAGCCGCCGAAGGCGATGCCCACTCCCTCGCCCGGCCCCTTGCGCCCGCGGTCGCGCCACGCTGGCGACTGGGCCAGTGCCTGCAACACCTCGCGCCCACCAGGGCTCTGCCACTCCGCGCCATCAGGCATCGGGTCGCCATCCACCACGGCGTTGCGCAACCGGAACTCCAGAGCATCCAGGCCTAACTGGCGGCCCATCTCGTCCATCTGGCTTTCAATGGCGAAGCAGGCCTGCGGCGCCCCCGGCGCGCGATAGGCCCCCGTGCCCGGCTTATGCGTCAGCACGTCGTAGCCATCAATCAGCAGGTGTGGCCAGCGGTAAGTGCCACCCAGCAGTGCGCACACAGTGCCCGCCGTGCCACCGGGGTACGCACCGGTGTCTACCACCACCGTGGCCTTGAGGGCAGTCAACGCACCGTCGCGCTTTGTGCCCGTCTTGACATGAATCACCATGGCTGGCGCCGGGTTGGCCGCGCGGAACTCCTCGTTGCGCGTATAGACCAGGCGCACCGCGCGGCCCGTCTTCCAGGCCAGGGCAGCCACTAAAGGGTCTATCAGGGCATACTTGGCCCCAAACCCGCCGCCCAGTTCCATGGCCACCACCTTGACCTGCTGCTGGGGGATACCCAGCGCGCTGGCTACCTCCGAGCGGGTCATGTAGGCCGCCTGCGTGCTTGTGTAGATGGTGATCCGCCCGCTGCCGTCAGGCGCGGCCACGCACGATTGCGGCTCCAGGTAGCCCTGGTGAACCCACGGCGTGCGATAGGTGTTCTCCACCACCAGGTCGGCCGCGGCAAAGCCTGCTTCCACGTCGCCCCGCCGGTAGCGCGCCGCTGCCGCCGCGTTGGCCGGCCGAACGATCTGCTCACCACTCTCGCCCACGCTGCTGTGCGTGCCGGCGTCCTCACGCTCGGCCAGCGCCTCCTTGGGGTGGACCAACTCGCGTGGGTCGGCCAGCGTGATCTCGGGGTCAACCGCCGCCTCGCCCTCCTGGTAGTCCACGATCACTAGCGCCGCTCCATCCTCGGCGGCCTCCTCGCTCTCCGCCAGCACCACGGCCACCGGGTGACCATCAAACAATACATGGCCGCGGGCCAGCGGCGCGCGCGATCGGGTCAGCCCCACCGGCGTTCGCAGCGGCAAATCATCGGCAGTGTACACGGCTACCACGCCGGCCACCGCCCGAGCCGCCTCCAGATCCATCCCCGTGATCGTCGCGTGGGCATAGGGGCTGAGCACCAGCCGCGCATGCAGCATGCCAGCCAGCTTCAGGTCGCCCGTATACACGGCGCGGCCGGTCACCTTGGGACCGCCATCCTCGCGCCGCACCCACTGTCCTACCGCGGCTGTCCCTACCATGGACCTCTCTCTTTCGCTATTACGGTCGCGGCGCGGCGTCTATTCTCGCCCCAGGCGCCCGCTCCCCTTCCAGGATACCCGCTTCGGCGGGCAGCGTCTCTTTCAGTGGCCGGCCCGAGCTCCCATACTTCACGGCGGTCATCTCGGCTAGAATGGCCAGGGCGATCTCCTCGGGGGTGATTGCCCCAATATCTAGCCCAATGGGGCCGTGCAGCCGCGCCAGTTCGGCCGCGCCGAAGCCCAGGCGGCCCAGCATGGCCCGCCTCTGCGCCTGGGTGTGCCTGCTGCCGATCAAGCCCACATAGCGCGCCTGGCTACGCAGCAGCAGGGGCAGCAGCGGCTCCTCGAACTTGGGGTCGTGAGTCAGCACGGCCACGAAGGTGGAGGCGTCCAGGGGGGCTATCTCCTGTAGGGCGCGGTGCGGCCAGGCGACCATCACCTCGGCGGCGTCGGGGAAGCGCTCACGGGTGGTGTAGGTGGCCCGCGCGTCTATCACGATCACCCGGTAGCCCACCCGCGCGGCCAGCGCGCACAGCGCCGGCGCGGCGTGGACCGACCCCATGATCAGCAGGCGGGGCAGCGGCGCGTGTGATTCGATAAACACCTCTACGCCGTGCTCGGGGTAGCCGCGCAACGCGCTGACGCCATTGCGCAGCAGCTCGACCGCGTCGGCCCGCGCCATGGTGTCCAGCCCAGCCACGCCCAGGCTGCCCTCACCGCCGCCGTCGGCAAACACGAGCATTTTTGCCCCGGCATGCTCCACTGGGCGCACCAGGGTGGCCACGGCCACCGGCACATCGGCGCGCAGCGCGGCGGCCAGGCTGTCAAACAGCGGCATGGGGGGCCGCGCAGGCCGGCGAGCCCGTCTGCTGCACCAGGTCAGTTACCCAGGCGCCGTCCACCGGCCCCACCATACCCTGCTCCAGCGGCTCCACGAACACCTGGATCGAGCCGCCACACATCAGACCCACCTCCCACCCCATGTCCGGCGTGTAGCCATACTCCAGGATTTGCGGGCGGCCCGTGGTCAGCACGGCCAGCGCGTGCTCGATCACGTCGGTGTCTACGCAGCCGCCGCTGATCGAGCCAGCCACCTGGCCCCGCGCCGTGACAGCCATTTTGGAGCTGGTAGGCCGCGGCGTTGAGCCAGCCGTGGTCAGCACGGTGGCCACCACGACCCGTTCTCCGCCGCGCCGCCACTCTTCCACCCGATCCAGTATCTCCCTCATCGCACCCCCCCACCTCTTGCCGATCACACCTGGCCAGGCGCTACCCGCCATCTCAGGTAACAGTCCGCCGCTTATCTGGCAACGCGTCGTTATGTATCATACCGCCTGGATACGCCGACGGGCTGGGCGTCGCCCTTTCAGGCCGCCCAGCAGCGCGCCCAGGCTCTCCAGGCTAGCCAGGTTGTGCGCGGGCAGGAACAGATCCACATAGGGCAGCGCCGCGCTCATACCCCGCGTCAACGGTTGGTAACCGGCCACGCCCAGCAGCGGGTTCAGCCAGGCCAGCAGATGGCACGACCGCTGCAGGTGGGCCATCTCGGCGGCCAGCAGCGCCGGCCGACCACGGTCCCACCCGTCGCTGATCACCAGCACCAGCGCGCCGTGGCCCAGCGTGCGCCGCGCCCAGTGCCGATTGAACGACGCCAGCGCCTCCCCGATGCGCGTGCCGCCCGAAAAATCACGCGCCTCGCGGGCCACCTCATCCAGGGCATGATCGGGGTCGCGCACGCGCAGTTGGCGGGTGATGCGGGTCAGCCGCGTACTGAACACAAATGCCTCCACCCCTCGCAGCCCATGCGACGTGGCGTACAGGAAGCGCAGTAGCAGCCGCGAGTAGCGGTCCATTGAGCCGCTGACATCGCACAGCACCACCAGTGGGCGGGTGCGCACCCGTCGCCGCCGCCGCGGTAGCGTCACGACCTCACCGCCCACCTTCAGGCTGCGCCGGGCGGCGCGGCGCAGGTCCAGCAGGGGACCATCCGCCGCCGGGGCGGTGCGGCGCGTGCGCCTTGGTGGCAACGTAATGGCCAGACCGGCCAGCAGGCGGCGCATCTCAGCCAGTTCGCGCTGGCTGAGCTGCCCGAAATCCTTGTACCGTAGCGCCTCCACCGCGCTATAGGCCAGCCCTTCACCCTGACCCTGTTCAGAGGACGCGCCCTCAGTCCTCTCCGCCGCGGGATCGCCGGTCAGCAACGGGGGCAACCGCGCCGCCGGACCTGCTCCCTCCACGCCGGACCCACCCCGCTCCGCTGGCGCGTAGCCAGCCAACGGCGCCCTGTGCCGCTCCAGGGTGATAGGCAGGCCACGCCAATAAGCGTCGAACGCCGCGTGGAAGGCCGCCTCATGGCCATGGCCATCGAGCAGCACTGCCCGCAGCGCCACGTATACATCGTCGCGCTGTGTGGTGTCCACCAGGGCCAGCGCGCGCACGGCGTCAATTGTCTGTCCGGTGCCCACACGCAGCCCCACCTCGCGCAGCAGGGCCACAAAGTGGGCCACCGCCGCGGCCAACCCCTGCCCGGCTCCCGTCTCACGCGCCTGCGGCACGGCGCCGCTCATCGGCTCATCCCCTCCCTGGCTAGCGCTCAACCACTCGCGTGGGCGTGGGCCACCAGCGCCTCGGCCTCGGATCCCGAGAGGCGGTGCAGGTCCTCCTCATATTTGACCACACAGCCCAGCGTGGACCGCACCGCCTCGGCGTCGGCCTCCTGGTAGCCCAGCACAACCAGCGCCTGCACCCAGTCCAGCGTCTCCGACACTCCCGGCGGCTTATAGAGGTCCATCGTCCGCAGCCGACCGACCATGCGGCAGACCTGCTCGGCCAGGGCCTGCGAGGCCTCCGGGGCCTTGAGCGCCACGATCTTCCGCTCACGCTCCAGTGGAGGGTAGTCAATCCAGTGATACAGGCAACGCCGCTTCAGCGCGTCATGCACCTCGCGGGTGCGGTTGGAGGTCAGCACGACCACCGGTGGTTGAGCTGCCCGCAGCGTGCCCAGTTCAGGGATGCTGACCTGGTAGTCGGACAGCACCTCTAGCAGGAACGCCTCGAACTCGGCGTCGGCGCGGTCAAGCTCATCAATCAGCAGGACGGGCGGCACGGCGTCGGTATGCGCGATGGCCTGCAGCAGGGGTCGCTGGATCAGGTAGTCTGGCCCGAAGATATCCCGCGCCGTGGCCTGACTCGCCTCACCGCGCGCCTCCAGCAGCCGAATCTCCAGCATCTGGCGGGCGTAATTCCACTCATAGACAGCCGAACTGACGTCCAGCCCCTCGTAGCATTGCAAGCGGATCAGGCGGGCGCCTAACGCGGCGGCCAGCACGCGGGCCACCTCGGTCTTGCCCGTGCCCGCCTCACCCTCCAACAGCAGTGGCTTGCCCAGCCGTAGAGCCAGATACAGGCTCATCAGCAGCGCCCGATCGCCCACGTAGAGACCGTCCAGCAAGGCGGCTTGCAGCGTCTCCAGGGTCACCTCACGCCGGGCCAGCCCGCTACCCTCGGCCATCAGGCCGCCACACGGCTCAGGGCGCCCTGCAGCGCCCGACGGGTGTACACGCGGGTCAGGTGCGCGCGGTACTTCTCGGAGGCCTGCAAGTCCTCCATCAGCTGCAACCCCTCCGTGGCCAACGCCGCCGCCTCGGCCAGCGCCGCCTCGTCAGGGGCGCGGCCACGCAGCGCCTGCTCAACCTTCGTGGCGCGCACCGGCTGAGCGCCGGCCCCGGTGATGGCCACTCGCACGTCGGCCAGCGTGCCGTCCTCGGCCAGCGTCGCCGTGGCCGCCACGCCCACCACGGCATAGCCCGACGACGGGTTGCGGAACTTGGCGTAGGCCGTGCCCGTGCGCGCCGGTAGCGCCGGCACGGTGATTCGCGTCAGCACCTCATCAGGCTCCAGCGCCGTGGCGAACAGCCCCAGGAAGAACTCGCCGGCCTGAATAGCGCGTTGCCCCCGCGGACCCTGTGCCGTAAAGGTGGCCTGCAGGGCCAACATCGCCGCTGGCACGTCCCCTGCCGGGTCGGCGTGGGCCACCGCGCCGCCCAGCGTGCCCCGGTTACGCACCTGCGCATCGCCGATCTGGGCCACTGTCTGGCCTAGCAACGGACACAGCCGCGTGGCCTCCACCGAGTCCATTAGGGCCGAGTAGGTGGTCAGTGCGCCGATGCTCAACCCGCCATCAACGGCCTCTATACCGGCCAGGCCCGGGATGCGCCCCAGATCAATCAGCACATCGGGCAGGGCCAGCCGCAGCTTCATCATGGGCAACAGGCTATGGCCCCCGGCCAGTAGCTTGGCCTCGGGGCCGCGCTCACCCAGCAGCCGGACCGCCTCCTCCACCGACGCGGCGGCCACGTAGTCAAATACACCAGGATACATCGGCGTCCTTCTCCCTCTCTCCCCCAGCCGTCGTCGCCGGGCGTCCGCGCGTGGCTACTCGCCCGCGGCGGCGGCCCACTGGATCGCCCCTACGATATCCTGGTAGCCGGTGCAGCGGCACAGGTTGCCCTCAATGCCGTGGCGGATCTCCTCCTCGGTGGGGTGCGGCGTGCGCCGCAGCAGGGCGCTGGCCGCCATGATCATGCCCGGCGTGCAGAAGCCACACTGCACCCCATGCTTCTCCCAGAACGCCTCCTGCAGCGGGTGCAGCGCGTCGTGCGACCCCAAACCCTCAATCGTGGTGATCGCCGCCCCCTCGGCCTGCACGGCCAACACGGTGCAGGCCTTGATCGCCTGCCCATCCATCAGCACCGTGCAGGCGCCGCACTGCGAGGTGTCGCAGCCGATGTGCGTGCCGGTCAGGCCAGCCTGGTCGCGGATCAGGCTGGCCAGCAGCGTCCGCGGCGCCACATCATGGACCTGCCGCCCCCCGTTGATCGTCAGTGAAACCCTCATTGCGCCTTCTCCTGTTGGCCCTGCTGGGCCAGTTGGCGGTCCATCGCCTTGAAAAACTGCCCGGTCAAGAGCTGCACCGTCGCCGAGATCAGCCGCTGGCCCACGCTGGCGATTGTGCCGCCCACCTGGACCTGTCCACTGTAGGTGACAACCGTGGTCTCCCCTACCTCGGCCAGTTCCAGCACGCCATCGCCCTTGACGAAGCCGGGCCGCCCCGTGCCCTCCACTAGCAGCCGGTAACGCGACTCCGGCTCCTGGTCGCGCACCCGTATTGTACCGCTATAGCTGCCTTTCACCGCACCGATGCCCACGCTCATCGTGGCCAGGTACTCGTCCTCGCCGGTACGGCGCATCTCCTGGCACCCCGGCAGCGCCGCGCGCAACGCCTCGGGATCCAGCAACACGCCCCACACCCGCGCCCGCGGCGCCGCAAACGTGTAGGCGCCCGTTATCTCCACATCCGTGCCTCTCCCTCCGCTACTCCTGGTCGCTCATCGGCGGCCGCCAGCGTCAGCAGGTCGGCGTAGGTAGCCCTCCGCTCCACAAGCCTCACCGTCCCATTGTGTACGGCCACCACGGCGGGCCGCAAGGCCATATTGTAGCTGCTGCTCATGGGCAGGCAATAGGCCCCCGCGCAGGCCAGAGCCAGCAGGTCGCCCCGTTGCAGCGGGGGCAGCGACACGTCGGCGGCCACGATGTCGCCCGCCTCGCAGTAGCGCCCCACCACGGTCACCGGCTGCTCCTCTAGCGCGGCCAGCGCCTTGTTGGCGGCCAGCAGGGTGTAGCGGGCGCTATACAATGGTGGCCGGATGTTGTCGGCCATGCCGCCATCCACGGCCACGTAGCGGCTCGCGCCGGGGATCTCCTTCTGGTTGCCCACCGTGTACAGGGCCACCCCCGCCCGGCCCACAATGGAGCGGCCCGGCTCGATGCTCACCGCTGGCAGTGGCCGGCCCCGCCGCGCGGCCATGGCGGTGATAGGGGCCATCAGGGCGCTGGCGAACTCCGCTGGCCGTGGCGGGACCTCCTCGGGTGTGTAGGGGATGGCCAACCCACCCCCTGGACTGAGCTCCGCCGGCCAATAGCCGTGCCGCTCGTCCATCGCCTCGGCAAAGCCAGCCAGCGCGGCGGCGGCCAGGCCAAACGGCTCGATCTCCAGGATCTGCGTGCCGATGTGCGTATGGTAGCCGCGCAGGTCCAGCGCGTCCGCTGCCTGCAGGCAGCGCCGCACCGCCTCAGCGGCCATACCCCCCGCGATAGCCAGGCCAAACTTGCTGTCCGGCGTGCCCGTTTGCAGATAAGCATGCGTGTGCGCGGTGATGCCAGGGGCCAGCCGCAGCAACACGGCCTGGCGGCGGCCCAGGCGGCGGCATATGTCAGCCAGCAGCGCGATCTCCTCCAGGTTGTCTATCACCACTGCGCCCACCCCGGCGCGGCAGGCCTCCTCCAGTTCGGCCTCGCTTTTGTTGTTGCCATGCAGACGGATCAGCGCCGGATCAAAGCCCGAGACCAGGGCCACATGTAGCTCTCCACCGCTGACCACATCCAGGCCCAGACCCTCCTCGGCCAGCAGTTGGCACAGGTAGGGAGCTAGGTAGGCCTTTGCCGCGTAGTGGATATGGTTAGCCGGCCAGGGGTCCACCAGCGCCGCCCGATACGCCCGGCACGCCGCGCGGACCTCCCCCTCGTCGAACACGTAGAGAGGTGTGCCGAACCGCCGCGCCAGCTCAACCACGTCGCGGCCCCCGATGCTCAGATGGCCCTCTGGCGTCACCGCGCACGACGCCGGCAACACCGCCCGAGGTAGATCGTGGACGACCGTGCCCTGATGGATCATCGTCCCTCACTTCTGATCATGCCGTAGCCACAACCAGGGACCCCTGCTCCTGCCTGGCCAGTGTGAGCACACTATACAGTACCAGGCTGAGCCGGTACCAGGCCCGGCGCGGTACACTACGGAGGCTACCCGCCGCGCTACAGGCAGCGGCGGGCGGCGGGAAAGGAGGGCAAGCATGGCCTACGATTCGCTGACTACGGCGGCGGTCACCGCCGACCTGCACCGGCGGCTGGCGGGCAGCCGCATTGATAAAATCGTGGCCCCCGCGCCGCTCGCCGTGGGGCTGCTGTTCTGGACCGGCAGCGAGAACCAGTGGGTGCTGTTCTCGGCTCACCCCGTGCAGGCGCGGGTGACCCCCACCGCCCACCGCCTGGCCGGGGCGGGGGCCGAGCCGCCGCCTTTTGTGATGCTGCTGCGCAAATACCTGGAGGGCGCGCGCGTCACGGCCATTGAACAGGCCGGGCGCGACCGCGTGCTGACCCTGCGCGCCGGCTCCAGCGACGTCAGCCTGATCAGCGAAGTGATGGGCAAGCACAGCAACATCATCCTGGTGGATGCCGCTAGCATCATCCTTGGTTCGGTCAAAAGGGTCACCGCCGAGATCAGCCGCTACCGCGAGGTGCTGCCCCACCGGCCCTATGTGGTCCCCCCACCGCCGACCCGGACCGGACCGCCCGGCGCCCCCGCCGTGCCCAAGCTAGACCCTCTGGGCTGTCTACCCGGCGAACTGTGCGCGGCGCTGAGCAGTCTGGCCCCCGATGGCCCTCTCTGGCAGGCTCTGGTGGACTGCCTTGATGGCTGCGGCCCACAGCTCGCCCGCGAGATCGTGGCCCGCCACGCTGAGCCCGCCGCTGGGCGGACTCTGCTCACCACCGAGGCGACCACCCTAGAGGCCGCCTCGACGCTGCTTGCCCAGGTGCGCTCGCTCTACCACCCCGCCGACGGTCTCTGGACGCCCAGCATCGCCCGCCGCGGCCCCAAGACGCTCGGCTGGGCAGTCTACCCCCTGCGCCAGTACGACGGGCAGCCCGACGTGGAGGTTGCCCCCGGCGGCAGCCTGGAAGAGCTGTTCGACACCGTCTATGGGGCCGGCGAGGCGGGCATGGAGGCGGCCAGCCCGCTGGACGCGGCCCGCCAGCCCCTGCTCGACGCCCTGCGCGCCCAAACCGAGCGGACCCGCCGCAAGATCATCTCTCTCCGTAGCGGCCTGCTGGACCCTGCCGGCCTGGCCACCCTGCGCGAGAAGGGCCAGCTTCTGCTCACCTATGCCCATGAGATTGGGGAAGGCCAGAAGACGTTCTCCCCGGCCGACCCGCCGGTTGAGATCGCCCTGAACCCCCACCTGACCGCCGTGGAGAACGCTCAGGCCTACTTTGCCCGCTACACCAAGGCCCGCGACGCCACCCACAAGGTGCCCGCCCTGATCGAGGAGGCCGAGTCCGAGCAGGCCTTCCTGGATCAGGCCCGCCTGTTTGTCGAACTGGCCACCTCGCCCTCCGATCTAGCCCAGGTGCGCACCGACCTGCGCGACGCCGGCATCGCCGCCGATGTGGTCGGTCCCCCCCGTAAGGCGCCCAAGACGCCCAAAGGCGTCAAGCCCCAGAAGGGGGCCAAAGGCAAAAGCCCCGCCGGGCAAGCGATCATGCGGGTGCGCGCCGCCGACGGCACGGAGATCCTGGTGGGCCGTAGCGCCACGCAGAACGAACTGGTCACCTTCTCCCTAGCTACCGGGTCCGATATCTGGCTGCACGCCCGCCAGATCCCCGGCGCCCATGTGATCATCAAAACCGCTGGCAAACCGCCCGCGCCGGCCACGCTGGGTCAGGCCGCCGAGTTAGCCGCCACCTATAGCCAGGGTCGCTCGGCCACCAGCGTGCCCGTGGACTATACGCCGGTGCGCCTTGTGCGGCGCATCAAGGGCGGTAAGCCTGGCCTCGTCCACTATTCCGGCGAGACCACGATCAACGCGCGGCCCCGCCTTGAACAACCAGTCTGAAAACGACTGCTTCCACGGACGGAGAGCGGCTCTTGATAGTCGGTCTCGCGCCCACGGCGGTTCAGCGGCTCTGGGGTCTTCTCACTGCTGGGGCGCCCAGGGCAAGCAAACGCGGCAGGCGCTCAGACCAGGCGCTGATTGGGAAAATGCGCGAGGATTGCTCTCGCCAGCTACGCGGCGCCCTCGCCCACGGCGGCGCGGTCCACCAGCCAGAGCAATGTGCCCGGCGTGGGATGCACCAGCGATGAGGGCAGCGCCGGGTCGCCCGTGGTCCCTGCCGCCCGCACCGTTCGCAACATGGCCTGCTTATCCGCGCCGCCGGCCAGGAAGACCACCAGGCGCGCCGCGTTGAGCACGGGCAGCGTCAGCGTAATGCGGTGGGCGTTCAGGTGCGGCACGAACGGCGCGGCCACCAGTCGGTCGGCGATACGCGCCGCGTCGGTGTCGGGGAACAGCGACGCGGTGTGGCCGTCTGGCCCCATACCCAGCAGAACCAGGTCTAGCCGGGGCCACTGACCCGCCGCCGTGCCGAACGCCGCCCGCAGCTCTGCCGCGTAGGCCTCCGCCGCCGCGCCCGGATCGTCCTCTCCCTGGATACGGTGGACCTGACCGGCGGGGATCGGCACTGTGTCCAGCAGCGTCTCGCGGGCCATGCGGTAGTTGCTCTGGGCATCGTCGGGTGGCACGCAGCGCTCGTCACCCCAGAACACCTCGACACGGCCCCAGTCCACCTCCTCGCGGTACGCTGGCGTGGCCAGCAGCGTATACAGGGCGCGCGGCGTGGACCCGCCTGAGAGCGCGATAGTGAACCGCCCTCGCTCAGCGATAGCCTGCCGCGCCGCCTCCACTACGAGATCGGCCCCCGCCCTGGCCACCTCCGCCGCGTCGGCGACCACCCGCACCTCGCCCGCTGCCCTCTCCGCCATCGTCATGCGCTCCTCTCCTGCCTCTCCGAACCTGCTACTTCTCCCTGTGCCCACTGTAGCAGCGCCCGCCAACCCACGCAAACCGCTGCCCGTGCGTCCCTTTGATCCAACGACGACATCAAAGTCGCGTGGCAGCGCTGAGAGGGTTGGCGCGCTTAACCTCGCCCATGGCGCCCTTCTGCCGGGTTGCCCCGCGCGGCCTCTACCCAGGACGACGGTTCATCACGGTCAGGTCGCTAAGCAGTCCACCATCCATGTGGTACCGCTCACAGGTGGTGCAGGCGAACTGGTTGCCCAGCAGCAACGGTGTGCCTGGCACATGATCGAAGAACCTGCCCCAGATCTTCATCAGCCATCCCTGCTCGCTTGCCGCGTAGCTCACCGAAACGTGGCGCGTGTAGGCCTGGCAGTGGGGGCAGCGTAGCGTCTTCTCCAGCCCGCCCAGGTTGGTCACCTTGTGCAGTAGTTCCATGCGCACGCTGGGCTGCATCACCCTGGCCTCCCCGGCTACTAGCTATGCCCGACGCGCGGCGACGGCTGCCTTGTAGCTAGCGGCGCCGCTCACCTGTCTTAACGGGTGATCCGCGGGTATGGGAACACCCCTGGCCTACTCAGTGGGGTAGCAGGATCACCGGCGCAGCCGCGCGCTCAGCTCCTCCTGGCCCAATCGCGCAGCGAGGCCAGGGTCTCCTCCCGGGCGGTGGTGGGGATCGAGCAGTCGCCGGCCAGCATCCAGCCCCGCCGTCCCATGGCGTCGCGGGCGGCGGCAGCCTCGTCCAGGGCGCGCTGTACGTCCGGCGCGGTGAGCGCCTCATCGCTGACGCCCCCCATCAGGGCGCGACCGTCGGCCCGCTCGGCGATCTCCGGCAGCGTGGGATTGCCTTCTCCGCCCACGGCCCAGTTAATCAACTGAACCGGGTAGTCCAGCAGCCGGGCCAGCATGTTGTGGTCCTGACACACGTGCAGCACGTTCAGCCGGGCCTGGTTGGCCGCGCGCAGCACCTGTAGATCGTACGGGCGGCCAAACTCGTCGTACTCCGCATCGGTCAGCAGGTCATAGGTGGCCCAGTGCGTGGTGGCGAAAAAGAGGCCGTCGGCTCCCGCGTTCAGCACCTCGTGGACGAAGGGGATCAGGGTCTGGGTGATCGCGCCCAGACCCTGGTGCAGCAGGCGGGGCTGCTCACGCAGATGGGCCAGCAACGCCGTATCGTCGCCGATCAGATAGCCGGCCACGCCCAACGGCGAGAAGAGTGTCTGCACAAACGGCGTCTCCCCGCCCAGTCGCCGTCGGATCAGCTGCAGGGCGCGAAGCTGCTCACCCAGGGCGCCGTTGGTCGGCGCCACCACCTCCAGGCGCTGCCAATCCTCCGCTTGCCGTACGGGCAGCCACTCCGTGGTGTGCCCCACGTGGGGCTTACCCGAATAGTGATAGCGGGCGCCCCAGGCCTCGCTGTGGTACTGCGCCCGCGGATTAACCTTGAGCAGGTCAAAATCGTGGCGGCGCTGCCACTCCACCATCACCGCCGCCAGGTCCTCCGCCGAGGTCTCCCGGTCGTAAAAATGGCGCCAGAAGCTATAGGGGATGCGGTCCGTCGGCTCACCCGCGATCGTGGCGCCGATGCGCTCCCATTTGCTCATCTCAGCCATGGCTCATCCCCTTCCTGACCTCACTTGCCTGCGTCGGCGGGAGCATCCTGGCGGCCCCAGCCCGCAATGCTCCGCCAGCCCTGGCGCGCCAATTGTGGGTGGCGGGCCACCCAGGTCGCGCCAGCCAGCATCAACAGGCTGATCGCGCCGTTCCAGCTCAGCAGGCGGGTGACCACAAACTTGCGATTACTGCCCTGTCCATGCCGTGGCTGTTCCTCACGGTCGGCGTCGGTCAAGATGTTTAGCTCGCCCGCCGTCTGTAGGGCCAGCACCCGCGCCTGTTCGACCAGGCTGCCTAAACCGGTCGGCGCGGCCGGCGGCGTCATCTTGAATTTTGATAATAGAGGCATATCTCCCCACTCTCTCCTGGGACGCATTACCTTCCTAGTCCCCATAATACTCTAGTCACGCCGGCCCACGCCGTATTTTACGGGCATGGCTGGCGGTGTGGCATGATGAGAACAACACTATGCTATGAAGCACACGGAAGTCGAAGGAGGCGGGCGATGACCGGCGCGACGGACACGACCGAGCACGTGCATGACTGGCAGGCGACGGGGGTGAGCGTGAGCGCTATTGAGCGTGAGCTGAGCGCCCTCTGGCGCCCGGAGGTGGGTGGCGGAGCTGATGACCGTGCCATCGCTATGCGCACCAGCGCGCTTAATCTGGTCGTCTACACCGAGAGCGCCGCCGCCGCCGAGTTGGCCGCCGAGACAATCAGCCGTCTGGCTGGCAGCCATCCGTCGCGGGCGATTATCGTGGAAGCCGAGCCACACCACGAGACATCGTCGCTGGACGCCTCGCTCTCGGCCCACTGCCATCTGGCTGCCACCGGCCAGGGCAAGTTCTGCTGTGAGCAGGTCACGATCACGGTTAAGGGTGAGGCGGCGGAGCATATCGGCGGGGTGGTGGCCCCCCTGCTGCTGCCTGATCTGCCAACCGTGGTGTGGTGGCAGGGGGCGCCACCCCTGGCGTCGCGGGCCTTTCAGCGGCTGACCGAGGTAGCCGACCGCTTGATCATTGACTCAGAAGCCTTTGGCGGTGGCGCAGGCGCGTGGCAGGCGGTGCGTGAGCTACAGAGCGCCCTTGGCGACAACCGCGAACTGGTTGATCTGGCCTGGGCGCGACTGGCCCCCTGGCGGGAGACGATCGCCCTGGCTTTCGACGAACCCCATCACCGGCCATTAGCCTATGGGCTGCACACCCTGGCCGTCACCGTGAGCGGCCCTGCCGCGCCCGCCGCCGTGGGTCTGCTGGCCAGTTGGCTGGCCACTGCTACCGGCCAGGCGCCCACCGTGCTGGTCCAGGCCGACCCCAGCGCCGAGGGGCGCGCTGGCGACCTGCTGGCCTTAACCCTCGACGCTGCCGCCGGAGAGCATACGCTGCGCCTCAGACTATGGCGCGCTGGCAACAGCACGGCCCTGGAGCACCAGGTCACCCTGGACGGCGTGGCCGGCGCGCAACGCCGCGCTCTGCTGGCCCCTGCTGACGATGCCTTGCTGCTGGCCCGCGAGTTGGAGAGCTATGGGCGCGATGCCCTCTACGAGGCGGCCCTGGCGGCGATGTAGCAGGCGCGGGCGTCCCAGTAGGTAGGTCAGCCCCTGTTGCGCTAGAGCCCGTTCACGCCGGCCACGAACGGCTTGACCCCTACAACGCCCAGGCAGTCGGAGAGGCGCGCCGGCACGAACAAAGAGGTTCGCTCATTGGGCGGGTAGACGCGCAGGGCCGTGGAGGGCGGCAGGCAGTTGGTCGTGCCGACGCCTGGATTGAGGGTATGCACGGTGGTGGAGGCGGCCCCGCCCGGACGAAGCACCACCACGCGTACCACACCAGCGTCCCAGCGGGCCGGCTGGCCGATCTGGCGACCCAGGCGATCAACCAAAGACACACCGGGGTAGCCCATCAGCGTGCAGGCGCCAGGGCCCACGTTGCTCAGCACGAGGGTTGTGTAGAGGTTGCCCGCGCCAGCGTTCTGTCCGCCAATGAACCCACGCAACTGCGCTGTATGGCACTGGGACGCGCCCGCGGCAGCCTGGGCGCGCCCAGGCCCGGCGATCTGGGGAAACATGAAGGCGACGCCCAGCAGGGCAAGACAGCGGATCAGCGCTCTTGTGGTCATAGACTCGCTCCTCTATTATTTCTTTTTCTGGCTGACTCGCGGACCGGGCAAACGCGACATCAGGCCTGCCTATAGCATACGACACAATCAGAGGAACCGCCGCTACCCGCATACTTAATGGGGTAGTCTATACTGCTACAGTGGTGAGGAGGATAAGGGTGGGACGCATAATCGCCGTTGCTCTGGGTGATGCTGTGGTGTTCGTCGTCTTTTCGCTGGTGGGCCGCGGCAACCACCATGAAGCAAGCGGGGCAGGGGCGCTGCCGGACGTGCTGGGCACCGCCGCGCCGTTCCTGCTGAGCTGGTTCCTGGTTGCGCCGTTGGTGGGCGCCTACCGGCACAGCGCGCTGGGTCCAGTGCGGTCGGCTCTGCCACGCACGGCGCTGGCCTGGGCGGTGGCGGGTCCGGTGGGCCTGCTACTCCGCGCCGCGCTGTTGCGGCGCGGCATCCCGCTCAGCTTTGCCATTGTCGCGCTGCTGTTCAACCTGGTCGCGCTGTTGGCCTGGCGGGGCATCGCGGCGGCCATGTCGTGGCGCGGAGAGGCGCGGAGTGGTTGATCTTGATTAGTACGGGGCGCTACGTTGCACCCGGGCTGATCGCTGCGCTACAATCATCTCTGAACTGCGCGCCCACCCGCGAGAGGAAGAGGGGGAACTACGGCGGCGCGGTTTGCCAGGATGTAGACGCGGGGCGGGAAAAGGACGCGGCTATCGTGGAGAGCGGTCGCTCACCCCAACCACCCCGGCGGGGTACGCGCATCCACCACCCCCCGTCGTCCTATGTGCCGTTCTTTGTGTTCGTGAGCACGCTGATCATCGTTGTGCTGGTGATTGCCTGGCTGGTCGGGCGCCTGTTGGGCATGGCGCCTGCCGCCAGCAGCCCTACCCCACCGCCCCCGGCCACGGTGGCCCCGCTGGCGCAACCAACGGCTACCGCGCCGCCGGGCAAGGGGCCACCGCGTCGAATAGGCGTGGTACCGCGACGGCAACCAACCGTGAGCTCTGTGCTGTTCGCGCGCGGCCACGATGGACAGGGCAACCCCCGCGATGTGGCGGTCGCCTTTGCCCGCGCCACGCCACGCATTTACGCCTTCGCCACGCTGCACGGCATATCAGGCGGCGCTGCCGTGCGTTTTGCGTGGGTGTATGGGCCGCGGCGGGTGGTGCTGGCTGATACAATTGAGCACGTGAGCGGGCCAGCGTATAGCGCGCACCGGTTTTCTTCATACGCATATCCTGATGAGGGGGCTTTCGCCTCTGGACCCTACACAGTCACGGTGACGCTGGCCGGCAAGCCCGTGGCCCGGAGCAGCTTTCAGGTGCGGGGTCCGTAGAGCGCCAGCCGGACGCGCCCCTGTGCCCCACATGCCGAATGACGCGTACAACGTTACGCGGCTGGCGCCCGGACTGGGCTAGCAGGGCGGAGCCCTCGCTCTGCCGTCCGGCCAGCACCGGTGTCGAGTTGAGCAACGCCGTCGCATGCGGAAGACTCATGGCCGTGCCCTCGCCCTGTTCGCCGGCCCATGCCCCTGGCAGGCTGGAGCCCAGCCGTTGTTCCCGATTATACCGCTGGGCTGGCACCCTGGCTATCCTCGCGTTGCGGGCTTGGCCCGGCAATGGTCCCTACTCGCGTCCGGCCCACCGAACCACGAGCAGCAAGACAGGCAGGGGGCCAGGACTCCAGGGTTGTCAGCGAACGGTCATCTCACTGACCCATGGTCGTCATGGCCGGTCACTATGCTAGGAATGTGCCGCTGATGAGCCCGCCCCGGCACGGCGCCAGAGGGGCGCTGGCCGCACGGGGCGGCCACGGGACGGGCTGGACGAGCACGGCGCGTAACAAGCAGGGTATGCAACACGGAAGAGAGGTCAGATCATGGCACAGACACAGTATGAGACACAGCGGGGCGGCGGGCAGACGCCGCATGGAGACTTTGGGGCGACGACGCGGAGATGGGACAACGGGGGGACGGTGGCCTGGCCCGGCGCCGGCGTTGCCTCTGACGCGCAGACGACGGTGGTGGCCCGCAGTGTCGGCGCGGTGGGACTGGCCACTATCGGGCTGATCCATCTGCTCGACGCGCCGAGCAAGTTGAGCGAGACACCCTACCTCTTCTGGCTGTACCTGGCCCTGGTCGTTGGCTGCGTGGGAGGGGCGGGCCTGCTGGTGCGCGCCCACTCCCGGCTGGCCTGGGCCGCGGCGGCGGTACTCTGTCTCAACCCACTGGCCGGTTATGTGCTCAGCCGCACCACCGGATTGCCTGGAGCTATGGGCGATATCGGCAACTGGGCCGAGCCACTGGGCCTGGCTTCGCTCTTTGTGGAGACAGGAGTGCTGGCGCTGAGCCTGTATGGCCTGTCTCTCGTGCTCCGGCGCGACGCCGCCGGCCGCTAACCGTCTACCACACAACGCACCGATGGCCCGCCAGACAACACGTAAGGAGAACTCATGAAAACGATCATTTCCCGCCCCGCCGCTCTGACCCGCGCGGCGCTGCTCAAACTCGGTGGGCTTGGGTTGGCCGCTGGGGCTACAGTCATCTGGCGCGGGGCCGCCGTAGCCCGTCTGGCCAGCGCCGCCGCCTCCCCGGCGGTGGGTTGCCTGCTAGCGCCGGAGCAAACCCAGGGCCCTTAGGGCGCGTTAAGCAATAAGTTCCCGATGTACCTCGTCAGCCTGCGGGCCGACAGGGACAGAGCAGCGCGGGCGGAGCGTGTAGTTCCAGGTGGGTGAGGAGTCATGGCGGTCCAGATGGAGCG
>JAABUM010003633.1_pt1 | contig 18560 bp, 32 predicted proteins | sample 5559161 | NCBI WGS metagenome assembly JAABUM01 (sample SAMN10711868, study PRJNA513369) | rock metagenome | isolation source: Antarctica rocks | place: Antarctica: Victoria Land, Siegfried Peak nord | reverse complement strand
GCAAACTGAAGCAATGCCCATCGCAGGCGGCCCAGTGGCAGTGCGGGCCGTGGCTGCGCTCGTGTTTGCCAGGGCTGCGTGTGAAGCAACCTGCAGGGTCGCGGCAATTGAGACGACCTTGCCTTCGGATCTGGCGGTGCGCCTGTGTCAATACATACATGATGCAGCTTGACATGTTGAGCCGTGTAGCTTGCCTGCCTCCTTCAGACGTGAGCGCGCCTGAGGGTCACACCGTGATGTCATAGCAGCTGCATCTCTGCCAACATCTGTGTCGCCCCCGGACCGTTGTCCACATCTGGAGCGCCGTTGCCTGCTCCTACCAGCATGCTTTGCTGTTGACTCCACCACCCATCAAGTCGTACATGACTGCCGCGCCTCTGTCCTGCAGCTGCGCGCGTGGGCGCTGAGGGCGCTGCTGTTCAGCTGCAGCGGCATCTGGAAGCTGGGAGGCACGCCGGACGGCACCGGCAGGCTGCCCGAGGCACTCCGGGCGCTGCGGCTGGACGGCATCGAGGAGACAGTCCAGGTGCAGGCGGCGACAGCTGCCGGCTTCGCGGCTCATGCCGCGGCGCACATGCTGTCCTGCCTCGTGGCGGCCCAGGCGCCTGCACAGCCCGCAAGCGGCGGCGGCGGCGGTGGCAGCGAGGCGGCAACCAGCAAGGCCGGCAGAAAGGCAGGCGGCAGCGGCAGAAAAGCAGGCGGCGGTGGCGGCGGCAGGGGCAAGCCAGCCGGTCGAGCTGCTCCCGGCGGCAGCACACCCGGCGAGGGGGAGACGCATCCCAGTAGCGGCTCCGGCACTGACGGTAGCTCCGGCACCGGCGGCGTCGCTGGCATAGCCGATGAGACCCTTGACCTGGCCACTGCGGAGGGTCGCCACATCTGGAAACACCTGCTGAGCGGGCTCGCACTGTACATGGACGACGTCGCACGCTATTTCAAGACGGCACTGGCGGCAAACATGATGCTGGAGACGGCAGCGGTGGCGCCCCGGGGAGCGACCAAGGCGGCTGGCGGCTTTGTCAGCTGGGCGCTCTCACGCCACGGCGCCGGCATCATGCCAGCTTGCGCTGCCATGGCGGCAGCAACTGACCCCACGGCGGCTGCAGGCAACAAGCTGCTGAACGGAGTAGGCAGCGCCGTGACGATCTGCCTCTCCGGCGGCCTCTTCGAGCACTGCGTTGCACGCGATGCACAGGCAGTGGGCGGCCGCCGCGGCGCGGCAGAGTTCTCTCAGGCCGCAGCGGCAGTGAAAGTGATGCTCGCTTGCGGCGCAGCCGGCGCCGCTGCAGCTGTCGAGGCCAGCCTTCAGAGATGCCTCGCTGCTGCGCTGCCGCTGCTTGTGCATGGGGGCTCGACGTCAGTGGTGCCAAGCTTTCGGGCGCTTTGCCAAGCGCTGGCGGCGCTGCTGGCGGCAAGCAGCGATGCGCCGGCAGGCTTTGCGTCGGAGTGGGAGCAGCGGCGATCGGACACCCTGCAGCTGGCGCCGCCGGGCCTGGCGCTGCGGCTGCAGGCCGGCGGGCTGGCTCTGGTCGACGCCGCGATGGCAGGCGGTGGCGGCGGCGGCACTGGCGGCACGGATAGCGCTGCAGCAGCTGCGGCGGCGGCGGCAGCGCAAGCCGCCGCGGACGAGCTGCTGGTGGGTCTCATGCTAGTATTTCTTACCTCTCCAAGTTTGAGAAGGCCATAACCTGTCGACACGCCTTGCGTCATGTTTGCAACAGCATTGGGGGCTGCCTGGTGTAGCGGCAACTTGTGCCTCCTCAGATGCTGCCTCTGCGCTGAGGCAGACAAATGACCAGTCTTGCAGCTTGAATGGGTGGCAGAGTATTTTCGCTAAACTGCAAGCTGACAGGCGCCCTTTGACAAAGCATACTGATCAACAGTCACTGTGGTGATCATTGCAGAGAGAAGAGGAACCAGAGAGCGCCGCTGCCGCCAGACCCAGCAGGGCGGCGCAGAAGCGGGCCCGGAAGAAGGCCCAGGCGGCCGCGGCAGCCGCGGCAGCAGCCCCACCGCCTGCTGGGCAGTCAGCAGCAGCGGACGATGCCGCCAGCGCGAGCGGCAGCCTGGCGGCATCCTTAGACGGGGCTACGGCGGCGGCGGCGGCGGCGGCGCAGCCGGCGGACGCAGCATCTGCTGCGGCAGACTCTGTCGATGGCAGAGCGGCTGCCAGCGGCGCAGCGGAGCCCTCAGCGGCCGCAGCACTGCCAGCGGCGCCTCAGGCGCTCGACATTGGCGGCCGTCCCACAGTCAGCGCGGCGTCCTCGCCAGCTGAAGCCGCTGCAGACGGGTGGAAGCTGTGTCCAATCACTAAGGTATTTGATGATGCACAACCGCATCAGTGCCCTATGAGCGAGCTTTGGATGCAGCAGCGATTGTCCCTGCAGCCTTCGCCTCGTACCTGGCTGCCGGTGAAGCGAGCTGCCGGCGTGGTCCTGATTTGCTGACCTGTCGTTGCGTAAAATCGTGCGATGAAGCATGGAGCTGCTGCCACCTCCCATGCAGGAGGTGATGGCGGACCCGGTGCTGTGCGCCGACGGGCACACCTACGAGCGTGCCGCCATCGCCCCCTGGCTGACGGCGCACGGAACTTCGCCGACGACTGGCGAGCGGGTGCAGGAGCACGGCTTGACGCCTAATCATGCCCTGCGCAATCTGATCCAGGCGACGCAGCGATGACGCCAATGTTTCGGAATTCTGGCTCTGGCTAGTAAGTCTGCCTTGCCTTACGAATTTGCAAAATTCTCGGGCAAAGGGTTTCAAATGTGACGTTGGAGTGGCAGCAGGCAACTGTGCGGAATCGCGTTCCGCTGTGGCAGAGACCCCCGAGGGGTGGCATCTGTCCTATAGCTCGCCAGCTGGTCGAAAACCAGCACGCACGACGATGTATGTTGTAGGCAAATCGTGCAAGCTGTGTCGTTGCTCAAGGTCTCGACTGGCAAGATCGTGTCTCTCCGACACTTTTCTGGCCTGATCACCGTGCCAAGCGACATTGTACAGCTTGCAGCATACCTTACGCACGTATCGAACGTTTTCAAGGTGCCAGAGGGACCAAGCTCACTTGTTCGCGGCCAGTTTGATCCTTGAACACTTGGACCTGAAAGGGCAGGCTTGGATCAGAGGCGAAACATGCTGCGGAAGGCATCTGTACCAGTTGCGCTTTTGGCGATCACGGTGGCTGGGTTCGCTGCCCACAACCGACTGACTGTGCAGAGCAGGCCTCGCACCGTCCTGGGCGGCAATGTCTTTGAGGACACGAGGAATAACACAGGCCAAAGGTCAGTGCAGGGAAGAAGACTGTCGTTACCGACTTGCGTTGCTGACGTCCGATGCACATCAAGTCAGAAAAAGCGCTGACAGACCTGTGCGCAAGGGTAGTGAACTGCGTCTGCCGCAAATACAGGAATCATGGCGGCATGCAGGGCACATCCCAGACTCGCTGGATCCCGCGGCATGGACACGCATGAACATTATGGATGCTTCGGGACAGGTTCAAGTACAGTCTGACGACGAACGAGGCGGGCGAGCCGGTGGGACTGTATGAGGCGCTCATCCGCGCCGGAATTCCCGGAGCCGTGCCGGGGCGCTCCGCCAGCCCGCCGCGGCACAGCCACAAGACGCAGACAGAGTGCTTCACGGTCAGGTGTGGAACACTGGCTGTCAGGTTGGTCCTCTGTCAGGACGGCGGCCACCAGTCCTGCGCTTGAGCACGTGCTACTGAACTGCGCTGAGCCAGCATCTCGAGGGCTCGTCAGCTTCGGACTTGCACAAAGATCCCTGATGAGCCCTCATGATGCTGGCTCGTCAGCTTCAGACTGGCACAGGGAGCAGCACCCTCGCATTCGTGGGGATGCATGCCGAAGTGACTCTTCTTTTGTGCCGGTCCATCGCAGGGAGGGGCGATTCGGCTACCATCTGAACGGGGAGGAAGCTGTCGTTGATGCGTCGGATGCCGCGGCGGCGCACTGGGCGCCAATCTGCGTGCCGCCGGGTGTGCCGCACTACTTCTGGAACGCGCGCAACGAGACAGACTTGAGCGTCGATGTGACGCTACAGCCACCGGGAAATTCGGAGGCTTTCTTTCGTACGCTCATTGGTGAGCATCCACACCGCCTAACTGGTGTGCCTCTTGAAATTCATATCATTTCACGCACCTTACGGCATGCTGCGGCGACTTTGGGAACTGCAACGCCTCGTTCAGGGTCTGACGATGCTGATGACGCCATGCGCAGGCTTCGGCAAGGACCTGGGCGGCCTGGAGAACCTCAGCCCGTTGCAGCTGTTCGCGACTTTCGTGGCGGGCGGCGTCGTGCTGGAGGACATGCCCAAGCCGGCCTGGTGGGCGCTGGAGCACCTGCTGGTACCCTACTTCATCGTGCCGGTGCTGGGAGTCGACCCTTTGCCAAACGAGTACACCGGCATCCGCTGACGGCGGGCTGCTGGTACCCTACTTCATCGTGCCGGTGCTGGGAGTCGACCCTTTGCCAAACGAGTACACCGGCATCCGCTGACGGCGGGCCGCCGATATCTGGCGGCTGCTGGCGTCGAACGATGCCAGTGTCATTGTCGGACACCGGGAGGGTCGTGTAAGCTGAGGGATGTTCAACATTGATGAGGTTCAGGAAACTGTACAGTATGATCTGTGGGCATGTGCACGAACAAACGGCGCTGATTCAACAGCAGGGAGCGGCGAGGTGCGGCCGCGCAGATACGGCGCCAATTGCATGCGGCAATGGCCATTATTCGAGCGCGAGGAGCACACTGTTGACAACTCTTCTGGTCATTTGGACACGTCTGCATTCACTTTCGAAGTTGAAGCTGAGTTTTGCAGCACTTTGGTGCCAACTTGTGAAGGGTGTGCACCGTGAAGTTGTACCATGTCGGAAAGTCCCACTGATGACAATTGATCAGAAACGTTGTCATTGCGCACTGACTCGATCCTCGCAGCACATTGCATGTTGCTCTTGCGAGATCGCGGGCTGGTCGTGCTGAGCTGCGAGCAGGAGATCGCAAGCAGCTACTCTGAGCTCAGCCCAGTCCCAGGCCAATTTTCGGTTCCGAAACCCTATCAGACGGCTGCAGACAGCAGCAAAGCTGTATTGGAATCAGCACGGGATGCCACTTCCGGCTCGCGACTCACAGCTGCCCATGCACACAGCGCGGCGGCGACCGCGCCATGTGCTGGTGCACCAAGCCGCTGCAGTGGCGGCAGCGAGCAGCATCAGCAGACATGTAGACATGCAGAGCCTGACCTCGGAGCAGCTTCAAGCTCCCTTTCTGGAGTGACGCCTGAGGAACTGGCGCCGGCTACCCATGCGCACCCTGCTGGACGCCGCAGCCGCAAGCGCAAGCAGCAGCGCGCCTATGAGCCCAATGAGCAGGTCGGCTGCGTTTGTGAGAGACACACGGAAACAGCGAAACGATTACATGGACGGCGCCATTGCCTGTCACTCGTTTGCAGCTGGTGTTTCGTGCTCAGATGAGCCAGCTCATGCCGTGCAGCTTCCCCAAGGCACGGCAGGCTGAGCCTCCGATGCCGCTGCAGGAGCAAAAGGCGGAGCAGCGGCATGCAGCATTTTCCGCGCCCCTGGCAACCGCCGCGGCCGGTGTCCGCGACTGGCTGGCAGCCAGTGGCGCGTGCAGCATCGCAGAGGCCCTGGCGCGAGTCGCAGCCAGCGGCAGCGGCGGCGGCAAAGACGCTGCTGACGGCATCTGCACCCGTCAGCCCTCCGGTCAGCACAGGACAGACGGGCCAGCCAGCGGACGCGCTGCGGCGCTGCAGGAAGCCGCAGCGGCAACCAGTGCAGCGGGGCGATTGCCGCTGGAAGCCGCCGGCCAGGCGCAGCCTGCAGCGCATGACCCGGCCGCAGCTGGTCAGCCCCACTGTATTGTTTCACAGCTCGGCAGCGAGTCCGCAGCGGATGCGGGAGATGCGCGGGAGGGCGCCGGCGGCTCCGGCGCTGAGGCCTGCGATGACGAACCGCAGCAGGCGGACTACATAAAGCTGGCGGCCATGAAGGCGGCGCTGCGACCCAAGTTCCGTTTTGACGGCCAAGAGGGTCCAGGTCAGCTCCTACAGTCCGATGCTGCGTGACCTGGCTGCTCTGTGCAAGAGACCTGCACAAGCTGCAGAGCCTAGCGGCTACCCTCTGGCTGCCAAAAGAGCCAAGCGCCTTTCTGCCCAACATAATATCTTGCCAACATAACACCGCGCTGCCGCTACATGATTGACGACAGACACCAAACGTACACAAAGCTGACAACAGATGTGGCGCCTGCGCAGCGGTCAACCTGTTCGACAGGCTCATCGCGAACGGCGGTGACACGGAAGCCGCGGCGCTGGCGCACGAGCAGCACGTGCTGCTGCCGCCTCGCAGCGCCTTTCTGATGTCCGACGTCACCCGCCTGCGGCCGCTGCTGCCAGGTGACATGTTGACTGCAGTGTAAACAGTCTTTACTGATGTTTTTGAAGGGATCCCCTCTGAGCATGGATGCATTGTTGCTGCTGCCGCCGCGCAAGCGCCTTCCTGATGTCCGATGTCACCCGCGGCCGCTGCTGCCAGCTGCCAGGTGACGGGCACAGGCTTCTTTGATTCAGGTCTGTGCTGACATGTCGCCCTCCGAGATATGGGCGCATCAATGCTGTGCAGCCGGCGCGCATGCCGATGATCTTGTCCCTGGTGTCGCTCCTGCATGCAGGTGTTTGCCACGTTCTGTCCGCTGCACTCGGTCATTATCCCTGTTCTGCAGCAGATGAGTACCTGCAGTCGATGACGAATTCGCCCACCTCATTGAAAACCATCGGGCGTGGAGCGCCCAGATCTTGCTATGTTGGTATGCAGGCAGTCCCGAGGAGGGATACCGCCTGGTGGTCCTGGACCCGCCCTGGGAAAATGCCTCAGTGCGGCGCGGAGGAAAGTACGCAACGCTGCCGTCGCGCAACCTGCTCGGCATACCCATGCGCCAGCTGCTGCACCCGGCAAGTTTGCTCCGCATCCAACGTCCATGCCCGGTCAGAATGCCTGATATGCTGAGCATGCCAGCATCTCCATCACAGTCGGGACCCCATCTGAGGCCGAGCTGCTGCCTGAGTCTGCATTGCCGCAGAGTCTTGCCGCAGAGCCTTCTGCGTTGCTTTTCAACAAGAGTCGAGCAGCTAGGAGAGCCAGAGCCCGTTGTGTGGTGCAAAACGGGGCAAGGGCATCACACAAGATACTTTCACACAACTCGTTAGATTTTTTGTCCGTTTCACAGGAGGGCGCGCTGGTGGCGCTGTGGATGACCAACCGCGAACGGCTCTGGCGCTTCGTCGAGGCCGAGCTGCTGCCGGCGTGGGGCTTGGCGCCCGTCGCCACCTGGCTGTGGCTCAAGCTCGCGGACGACGGGCGGCCCACGACGCCGCTGGTGAGTGGCCTCGAAAAGCAGGATTCAGTGTTGTCCAAAGGCTGCCAACGTGGGGTTGGGCGCCCGTCGCCACCCGTGGCTCAAGGTCGCTGACGACGGCCGGCCCGCGACGCCGCCGGTGACTGGCCGAAAGCATGGTTTGCTTGGTTCATAACGAACTTCCAAAGCGGCATCGGGTGCCCAGGAGCCCAGCACAGCACTGGATTTGTGTTTCGCCTGGTGAGGCGAGGAATACGGGAATATGCGAGGAGGTTGCTCTGGCCCTGGGGTCATCAAGATATGCTTTGTGGAGATCAGGACCTGTTGAAACCTGTGTCCGAGATATGTTTCATATCTGCACGGAAGTTGTTTGCAAGATCAGCAGCTGAGCTCACACCAGTGCAAGCGCAGGACGTGGCGCACCGGCGGCCCTACGAGGTGCTGCTGCTGGCGCGGTCTTGGGGCAGCGGCAGCCACGGCGATAGCGGCGGCCCAGCTTCCGGCGCAGGGGTCGAGGCACACCCGCACAGCACGCCGGCGGCATGTGCAGAGGCTGCGGCGGCGGTTGCGGCAGCTGCGCTGCCGCAGCCTTCGAAGCAACTGCCAGGTCTGCTGGGCGCTGCGGGCGCAACCGTAACGCCGGACGTGGCGGCGGCAGCCCGAGAGACTGCTGCGATGCCGTCGCCGCTGCCGCCGTTGCTGCAGCACCTGGTCGTGGCGGCCGTGCCCGGGGAGCACTCGCGCAAGCCACACCTTGGACAGCTGCTGCGACGCTATGTGCCACCTGGCTCCAGGTGCCTCGAGGTGAGGGTGCAGGAGTAAAGCCGAGAGAGCCGTCTGCAGATGGAAAGCATGCCTGACGCCACGATTTTGGCTGGCTTTGATCCAGAGGTCTCAAAACCTAACGGGTGCTCACGTTCCGGCCCTGCCTGGCGGCGCAGATGTTCGCTAGAGAGATGGCGGCGGACTGGACATCATGGGGCAACGAGCCCCTCAAGTTCCAGGCGGCGGCGCGGTTCTACCAAACCGCGGCCTCGTGACGGCGGCGCGGCCGCAGCTGTGGAGCCTCGATGGAGCGTTATCGCAAGAGGCCGGTGCGATTGTCGAGATGGCCTGCCTTCCAGCACACACAGTCGGAAGCCGGAAGCAGCCCGACGGTGTACCAGTACACAGGGTTTAACAGCACTCCCGTACAATTCCACGCTGTCTGAGTCGGACATGACGCGAGCTGCCGTCGTTCTAGGCAGTGATATGTGGACGCAACCACACGCGACTCCACATTGTTGAAAATCATTTGATACTGGGCCCTAGCTTGCAGCAGGCTTGACAGCGCAGTGCCGTGCGACAGATTCGGCCGCCCCTTTTGTCTGCTGGCCCTTTTGGCGGGCAGAATTGTACCTGCGCCCGGCATGGCGGCTTCAGCGCGCTGCACAGCGATCTGTCTCGCGCTATGTATCTTCTGCAGCTGTGTGTCGGCCTTCAAAGTGCAGCCCGGAAATCTGTTGGTACTGCGGCTCGACTCTGCCTCACAATTCCGAGTCGAGGTGCAGTCCAATGACCTGCCAACCCCCATCGATCGCAGGACATGATCACTTTTGATCATACGCTGACTTGCCAGAACATAGGCAAGAGGTGCCGGGCCAGGCACTGTTGCTGAAATGCGCGCGGGCGTCAGGTAGACTCATGTGCGCCCAGTACAGCGGCGATCAAAAGCCTGCCAGATGCTGTGAACCCAGTCATGCCAAGGCAACTCTCTGTGCGGTTGAGCGATCCAAGGGCTTCCTGCACCTGCTATGGTGTTGCAGAGTGTGGCGCCGCAGAGAGGACAGACCATGCCGCGCCGCAGGTACAGGCAAAGAAACACCTCAAGTAACTGCGCCGTCCTGGGAAAGCCACATCAAGGGCGCTCCACAGGCACTTGATTCTGAGGCGACACCGCAGAGCTCGGCTCTGCAGCAGCCCGCCAGCTGCATGGCGCAGAGACGACTCCGTGTGCAGCTTGGAAAACGCAGCGCCCGGCAGCCGCCGCACAGTCGGTGGCTTCGGACAATGCATTGGGCGACTACTGGCACCGGTGACCTTACGCTGTGCCTCGTTTGCAGGTGACTTCGGACCGGGGCGAAAGCCTGGGCAACATCGCACTCGGCAGCCGCCGCACGGTCGGCGACGTGGTCGCCGGCGCAGTCAGCCCGAACGGCCGCAGCGCGGTGTACGTCGCGCTCTCGGGCCGCGCCGGCGCGCAGACTGCACGCCTGCTGTCCGTGCAGCTCTCGGGACAGCAGCCCAAGGTGCGGCCTCGACCGAATGTGAACCTTCTTGAACTTCATTGGCTGTGACGGCGGTCCCATCCAGACGGCATTCCGCTCCGCTCCGCTCCAAGGGCAATTGCTTCGGGAGCCCGTCAGTGCCTGTTTGCTCGCGCACCTGCAGCGCTGCTGGATTCTGCAAGGGGATTTTGGCAGCAGCCTGCTGAGGGTCAAGCAAGCAAACCGCTTCTGGAGGGGCATCAGCATCACTGCGACCATGCAGGCCAGCATCCATCCTCATCCATCCTTCCACCGTCACGCCAGCGGCGAATCTCGGCAGTCTGCACCCGTGCCAGCATGAACCTTGCATGAATTCCTACTCTCTTGCTGCCCCGCAGCTGGCCGGAACGGCCAGGGTGCCGCAGCTGGGTGCCTCGTGGTCTCCGTTCTACAGCAGCTGCGCCTTTGGCGGCAGAATTGCGGTCGGCGATGCTGGAGACGACGGCAGCCAGGACGTGGCCATGAGCGTCGTCTGCAGGTCGGCACACACACACGTTTTTGGTTTCATTACATAATATCACGGTACATGCTCATGTGGCACTTGGTGATTCAATTGTTGCAAAACAGGACCACGATCAAAAGCAGGAAACTTCGAGGCACAAATGTACTCATGTTTCATCCACCCTGATGCAGGGCGGCGCCGACGGCGGCGCGGCCGCGCGGCTGCGAGCAGCAATATGTGGTGTCGATGACATACGACGGCACGGCAGGGTGTCGAAGATCAGCCGGCGCATGGACAGGTTCCAGAGCGGCAAGGTGGGCGGCGCCGAAGGCGGCTGTGTCCAGTTGTGACGCTGCTCGGCGCCTTCCTGCCATTGCTGCGTTGTCATGATTGAAGTGAATGGCATCAGCACGAGTGCGTGAATACGAGCCCAGTAGAAGCTACTTTTCCGCCCAGCCTGTATGAATACTGACAGCACATCCGAATGTTTCGCTCTGCAGTGCCGGACCAACGGGGTGTCGTATAGATTCAGCGCCCTGTGGGGCACAGGCGACTCACTGTACGCTGTGCAGAGCTCAGCCCAGAAGGTGGGTACTTTCCACCGGGTAGCTTGCCTCGACTACCCCTCAAAATGGTGCCATGGGGATGCTGCTGCCCACGGCAATCGTGCTTTTTTGCGGGCATCATGTTTGTTGCGGCATGCCAGCACCGTCGGCCGCCCTTGCAGCGCTGGTGCGGCTGCCCCGGCACCGCGGACGGGCCCCGTTGCATGAAACGATGCCCCGAATTGCGCACGGCCCTTCGCGCACCAGGTTTCGAATGACAAGGGTCCACAGTACAAAAGCGCATGTAGCGGTCCAGCCCTCTACACCAACACCAGCCGCATCCGAAATTTGCCACAAGATTTTTGGCACCACCCCTCCAATGCCGTCGCCGCGCAGGAGGGCCTGTTTGACGTTGGCTTTGCTGATCCGCCGGCGCTGGAGCCTGTCAGGCTGCACGACCGCCTGCGGCAGACGCAGAACGACAGCCGGAGCTGCTCCCACCACGTCGTGCAGGGCGACAGCTTCTCGGCGGGCGGCTTCTGGGCTGTGTGCCGCGCTGGCGGCGCCTCGCAGGTGCGGTTCGGTTGGGATGCAAGGGTTTCCATTTACAAGAATCTAGGGCAGCAGCTTCTCAGATGATGGTTTCTGGGCTGTGTGCCGCGCCGGCGGCGCCTCTCAGGTGCGTTTCTTTCGAGCTTTCGTATTTACAGACACACCGGCCCCTTTTCAGGACTCATGTTTTTACAGGCGCATGCACGGCAGTTTTCTCAGCTTCTGTGGCAGTCAACCTTGCTGCGCTTCTCACTTCGTTTCTCGTTTCGCATGCAGGATCTGGTGTACTTCCCAGCGGGAAGCCCCTTCATCGAGCGCGTGGCAACGCTGCGCGGCTCAGGGTGGACTGTCAAATCGCTGGTGCTGGGGTCCGGCGGCGGCGAGGTCATGGTGTTGTATACACAGCCTGGCAGCGCTGGAATAGCGGGGGCGGCAGGAGACCTCTATAGCGCCTTGAATGGGGCGCCGCATGGGTCGTTCGAATTCAGCGGCGGCGGCGGCGGCGTGCGGAACGCGCTGGCTGTGCCCTCTGCCTAGCTAGCTGCAAGCTGATTCATCTGGGTGTGAAGTGAGGAGAGTCGTGTGTGGATAATCACAAGCAGCTGGAATCATGATGCAAGCACAGCGTTTCAGAGATGTCCCGACAGCACGAAACTGCAGCCAGCGGGCTATGCAGTGACAGTCCGGCTGCGGCGCAGGAGCTGAAGAACATTAGCTTTTTGCACCGGCGGCACATGCAGATGCTAGTGGGGGCGGACGACGGCGGCCATACTGTCGCAGCCGCCGTTGCAGCCCGCCAGGGCACGGGGATGAGCGGGTCCGGCAGAGGACGGGTGTGTCGCTCCCTTCACTGGCTCCCCTGGCTGCAAACTCGGGATTGGGTGAAGAGATTCTTCAGTCGACCCATTAGTTGTACCAGCCCGTACACCGCTCCCGCCGTTTCATCACACGATTGCCTATCCAGGTCAGGTCGTCGGACACACGCGTTTTCGAATCGTCCCTCCCCACTCACAGGCACCAAGGCTGCGATCGCGATGGGGCTATGTATCTTCTAGATGCTGCCTGGCCGTGATATTTGGCAGGATTCGTCCTCGATTTACTTGCTGACGACGCGGTATTTACCAGTCCAGCATGGCAGCAGCGCGCTGCGCAGCCGTCTGTGTCGTAATATCTCTTTGTTGCTTCCGCATATCGGCTTTCCAAGTGCTGCCTGGAAATTTGCTGGTGCTGCGCGACACTTCTACGCCACAATATCGAGTCGAGGTAGGTGCAGGCCGGTTTCCTGCTGCCAGCGCCGCTGGCAGTCTTGTGCATGCAAAACATACTTCTGAAGCGATCCCACCGCCAAGCGAGCGAGCAGAGTTCGTGCTTGGGCCCTAGCGGTGTCAGTCAGATAGATGCAAAATTTGCATTTCATGTTCCGGCCTGACAAGCAGCGAGGCATGGCTCGCTCGCCAGAGCGTCTGAAATCAGTCGGCTTTGAAGCTTCTGCCAATTTTCAGCAAGCGATCACGCAGCGGTTGGGACTGTGCTTGTCGCGATGTCCAGCAGCGGCAGAGCGGCAAGGCGCCGGCAAGTCGCCATTATGTTATGTTTTGCACCTGCCGTGCTGCTGCCATGCTGTTGATCAGCTATCGAGGGTGGGAATAACCAGGCTGGGCCGAAATCCAGCTGCCAGATGACAGCCTGCAGCTGGGTGGTGCCACCGGCAATCCACCTGCCAATCTCCTGCAAGTGCGCCAGGCTGTCTGAGGCGTCACCTCCGCATACACGCACCATCACGCAGACGCCACCAAGCACGAGTTGTCCGATCGATTGATTGAGTGCGGTGCCGACAGGTGTGTCCATCTGCATCCTTTCATGCCTCGGCAGGTGACCTCGGACCGCGGCGCAAGTCTGGGGAGCATCAACCTGGGCAGCAGCGGCGCTATCGGTGACGTTGCCGCCGGCGCTGTCAGCCCAAATGGCCGGAGCGCAATGTACGTGGCGGTCTTCGGCGCCGCCGGCGCGCAGACCGTGCGGCTGCTGGCCGTCAATTTGTCAGGGTCGCAACCGAAGGTGCGGCTCCAGTCTCAGAGGCTTCAGGGTCTCCGGTCGCCCGCCAGACTCCAGCCACCCCTGCTTCCACTTTGGAGGCAGTTGACGCCAGCCAATCTGCGTGCGTGCCAGCAAGATATTTACGGGCATAATCTGTAAGGCATCCCCTGCACATGCATGGCACGCACCACGTGTGGCGCACATGTTCTCTGCATGTGCGGCTGAGGCAGCTATTGCGCAAGGCGGCTGCAGCATGGCCGCTCCGTGGACAGCGGGAGGTCGCATTCTTTTGGGGAAGGGAAAGGCAACGCAAGACTGCGCACAGCAAGTCTTGTTCTGAAGGATACATTACACTCAGCTTCCTAACCCTGACAGAAACCCACCTTGCCGCCCATGTAGCGGTCGAGCCGCTGGCTGATCTTCGACACACTGCCGTACCCGTCGTACGCCATTGTGACCACGTACTGCTGCTGGCAGCCGCGCGGCTGCAGCTTCGTCGCCGCCGCCCTGGACTCAGCGCGCATCACGATGTCGAATTCCTTGCAGCATACATCTCCCGGAGCGCTCCCTAAGCTGCTTGTCATAGACGCGACCTTCGCAGTGGTACTCGTATGTTGCTGTTCGTGAACATGCACAAGTAGGTAGACAGTTGAGCCCACTGCAGACGATGCTCATGGCCACGTCCTGGGTGCCGCTGCTGCCGGCGTCGCCGATCGACAGGCTGCCGCCGAAGGAGCAGCGGCGGTAGGAAGGAGACCGTGCGGCGCCCAGCTGCGGCACCTTGGCCATTCCGGCCAGCTGCGGAGAAGCAAGCAGAACCCTGCTCACGCCCGCAAAGACACACACGGCACGCTGTGGTAGGTGGATGATAAGGTGGATGGAGCGCGTGTTCACCTGGAGGACAGGCGCTGCCGGTATCCTGCAAACCCCCACTGTTTGGGAACTGTTTCCGACAGCGTCTTCAGAAGAAGGCAACTCTGCAGCATCGCGAGCAACTGAGTGGCGGCCCGCTGACGGCACGCTGTCCGCGGTGGAGAGCTCGGCTCTGAAGGTACAAAGCACTTTCAACTCACAGTCCTTATCCACCTTGTTCAAATTGTGATTGTGAGGCCAGAGGCTTTTCGAGAGTACTAGTAGTCTGCCCGACTGTCATTTGTTGCGACGTTCAAGGGGCACAGCGTGCTGCTGTCAGGCGAGTGATCGCCGACCATCCTCCTGTGCGTTTGCCTTCGGGCGCTGCGTCCGCTCTGCATGATACTTGGGCGGCCTCAGTGCAAGCATTTCTGGGGATCTTCCAGAGGCGTTGTTTCAATTGAAAAGCATGCGGTGGACGACAGAAAATTTTGTAAACGCGGATTTGCCGCCGCACAGGAGGGCCTGTTCAGCATTAGCCCGTCTGGCTTCGTGGGCGACCCCCTGGCGCTCGGCCCTGTCAACACGCTGGCCCGGCTGCAGCAGACGGCGTCGCGCGGGCACAGATGCTCGCACCACGTCATGCAGGCGGCGGACGCCACCGCCGCCACCGGCTTCTGGGCTGTGTGCCGCATCAGCGGCGCCTCCGCCATGCAGGTGCGGTCTGAGGGCTCTCGAGAGCCGGCCTGCTGGGAGGCTTTGGATGCGATTTTGAGGTCTTGTTACCGCTCGTGGGGCGTCTGCGCGGTTTTTGGAAGTAATGGGCAGTCCAGCACTTGGTGGTGGATCAACTTTACATGGCATGCTGCGGAGGGCCTTGCGTCCTCATGCGGCATTCGTTATATGTCAGTTTCTCACCTTCAGTTCACGCTCAGGAGCTGATCTACTTTCCGGCAACGGACTCGTTCATCGAGCGGGTGACAGTCCTGCGGGGCGCGGAATATGCGGTCAAGTCGCTGGTGCTGGGGACGGGCAGCAGCGAGATCATGGTCATGTACGTCAGCAGCAGCAATCCACAAAGCGCAGCGACAGTGGACGTGTACGGCTCCTTCAACGGCGCGTTCCACAGGACGTTCCGACTGGGCAGCGGCGGCGGCGCCGTGCAGAGCGTGCTGGCTGTGCCTGCCGCCGCAGTCCAGGGCACAGGCGGCACTGGGGCGCTGAATTAGGTTTGGCTTGTGAATAGGTACGCAGGTTGCAGGCGTTTACACCTCCGGATAAGCATTTTTTTTGCAGCTGTATTGACGGTAGTGTCTGAACTGTGAGAGTGTTAGCGCAGCCGGTAGAGTTGTGGGTAGAGCTGCGAGAATACAATGGTTAGTGCCCGTCGGGCGTCTTGACCACCGCTGCCCAGGTGCTTGAACCAGTCAGGGTATGGCTGTTTCTGATGCGCTGCCCGGCGCATGATAGGCAGGTATATACCTGAGTCAGAAGCATATATGCTTCTGACTAGGCTTGAGGAATTGAGCGAGGCGTCGTAGCTCTATGTGGCTACATGGAAATACAAAAATCGCATCCTTCTATTTTTCCTCGTCATCAACCCTTCTCTCTCTACTTCAAATCACAATACAGCACGGCGCTGCAATATGAAAGCTCACACGAACGACTCGTGCAGCGCCTCCTTGCTGCACAGGCAGGAATCGTCGTTTACATTCGATAGTCTGAAACCCTCATGGGCTGTTTGCTTCGTCGACTCTCACTAAGTTCAGCTGCGTCACAGCACGGCACATCGACGCAGCTGCTGGCTGGCGCAGCCGCGCCAGTGCGTCCCCCACCGCATGTACCTCACAGCGGAAATCGAATGAATGGTGGAAGTGCCTGCGCAGAGACTGCCGCGAAACTGCGCTCTCCGCAGCGCGTGCGCACAGCTGCGGCATGGCAGTCCGATGGCAGTTTTCCAGCGGGGAGCTCGCGACTTGGGCGCTTCCCACAACGCGCACGCCCAGCTGCGGCGCAGCGCAGCAGTCTGCTGGTAATCTGCGGCGAGGCGCTCGCGACTGCGCCGCTCTGCACTGCGAGCAGTCTGTTTTCCGGCGCGGGAGCTCCGACTCAGGGGGCGCCCGGGTGGCGCAGCGGTGGCGCAGCAGTCTGACGGCAATCTGCCAATGCGGAAGCTCCGACTCAGGCGGCGCCCGGATGGCGACCCACATAGTCCAGCACCAGCTGCGGCACCTCTCTCCGCAGGCCTGCAGGGGTGAGAACAATTTCGAAACGGTAAGTTTGATCGCAGTCACCGCATTCGAACGCCCCTAGCCAAGCTCAAGTCAGGATTGCGCCACACCAGGCATGGGCAAAGGCCACGATGCAGTGCCAGTTGCGTGAATGGACGCCATGCGGCTGCAGACACAGCAGCGGCGGTGCACAGGGTTGCAGGCAAGCCAGCAGGGAGGTCTCTATGTGGGAAATCAGGGTTATTATCACCTGCGTCAAACTCGGTGGCGAGCAGCGCATCCAGGTTGTTGACCAGCTGCACCTGCGGCAGCAAGGCGTGGTTCAGTGTCTGGGGGTCCCACTTGAAACGAGAAACTTCCCTCATGAATATGCATCTCTAAGAAAAACGGAGACGATGCCGCAGGAAGACAATGTGCAACCTAATGCCCGGATCCACCCGAGCAGGCACTCATTGCGGTCAGGCACATCACAGCCATTGACGGGCAAGGTGTCCCCCTGCTCAAAACAGATCCCTGAAGAAGTGTTGCAACCAAACGGCGTGCCTTGCCATGGACAGGGGGCTCCCAACGAGGAGCTCCATACGGTTTTATCGATTGAAAATGGAGCCTTGTGAGAACAAGTTCCTATCTTTCATCAGCGCACCTTGCCGTAGACGGCGGCCTCCTGGGAGCGCAGAATGTACAGCCAGCCGCGGGTGGCGGCCCAGTGGCTGCGCGGGTGCACCAGGTACACCGCCCGCAGTGCCTCCCGGTGCCGCGGCAGCAGCGCCGCGTGCAGCTCCTGGAACCACAACTGTGAGTCCGCACAGATTTGAATCTTCAGGGGCGTCAAAAAAATGCAAGGACCTTGCAACAGACAGTGCAGAAGCGCTGTACATCCAGCATTTCTGATGCTAGAATAAGGCCCGCAGCGCCTCCCGGTGCCGCGGCAGCAGCGCTGCATGAAGCTCCTGGAACTACACCTGCCAGTGCAGAAGCTTCAGGGGTTCCAGATGTACATCCAGCATTTCTGATGCTAGAAGAAGGCCCGCAGCGCCTCGCGGCGCCACGGCGGCAGGGCTGCGTGCAGCCCCTGCAATCACACCTGTGTGCAACAAGAAGCTTCGCCGAACAGGGAGCTTGACAAAGTGCAAAGCAGACGGGAATGGGCGGCAGTCTCCGTTCGCTAGCCTGCCCAGCAGACCACAGTGCAGTCGTATCCTGTCAGCTTTGTACTACGTGGGGAGTCGCATCTATCAGCATCATGGAGGCGAGCTGATATAAAATATACAAGTTTTACATTTAATTTTAATTTTAATTTCATACCTTATTTACATACTTGATTTATTACCAAAAAATCCAGGATAATAGGTTTCTTCATAATTAAAAAGTTGGGCAGGCCCCTGCCAAAGGCGCACCGTGTCTGGCAGCGCCGTCATCGGCGCGTCCGCATTGAAGAAGCACACGACGAAGGGCCGCCCCGCCAGCTTCTCGAACTCCTGCGAGGTTGAACAAAACGTGAAAAGTACGCCGCAACATCCACAGCACAGCTATCGAGGGTGTTGGAGAGTCAAGAATGGGGGCCTGCTTGTAAATCTCCTGCCGGCAGCACCCAGTGCATGCCAGGTCAGTTTCGTCTTTCAAGTGCCCCCCTGCCGGCCTTCCTGTGTCTTTGCGGGCAGGCGTGATGCCCGCCACGACCAGCACCGTCATGCTCGTATGCGCTGCTATGTGTGAGTGCATCGGAGTTATCGATTGATGAGTGGATGAGAAGACTCACCGGCACAGCAGGATGTGCTCCAGGCTGGCGAGGCGCCCCCTGACATGCGCGCCGACAACCGCCATCACCGCCGCGGCATGTGATGTTTTTTTTTTCAAGTAGCCCAGAAGGACCAAGTTTGTGGGCGACTCACCAACACGGTGTAGAGTAAGATGTCCTCTAGGCTGGCCAAGTGCTTCCTGAAGTGCGCGCCTACAATGACCAGCACCGCCGCCCCGCTGCGGTGCGTCGCGGCGCTGACCCACACCAGCTTCATGTCCGCCACGTGCCCGAGCCGCCGCCCGCGCGCAACCGCCAGGCACTCTGACCGCCACCTCTCCTCTGCAATTGCCTGCCCTGCAGGCGGAAAGTCTTCGATCACTACCGAAAAATATGTTGCAGCACCATGCTTAGGGTACGCCACATGACCCAGCCGCCCGGCCGCATGCAACCGCGAGGAGCTCCGACCGCCAC
>JAABUM010003630.1_pt1 | contig 18565 bp, 13 predicted proteins | sample 5559161 | NCBI WGS metagenome assembly JAABUM01 (sample SAMN10711868, study PRJNA513369) | rock metagenome | isolation source: Antarctica rocks | place: Antarctica: Victoria Land, Siegfried Peak nord | reverse complement strand
GCGTCACCGCCCAACCGGAACCGCGGAGAACCCGGCACCCGGCCGGCGGAACAGCACGGCCGCACCCCGAGATCAGCAGATCAACCCGACCGAGTTACTCAGCCGAAGATCGTCGGTGGATCGAGGTTAAGAAAGTCGTGTCGTCACAGGCGCTCAACCAACTTCTCTGGTCAGTACAGCCCGCTGCGTTGCCTAGTGCAACTTTCTCGTCCCGCAAAAAGAACCTGCTGTTAGTGCACCTTTCGCAACATTGGCTCAGTTGTTCGAGCGACCCAAACAGCAATTGACTACCCTTGGTACGGTGCGTGACCGCCACCGTCATCTTGTCGCACTTTTCCAGGTCGTTCCAACAAGCGTGTCGGTTTTCCAAGTGTGTTGTCCCTGACCACCATCATCATCGTCACATACGCCTGGCTGTAACCTGGAAGATTGGCACATACAGCGCGACCATCATTGCGCTGATATTCGAGTTTTTCGGGCCCTTGCCCATGACCCGCTACAGACTCACGGATCGGCAGACCTCGCTCGGGGCGCAGTCGCTATCCGGTCGAGGCATGACGTGCAGTGCTATTCCAAACGATTCGGCTCGGGCGAATCACAGGTCCTGGCCTGGATGTCCGTCGAATCTATGGAGCGTTGTATCCGTAGTTCGTTCGGCGAGCTCCTATGTGGCGAGCGGGTGCAGTAGGCGTTCCATGCTCTCTACGGCTCCGCGCTGTAGCTCGGGATGCACGTGCAGGTACAGGTCGGCGGTGGTGGCCAGACGTGTGTGCCGGAGCATGGTCTGAACGGTCTTGAGGTCGACGCCCTGCAGGAGAAGGAAACTCGCGGCGCTGTGACGTAGGTCGTGCAGCCGCAGCGGGCGAAGGGACGCCGCCTGGCACAGCTGACCGAACGAGCGGGTGACGTTGCGTGGCTCGAGGTAGGTGCCGATCTCGGTGGTGAAGACGAGGTCGTTGCGATCCCAGCAGCCGGCGGCGAGCCGCTCGCGTAGCTGCTGCCTGCGGTGCTCCCGTAGCGCGCCGACCAGCTGTCCGGGAAGCGGCAGAACGGCGACACTCGCGTCCGTCTTGGGTGCTACTTCGACCAGCTCGGTCGCCTGCTGATCAGGCGAGGGGTTGCTGGCCGGGAGGCGTTGCAGGCTGCGGCTGATCGTGACGGTGCCGGCGTCAAGATTGAGGTCATCCCAGTGCAGAGCGATTGCTTCTCCGCGGCGCACGCCCAGGGTGAGCAGCAGCAGCCACAGGGCAGCGAGCCGGTGGTTGCTGGCGGCTGCCAGTAACCGGTGCGCTTCGTCGACGGTGAGCGGGACGACGGTCGGGCTTCGGTGACGCGGCGGCCGGACCAGCGTCGCTGGGTTACGGGTGAGCAGTTCGTCGCGGACGGCCTGTGCCAGAGCGGCCCGCAGGATGCCGTGGAGATAGGCGACGGTGCGGGCCGAGAGGGGGCGACCACGGGCACTGGTCTCGGTGAGCTTTGCCGACAGCCAGGCGCGTAGTTGACGAGGTGACAGTTCGACCAGAGGCGTGTTGCCGAGGGTGGGCACGATGTGCCGGCGGGTCTGGTCGGTGTAGCTGGCGAGCGTGCTGCGCTTGAGCCGTCCGGCGAGGACCTCGCCGGGCAAGGTCACCGTGAGCCATTCCTCGAGGTAGGCGCCGACGGTCACGGCCCGGCCGGTGGGTACTGCTGAGCCGAGTTGCACTTGCTGGCGAAGGTCATCCAGCTTATTCAGTACATGGGCTTGGGTAGGTCCGTAGACGGTCTTGCGGCGCCGGGGCTGGTTCCACTCGTGGACGTCGAGTTGGCCGGCCCAGGCGCCGTTGTGCCGAAAGACCGATCCCTCGCCAGCTGGCCGTCGTCTGGCCATGAGCTTCCTTTCCTTACCCTGCGGCAGGCGCCGCGGCCTGCGGGTGCTGTGCATGGACGCTCAAACGCAGCACGCAGGCAAGCCCCTCGGCGGCAGCCGAGGGGCTTGCCTGCGGTCGCCCTCGCGCTCCGGGTCCGTCCTCACGAGGAGGTCGCGTGCTCGCTGAGCTGTTTCGTTCAGCGGTCCACTGCCGGCAGCCGCGGCGGCTGCACTGGAAGCAGACCTGCGACGTACGCCTGGAGAGCGTGCACGGGGATGCGCCGGCTGCCGCCCACGCGGACGCTGTTGAGTGCACCGCCGCTGATCAGCCCGTACACGGTGCTGCGCCCCACGCCCAACATCTCGGCGGCTTGCGGCACGGTCAGCAACAGAACCGCCGCCCTCGTCTGCTGCTGGTGCTCAGCCGCCGCCGTCTGCGACGCACCACTCACGTCGCGTGGCGGCGGCGCCCCTCGGTGGTGATCGTCGATGTCGGTCGTCGGGCGCTGGGCACACGTCGAGCAACACGCGCAGCAGCGCTTCCCGCAGCCGGACCCGTGAACTCCGGGGACGTCGGGAGGTTGTGGCGGAACTGGCTGCCTGGTTTGCCTCATACCTAGCCTTTGCAGTGGTGACGGTTAAGTGGATGAACCGGGACCGAGCAAGCGCCCTTGCCCCCTCCCCGAGCCCGGCCAGGGCGTTCGGGTGGCGTCGACTGCTGCCGCCAGCCGATTTCGGTGGGGGTGCCCTTCGATCGGCGAACGCGAAGCGGGTGTGGTCAGCCACGCTGGATCGACCGCGGATCGACCGGCTACTCAAAGAGGTGGTCAACCACGACGGGAACCCGTTGCACCCGGCTGGCTTTCGCGGCCTCAACCGGAGGGCGCCGCAGTCCGCTACCCGGTCCACGCCCACAGTGGCTGCGGCGGCCTCACGAGGCGCCGCCGACGGCTTCGCCACCAACCCAAGCGACCGGAGACGAAAACGAGCGTGGCGAAGACTCGGATTGTCGCTGAACATCCTTCGGCTTGCCTGAACTCACCGAACTTGGGGAAACGCGGAAGACCAGGAGGTCTTCGTGGGCGATGACGTGCAGCGGGGTGTTGTTCGCCCGGGCGCGGCGGACCTGTTCGAGGGCGAAGAACGACGCTCGGGGAATGAGCTGGTCGCCGCGTAGGCCGGCGAGTAGCGCGACGTTGCGTTCCAGTGGTGTCAGTCCGGCTCGCTGGCCGGCGCCGATCATCGCCCCGGGCAGGTCGATGAGTGTGCCGCGGTAGCGGTAGGGCCGGACGGTCATGGCAACGATCCCGCCGGGGCGGAGCAGCCGGCTGCAGCCGGTGAGGATCTGAACCATCCCCTCGAGGAGGGCGTGGTGGCCGGCGTGGGCGAGGTTGGCCGGGTCGGTGGAGTACTTGTAGTGGCTCTTGGTGACACCGGCGCCGGGTGTGGCGCTGACCTGGCCGTGTAGCGACGCCCCGTAGGGCGGGCTGGTCAACACCAACGCGACCAGACCGCGGATGGCGGGGTCGACGACACCTGGCAGGTGGCGGGCGTCGCCGTCGACGACTTCGCCGTGTCCGGGAGCGCCTTGCTGGCGGGCGAGGTGCAGGTTGGCGGCGGCGAGCTGCGCCCATCGCGGTTCGTATTCGACCCCGACAGCGTCCCGGCCGAGGTGGATGGCTTCGACCAGGGTGGTGCCGATGCCACACATGGGGTCCAGGACGAGGTCGCCGGGCTGGGTGTAGGCGGCGATCGCCTGGCGGGCGATCGCTGGGAGCATCTTGGCGGGATGTTCGGTGCTTAGCGGCAGGTATCGGCCGGTGCGCTGGGTGCGCGCAGTGCGCTGGGCGGTGGGCCAGACCGACAGGGGCAGGTGCGGGGCGGGGGTGGTGATGACAGGACTCCAAATCGTAGGGGGCTACGGGCACCGCCCTGCTTGCTGCCGGACGGCGAAGGGTTGTGGACGGGATGGGTCAGGAGGTAGAGCAGCTGCTCACCCGGCTCACCGCAGCGTCGGGTCGGCCCGGTTGCGAAAGACGAGGACGTCGTGGTGCACGACCAGATGGCGGCGGGGTGCGCGCCTGGATGCGTCGCTGGTCTCGCCGGCCGAAGCGGACGTGGGGGCAGCGAGAGAGCTGTCGCGGACGGCGGCGTGTACGGCGACGATGTGCTGCAGGTAGTCCAGGCCGGCTGCCTGCGCCGCGGCGACTGTGTTACCCGCCTGGTCGATGAGCCGGTCGGGGTGGTGGGTGTTGCCGGTGACGGTGATGAGCAGCCCGCCGGGTCGCAGCACCTGACGGCATACCGCGACGAGCTCACCAGCCGTCTCATGGGACACGTCCCCGTGCTGAGGTTTGACGGCGTTGCCAGTCGGTGTGTCCGGAACGCTGCTGGGGGTCAGCCGTCGCTGTGCCGAAAGTCGCGATGAGTCAGTGCTGGTGCCGGCCGGCGGGCACACGATGGCGAGGTCGACCTGACCGCACTGCTCGCCGACCAGGTCGGCTAGCCGGCGGGGGTCACCGGTGATGACCTCGACCAGGGGCCACGCCTTCGCGGGCAGGATGTGCTCGCAGTTCGCGACGGCGAGCCGCGCCCAGCTGTCCTGGGTGTCGACGCCGATGGCGCGTCGGCCGCGGGCGGCCGCTTCGACCAGGGTGGCGCCGGCGCCGCAGCAAGGGTCGAGGATCAGCTCGCCGGGCTGGGAGTACTCGACGATGATCCGCCGGGCCAGCTCCGGGGTGATGCTTGGGGGCTGGTCGGCGGAGCCTGGCAGGTAGCGCGCGGCCCACTGCTCGGCTGCGGGGGTCTGCCCGACGGGCCAGACGGCCAGCGGAACAGGCGCCGCCGATCGCCTGACGAGGCAGACGGACGGTGCTGGTGTGCGAGGGGTGGGTGTCATGGGGATGGCCCGCGACCCGGTGGTTGATGCGCCACCAGAGAAACCCGGATTTGGGCGCCGAAATCGCCAAAGTCTGTCCGGTCTCCGCCCGGTTGCGACATTTTGGCGGGCAGGCCCAACGGTGGGTGCCGGCGATGCCCTATCAGTGCCCCTACAGGTGCTGGCCAACGGCGACGAGCCCATATTCCGGTAGAGCCCGGTCCGGCATCTGCCACAGGCGCCGTCGGCTCGTCGTCGCGGGCGGCCTCGCGGTCCTGGTGTGCGCCGCGCTGTGGCTGCTCACACCCAGCATCAACGGTCCGGCGCGGATCAGTACCGAGCGGCTGCACGGGCTAACAGCGAGGTCGCGTTGCTGCCATCGGCGGCGGACGGCCAAAACCGGTGCGGGCCCAGCTGATGGAGTCCATCACCCCCCTTAACCTGCGGGTTCGGTGACTCCATCAGTGTTCCGTCAGATCTCCATCAGGCTTGATGTGACTCCATCAGGCCGGAGGTACGGGTCCATCAGCCTGCGGCGAGCCGGTCGCTGATGGAAAAGTGATGGAGCCGGTGGTTTCTCATGGGCGCTCCCCACCCCTCGAGGAGCCGCTCATGCCACTCACTGCCGCACGTCCGCTGTCGAGCGGCGGTCGCAACCGGTCGCTGTTCACGCAGCTGGAGACCTCGTTTCGGCTGTTGGCCGCTGGCCCGGCACCGCTGGGCGTTCAGGGCCAAACCGTCACCGCTCAATGGCCGGACCGGCTCATTCCCGTCGACGAGCTACGGGCCCGGCTGCTGCACCCCGCCTGCCCCTACCCGACCCGGGACCGGGCGCTCAACGCTGTCCTGCATCTGGCCCGCACCGATGGCGAGCCGTGGCCGCTGGTCCTGGTCGGGCTGCTGCTGCCCGGGCTACGGCGCTCCGCCCGGACACTGCTGCTGGCCAATCCCGGAATTGCCGCGGATCTGGAAGCCGAACTGTTCACCGGTCTGCTGACCGCGATCAGAACCGGGCCGGATGTTCGTGCCCGCCCGGGCTCGGAGTTGATTTGGGCCGCGCGGCGCGCCGCTGAGCGACTGCGTCAAGCCGAGCGCAGCTCCTCCGAGCTCGCAGCGTTGCCAGCATCGCCGGTTGTCCCGGCCGGCCACCCCGACTTCGTCCTTTCCCGGGCGGTAGCCGCCGGCATCCTCGCCGCCGACGACGCCGAGCTGATCGCCGCGACCCGTCTCGGGCAGCTGAGCCTGCACACCGCCGCCGAGCTGCGCGGCATCTCCTACCGCTCGGCGCACCACCGCCGGATCCGAGCCGAGCGCACCCTCATCGACTGGCTAGCAGACCAGTGCTGTGACAGCACTAGCGCTGCCGATGCCGGCCAGCCGGCCGGCGCCGTCTCGGCGGGGTTTGTTCATTCACCCCCCCAAAAACCGGGTTCATCTCGTGGGGGCCGGCCCCGGCGGGGACGCAGCACGACCGGCGACCCGGGGTGCGCCACCATCCCGACCCGACCAACCACCGCAAGGAGGTGAGCAATGCCCAACCCGGCTGTGCTCACGTCCCGCGTCGGACCGGCCCCCACCCCGCCTGTTCATTCACGACCGAAGAAGGTTGCGCTGTCTCGTCATCTGCTCACCCGCACCGGCGTCATCGCCGGCGTCATCGCCGGCACCGGCCTTGTCCTGCTCGCCGCTGCCGGAACCAGCTGGGCAAGTCCGCTGCCGCCGGGAGTTCACGCGGCTGCCGCTCCGACGCTGAACGGGGTGATCGACTCGCTGCGGACCTGGCTGGTCGGGATCCTCGCCACCCTAGCGACCCTGTTCCTGACCATCGGCGGGATCCGCTACCTGCTCGCTGGCGGCGACCCTATGCAAGTCGAGCGAGCCAAGACAGCCCTCAAGTCCGCGGCGATCGGCTATGCCCTGGCCGTGCTCGCACCGTTGCTGGTCACGATCCTTACTTCGGTTGTCGGCGGATGAACGCCGCCCATCTTTGGGGACTGCCCGGCCGCCGGATAGCCGTCGCCGGCTCCCTGCTGACCATCACCCTGGCTTGGGCAATCACCGGCGGCGTCGCTCACGCCGCCTCGACAGCGGCAACCCCGCCCCCCTTGACAGCTAGCGCGCCGCCGTCGACCGATCCTCCGGTCGCCAGAACCTCGACAGTCGGGAAAGCGTCGACGTCGCCGGGTGCCCCGACATCCCCAGCGGGCATCGGGCTTGGTCCCGACTCGCCAACGCTGCCCATCCCGACCCCCGGGGGTGGTCCTGCCGTGGGGTCGGACACCTCCGGCGGGACGGGGCTGTTCGATATCGCCGGTCACATCCGGGATGCGATCAACGGCTGGTTCCGCGACCTGGTCACCTCCGCCCTGGATCCGGTGCTGACCCTGTTGGGCAGCACCGTGTTGTCCACCCCTGAGGTCACCGGCGGGCGGGTGCACGAGCTGTGGCTGGTCTCTGCCGGGATCGCCAACACCGTGTTCGTGCTGTTCGTCCTGGCCGGCGGGGCGGTGGTGATGAGCCATGAGACGCTGCAGACCCGCTACGCCGCCAAGCAGATCGCGCCGCGGCTGGTTGTTGGGATCATCGCCGCGAATCTCAGCCTGGCCGTCGTCGGCCTGGCTGTCGGGTTCGCGAACGCACTGTCCGGCGCGCTGCTTGGGCAGGGTGTCGATTCGGGTAGCGCGACAGGTGTGCTGCGGGCGCTGGTGCTGGCCCCGCTCGCCGACGGCGGCAGCTTCCTGGTGCTGATGGGTCTGGTCGTCGCTGTCCTGGCGCTGCTGCTTGTCGGCACCTACCTGATTCGAGTGGCGCTGCTGGTCGTGCTCGTCGTCGCCGGCCCGCTGGCGTTGGCGTGCCACGCCCTGCCCTACACCGAAGGCGCCGCCCAGCTGTGGTGGCGCGCCCTGGTCGGCGCCCTGGCCACCCAGGTCAGCCAGAGCCTGGTGCTGATCACCGCGGTGCGGGTGTTCTTCGCCTCCGGCGGCAACGCAGCACTGGGCTTGTCGGCGTCCGGGGCTTTGGTCAACGTGCTGCTCGCCTGCGCCCTGCTGTATGTGCTGGTCAAGATCCCCAGCTGGATGGCCCGGCTCGTGCTCGGCGGCCGGCGCGGCACCTCCACGGTGCAGCTGCTCAAGACCGCCGTCGTCTACCGGACGGTGCGCACCGGGATGGCCGCCCTATGACCCCCGGCAGCGCCAACACCTCCAGCCTGGGAGCCGAACGGATCCGGATCCCGGCGGACGTGGAACGCCCCGACCGGATCCTGGCCGGGTTGACCGCCCGGCAGGTCGTCATCCTGGCCGGGTTCGTGCTGGTGCTCTACGCCGGCTACACCCTCACCCGCACGCTGCTACCACCCGTCGTGTTCGCCATCGCCGCGTTCCCGGTAGCAGCCGCCGGCGGGGCGCTGGCGCTCCCCAGCTACGACGGGCTGTCCGCCGACCGGCTCGCCGCAGCCGCACTCCGCCTGGCCCGCACCCCCCGCCGGCAGGTTCCCGTCGACGGGCCGGTCCCAGCCGCCCCGGGCTGGCAGGACTGGCCCGCTGCTCCTGCGCCGGCGCCGCTGACCCTGCCGGGTGCGGGTTTGGACGACGACGGTGTCATCGACCTCGGCGGCCAGGGATGCGCGCTGGTCTGCACCTGTTCGTCGCTGAACTTCGCGTTACGGACCCCCGCAGAGCAGCAAGCGTTGATCGGCGCCTTCGCCGGGTTCCTCAACGCCCTGTCCGCTGCGGTGCAGGTCGTGGTGCGCACCAGCCGGATCGACCTGACCGGCGTCGTCGCCGCCCTCGAGGGCGCCGCCGGCGGGCTGCCGCATCCCGGTCTGGAAGCCGCTGCCCGCAGCCACGCCGGGTTCCTGGCCCAGCTCGCCGGCCGCAGCGATCTGCTGTCCCGCCAGCTGCTGCTGGTGCTCCGCGAACCGGCGCAACCCGCCCGGGCCGGCCGTCGGCCGGGCGTGCGGCAGGCTGTGCTGCCGGCAGGCGACACCGAGCAGCTGCGCCGCCGCGCCGAGCAGGCGCGGGCCGCGCTTGCCGCCGCCGGCGTGACCGTCGACATCTTGGGTGGGCCGGCCGCAACGGCGGTGCTGGCCGCCGCAGCCAACCCAGGCGCCCCAGCCAGACCCGCCGGACTAGCCGGACCGGATGCGGTCATCACCAGCTCGGCCCAGCCGGCCTGGCAGGAAGGATCAGCATGGTTCGCCGACTGACCCGCCGCCTCACCCGACCGGCCGGGCATGCGACCGCGGGCGCAGAGTCCGGTCCGGCGCCCGCGGGCCTGCCCGCCCCCGACTCGGTGCAGATCGGCGCCCGGTCGTTGACCGTCGGCGCCGGGGTCTGCCGAACGTTCGCCGTCGTCGGCTACCCCCGCGAGGTCGGACCTGGCTGGCTCGAACCGCTGCTCGCCTATCCCGGCCAGCTCGACGTCGCCGTCCACATCGACCCGGTCCCCTCCCGGTTGGCGGCCGACCGGCTGCGCCGCCAGCTCGCCCGCCTAGAGTCCAGCCGCCGCACCGACGCCGGCAAGGGCCGGCTAGCAGACCCCGAGCTTGACGCCGCCGCAGCCGATGCCCGCGAGCTGGCTGAACGCCTCGCCCGCGGACAGGGAAAACTGTTCCGGGTCGGGCTGTACCTGACCGTCCACGCCGGCGGTGGCGTCAAGCTTGACGCGGCGTGCGAGAACGTCCGCGCCCTGGCCGCCTCGCTGTTGATGGATCTGCGGCCGGCGACGTTTCGCGCGCTGCAAGGCTGGGTCACCACCCTGCCACTCGGCCTCGATCAGCTGCAGACCACCCGCACCATGGATACCGCCGCCCTGGCTGCCGGGTTCCCGTTCGCCTCCGCCGACCTGGCCCTGGCCACCGCCGCCAGCGGCGGCAGTAGCGAGACCGGTGGTGGAGGGGTGCTGTACGGGCGGAACGCAACCACCGCCGGGCTGGTGCTGTGGGACCGGTTCGCCCAGGACAACCACAACGCCGTCATCCTGGCTCGCTCCGGCGCCGGGAAGTCCTACCTCGCCAAACTCGAAGCCCTCCGGTCGCTGTACGCCGGCATCGAGGTCGCCGTCGTCGACCCCGAAGACGAATACACCCGCCTCGCCGCCGCGGTCGGCGGCACCCTCATCCGCCTCGGCGAACCCGGTGTCCGGCTCAACCCCTTCGATCTGCCCCGGCCCACCGCCGGGCAGCCGGCTGCTGACGCGCTGACCCGCCGGGCGCTGTTCGTCCACACCCTGATCGCGGTTCTGCTTGGCGCGCCGCTGGGTCCCGATACCCGGGCTGCGCTCGACCGGGGCATCGTCGCCGCCTACACCGCAGTGGGCATCACCGCCGACCCGCGGACCTGGGCCAGGCCCGCACCGCTGCTCGCCGACCTCATCCGTGCCCTGACCGCCGACGACGACGACCACAGCCACGATCCGGCCGGTGCCGTGCTCGCAGCCCAGCTCGCTCCATTCACGACCGGCAGCTACCGGGCGCTGTTCGACGGCCCGACCAGCAGCCGACCAAACGGGCACCTGGTGGTGTTCTCCCTACGGAACCTGCCCGACGAGCTCAAGGCAGCCGGCACCCTGCTGACCCTGGACGCGATCTGGCGCCGGGTCACCGACCGGTCCAGCCGGCGCCGGCGTCTGGTCGTCGTGGACGAAGCCTGGCTGCTGATGCGCGACCCGGAAGGGGCCAGGTTCCTGTTCCGGATGGCCAAAGCCGCCCGTAAACACTGGGCCGGACTCACCGTGGTCACCCAAGACGCCGCCGACCTGCTGGGCACCGAACTCGGCCAGGCCGTCGTCGCCAACGCCGCCACCCAGATCCTGCTCCGTCAAGCCCCGCAGGCCATCGACGCTGTCGCCGGCGCCTTCGGGCTCTCCGAAGGGGAGCAGGCGTTCCTGCTGTCCGCCCGGCGCGGGCAAGGGCTACTCGCCGGCGGCACCGACCGGGTCGGGTTCGACGTGCTGGCCAGCGCCGAGGAAGACCGGCTGGTCACCACCGACCCGGCGCAGCTCGCCGCCCTGGCCGGGGCCGGCGACGACCTCGACCCGTTCGCCGGCTAGCCACCCCAGCGCCGCCCGATTTTCTTGTCCCGCCTTGCCCTTCGCCGACAGCCAGGAGAATCACCACGACCACGCAGCCTGTCCCCGTTCCGCCGACACCCGTGCCCGGTCCCGCCCGCCCGGTGCGCGAATTCTTGCTTCACCCCAGCGGCGCGCTCACCGGCTGGCTGCATCACCTCACCGCCACCGCGGTCGCCGGCCCCGCCGGCGCGGGAGTCGCCGCGGCCGTGCTGATCCTCGCCGTTACCGGCTGGGTCTTGCTGGGCCGGCGGCGCCGCCGGCTGCTGGCCGCCGGTGCCCGGCTCATCACCGTGCTGCCGCCACCGCACGTCGACCCGGCCGGCGCCCAGGCGTTGTGGTCGAACCTGATGGCACTGCTGCGCCCCGCCTGGCGGCGGCTCGCCGACGGCCAGCCGCACCTGGCCTTCGAATACCACTGGGACACCGCCGGGTTGCAGATCCTGCTGTGGGTACCGGGGGTTGTCCCAGCCGGCCTGGTCGAACGGGCCATCGAAGCCGCCTGGCCCGCCGCCCGGACCAGCACAACACCTGCGACCGGCCCGGCATCGGCTCCGCTCGGAGTCGACGTCGGGGCAGTGACCGCAGGCGAGCTGCGCCTGGCGGCGCCGGAGGTGTTCCCGCTGCGCGTCGAGCACGACGTCGATCCACTGCGCGCCCTGCTCGGCGCCGCCGCCGGACTGGAGGCCACCGACCGGGTCTGTGTGCAGGTCCTGGCCCGCCCGGTCACCGGCCGGCGACTCGCCCGCGCCGCTAGCGCCGCCCGGGCACTGCGCACCGGCCAACCGATATCCCGGGCCGGGCGGCTGCTGGACCTGCTCACCGCCGGCACTACCGCGACCCAGCCGGCACCCGATCCGCAGCGCACCACCGACCTGCGAGCGATCATGGATAAAGCGGCCTATCCGCAGTACGAGACCGTCGTCCGCTACGCCGTCGCCAGCAGCGCCATCGCCAGCAGTCCCGTCGCCAGCAGTGCCACCAGCCCGGCGGCCGCCGCTGGGCTACGGGGCCGGGCCCACGCCGTCGCCTCCGCGTTCACGTTGTACTCGGGACGGAACAGGTTCGCCCGCCACCGGCTGCACCGCCCCGCCAAGACCCTTGCCAGCCGGCGCATGGGCCGCGGGGATCTGCTGTCGGTCCCCGAACTCGCCGCCCTGGCCCACCTTCCGCTCGACGTCACAGTCGCGGGACTGGCCCGCGCTGGCGCGAAACCCGTCGCCCCGCCGCCGGGCATTCCCGCTGCCGGTAAGCCCCTCGGTCATGCCGAGACCGGCACCCGCCAGCCGGTCGCGCTCGGCGTCGCCGACGCCCGCCAGCACCTGCACATCCTGGGCGCCACCGGCTCGGGCAAGTCGACCCTGCTGGCGGGCCTGGTCCTGGCCGACGTCGCCGCCGGCCGCGGAGCCGTCGTCATCGACCCCAAAGGTGACCTCGTCACCGACATCCTGGACCGGCTACCCACCGCCGCAGCGACCAGAACGGTGATCCTCGACCCCGACGACATCGCCGCTCCACCGTCGCTGAACGTCCTGTCCGGTCCCGACCCCGACCTGGTCGTGGACAACCTGGTCGGCATCTTCCGGTCCATCTTCGAACGGTTCTGGGGACCCCGCACCGACGACGTGCTGCGCGCCGCCGCCCTCACCCTGCTGCACCCCGCCAACACGCACCTGCCGCCGGCGACCCTGGTCGACGTACCGCGGTTGCTGTCCGACGAGCGGTTCCGCGCCGCCTACACCACCGGCATCGGCGACCCGGCCGGCCTCGGCGGATTCTGGGCCGGCTATGAGCAGATGGGCGACGCGGCCCGCGCCCAAGTCATCGGCCCGCTGCTGAACAAGCTGCGGGCGTTCCTGCTCCGCGACTACGTCCGCGGCACCGTCGCCTCGGCCGCGTCCAGCTTCGACATGGCCGCCGTCCTTGACGGCGGCCTGCTGCTGGCCCGGGTTCCCAAAGGCATCCTCGGGGAAGACACCGCCCGGCTGCTCGGCTCGTTCGTTGTCGCCCAGGTGTGGCAGGCAGCGACGCACCGGGCCCGGCTCGGTCAGCAAGCCCGGGTCGACGCCGCCCTGTACGTCGACGAATGCCAAAACTTTCTGACCCTGCCGCGATCGTTCGATGAGATGCTCGCCGAAGCCCGCGGCTACCGGCTTTCGCTGGTGTTGGCCCACCAGCACCTGGCCCAGCTGCCCCGAGACCTGCGTGAAGGCATCTCCGCTAACGCCCGCAGCAAATTGCTGTTCAACCTCTCCCCCGAAGACGCCCGAACGCTGGAGCGGCACGTCGCGCCCGAGCTGTCCGCGCACGACCTGTCCCACCTCGCTGCCTACACCGCAGCCGCCCGGCTCGTCGTCGGCGGCGCCGAAACGCCAGCGTTCACCATCGCCACCGACCCGCCCACCCTGCCGGTAGCCGGCCGGGCAGAGCAGATCCGGGCGGTGTCCCGGGCCCGGCATGGCCGCAGCCCCGCGGTGCGCCGCGCCGCGGTGCTGGAACACCGCCGTGGTCAAGTCGACGACCCGGCCCGAACAGCGGCCGGCCGGCGCTGAAGGGGCCCGGACGATCGCCCGGACAACCCGGCGGCAAATCCCCCGGACGACTTGACCTGCCGCCCCGGGATCTGGCTTATCCGCCGGTCGACTGGCCCATCACCCCGGACGCTGACGTCCCGGACTCATGGGCCAAAACCAGATGACAGCCACATGTGCCGTGCAGACTAGGAAGGCAAGCTATGCCGCGTAGCAGTAACAGCCTGTTCACCCAGGCGGCTGCTCAGCTGACCAACCGAGATCGCTACCTGTGCCGCATGCTGTTCGAGCATCGTGTGCTGACCACCGATCAGATCTGCCACCTGGCGTTCGACTCCCCGATCTCCGCTCGGCATCGACTCGCCGTCTTGACCCAGCTTCACCTCGTCGACCGTTTCCGTCCTCGCAGGCCGACCGGCTCGGCTCCCATGCACTACGTGTTGGCCTCGCTCGGCGCCCACATCGTGCGGGAGCAGCCCGCCTGCGACTCCGAGGACCCGACGCCGCTCGAAGACTTGCCCACCCTGCGGTGGCGCCAAGACAAGGCCCTGGCGATCGCAACCAGCCACCGGCTACCGCACCTGGTCGGCGTCAACAGCGTCTTCACCGGACTGGTCCGCACCGCCCGCACCTACCCGGACTGCGCCCTGCTGGTGTGGTGGTCCGAGCGGCGCTGCGCCGACGCCTGGGCAGAGTTCGTCCGTCCCGACGGCTACGGACTGTGGACCGAAGCCGGCCGGCGGGTGGCGTTCTGCCTCGAGTTCGACACCGGCACCGAGCACCTGGCCCAGCTCGCTGGCAAGCTTGCCGGCTACGCCGACCTCGCCGCCGTACTGGACCAACCGCCGTGGCTGCTGTTCGTGCTGCCCAGTCGCCGGCGGGAAGCCGAAGCCCGCCGGGTGCTGCAGGCGGCGGCTTTACCCGTTGCTACCGCCGTCGACGACCCCGCAGGCTCGGCCGCGGGCGCCCGCTGGTGGCCACTGGGACGAGCCGAGCAGCGGTGTCGGCTGGCCGCCCTGCCCGGGCTGCTCGAGGGCGACGAGGCTGGGGCCGCTGACCCGGCTGCCGGCGCGGCCTGGTGAACGGCCCCTTGATGCTGACTCGCCTGGCTGCCGCCGGCCTGGCCTTGCTCGTTGCTCTGGTGCTGCTCGCCGGCGCCGCGGGTGCCGGCATCACCGCCATCGGCACCGGCACCGGCAGCGGCAGTGGTGGCGGCAGTGCTGTCAGCGATGGCGTACCGGCGGCCAGTCCGGCAGCGGCCACCGAGATCCCGCTGGACTATCTGGCGCTCTACCAGCAGGCTGCTGCGACTTGCCCGGGGTTGGAGTGGACGGTGCTCGCGGGGATCGGCAGCGTCGAGTCTGACCACGGCCGGTCGAGCGCGCCCGGGGTCAGCTCCGGTGCCAATGCAGCCGGGGCGCACGGACCCATGCAGTTCCTGGCCGCCACCTTCGCCGCCTACGACCATCCGGTGGACGCCGACCCGGCGCCGACACCCGGCGTCGGGGCGACGGTGCCGTCGCCGTACCGGCCCGCGGACGCGGTCTACGCCGCAGCCCGCTACCTGTGCGCCTCCGGTGCCGCCGGTGGCCGCAACGTTGCTGGCGCGATCTTCGCCTACAACCACGCCGACTGGTACGTCCGCGACGTGTTGGCACGCGCAGCGACGTACACCGCACCAGGCACAGCAAGCCCACCTGGCACAGCCGGCCCACCGGGGACGCCAGGCGCAGCCGTCCCTGCCTTGCCGGGGCGGGCAGCCGGGCTCGCCGTTGGCTACGCCCAGGCCCAGCTCGGCACCCCCTACCTGTGGGGAGGCGGCACCGCGGCGGGGTTCGACTGCTCCGGACTGGTCCAGGCGGCATACCACGCCGCCGGACTCGAACTGCCGCGCACCGCGCAGCAGCAATACGACGCCGGTCCGCGGCTACCGGCCGCCGCTCCCATCGAAGCCGGGGACTTGGTCTTTTTCGGCTCCCCGACCAGCGTGACCCACGTCGGGATCGTCGCCGCCGACAACCAGATGATCGACGCTCCGCATGCCGGCGCCGTCGTCCGGGTCGAGAGCTACCACTGGGATGACTACCTCGGCGCGACTAGGCCCTCCGGGTGACGCCCAGCCAGCGCGCGGTCCTGCGCGCCCTCGCCCGGCCGATCGACGGGCAGCTGCGAATTAACGCGTCGGCCGTTGAGGTTGCTGGCGCGAATCGGCGGCGCGCCGCGGTCGTGCTGGCCGGGTCACCCTGTTGATCAGCTCTGCTGTCTCGTCGTCGGGTTCCAGGTCAACGTCCGCGAGCCGGTCGACAAGCTGGCCGTAGGTCACGCGAGCAGCCTCCGCCGAGCCGCTGGCAACGTGGGCGGCGATCAGCCGCTGGTAGATCTCTTCCGCGTAGGGGTCACGCTCAACCGCCCGCTGCAGCCAGCCGACCGCAGCGGGATGCTCACCAGCCCGAGTATGGATCTCGGCGAGCCGGACCAGCGCATCGAGCACGCTGCGATGCAGTTGCCCGCGGGTGCTTTCAGCCCACAGCCAGCCGGCCCCGTCGGCGAAGTCGCCGCCGTAGAGCTCAACGGCGCGCTGCAATGCGCCGGCCTCCGACGGCCCGCCGGCGGCCCGGTGAGCGTCACCTAGCGCGGCTTGGAAGGCCCACAGGTCGGCGGACAGGACACCGTCCAGCACCTGGTAGCGCTCACCGACCTTGGTGATGATGTCCCCGCCCGTGTTCCCGGTGCCGCCCGTGTCTCCTGTGGCGCCGGTGTCCCCCGCCGCTTCGCGGAGCCGAGAACGCAGATTGCCTAGCGCGGTCCAGAACCGCTGCCGGCCCCGTTCGGCGCCGACCTGCGGCCACAGGGCGTCGATGGCGGCCTCTGCTGTCGCACCAGCCGGGTGCAGCAGGTAGTAGGCCAACAGTTCCTTGGCGGTTGCGCGCAGACCGGTGGTGATTTCCTGGCCCCAGGCGCTGATCCGGTACGGGCCCAGTAGCTGCACACCGATCGGCGCCGCTGGTGGTGCTGCTGGTGCCGCCAGCGCCAGCGGCGCAGGTGCGGGGTTGCTTGCGGTTGTGTCCTGAGGCGCCGTGGTCGCCGCCGTGTGTTGATCGGCGGGGTCGGGGGCCGGGTCGACCTGGCCCTCGGCGATCACGCTGAGCGCGGCGGCTGCCTCGTGCCAGCTGAGCCCGAACGCTTGGGCGCCGTGCAGGCTTTCGTGCAGCGCCGCGGGTGCGGCGTCGGTGACGATGCCGCCGGCGCTGATGTGCAGCCCGGCCGCCTCGTCGGGCCGGTCGTCGAGCAGCAGTGCTGCGAGGCCAAGCGGCTGCCCGGCGGCCAGAACCGCGTCCAACGTTGCCCGGGTCGAGCGCGATAACGCGCCGGTCACCAGAACGAGCAGCGGCATCGGATCCTCTGGCGCGCGCCGGCGGTAGCCGGCCAGGTCCGCGGCCCCGACGTCGCCGAACTGGCGGGTGCGGGTCAGCACCGCGGTCTGCAACTGGGCAACCGCGCGGTCGGCGGTGCCGAGCACCCGAACCGCGTCGAGGGAGTGCGCGCCGGGCAGCAGTGTCTGCTCCACGTCGGCGGTGACGAGCAGGGTCAGCCCGTAGCGGCGGCTCGTGACCAGCAGCGTGACCAGCAGGGAGCGCAGCACCTCTTCGGCGCCCTGGCCGTCCAGGAACAATCCCGGATGGGCAAGCAGGTCCAGCAGGATCGGCGTCCCGTTCCGGTGTGCGACCTCAACAGCTGCCGGGTCGCCGCGCGACTCCGACTTCAGCGGATAACGAGTCGCTTCCATTGCGCCGGCTGCCGCCGTGGACGGGACGGCGTCGTCGTTATCGTCGTCGTCATCTGCCAGGGGGTCGTTGCCGGTGGCGAGGCGGCGTAACGCGGCGGGCAGCGGCGGCGCGTCCGTGACGGCGAACGGTTGCGGGGGGCGTGGACGGTAGGCTCGGCGCCGTCGCTGCCGGTTGATCACCAACGCAGCCGCCAAGCCGCCAGCGAGGGATGTCGCCACCAGCGTCTGCTGGACACCGTCGGCGGAGCCCTGGGCCGGCCCCCTGTGTTGCGGGGGTGCTGCGGAGGAGTGCGGTCCGCTGGTGGGCTGTAACGGCGCTCGTTCCGCGGCTGACGGCGCCCTGGCCGCCGGCTGAGACTCGGTGCGGTCCGGAGCAGGCGTCGTAGGCGGTATCGGCGCAGCCGATGCCGCTCGGTGCGGAGCCACCGGAGCCACCGGAGCCACCGGAGCCACCGGAGCCACCGGAGCCACCGGAGATGGCGGAGATGGCGGGGGTGCCTGGGTGGGCAGCGCTCCCGCGGCTGGCGGCGGCGCGAGCGGCGCGGGTGGGCTTGCGGTGGTCGGCGTCCCGGGGAGGTTGGTCGCGTCGGCTGGTAGCAGCAGCAGCCATCCGGGGCGGATCCAATGCGGGTCGGTGAGGGCAGCTCCGTCGGCTTGGGGCCTGCCGGCGTTGAGCTGGAAGATCTCGGGCCAGCGCAACGGGTCCCGCAGGTGTTGTTCGGCGATCCGCCAGAGCGTGTCGCGTTGCCCGTCGTGCATCACCAGGACCTGATAGGTCAGTCCGGCGGCAGCCGGGCGACTGGCGGCGCTAGAGGTGGTCCGGTCCGCGGCCGGTCTGGCCGGTCGATCTGGCTGGTGCGCCGCGGGTTGTGGCGCCGCGCCACGGTGTTCGGCGGCGGCGGCGTGCTGCGGGGCGGCGGCTGGGGTGAGCGCCGCAGTCAACATGGGCGGCGAGGCCGGCGGGCTGGTCAGGCTGACAGTCGCCGGAACGGACAGCAGCGCGACGCAGGCGACCAGGGTGCGGGCGAGTTCCTGCAGCGGGCCGAAGGCGGGTAGCCGGACCGGCTGACGGCGACCGATCAGGGCGAAGGTCTCGAGTAGGACCAGCACGACGAAGGCCGACCAGGCGAGCCAGAACACGGCGGCCAGCACGACTGCCAGCAGGCGCCCGGTGTCGGGGCCGGTGAGCAGCTGCCCGATGTCGGTCCAGGCCGGTGGCCGGCTGGGGTCGGGAAGGCCGGCGAAGTGGATGACCACGGCGGGTAGCCCGGCGATCAGTAGCGCTAGGACTGCGACTGCGCCCAGTCCGCGCCCGATGTCACGTCGCCGTCGGCCGGGTGGGTTGGGGTGCGGGCGCCGAAGGCTGGTGGGCATCAGGGGTCCTCGACGGCGACGCCGTGTACCAGCTGCGCGCGGCCTCTTCCGGTGGCGCTCACGCCGGTGATCCCGACACC